>Ga0099828_10004200_pt1 | contig 10154 bp, 15 predicted proteins | sample CZO8metaG_2_FD_79338 | JGI IMG/M metagenome (GOLD analysis project Ga0099828, IMG submission 79338) | Vadose zone soil microbial communities from the Eel River Critical Zone Observatory, Northern California, USA - CZOApr15con2H1.8 metaG | ecosystem: Environmental > Terrestrial > Soil > Vadose...
CCGTAAATCCTTCACCTCTTGTTGCTGCGGGCCTTGCTGCCACAGAGCCGTCCAGCATCTCACCTGTCTTGCCGTAAATCCTTCGCCTCTTGTTGCTGCCGCAGAGCCGTCCAGCGTCTCACCTGTCTTGCCGTAAATCCTTCGCCTCTTGTTGCTGCGGGCCTTGCTGCTGCGGCAGCAAGGCCCGCAGCAACAAAAACCTCTTGCGAACCACCGCAGGCGGTGAGCAGTCCTGAAGAGTTACCATATGTATATCATATCAAATCCCTACCCAGATATGGTACAATGACCCGGTGTAGCAAGCAATGCCATCTAACGTAAAGGAAATAATGTGTGCCCGAACCTGGAATAAAATATTGTCCAGTATGTGCTTCTCCACTCATAGAAAAACACATCTTCGACGCTCTACGCCTCACCTGTTCAGAGTGCGGCTTTATCTACTTTCTTAGCCCCAAACTGGTAGCAGTAGTCATCATCTACCATGAAGGGAAAATCTTGCTCGGAAAACGTAATATCAACCCAGGGAAAGGAAAATGGAGTTACTTTAGTGGCTATGTAAATAGAGGAGAATCGGTAGAGGGCGCCGCAATCCGTGAGGTAAAAGAGGAAACAAACCTGGACATACAATTGGAAAAGTTGATAGGAGTCTATAGCGCAAACGAAAATCCCAACGTCCTCATCGCATATCAGGCCAGCATAGCCAACAATAAGCTAAGCGGTTTAACCGCACAGGCTGAAGAAGTCAGCGAACTCGCCCTTTTCACCGCGGAAGAACTACCAGAATTAGCCTTCCCCTTCGACGAACAGATTTTGCACGATTGGAAGAACCAGAGCAAGTAACCCCTTGCCTTGATACTCATACATTCCGCCATCTAAACGAGCAACACCATGATCCCAGAAGAACTCCAGTCGCAGCTCATCCAACACGGTATCACAGCCTTCGATGAAACGGCCCTCCGTGAAGCCCTCGAAACACATGTCGAAACCTATACCCTCATCAAACTAGCCCCCTGGCCTGCTCGTCGTTGGAAATGCCGTTACCGCCTGCTGATGGGCGATATGATACACGACGCCCAAAGCGCCGCCGAAGCCTACGCCCTAGCGCTGCTCGCCATCTTACCCCGTTAACCCCATTGATTCACACGCACTGTTCCCAAATCAGCCCTTGAATCGTTTCTATACTATAGGCAAGAAATGAAAGGCCTGGTACCCGCAAGGGGCACCAGTACATTTCTGTCCTAACAACCTTTATCGTCACCTGTAGTATCCTGAAAGGGATCCTTAGTATGCAACGCACTATGTGCAAGGGCAAAATTCACCGCGCCACCGTTACCCAGGCCAACCTGAACTACATCGGCAGCATTACCATCGACCAAGACCTGCTCGAAGCTGCTGACATCTATCCCTACGAAAAAGTGCAGGTGGTCAATATCAGTAACGGATCGCGCCTGGAGACCTACACCATCCCTGGTACCCGTAGCTCAGGCGTCATCTGCCTCAACGGAGCCGCCGCTCGCCTCAACACTGAAGGCGACATAGTCATCATCATCAGCTACGGATCGTATGACGAGCAAGAAATTCGCTCGTTAGAGCCACGCATCGTCTTCGTTGATGATCAGAACCACATCATCGAGACGAAATGTGTGCCATTGCTCGAAATGCTACCAGAGGCCCATCTCGAAGCCGTTTACTAACGACTGAGCACTAGTCACATTCATTCAACCGCCCGGTTGGATGGATTACTGCATACCCCGTCCCTACCAAACGTTTGTCAGACACCCTCCATCCTCATCCTGCACACAACACATCCTCCATTGTCTACTTCCTACCCTGGTGATATAGTGTGTATATGCGAATCACCGCCCTTGAACCACAAGCTAGCAACCCTGAGCGCATCAACCTCTACGTTGATGGGCACTTCCTGCTCGGTGTACATGCAGAAGTCGTCTTTCAGCTAGGATTGGCGCTTGAACAAGAACTCCTGCCAGCTCAACTAGAGCAGTTACGCCACGAAGAGGCACTGCAACGAGCCGTAGACCGCGCCTACAACTACCTCTCATTTCGCCCGCGCAGCCGTGAAGAGGTCCGTCGCTACCTGCGTCGCAAACAGACCCCTCCCGAACTCATTGAAAGCGTACTGGCACGTTTAGATCGTCTTAACCTCGTGAATGATCGTGACTTTGCCTCTTTCTGGGTCGAAACACGCGAACAATTCAACCCCCGTGGCGCCCACGCCCTGAAAAACGAACTACGCATGAAAGGCGTCGCTCGTGACGTGGCTGACGAACTCGTCGACGAAGAAAAAGACGAAGAACGCGCCTTGCATGCCGGTCGCAAAAAAGCCCTCTCCCTCATCCACACCCCCACAATCGACTATGCCACCTTCCGCACCCGCCTCGGCTCATTCCTCCACCGTCGCGGTTTCAGCTACGAGATCTCCACCCGTACCATCCGTGTACTATGGAAAGAATTGCGCAGCGAAGAGGAATCCTCGTAACTGTTCAGGATTCCTCACTTACACGAGCTTTTGTCCGGCTACTACCAACGGAGTATCACGCACCCAGCGTAAAAATAAAGTCGTACTGTGACACCGCAACACCAGGATTGCGCAGGTGCAGCAACATCGATCCACTCGCCCCTTGGTAGCTGCCAGTACCGCCAGTAATGGTGAGCGTCGTATCCGTCCCATCATCATAAAACGGACCTTCAACCGTGATCTGCCCATGAGCAAGCAATGTCGTCCAGAAGCACTCCCACTCAGTCTTCCCAGTCGCAACTGTACGTGTGCATTGGCCATTATCCACCCCAACCTGGTGTGTATTTGCAGCATTGAAGACGGGATTGTGGAAGCCCAGTACGTCACCCAGCGACATGTGGGGCGGATGGAACTCCTGAACCGTGTCAGTAATCGCGTGTTCGATCACATGTACTTTGCTCGCATCACTACTTGCGTACGCTGCCGGGCTGTTGCGCAGATTAGCCAGCACAAAACCCGCAAAGAGACCTACCAAAAGTGTGACGACCGTGGTGAAAATAACCAGTTTCTTCATGTAGATTCCCCCTTTGAAATAACCAACTTGCGTGGCTCTCCATCCTTACCGATATTGTTGGCGAATTACCCAAAAACGACGAGCGTAGCGATGTCGAGTCCGTAGGGGCCCGATTTATCGCGCCCGGGGGTGGGGCGAGGCCAACGCACCCAATTCGCCAACAGTAACCAAAAGGATATAGACCCACAACGGTAAGAAAATAACGGGTAAGCAATGGCTCCTTCCCCGAGAGAACTTCTTGCTACTAATATCCATCATACCACATAACCACAGCAAGGGGCTATTCACCGTCCCTCTCCCCATACCCTCCTCACCTCCACCTTCAACCCCCCAAAACCCTCAATCAACCCATAATCCCCATCCTTCGAACCACGCCAACAAAACTCCGGCGCTGGACCAAGCACCATCTGCCTTTGCCACACACTTCCGCTTCCTCCTACTCGCTCGACCTCAGCCTCCAGCATCCTATACAGCGCCTCATAACTCATCCCCGCAGGTTTCGCAAACCACAGCGCCATCCGTGCCGTCACCAAACCCACTTCACCAACCCGCAACCGGTACAAACCACCGGCTCCCCCCGCGGCATCCTCTGCCACCCGGTTATGAGGCTCCCTGCACACCCCGCTGACAGCCGCCTCATTCAACCCATCAAGCGCCGCCGAGTTCTCCACCACATACCACTCTTCATACACCTCCCCATCTCTTCCACCCCACGGCGCACGCTCAACCTTGAGCACCACTGAGTACTCAAACCCCCCGGGCCGTTGTCTACGCAGAGCCTCCTGAAACTCTATGATCCGTCTTTCATAAACCGTTTCCTCAACAGAGGCATAGCGCCAATGCCAAAATAGATATGCCAGCATACTTCACCTCTCTTCAGACAAGTAGACTATTAAACTCTCACCAGCTTTTCCAACCAGGGAACACACTCTTGCAACTGGGTGAGGTTCAGATTGTGCACAAGCCACACCCACCACCCCAGGCACAGGCACGGACGGAGGCAAGCTCACGTCCCTACCGCCCCTACAGCCGGTACGACCGCCGTGCGTTGCGGTTAGTAGGGGCGTCAGCTTGCCTGCGCCCTGGTGGGGGCTGCGCGAATATGCATACCCCCGTAACGGATTCTGCGGCATAACCGTAATTACCTTAAGCCCAAAAACATACTGTTCAGTCGTCTATAGCAATGACGGCATCAGCAACACAACGCCCTGTTCTGCAAGGTCAACCATCAAACGCCGCGGAACCTGCGCATCACCAGTGTATAATGTACTAAAAGCGACTCGCATAGTAGCGATAGCCTCCGTCATATTCAAACAACGCTGCACATCAGCACGAGAAAGGATAAGGGCCATAACAACACTCCTTTTGCGGATTATTACCCTATTTTGTTACAATTATATAACCCAATCGTCTGAGCATTGAGAACATGTCCCTTTATCGCCTTGGAGGTCCAATTCTTTGAAAATCGTTGTCACCGGTGGAGCAGGGTTTATCGGCTCCCATCTTTGCGCCCGTCTGCTACAGGAAGGTCACAATGTCTTGTGCGTAGATACCATGCTCACCGGCTCACAAAAGAACATCGCCGCTCTGCACAACCATCCACAGTTTACCTTTTTACAGCACGACGTAACACAGCCATTTCCCTTTCCTTTTGAAGCCGGCGCCATCTTCCACCTCGCCAGTCCCGCCAGTCCAGTAGGCTACATGGAACACCCCCTCGAGACCATCCTGGTCAACAGCCAGGGTACATACCAGATGCTGGAACAGGCACACAGACAGAACGCCATGTTCTTGATGACCTCCACCTCAGAGGTATACGGAGACCCACTTGTGCATCCCCAGCCCGAAGACTATTGGGGCAACGTCAATCCCGTTGGGCCACGCGCTTGCTACGATGAGAGCAAACGCCTCGGTGAAACGCTCACCATGGAATACTACCGGCAATATCAGACCAACATACGTATCGTGCGCATCTTCAATACCTACGGCCCAAACAGCCAGCTCAACGATGGGCGCATGATCCCCAACTTTATAACCCAGGCATTACAGAACAAACCGCTCACAATCTATGGCGATGGCGGCATCACACGCAGCATCTGCTACGTGAGCGATTTAATCGAAGGCTTAGTATTAGCGATGTTTCGCCCATACACAACCGGTGAAGTCTTCAACCTTGGCAGTACAGAAGAACACACAGTACTCGACTTTGCCCACACGATCATTCGACTGTGTAATTCCTCATCCAGCATTATCTTTGAACCCAATCGCATCGATGACCCAGAACGCCGCCGGCCCGACATTTCCAAAGCCCAGCGCGTACTGGGTTGGCAACCAGAGGTCCACCTGGAAGACGGCCTGCAACGCACCATCGAATGGTTCAGCAGCCAAAACACCCGGCTCTCTACCATCTCATAATTTATGAAGAACACTAGCATAAACGAACAAAAAATCACTATTATTCAAACCACCCCTATCGGCTCGTGGCTTCGAGCAACCCTCATCTCACTTCGCACCAACATCACCATACCGAATCTCATAAGCTCCATCGGAAGCATACTCGCACTCCTCCTCCTGCTTGCCCTACACGAACCCTGGAACATCACCATCCCACTCTACCTGACCATACTGCTCTGGACCATCCTACGTCCCCGCGTAGCACTCTACCTCATGGCCTTCGCCGTCCCCTGGGGTTCTTTAGACTACATCGACATCAGAGGATTGCGCCTCAACAGTGCCGACCTCCTCGTCGCATTCCTCGCCATTGGCTGGCTCCTCAGCTTCGCCCTACGCCGAACACAAGGTGCGTACGGGCGTGATGCGTACGGGCGTGATGCGTACGGGCGTGATGCGTACGGGCGTGATGCGTACGGGCGTGATTCATCACGCCCTGGGGGAAGGGCTCTGGCCCCTATCGGCCCACTCGACCGTGAACCATCAGCCGTCCCCGCCTACCTCGCATTTGCCATACTGGCGCTGCTCATCGCCATGGTACTCTCCATGACTGTAGCCACCAACATAGCCTCAAGCTTGAAAGAGATCAGCAAATGGCTCGAATTTCTTGTACTCGTCCTATTGGGAGCACAATACATCCGCACTCGTCGCCAGCTCTGGACCATCATCATCCTCATCTGTCTCGCAGGCATCACACAGGCCATATTCGGCTACTTTCAGGCTTTTTTCAACCTGGGACCCGTAGCCTTCATCCGCGACACCAGCCTGCGCATCTACGGCACGTTTGACCAGCCTAACCCCTACGCCGGCTACATCAACATCCCACTCAGCATTGCCCTGGCCCTCATGCTCCTCGGCAGCAACTGGAAGACACGCATCCTGGCAGGACTGACCGCAATACTCCTCGCAGCAGCAGAATACCTCACACAATCACGCGGCGGCGAAATCGCCATCGCAGCAGCAGCCCTCTTTATCGTAGCAGTGGGCACACCTCGCCTGAGCATCACCATTAGAATGCTAGCACTTGCAGGACTGGCCGCCGTCGAAGCCTTCCTGATTGGCTTGATCCCCCTATACCTACTCAACCCCATGCTCAGATCCCTTGGCCTCACCGATCTCGTCCTGGCCGCACCCACCAAACAAAACTTCTCAACCGCTGAGCGCCTCGCCCACTGGATCGCCGGCCTGCGCATGTTCCTCGCCCACCCCATCCTCGGTGTAGGTATCGGCAACTACCCAGACGCCTACCCTCAATACTTCGTCACCATTTTCATGGACCCCCTGGGGCACGCGCACAACTACTACATCAACATCGCCGCCGAAACAGGTTCCATTGGCCTCATCGCCTACCTCCTTTTCCTACTCGCAACCTTCGTCGCCGGAGCCCACTCCTACCGCTCCATCAACAAAACTATCTTGGGATCCCGATTTATCGCGAACCCCCGATTTATCGCGCCCGCCGGAACCAACGCCGTAGGGGCCGATTTATCGCGCCCATCGCCGATTTATCGGCCCCCAGGCTCCCAATCAATCTCACCCGCCGGAACCAACGCCGTAGGGGCCGATTTATCGCGCCCATCGCCGATTTATCGGCCTCCAGGCTCCCAATCAATCTCACCCGCCGGAACCAACGCCGTAGGGGCCGATTTATCGCGCCCATCGCCGATTTATCGGCCTCCAGGCTCCCAATCAATCTCACCCGACGGGACCGATGTCGTAGGGGCCCGATTTATCGCGCCCAGGGGCTGGGTGGGGCCAACGTCCCTCAGATCCAAACTACTCTCACTCATCCGCTCCCTCAACATCTCACAATACGACCAACATCAAACCACCCGCAAAATCGCCAACATGCTCACCAACGACAGAGCACTCGCCATAGGACTATTGGCAGCCCTCATCTCCGTCTGCGTACATAACATCTTCGACGACCTCTACGTCCACAGCATCACCAATCTCATCGCGTTACTCCTAATCGCCCTTATCCGTCTAGAGAAAATAATGCCAAAAGTAACTGTTCAGCAGGGGGTGCAGGGGGACGCAGTCCTCTTGCCAGGACGTGGGATGTCCCCACTTCTCTCCCCTCCATCCACCGAAGGTAGCACAAGAGAAAAGAGACCTGAATAGTAACTGTCAAAAGTAGGCGTCAACGAAGGATAAGATAGAATTGAATACAGCCGATACTAATGCCTTCCCTGAAGACAAGGATCAACTCGAATCAACAGAAAAGAAGCAATCCGATCTTCTTCAACAGCAACTACATCCCGAAAAAGAACCCGAAATCACACGCGAACAACTCTCACTAGGCAAACGACTCCTGAACTGGCGCACCATTCTGCCCCTGGTCATCGTCATCGCCTTACTCATATACGTCGCACAAAAAACCAACATCGACCCACAGCAAACATGGGCCACCATTCGCAGTGCCAACCTGGTCTTCTTCCTGGCAGCTTTTCTTGTTTACTACCTCTCATTTCCCATACGCGCCCTGCGCTGGCGTCTTCTCCTTGGAAACGTCGGCTTCAACAAAGCAAATGGCGTCCAATTACCACATTTCTTGAAATTGGTCGAGATCATCTACATCTCCTTCTTCGCCAACGTCGTCGTCCCCGCACGCTTAGGCGAGATCTACCGTGCCTATCTACTGCGCCAGGAAACCGGCCTTTCTGCAACACGTACCTTCGGTACCGTCCTTGCCGAACGTCTCCTGGACTTAATCGTCCTCGTACTGATCATGATTACAGCCATCATGGTCAGCTTCCATGAGAAACTCCCACCGCAGTTACTGTTCGGCCTGAAAGTCACCATCGCATTAGTAGCTGCTGGCGTTATCGGACTATTCGCATTACGCCTGCTGCGCGAGCGTGTCGCGCAACTCATCCCCCCACACTTCCGTGACCGCTACAATCATTTCCAGGAGGGCACTCTCGGCTCATTTCGTCGTATGCCCTCATTAACCGGCCTGACCGTCGCCGTCTGGGCATGCGAGTCTCTGCGTTTCTACTTCATCGCCCTGGCACTCGGCCTCATCAGCGGCTCCCCCCTGCACGTCATCGCCGCCGCATGCTTCATTGGCCTTGGCGAGGCCCTCTTGACCATCATACCCTTCACCGCCGGTGGTGTTGGCCTGGTCGAAGCCGGTATGGCCGCCATGATCCTTCTTTTTAACCCTGGTATGCCAAATGCCGCCAACCTCTCAGTAGCCGCCGTCGCCCTCGATCGCACCATCAGCCTTCTCAGCATCTGGGCCTTCGGCTTCATCGTCTTTATGATCGCCTTCGGCAGGCAAGCAACAAAACAACCGAAAAAATCTTGACACCATAGCGAGCCTGGACTATAATTTTTCCCGCAGGCCCATGATGATACGTCTCGAAAACAGGCCACGAGGGGAGGGAAGCCCTGGTGTCAGAAGTCAAAATCAGCGAGCATGAATCGTTTGAGACCGCACTCAAGCGCTTCAACCGCAAAATTCAGCAGGACGGCATTCTCGCCGAAGCTCGCCGCAGAGCACACTACGAGAAACCGAGCGTCAAGCGCAAAAGAAAAGAAGCCGCCCGGCGACGAAACATCACCCGCAAAAACGGCTAGACGAGCATCCTGGCACCCCTTGCGGGTGCCAGGTCTATCATTCATTCGAGGCAGTATGGCAGAACACTACCCAGAGGTAGAACTGGACATCGAAGTCGACGATAACGAAGTCCTACAGACGCTTTCTCCTTCCGACCTCGAGCTTGTCGTCAAACGCACCCTCCATACAGCACACATCACGCAACCCATCACCCTATCCCTCCTCATCACCGGCGACCAACCCATACAGCGTCTCAACAAGCAGTATCGTCAGCAAGACAAACCCACCGACGTTCTCTCGTTTCCCCTGCTTGACACACCGCTTGTCACCGCCCCTCCCAACCAACTATGGACATCGCCAGAAGCAGAAGTTCCCCCACCAGCATTTGTCTCGCCGCCCGACCTGCCCACCAACCTCGGCGACATCGTCATTTCCTGGCCCACCGTGCTCCGGCAGGCCGCAGAAGCAGGTCATAGTCCCACCTACGAACTACTCTACCTCCTCGCGCACGGCGTACTGCACCTCATCGGCTACGACGATCACAGCGAAGCAGGCTATCAGGCCATGGTACATATACAACACACAGTGCTACAGGCAATCGGCCAGAAAGCACAATCGTAATGAGCCAACCTGCACCACCACCGCCGGGGCAGCTCAGGCCGCGAAAAAGTGCGTGGGCAACATTCATCGCCGGTTTCGGCTACGCGTTCCGTGGACTTTGGTACGTGTTCCGCACCCAGCGCAACATGCGTGTGCATCTCGTCATTGCAGCACTCGCCATCCTCACAGGCATCATACTGCACATTTCCGCCATCGAGTTTGCCCTGATCTTCGTCACCATCACCATCGTCTTCATCGCCGAGATGTTCAACACCGTCATCGAACTCTGTGTCGACCTCGCCTCACCCGAATACCACCCCTTAGCAAAAATTGCCAAAGATATAGCCGCAGGCGCAGTCCTGTTGAGCGCCATCTTCGCTGTTGTTGTTGGGTTGTTCGTGTTTGTGCCGCATCTGTGGACATTGATCAGAAGATAGGTCTATAGGAAAAGTTCACGACTTGAGCACATCACGTGGGAGAAACATCAA
>Ga0099828_10004201_pt1 | contig 10154 bp, 7 predicted proteins | sample CZO8metaG_2_FD_79338 | JGI IMG/M metagenome (GOLD analysis project Ga0099828, IMG submission 79338) | Vadose zone soil microbial communities from the Eel River Critical Zone Observatory, Northern California, USA - CZOApr15con2H1.8 metaG | ecosystem: Environmental > Terrestrial > Soil > Vadose...
ACATCGCGGTAGATGCCTTCGACGCCCGTATTTTTCAGCAGCAGGTTTTTGAGCGCGTGCACCACGTAAGTGAACGGGTCCACGATGGAAATCCAGCGCAGCCAGACCGGAAAACCTTCGGTGGGGTAGATCGCGCCGGAAGGGAAAAACAGCAGCGTGTTCAGCACGCCGAACACGGCCCGCGGCACCAGGGGATCGTCCACGCGCACCATGACCAGGAACATGAAGCTGATCATGGCCAGCGAGGCCACGGCGATCACAACGATCAGATAGACCAGCCGCACGGGGTCCCAGATGCGCTCAATGCCGGCGATGAGCCCGCCGATAATGGTGATGGTCGTGCCGGCCATCAGGCCCTTCAGCGCGCCGGCGAGCACCAGCCCCAGGATCAGCTCGGCCTTGTGGATGGGCGTCACTAGATACCCTTCGTGCAGCCCGCGGGCTTTGTCGTCGATGAAGACGATGCCGCCGCCGATCATGGCCACCACGAAAATGGCCATGGAGACCGAGCCCGCGAGTAGATACTTGATGTATTCGATGTAGGGATACACCACCACCACCTGGAGATCGATGGCGCCGGGCAGCCGGGGAATCACCTCCAGGCCGTTGAGGTCATTGGTGATCTGCTGCATGCGCTGTTCGAGCTCGCCGCGCATGAAGTTGTCCGTATTGTCCACCACAAAGGCGATGCGCGGGCGGTTGTGCTGCAGCACGCGCCGCGAGTAGTCCTCCGGGATGTGCACCACGCCGCGCACAAACCCCGCGCGCAGGTCGGTGACCGCGTCGTTCAGCGAGCTATAGTCCACCGCGCGGAATGTCTGCGGCCCCGCGCCGATGGCGACAAAGCGCTCGCGGAGCATCCGCGACTCGCTGGAGCGGTCTTCATCCACCACGGCCACCTTCACGCCGCGGATCTTTCCTCCGAAAGCGTAGCCGAGCACGATCAGCTGCATCAGGGGAAAGATCAGAGCGCTGACCATAAGCGCAGGGCTGCGGAAGAATTTCCGCATGTCCCGCTCGATGATCGCCAGGATGCGATACACCTTCATGCTGGATGCGTCCTTTGTCTGGAACCGTCAAACCGCTTGGTTTTCATCCGCGTCATCCCGAGCGAGCGCTGCGCCGGCGGGGGTGCGGTGCGAAGCGAAGGATCTCTCCTGCCTTGCCCTCCCAAGGGATTCTTCAATCGACGAGTTCACCCCGAGCGGAAAGGGCTCCCTCAGAATCACATGTGTCCGCCGCCGTGCTGCGCGCCGTCGCGTTAGTTATTTGTACAGATGGCCGACGTCGAACATCAGGCCGGCATGCGTGGCGTCGCGCAACTGCCGGCCCGTGTAGTGCAGGAACACGTCGTCGAGCGTCGTGCTCTGCACCGTGACGCGCTTCACGCGCACGCTGCGGCGGTGCGCCAGCTCCATCAGCGCGCCCACGGTTTCTCCGCCGTCATGCGAAGAAATGTGCGTCAGGCCGTCGCGCTCGTTCACATCGGCCGCCTGCGCGAGCCCGCGCAGCTCGTCCTGCCAGTTCGCCGGCGCGTTTTCAAATTCGGCTTCGACCACGTCGGTGCCGGGCACGCTGTCCTTGAGCCTGGTCGGCGTATCCAGGGCCACCAGCTTGCCGTGGTCCACAATGGCGATGCGCTCGCACAGCTTGTCGGCTTCGTCCATGTAATGCGTGGTCAGCAGAATCGTCAGCCGGGATTGTTCTTTCAGCTTGTTAATCATTCCCCAGACGCTGGTGCGCGAGACCGGATCCAGCCCCGTGGTCGGCTCGTCGAGAAACAGAATCTTCGGCGAGTGCACCAGCCCGCGCGCAATCTCCAGCCGCCGGCGCATGCCCCCGGAGAAGTTGCGCACCAGCTCGCCGCCGAATTTCTCCAGGTCCACGGCCACCAGCAGATTGCGGATCAGCGCGGGCCGCTTTTCCGCTGGCACGCCGTAGAGCTTCGCGTGGATCAGTAAATTCTCCTCTGCGGTTAATTCCGGATCGGAAGTGAGCGCCTGAGGAATCACGCCGATGGACTTGCGCACCCCATCGGCTTCGCGGTTGATGTCGTGCCCGGCCACGCGCGCCGCGCCGGAGGTGGACGGCGTGAGCGTCGTGAGCATGCGGATCAGCGTGGTTTTGCCGGCGCCGTTCGGGCCCAGCAGGCCGAAGATCTCGCCTTCGCGCACCTGGAAGGTGATCTCATTGACGGCCACCAGCTCGCCGAATCGTTTGGTCAGCCTCTCGACTTCAATTGCGTTGGTTATCCCGTTCGTCATGGCGCGTTGCTCAGGCCGTGCTTAGCCCCGCCAGCGCGAAAACCAGCCCTTTTTCGCCGGTGGCGGCAGCAGAACCTCAGCGGTCATGCCGGCAAACAGGCGCCGTCCTTCGTTGGGCACGGCGACCTTGATGGCGAAGGTCTTGATGTCGCGTTTGGTGCGGCTGACATCGCGCTGCGTGGCGAATTCGCTTTCCACGCCTTTGAAGAACACCGCGCCTTCGATCAGCGCGCCCGACGGCAGCCGGACTTTCAGCTTTTGCCCGAACTGGATGGCGTCGGCATAGGTTTCCTCGACGTCGGCGCGGACCCATAGATGGTCAAGATCGATGATGGTGACGATCGGCTGGCCCGACTGCACTACTTCTCCCTGACGCGCCACGCGTACGGAAACGATCCCGCTGAGGGGTGCGTAAATCTGCGTGTAGCCCAGGCGCGTTTCCGCCTCGGCCTGCGCAGCGCGGGCCTGCTGGAGCAGCGCGAGTGTCGAGGCCAGGTCGCTCTGCTGCACGGCGAGCTGCTTGCGGTTGGCGCGCGCCAGCTCGAGTTCGGCCTGCTGCGCTTTCACCTGGTCTTCGAGCGATTTCGCCTTGGCCTGTGCGGCCTGCAGCGTGGTTTCGGCGCGATCGCGGTCCTGCGCCGAGGCCACACCGCTCTGTGCCAGTGCGATGGTGCGCTGCGCGTCGAGCTTGGCGCGCTCGAGATCGGCGCGAGCCTCCTCCAGCTGGGCGCGGGCGGCGTTGAGCGTCGCTGCGGCACGCGCGAGTCCCGCTTCGGTCTGCGCATTAGTCAGGCCCCAATTGTTCCTGGCGCCCCCGACTCGCGCCTCCAGGCTGCGGATGTTCGCGGCATAAAAATCGCGCTGCGCCTCGAGCTCTTTGTGGTCCAGCTCGGCGATCAGTTGACCCTCGCGCACCTCCGTGCCTTCGTTCGCCAGAAGGCGCTCGATGCGCCCGGTGATTTTCGGGCTGACCATCACTTCATTTCCGGTGACGACGCCCACCAGCGAGATATCGCGCTGCCGCGGCACGGTGAAGATATAGACCACCAGCGCGATCACGAAGATGACGCCGATGAACATGAAAAAGCGCGAGATCGTCATGGTGTCCTCATCGAGGTTTCGTCCGCCCGGCATTCTGCGAAGCCGCGCGGAAAAGGCCGTGCTCGAGAAAGTCAAGAATGGCGCGGCGGCGCGCCTCGACCGCCTGCGGCCCCAGCGCGTCGCGCCCCCAGATCGCGCTGAGCACGGGCGCGGCGGCAAAATAGAAAACGGTCATGGCCACGATAGTGAGAACAGTCTGATTGGCGTCCACGGAGCGAAAGGCCCCGCGGGAGATGCCGGCTTCAATCGCGCGGCTCAGCCGCCGGTGCAGCGGGCGGAAATATTGCTGCACGATCCAGCGCAGATGCGTGCCCCGGTGCATGATCTCGCGCTGCACCAGCCGCGGGTAGTTCGGATGGCGCCAGACGAAATCGAAATAGCCGTTCACGTAGGCCAGCAGTTGTTGGCGCGGCAGGGAAGCGGCGGCACTGGCGCGCTCCATGCTGGCCAGGAGCTGGCTGAACAGCGATTCCAGCACCAAGCGGTAGAGCCTTTCTTTGCTGTCGAAATAGTAGTAGAGCAGGGCCTTATTCACCCGCGCGGCGCGGGCAATCTCGTCGGTGCGCGCGCCGGCCAAGCCGCGCTCGGCGAAGATGCGCTCGGCGGCGGCAATGATGCGGCCGACGGTGGCCGGGTTTTTGGCCTTCTGCACGCTGGCGGGCCAGGCCGGGCCGGCCGGGTTTCCCTGACCGCGTCTCGTTTCTTGTGCGTGGACTGCGCCGCTCATGTTCTTTGTTAACTAACCGGTTAGTTTAACCGAGAGGGCGGGAGGATGTCAAGCCGGGAGGACGGGGCGCGCGGAAAATCTCTCCGTCGGTTCAGGGTTTTGCTGCGGGGAGACTGGGAGGCGAGGCTAGCCTTCCAGGGCGCCGCCGGAGCCGGCGGGCAGCTCGATCGAGTATTTCGTGCGGACTTTCTCGCGATGGGCTTGGAGGGCCAGGTCGATCAGCCGGTCGATCAGCTCGCGGAAGGAAAGCCCGCTTGCTTCCCACAGCTTGGGATACATGCTGATGGAGGTGAAGCCGGGAATGGTATTGACCTCGTTCAGGTAGATGCGGCCACTGCGGCGCTCGAGGAAGAAATCCACTCGCGCCATCCCTGCGCACTCGATGGCGCGAAAGGCGCGCACGGCGTATTCCTGAAAGCGGCGCACCTGCGCGCGGGTCAGCTTCGCGGGAATGATGAGCTGCGTGCCTTCTTCGAGGTATTTCGCCGCGTAGTCGTAGAACTCGCGGTGCGGCACGATTTCGCCCGGCACGGACGCGCGCGGCTGGTCGTTGCCCAGCACCGAGACTTCGATCTCGCGGCCCTGGAGGGCCTTTTCGACGATGATTTTCTGCGCGAACTCTGCGGCCAGGTCCATCGCCGCAGGCAATTCGTCGCGCCCGTGCACTTTAGTCATGCCCACGGACGAGCCCAGCGTGGCCGGTTTCACAAACAGCGGGAAGCGGAACTTTCGCCGGATGGCCCGCAACACCTTGCCGCGCTCGGTTTCCCACTGCGAGCGCGGAATGGCCAGAAAATCGGCCGTCGGCAGGCCGGCCTGCATGTAGAGGCGCTTCTGCATGTCCTTGTCCATCCCCACGGCCGAGCCAATCACTCCCGCGCCGACGTAGGGGAGTCCGGCGAGCTCGAGCAGCCCTTGCACCGTGCCGTCTTCGCCGAAAGTGCCGTGGAGCACCGGGAAGATGACGTCCACGTGCAGCGCTCCGCCACGGGCTTCCTCAAGCGGCAGCAGCGCCGCGGCATTCGGGTCAGCGGGCAAAACGACGCGCTGGCCGGTCTTGAGCACTTCGGGCAGCCTCCTCTGCGCGCCGCCAGCCGCCAGCCACCGGCCGTCTTTGGTGATGCCGATGGGCACGGCTTCGTATTTTTCCGGATCTAGCCCGCGAATCACCGAAGCCGCCGAGGCCAGCGAGACTTCGTGTTCGCCGGAGCGCCCGCCGAAGAGCACGCCCACGCGCAGCCGCTTTTTTTCCGTGGTCATAGGATTTTCTTGCCCAGGCCGGAGAGCGCCATTTCCACGCCCAGCAGCGCCGTTTTGTTGTGCAAATCGATGACCGGATTGATCTCCACCACTTCCAGCGACACCATCGCTTCGCTGTCGGCGATCATCTCCAGCGCCAGGTGCGATTCCCGGTACGTGACGCCGCCGCGGACCGGCGTGCCCACTCCGGGCGCGTCGGCGGGATCGACGAAGTCCATATCCAGGCTCACGGCCACGCCGTCGGTTTCGTCGCCGGCAAAGCGCAGCGCCTCGGTCATCACCTCGCGCATCCCGCGCTCGTCAATATCGCGCATGGTGAAGACGTGCACGCCGGATTCCTTCACCAGCCGCCGCTCTTTGGCGTCCAGATCCCGCACGCCGACCAGCGTGACGTTGCGCGGCTCGACCTTGGGCTTGAACCCGAGCAGCTCGACCAGCTCCGGCGCGCCGCAGCCGATGATCGCCGCCAGCGGCATGCCGTGAATGTTGCCCGAAGGTGAGCTTTCGGGCGTATTCATATCGCCGTGCGCATCCAGCCAGATGCAACCGACGCGCTTGGATTGCTTGCGGAAAAACAACGAAACGCCGGCCATCGAGCCCACGGCGATGGAGTGGTCCCCGCCGAGCACCAGCGGCGTGAAGCCTTCCTGGAGGGTGCGCTCGACCAGCTCGGCCAGGCCGCGGCAGGTTTCCGCGATTTCGTTCAGATACTTGGCGCGCTTTTCGCCGTAGTGCTGTTCTTCCGGCTGCTTGACGGCGATATTGCCGATATCTTCCACTTGGTGGCCGAGCTGTTTTAACCGCGTCTGCAGGCCGGCCACACGCAGCGCCGAAGGGCCCATATCTACACCGCGGCGGCTCTGGCCGAGGTCCATCGGCACCCCGATGATGCGAATCTTTTGCGGCATCGACTTTTACGGTGTCATTTTGAGGGAGCCCCTCGACTCTGCTCGGGGCGCACTCGCGACCGAAGAATCCCTGGGAAGCAACGAATCAGAGGGATGCTTCGCTGCGCTCAGCATGACCGAGACTCCTTCCGGCGCAGCCCGGGGCGCTCGCGACGGTCTCTAAGGATAGACGCGATAAATCATGCGCGGGAAGGGGATGACTTCCCGGATGTGCTCAGTTCCACAAATCCAGGCCACCGTGCGCTCCAGGCCCAGGCCGAAGCCGGCGTGGGGCACGCTGCCGTAGCGCCGCAGGTCCAGATACCACTGGAAGGCCTCCTCGGGCAGGTGGTTCTCGCGCAGGCGCTGGCGCAGCAGATCGTAGTCCGCGATGCGTTCGCCGCCGCCGATGATTTCGCCGTAGCCTTCCGGCGCGAGCATGTCGAAACCCAGCGCGAGCTCCGGGCGTTGCGGGTCCGGCTGCATGTAGAAGGCTTTGATAGCCGCCGGATAGCGATGCACCATGACGGGCCGGTCGAATTGGCTGGAAAGAATCGTCTCCTCGTCGCCGCCGAAATCGTCGCCCCATTTGGCCGGGTTGCCGTGCTTCTGCAGGATGCCGATGGCTTCGTCGTACGCGATGCGGGAAAAGGGCGGCTGCACCTGCGCCAGCTTTGCCCTGTCGCGCTTCAGGGTTTCCAGCTCGCGCGCGCGGTTTTTCAGCGCCGACTGCACCATGTGGCTCACCAGGCCCTCGGCCAGCGCCATCATGTCTTCCAGATGCGTGAAGGCGGCTTCGGGCTCCAGCATCCAGAACTCGGTCAGATGGCGCCGCGTTTTCGATTTCTCCGCGCGAAAAGTGGGCCCGAAGCAGTACACCTTGCCGAGCGCCGCGGCCAGCGCTTCGACGTAGAGCTGCCCGGATTGCGTCAGATAGGCCTTCTGCTCGTCGATGTACTGCACTTCAAACAGCGTGGTGGTGCCTTCGCAGGCCGCCGGCGTGAAAATCGGGGTGTCCGTAAGGACGTAGCCCTGGCTCTGCATGTACTCGTGCGCGGCGCGGATGGCTTCCGCGCGGATGCGCAGAATGGCCGCTTGGCGGGGCGTGCGGATCCACAGGTGGCGCCGGTCGAGCAGGAAATCGACGCCGTGCTCTTTGAGCTGGATCGGATAGGGATCGTTTTCCGGCACGCGCTGCACCACCTCGGCGCCGCTGATGGCCAACTCGTAGCCGCCCGGCGCGCGCGGCTCGCTCTGCACTCGCCCGCTAACCACCAGGCTCGATTCCTGTGTCAGCCCGCGAAGAGTCTCGAATGCCGCCGGGTTTTCTTTCTGCGAGACGACGCCCTGGACCACGCCCGTGCCGTCCCGCAGGATCGGGAACAGCAGCTTGCCCGATTCCCGCAGGTTATACAGCCAGCCGCGCAGGGTCACTTCGCTGCCTTCGTGCCGGCTGAGCTCGTCGATGGTTACCACCGGCACCGGGGCCGCTTTTTCCTTGCCCATAAGGCCTCAGGTCCGCTCACCCTGGCGGACGATCGTTTGCCGAAACGGCCTGCTCGAGCTTTTCAAAAACGCTGCGCACCGCGCCGAGCAGGTCTGCGGCGGAGCTTTCCGGCGCGCCGGCAGGCGCGGCCGGGTCTTTCAGGTCCAGCACCACAGGCAATTCGGCCGGCAAAACCTTCAGCACCGCGTTCCAGTCAATTGCGCCCTGGTAGGGGAGCAGGTGCTCGTCCTTTTCGCCGCGGTTATCGTGCACGTGCGTGGTCACAATGAGCTCGCGCATGGTTTCCAGGCTGGCCTCCACGCCGCCTTCCATGTGCGCATGCCCGAGATCGAAGCACAAGCGCAGATCCAGCCGCGTTTCGTGGACGAACTGGCGCAGGTTGGCTGGCGTGGCCAGCTCGCCGGGCGTGTTTTCCAGTGCGATGGTGACGCCGCGCTGCTTGGCAAAAATCATCAGGCTTTCGAGCGAGGTGAACGCAGCGTCGCGCGTGGGCGCGTCCAGGGCCTGCCGCGAAGAACCCAAGTGCATCACCAGGAAACGGAAGGGAATCGATTCGGCCAGCTCTAGCGCGTGCCTGACTTCATCCACGGCGTCCAGGCGCCGCACGCGCTCGGGATCGGAGATGGAAAGGGGCGCGCCGCTTTCGCGGCCGGGCCCGAATTCGCGCTCGGTCGGCGCATGGATGGAATGCAGCGCGAGGTTGTTGCCGGAAAGCCAGGAAGCCAGCTCGCGCACCTGTTGCGCCGAGCGGTAATCGAAATGCGGCCGCGAGCAGAACAGCTCCACGGCGGGAATTCCCGCGCGCGTGATCTCCCCCAGCAGGCCCGCATTCAGCCGGCGATGAACGAACACGTAGGTGGAAAGCACGCGCTGCATGGCTGGGCTCAATATCCGATGGCGGCGCCTAGCCGGCGCGGATCTGCAGCGCCCAGCCGCTCACCGGTGCGCGGATCGATGGCGATGGCCTGCACGTCGCCGATCCACGGTCGTCGCCGGACGGCGTGGCCCCGCCGGGCAAGCTCCGCGGCGACATCCGCCGGGAATGTTTCCTCAATCCACAGCGTATCGGGCAGCCACTGGTGATGGAATCGCGGCGCGTTGATATCGGCCTGCGCTTCCATGCCCAGGCGCATCCAGCCGAGTACGCTCAGCAGCGTCGCGGAGATGATGCGCGGGCCGCCGGGCGAGCCGGTCAGAAAGCTCAGCTTGCCGTCGCGCAGCAGGATAGTCGGTGTCATCGAGCTCAACGGGCGCTTGCCCGGCGCGATCGCATTCGCGTCCGATTGCAGCAGGGCAAAAAGTTTATTGGGCACGCCGGGCTGCGTGGTGAAATCGTCCATGGTGTCGTTCAGCAGGAATCCGGCGCTGGTGGTCACGTGCGAGCCGTAGCTGTCGTTGATCGTGTAGGTGTTGGCGACGGCGTTGCCGGCGGCGTCCACCACCGAGAAATGCGTGGTGTGGCTGCCCTCGCGGGGCGCGGCTGCACCGCCAGCGGCCGGGTGCGATGAATCGAACGGCGCGGGGTCGCCGGCGCGCACGGCGCTGCTCGCAGACGCGCGCTGCGCATCCATCGTGGCGCGGAGCTGCGCGGCATAGCGCGGGTCGGTCAGGCCTCGCACCGGGACGTGCGCGGAATCCGGATCGGCCAGATGGGCGGCGCGGTCGGCAAACACGCGCCGCAGCGCCTCCGCCACCCAGTGCACGGTCTGCGGGTCATTCCAGGATTTCAGCTGCGTTCCGGCGAGAATGTTGAGCGTCTCGATCAGCGCCACCCCGCCGGAGCTGGGCGGCGGGCTGGTGATCACTTCCCAGCGCGTGCCGTTGTGGCTGAATTCGGCGCGCAGCGGCTCGCGGATTTTCGCCTGGTAGCCGGCCAGATCCTCGCGCGTGATCAATCCGCCCATGCGGTTCATCTCGTCCGCCACGATGCGGGCGGTTTCGCCGCGGTAAAATTCCGCCGCGCCGCCGCGGGCGATGCGCCGCAGGGTAGCCGCCAGCTCCGGTTGTCGCAGCGTGTCGCCGGGCTGGTAGAGCGCGCCGTCGTTCAGGAAGATTCGCCGGCTGATCGAAAAGCGCTGCAGCAGCGGCCGGGCGGCGCGCAGCGAGCGGGCCAGTTTTTCGCTGACCGGGAAACCCTGCTCGGCCAGGCGAATCGCCGGCGCCATCACGTCGGCAAGCTGCATGGTGCCGTAAGTGCGCAGGGCCAGGTCGAGTCCCGCAAGCGTTCCGGGAATGGCCGCCGAGCGGTACCCGACGGTGGCCGCCTCGGAATCCAGGCTGCCGTCCCGGAGGTACATGTCGCGCGCGGCTTTTGCCGGCGCGGTCTCGCGGTAATCCACAAACCCGGTGCGGCCGTTGGCCAGCCGCACGAGCAGGAAGCCTCCGCCTCCCAGATTGCCGGCCGAGGG
>Ga0099828_10004203_pt1 | contig 10152 bp, 10 predicted proteins | sample CZO8metaG_2_FD_79338 | JGI IMG/M metagenome (GOLD analysis project Ga0099828, IMG submission 79338) | Vadose zone soil microbial communities from the Eel River Critical Zone Observatory, Northern California, USA - CZOApr15con2H1.8 metaG | ecosystem: Environmental > Terrestrial > Soil > Vadose...
AATCATCTTGCCTTTTTGCGCCGCGCCGGTGTGTTCATAGATCCATTGCAGGTTGGCCGTCTTCCCGCCCAGACCGGGGCCGTAGTAGACGAGCTTGCAATTGATTTCGCGAGCGGGGAAATTGATAAATGGCACAAGTGTCCGGGTCCGGCCGGCAAGGTACTTATAGCATACGCCCTGGGAAGGGCCAATCCGCAAAGGCGGCGATGTTTCCTGAGAATGAAGGCCCCCTACGACGGTGGAATCTGCTTGTCTGCCGCACCCGGAAGGCTCCCCAATGCCCTATTTCTCAAGGACATGCGAGGTCATCGCTCTTAGCTATAGGAAAACTGGGCGTTGACGCTCGGAAAAAGCTCTGCTAACATGCCCTCGTGGCTCGGAGCACAAAAACGGCGAAGCGGCGGGGCGTACGCGTGACGCGGGCCTCCTCGTCCAGTTCCAAACTATTGAAAACAAAGAGCGTATCTTCCCGCGCCGCAGCTAAGAAAGTCCCGCAGGAAATCGTAGATCCCCGCTTCCAGCAGCAGCTCAAGCTGTACGAAGAAGCGGTCCGCTATTTCCACCAGCAAAAGTTTCACAAGGCCAAGCAGGCGCTGGAAAAAGTTATGGCTGGGCCCGGCAAGGAACTAGCCGACCGCGCCCAGGTGCACATGCGCATTTGCGAGCAGCGGATTTCGCGCACGCCGGAGACGGCGTTGCGCTCGGCCGACGATCATTACCAGCACGGCGTGGCCATGATGAACCTGGGCCGCTGGGACGAAGCCCGCGAGCACCTGCTGCGCGCGCGCAAGCTGGCTCCCAAGGCGGACTACATCATCTATGCGGTTGCTGCGCTGGATTGTTTGACCGGTGAAGCCGAATCGGCGATGGAAAACCTGAAGACGGCCATCGACCTGCGGCCGGAGAACCGGTATCACGCCCGCAACGACGAGGACTTTGCGTTCCTGCAGGAAGATCCGCGGTTCACCGAACTGCTGTATCCCGAACGCGAGAATCCTGGCAAGTAGCCTGTTCGAACGTTCAGAATTGAAAGCCGAATCCATTCCACGAAGTAAGCCCGTCCGAATTGTCGCGGTCGGCGGCGGCACAGGCCTTTCCACGGTTCTGCGCGGGCTGAAGCAATACGTCGCGCGCCGGGGAGAGGGGGCCGGCGGCGAGCCGATTCGCGATCTCGCTGCGGTCGTGACCGTTACCGACGACGGCGGCAGCTCCGGCCGCCTGCGGCGCGAGTACAGCATTCTCCCGCCCGGTGACATTCGCTCCTGCATGGTGGCGCTTTCGGCCGATGAAGCGCTGCTGAGCCGCCTCTTTCAATACCGCTTTCCCGCAGGCCGCGGTCTGCGCGGGCACAGCTTCGGCAACCTGTTCCTCACCGCGTTGAGCCACGTGACCGGCGACTTCACGGAAGCCGTGCGGCTGAGCGGTGAAGTGCTGGCCATCCGCGGGCGCATCTTCCCCTCCACCACGCAGAACGTGGCGCTCGAGGCGGTGATGGAAGATGGCAGTGTGGTGGCCGGCGAGACGCGGATTGCGCGCGCGCACAAGCGCATCCGCCGCGTGCGACTGGTGCCGCGCCGCGTGCGGCCGCTGCCCGAAGTGCTCCAGGCCATCCGCCGCGCGGACCTGATCCTGCTGGGGCCCGGTTCGCTCTTCACGAGTGTCATTCCCAACCTGCTGGTCGAGGGCGTCGCCGAGGCCATTGAGAAATCGCCCGCCGCATGCGTGTACATCGCCAACCTGATGACGCAGCCCGGCGAGACGCAGGGCTATTCCGCGGCCGACCACATCCGTACGATCCACGAACACACGCGGGACAAGCTGATTGACTGGGTGGTGCTGAACCACCGGCCGATCTCTCCCGGCGTAACGCGGCGCTACCGTGCCGAGGGCGCTGAGCCCGTCCGGGTGGACCTAGCCGAGCTGCAGCGCATGGGCCTGCGCTGCGTCTTCGACAACCTGCTTGAAGAGCACGGCGTCGTCCGCCACAATTCCAAGCAGCTCGCCCGCCTGCTGCTCGAAGAGTTCGTCTCCCGCCCGCGAGCCTGAACCGCACGCGCTTGCGCGCGCATCCTTGCGCGCCGCAGCGCAGGTTCGTATACTGGCCCCGCCCCAGCAGCGCAGAGCGCGCCGCGTAAGGAGCGATCCTCCAAGCCACACCGCAACCGCAACGGGCCAAGGAGAAATTGGGATGGCGACCCTTACCGTGCAAAATGAACTCAACGTCTACGAATCGGCGGATGCGCGCTTTGAGACGGCCGCCCGCAAGCTGGGGCTGGAAGACGGCCTCTACCGCTATTTGAAATATCCCAACAAAGAAATCACCGTGTACATCCCGGTGGCCATGGATAGCGGGCGGCTGGAAATCTTCGTGGGCTATCGCGTGCACCATTCCATCGTGCGCGGCCCGTGCAAGGGCGGCATCCGCTTTGCGCCCGACGTGACCCTCAACGAAGTCCGCGCGCTGGCCGCCTGGATGACGTGGAAATGCGCCGTGGTGAACATCCCGTTCGGCGGCGGCAAGGGCGGCGTGATCTGCGATCCGGCCAAGCTCTCCCAGGGAGAGCTCGAGCGCATCACGCGGCGCTACACCGCCGAGCTGAGCGAATGGATTGGGCCGGAGCGCGACGTGCCCGCTCCCGACCTGGGCACGAACGAGCAGACCATGGCCTGGGTGATGGACACCTACTCGATGCACGTGCGCCACACGACCACCGCCGTTTCCGTATGGCGCACATGCATGGAGTAGGTATCCATGATCCAGGCCATGATCTGTTCGTCGGTGTTGAGGTCGGGGCCGAGGACATCTTTTTCCGGGCCCAGCAGTTCCATCAGCCCGGCTGTGTAGCGGCGGGTCAGGCGTTCGAGTTCGCGATTGGACATCTTGTCGCGATCACAAATCACGCCTCCGGCGGCGCCGCCGAACGGGATGTTCACCACGGCGCATTTCCAAGTCATCCAGCTGGCGAGTGCGCGAGTCTCGTCCAGAGTTACGTTGGGACTGTAACGAAGGCCACCCTTGGCGGGTCCGCGGTCAATGGAGTGTTGCACCCGAAATCCGGTGAACGTTTCCAAGCGCCCATCGTCCAGCTGAACCGGGATGTGCACGATGATTTCGCGGCTGGGTTCGCGGAGTATGTTCCATAATCCGTCGTCGAGTTTCAGTTTCCTCGCTGCCAGGTCGGAGCGGACAACCTGCGCTTCCCACGGATTCACTTCTTCCAGGTATGCGGTTGGCATCAATCCCTCACGGAATCAGCTCGGTGACGCAATGCCTCTATAACCAGATGACGATAAAAGTGTAACTCAGTTCCGCGCGCGGGCAGAAGCAATCGGCTACGGCAGGCGCTCGCACAGCAGCCAGATATGACAACTCATGTGCATGCGTCCGGGCTCGAAGCCCGCAAGCACGGTTTTGTTGACCATGAAGCCGTTACTGAGCAGAACCTCTCGCCACTCGGTCACTGTCTTGAACTCGAAAGGCATGTTCATTTCGGGAAGGCCTTGGGCAATGGCGTTGCTGAAAAAATCAATCAACACCAGAACCTGATACTGCACCGCAAGTGGCGTAGCGACGAACGTTCTCAGCAAGGGCTGCGTCTTCAGTGTTTCGGTCAGCCCTTCCAGATGATCGGGCAGGCCATAGGTGTCTTCCTTGATCAGCGCGTATTTTGCAATCTTGCCGAGGCGCCGGAGGACTAGAGACAGGTCACTGGGATTAATATGGTGAAGCACGGCCTGCACCAGCGCCACGTCCACGCTATCGTCCGCGTACGGGATATCGGTAGCCGATGCCATCTGCACGAACGGCAAACACCGCGCCTCTTCGTAGCGGTAATCAAGCACGTCAGCCGTGAATACTTTGTACCCTCCCTTGGCCAGTCTCGCGGCGAAGTAACCGCTGCCGCAGCCGTAATCGAGCACTCTTTGCCCCGGGAGCAGCTTCTGCAGTTGCTGAAAATCAGTTTCAGGTTTGGTTTGGGTCTTATAGTGGTGATAAACCTGATTGAACCAGAATAAGGGGTCCGCTTTCCGGAAGGTGCGCTCGAGCAGCTCAGAAGTCACGTGGACCAGTTGTCGGGTGTTAACTCCGTCCTGTTGGCTGTGGGCAAGCTTTTCGAAAGCGCCGTCCACCATTGTGCAGACTCGGCCATTCGCCGCATCGAAGAATTCACGATACCCGGCTTTGACTGTAGCGCTCACGAATTCCACGACTGCCGGGTTTCGCAGAGCATCAGCGACGGTTCGGAGTGCCTGATCCTGGGTCATGGAAGCTCGGTCATGGAAGGTCGGTCACGGGCACACCTAATGATATCGGATTCGCAAACGAAGGAATGCGGCCCGCCACGGAGTCGGTGTCCTCAGACCCCGCAGAGCTGCTGTTCGGTATAATGCCGCGACTTGTGAACGCGTCTTTCAGGTGCTGCCAGGAGGGTCGTGCCGCTTTCACTGAACACACGCGGAGTCGGAGAGGTCACCATCGTCCGTTGCAGCGGGCGCATCGTGACCGGTGAAACCGAAGTCTTGCACCGCCATGTTCGCGAGCTCTTGCTTGATCGTAGCGATATCGTGCTGCATCTGGGCGAGATTGTTTTCATTGACAGCAGCGGACTGGGAATGCTGGTACGGCTGCTGAGCAGCACGCGCAGCGCCCGTGGCGATTTGAAGCTATGCCAAGTCCCGGAGGGTGTTCGCAAAGTCTTGAAGATGACCAACCTGATCACGCTTTTTGACACCCATGAATCCGAGGAAGAAGCGGTCCTCGCATTTTACCAGCGAAAAATAACGCCAGCGCGGCCTGTGCCGACCGGCCTCGCCGTCTTGTGTATTGACCAATCGGCGGATGTGCTGGCTTACCTGCGGGAGGTGCTAAGCCGCGCCGGCTACAACGTGCTTACCAATAACAACCTGCGTGATTCCTTGATCTTGCTCAGGGCCACCCGACCCGCTCTGACAATCATGGGGCCCAACCTGAAAGCAGCGCCCGGCACGGAACAAGCCTTCCGAGCCGCTTGCGTAGCGTGCCCAGTGCTGGAACTGGGAGATGAATTTTCCACGCTGGAGGCTAGCCAGGCTGCGTCCGACCTTCTGGAAAAAATCCGCGCGTTAGGCAGCCTCGGCCCGCCTCGGCCTTCGTTCTAACCAGCCTCACTTCTTAATGAGGTTGGTGTGACTGGCTACGCACTGCCACCTGTTGTTCTGGAACAGCCAGGTATCGGTGAAGCGTCCATAGTGCTCGAAAGCTTGACGCTTGTAAGTTCCCTTGGTGTGGTACGTTCCGACGACGATCGCAGCATTGGGATACGAGATCACCCTCGTGTCTTCATTGGCAATCAGGCTGGCACGATAGTCTGGATCCTTCAGGTCGGCGAGAAACTGTGCCTTGTTCATGACGGTGCCGTCGTAATCCGTATACACAAAGGCATCAGAAACAAGGCTGTTGAGTGCTTTCGAGTCATGATGAAGTTGCGCCTGGTTCCAGGCATTCTCGAGGGCGATGAGCTTGCTCGCATCTGCAGAGACATCATTCGCCTGATCCCGCGCCATCAACCGGACGCTCAGCAACAGGAGGCACAATGTGACCCTTATCTTCATGGCATTTCTTGCCCTATCTGCGGAAGGATCTCCGACCACACACCTTCTTCAGCCGGTGACTAATCTGAATTTTTAGTCGAAGATCCCTTCAATCCGATAATACTATTCCCAGGGCGCCCTACTGAACATTCAAGGTGAGGGTAGCCGTGTGAGTAAGGGCTCCGCTGGTAGCGGTCACGGTCGTCGCTAACTCATCGGCCCCAATTTTAGGAATTCGCGGCCTCAATCGTGGCACATCATAACCCAGACACTCAAAATGTAAATCAAAGCGGTAAAGTTTACCCAGAGGTGGACGCAAGCGTCCCGCCCGTGCGGGTGCGGACAATGGTTTGGGGAACATCTTCGGGTGCGTCGGTCCTCGCGGGTCGATGACGCGGATAAAAAGCGCCCACAAATTAAGAAGCGTCCCAAACTCTCGCGAGTTATGGGACGCCCGAACAGCCCTCCCCCGAAGTCTGCTCATATGCAGAGTACGGTTCCGCTCTCGGGATGTAAATTCCACCTTCGTGCTAAGGGTGTGGCACTAACGGGCTATATGACATATATGACAATATATGACAGCACGAGCGGGATGCCCACGCCCACATCCGGCGCCAGAAGCTAATCGCTGGAAGCTGGAAGCCCGAACCGTCCCGTCTTGGCTTTCTTAGCCGGTGTGACGCGGCGGTTACTCCCGTAATCGGAGCCGAGGGGATTGCCGTTGACCATAGCAGCCTCAGTACTTACATTCGCGACAGGGGGTTGTAATGAAGGATATTCACGAGGTTTTACGCCGTAAGCAAGCTAAGTATGCCCAGCTCTCCAAGCAGATTGAGGCCCTGCAACAAGCGGCCGAAAAGCTGCGCGAGGTTGCCCCTCTGCTGGCCGAGAACGAAGACGAAAGCTCGGTTTTGGCGGAAGTAGAGGAGCAAGGCAACAGCATGGCCGCCGGAGCTGGATTGGCATCATCCAGCACTGCGACGCCAGCCAAGCCGGCACGCGCTCCGCGCTGGCCTTAATCCAGCCAGGTTTGCAAGGTATACAAGGCCTGCTTATGACATTTCAGTCTCTTCTGGTTTGCAAAGACGAACAGGCAACGGATGTTCTCACCTCCGCCCTGGCGGGCTTCGGCCTGGGAGTGCAGTGCTGCGGGTATCCGGACGCGCTGTGCCGGCTGACGGAGCAGAAGTTCGACGCCGTGATCGTTGATTACGACGATCCGCACAGTGCGGCCCTGGTTCTGCAGAATGCCTACCAGTCGTCGGCGGGCGGCAACACGGTGACCGTGGCGCTGCTCAACGACAAGACCAAAGTGCGCCACGTTTTTGGCGCAGGCGCAAATTTCGTCCTTTATAAACCAGTTTCCCAGCAGCAGGCGGAGGCCAGCCTGCGTGCCGCCATCGCTCTGATGAAGCGTGAACGGCGCAGGTCTTTCCGTGTTCCCGTCCAACTTCCGGTGAAACTGCGAGTCGAGAGCGGGGCGGAGATGGAAGGCATCCTGCTCGACCTGAGCGAGGACGGCCTCGATGTATTGGCGGCTCAGCCCTTGTGTCCTGCTGCCACCGTCAACGCGCGTTTCATTCTTCCCGACCAGACTACTGAGATTGATCTTCGCGGCGAAGTTGCGTGGGCGAATCCCAATGGCGAATCGGGCGTTCGTTATACCGACCTTCCAGACAACCTTCGCCAGACTCTTCGGGAGTGGGTCGTTGCCAACGCGGCAGAATTCCTTCCTGAAGATCCCGAGCCGGTTTCAGAATGCCGATTGAGCGATCTCAGCTTGGGCGGCTGTTACGTAGAAACAGAGTCGCCTTTCCCGGAGCGCTCCGGCATTGTCCTTTGCCTGAAGGCGGCGGGCATGGAAGTACAGGCCGAAGGCCTGGTACGAGTCATGCATCCCGAATTCGGCATGGGGATTGAGTTTGCCTCGGGCACAGCGGAACAGCGGGAGCAGGTGGGCAACTTTATCGGATTTCTCACCAGCCGTCCCGGAACCGTGCCTCAATTGCTCATCACCCCGAAGGCCCTGGCGGCAGGCAACGCCGACGACTACCCCAGGAGCAAGGCTTCCGTGGAACCTGAGGATCTCTTGCTTGATCTGCTCAATCGCGCCGATTCGCTCAGCCAGGAAGAGTTTCTCCAGGAGCTTCGCCAACAACGCAATTCCGAGGAAGTTGCTTCGTCCTAATACATACCAGCCGTTTCACCTGATTTTCGTTAACCGCAAAAGCTAAAAGGCCCGCATGGTTATCGCATGCAGGCCTCTTAGTGCCCTCTCGGGCTTGCTCCACCCTATGCATCGCAGTCTATCGCGAGCTTCTCCGAAAAATGTTTCAGGCAAGTTAATTTGATGTCAAAAATTAGAGACATATCCACAGGTCCCGCTGTGAAGTACCGGTTCCCGGTATTGGCTCGGGAACGCGTTTGCCCATTTTCGTCCATTAAGCAACAATCTTTCGTGGCGGCGCTGGCCATTCTGTCCTTTGTTCATGCCAGTTGGTGAACGGAGTTTCTTTCCCTCACCCCTCCGCTCAGGAGCGAAACACTTTAGTGCTGACAAAACGTCCGCCTGACATGGTAAACGCACCCGCCCCGCTTGATGCCTTGTGGAGAGGCCCGCTTCTCGCGTCGCCGATTCTGATCATCATGTTTGCGGGCTTCGCCGTGCTCCTGCCTACTTTCTTTCTCGGAATCCCTTCCGGTCACGATTTCGAGTTTCACGTCAACTCCTGGATGGAAGTGCTCAATCAATGGAAACAGGGCATTCTCTATCCGCGCTGGGCGGCACTGGCGCACTACGGATTCGGTGAAGCGCGATTCGTTTTTTATCCTCCGGCTTCGTGGTTGCTCGGAGCCACGCTGGGGTCGTTCCTGCCCTGGAAAATAGTTCCCGGAGTGTACGAGTGGATCGCGCTCACGCTTTCCGGCTGCTCGATGTTTCTGCTCGCTCGCCGATTTCTGGAGCGTCGTGACGCCATCTTTGCCGCGGCACTGTATGCCGCCAACCCCTATCACATCGTGATTGTCTACTGGCGAAGCGCCTTTGCCGAGTTGCTGGCAGGCGCGCTTCTGCCTTTGCTCCTGCTATACGTATTGCGCTCGGAGGAGGAGGGCCGGAAGACGATTTTGCCTTTGGGCCTGATCGTGGCCGCAGCCTGGTTGACCAACTTGCCATCCGCGGTCATGGTCACCTACTCGCTGATGTTGCTGGCATTGGTTGTCGCGATCCTGCGCCGTTCGCCGCGAATCCTTGTGATCACTTCTGGGGCCCTGGTCCTGGGATTCGCGCTGGCGGCGTTTTATCTTGTGCCCGCCGCGTACGAACAGAAGTGGGTGGAAATCGCGCAGGTTTTGTCACCGGGTGTCCGTCCTCAGGACAACTTCCTGTTCACCTTTATCGACGACCCGGATCACAACCGGTTCAACCTGCTGATCTCCCTGGTGGCGACCGCCCAGATCACCCTGCTGGCCTCCGCTATGCTCATGTCTCGCCGTTGGCGAACTCGCGCCCCTCAGGCGTGGTGGACGCTCACCGCCTGGGGGACAGCTGCAGCCGTTCTCATGTTTTCCTTTAGCTTTCCGCTTTATCGCATTCTCCCTGAACTACGTTTTGTGCAGCTTCCCTTGCGCTGGTTGCTTTGCCTCAATGTGGCTTTCGCCCTGCTGCTCACCACATCCTCGCGAGCGTGGCTGCTGCGTGCCTTAGCCTGCGTCGTGATGCTGGCTGTGCTGATGTGGGTCTGGCATCGGGTTCAGCCCCCATGGTGGGACAATGCCGCTGACGTCGCGGAAATGCACGACAATCAGCAATCCGGCTTGGGCTATGAGGGGACCGATGAGTATGTTCCCACCGGGGCTGACGCTTACGAAATCAACAAAGATGCGCACCGTGTGGTCTTTGAGGAGGATGGCAACTCGCGCATCTACATCACCCAGTGGGCGCCAGAGTCCAGGTCTTTCACGGCGAGCGTTAGCCACTCTGGCAAGCTGGTGCTGAAGATGTTTAACTATCCGGCATGGAAGGTCCAAGTAAACGGCCGCCCAGTGCAAGCCAGAACACTAGAAGTCACGGGCCAGATGATGGTTCCGGTGGACACTGGGGAAAATCAGGTTCGCATTACTTTTACGCGGACGCGCGACAGAACAATCGGTGGGCTGATCTCTTTGGGAACCGGCATCATGCTACTAGGATGGACATTTTTCACTAGACGTATTCCCAGTCTTTCTGAAGAACGCTGAAGCCATGCGTCGCATTCTCATCGCCACGTCCAACCCAGGCAAGCTCCGCGATTTTGCCGGAGCGGCCTCCGCCCAGGAAATCGAGGTCGAGCCTGTTCCCAATTTCTCGTCCATCCCAACCGTGGTCGAAGACGGCTCAACCTTCGAGGACAACGCGCGCAAGAAGGCGGAGGTCTACAGCCGCTTTGTCCCCGGGGAAATTGTGCTGGCGGACGATTCCGGCCTGGAAGTGGACGCGCTGGGCGGCGCTCCGGGAGTGCATTCTGCGCGTTACGCCGCCGACCAGCCGCATCTGGCGGATAACAATACCGACGACTTGGCCAACAACGCCCGGTTGATGCG
>Ga0099828_10004204_pt1 | contig 10150 bp, 9 predicted proteins | sample CZO8metaG_2_FD_79338 | JGI IMG/M metagenome (GOLD analysis project Ga0099828, IMG submission 79338) | Vadose zone soil microbial communities from the Eel River Critical Zone Observatory, Northern California, USA - CZOApr15con2H1.8 metaG | ecosystem: Environmental > Terrestrial > Soil > Vadose...
AGTTCTATGAGTCTCAGCAGACCCGCTACTCATTGGTCTACGACAATGGCCACGCACAAATCTATCTCCTGAGCCGAACGCCGAGCCCTTAGAGAGCGGACGTGCACGCGAGGATCTCCATGCAGCCGCCGAGAATCTTGTTCATCCCCAAGGTCGAGGAGGACCGAACCTCGGAAAGGACCCCAACACTTCTGCGGCTGCTGCGGAAGCGCCACGAGGTCATCCCCCTGCCGTTCCGGTGGGACCGACTGATCTATGACACGGCCCGGGCGAAATCGCCTCGGTACGCGCTCTACGCGGTCGATAAGGTCCTGGCCGCCTTTTGGGGCTTACGCCTCGCGAGGAAGACGAACATCCAGCTCACGTTCTGCGAGACGCCCCATCACGCCCTCGTCGGGCTCTGGATCTCTCGAATCCTAGTCGTCCCGTGTGTGTGGGACAGCCACGGCAACGCCGGGGCAGCCGCCCGAAGCCTCGGAAAGGGGCGGTTGTACACGTTCCTCGTGACTTCGCTCGATCGGTTCCTAGGGCGACGCGTGGACGCTCTCATCACCGTCTCGAGGACTGACGCCGAGGCCTACGAGGCGATGGGCGTATCCCCGGCGCGGTTGCATGTAATCCCGATCTCCGTAAACGTGGAGCAGGTGGAACGCGAGGCGAGCCAAGAAGTCTCCGAGGGGACCGCATCGCCGGGCACCACGACCCGCAGAACGTTAGTCTTCTTCGGAAGTTTCAAGTACGCTCCGAACTTGGAAGCACTGGAATTCATCAGCGGACGTCTCGCACCGTACCTGGAGAGGGAGAGACTCACGTGCCAAATCGTCATCGCGGGGAGAGACCTGCCCCGCGTGGAATTGCATCCATGGGTGAGACCCGTGGGTTTCGTGGAGAACATCCACGCGCTGATTCGGCGCGCGGACTTGTGTATCGTGCCCATCTGGACCGGCGTCGGCATGTTGACGAAGGTGGTCGACATGATGGCGACCGGAACGCCCATGGTAATGTCGAGCCTCGCGACTATGGGGATCCCAGAAATCCAGGACGGCGTCCATGCCCTTGTGGCCAGCTCGCCGAGTGCCTTCCCCGAGCTCGTGGCGGTCGCGTTGCGCGATCCAGAAGCGATGCGCCGAATCGCGGGCAACGCTCGGAAGCTCGTCAGAGAACGGTACGACTGGCGCGTGCAAGAACCGCTGCTCGAGGACCTGGTAGCCGGGCTCGCAGAGGAGCAAAGAGAGTCGAGACCGCATGGACGTTGAGATCCTCACCTACGACGCGGACCCGGATCATGGGGGGTTCGGGATGCGGGTCGACGCCCTCGTGCGGATGTTCGCGGCGTTCGCGCGCGTCCATGTGACCCTTACGGACTGGTTCGAGGGGGAGCACGTCCCCGGCGTCGACTATCAGAACTGGCCCCTGCGGGACACCTTCTGGAGCCGCTTACGCCGCCTGCGCACGTATTACAAAACAGACTTTCCGAGGCGGTCTGTAATGGCCCGAGCGGACCTCGTCGTCGTGGAGACCTTGGACCTCTGGGCCTTGACCAAAGGATCCCGCGGGATTCCTCACATCCTTGACGAGCACAACGTGTACTGGGAACTGCTAAAGTACGGCATGACCTCCGCGCCATTCTTCTCCACCCGGTTGGGCCGTAGCCAGACACTTCGGAAATTCCTCGGGCCTTACCTCTGGCGGCGAGCCAAGGACTACGAAGTCCGTGCGATCCGGCAGGCGCAGGGTACCTTCGTCACGTCTACAGTAGACCGGGAGTGCATCCTGCGAGAGCTCCCCGAATGTGCAGACGACGTCCACGTGCTGCCAAACACGGTGGACGTGGAGCGCTACACCGACTTCTCCCAATCCGAGATGACAAACGACGTGGTCTTCGTCGGCAACTATGCCTACGGTCCGAACCAGGAGGCCGCGCGGTTCATCCGAGAACGGCTCGCCCCGGGCCTGCCTCAGGCGCGGTTTCTGCTCGTTGGCGGGAATGCTCCCGCCGTCCGCGACGCCCCGCCGAACGTGACCGCGACGGGATTCGTCCGCGACCTCGACGCGGTCCTCGAACGCGCGGCCGTATGCATTGCCCCGCTCACGCAGGGCAGCGGCACTCGACTCAAAATCCTGACCTATCTGGGGTCGGGGAAGGCCGTCGTGGCCACGGCCAAGGCGGTCGAGGGCCTAGAGGTCCGCGACGGTCTGCACCTTCTCATTCGGGATGACGAGGCGGGCATTCGCCTCGCCGTCCAGGCCCTCCTGGACGATCCCGAACTCCGACGCAGTCTCGGCAGAAACGGTCGACGATTGGTCCAAGAGAGTTATGACTGGAGAGTGTACGTGAACTGGCTGAAGCAATTCTCCGGATCCTTGCGAAGCGTCGGAGACTAGACGTTAGGGGGCCCGGAACAGGGGGGCTTCGATCCTGAGGCCGTCGTAGTCACATCCCATTCCAAGGGGGTAGAACCCGCGTGCCTGAGCCTGCGGCCGAGCTCCCCGCGGCCCGCAAAGCTCTTAATCAGGTTCAAGTCGATTCGCGCCCAGTACGCGAGCGGGAAGGGGCGCGATCGAGGTTGAATGCTCGCGCGCAGCGTCGTTGGGAGGACGAAGGAAAAGCCCAGATCCTCGCGCGCGTACGCGAGGACTTCGGCGAAGGCCGCCATCCCACGAGGATCTAGAGCCAGCGGAGAATGGAAATAAATGTGGACCACCTCCGCCGCTCCCAACAGCGCCTCCTTGAATGCCGCCTTGAAGTAGGACACCCCTAGGTCGCGGAGGAGCTCAGGGGTGAGGTGATGGCCCCAGAGCCCTTGATAAACGGGAAGGTAGACGTACGGCTCGGAGCCCCTTCCCTGGTAGTCATCGGCAGTCGGGGAGTAAGGCTGTGCGAGCCGCGGGAGACGACTCCAGTCCGCGCATCGAGAATAGTATCCTGTGAGCGCACTACCGTCATGGGTGAAGCCTTCCTGGCGCAGAATCAGAGCCGTGTTCGCGTCCTCCGACCAGCATCCCGCGACAAATAGCCGCGGCGAGCGACCCATCCGTTCCTCGAAGATCTGGCGACCCGCCGCGATCAAATGAGCCTGTTCCACAGGCTGGTATCGCCCGAGCCAATCATGTCTCGGTTGGACCTGACCCGCCACGCGCTTCGACAGGACCGGGTCTAGAGGGTGGACATGCAATCCCACATCGTGTCCGGCCAGATCGAGGTCGGTGAGCTGCAGGGCCTGTGGTGTCAAGGCAAGCCCCATCGGTACATTCAGCTGGTCTGCGAACTCAAGGACCAAGGGCAGCCCGCGGATGATACCCTCGGTCCGCTGGAAGCCGGGGATGATGGTGCGTCCATGGATAGTTCCCGGTTCCACATGGCAGAGGACGACAACTTTAGGAGGCAGGAAGCAGACCCGCTTGGGCCTTTATGGCGAGCAATTCCTTAAGGATGCCCTTTACGCAAATCCGGCACTCTCGGGTGCTGGTTGCGTCCGTCCTCCGGGCTGCGACCGTCGCCGACGAAGTCAAACCACGATGGCGCTAGCGTCGGCTTCCGAGCTCCTCGTACTGGCGGTCGAAGAATTCGGTCAGCTTCCTCCACTCCCGATGCTCCCGCACGAAAGGCGGACCCCTAGCTCCCAACTCGGGGTGGTCGAAAGCCTTTCTCGTCTTCTCCGCGAGATCGTCCAACGAGATGTGGCTATAGATGAGACCGGCCCCGGAGTCTTGTACTGCCTCCTGCGGGCCGAAACGGTCCGGGACCACGACTGGTTTCCCGCAGGCCATCGCTTCTACGACCGTGGTGGAAGCCCCCTCGTATCGACTCGTAATCACATGAACGGCGCACGCGTGGAACGCTGACGCCACGAGAGTTCGAGGCAGTCCCGCGAAGTACCGAAGGTTCGGCGTCCAGGGCCCTGGATACTCCCGACGGGCCTCCTCAACAGGATGGTCGGTCACGACGACGAACGTCCGTTCCGGCACCCGAGCGGCGAGCTCGAGGAACGATTCAAGGCCCTTTTCTCGAGCGAGTCGTCCCACCCACAGCGCGAACCCGGGCTCCAAGCCTGTGTAACGAATGAATTCGCCGGGCCCCGAGTTCTCGAACTCCTCCAAGTTCACGCCGGGTGGCGTAACCGGGGGCGAGAGGGAAGTGTGCTCCTCCACGTAGTCACGTACCCAACGGGAGACCACGGTCGCGAGGGTTGCATCCTGAACCGACCGGAGCACGTTGGTGTTGTGGCCCCGCACAAACCGAATCATGTCTGGGCGGCCGACCCACGGCTCCTCGAAGGCGATGCCATGCAGAGTGAAAATCCACGGGAGTAGCCGTGGCCAAGCCCCAAGGACATCCGCGTACTCTGTGAGCACGTGAATATGTGCGACGCGGCATCCGCGAACAAACCGCTCAAAGAAGGGGTAGGCGCGACGCACAGGGGGGATCCACCGGCCCGCCCAACGGAGTCTCCACATCAGCTCTCGTGACTCCGCGACAATCATCGGATGAAAGCGGGAGTGGGCGGCGAGCCCGAGGATGTACCGCTCCGCGCCGCCGGGATTCCGCCTGACGAGCGGGCCGAGCCAAACCCTGAAGGGCGGTTCCGCATGATCACCTCTGTGGAGCGGATGAGGGAGCGGAGACCTATTAGACTAGCCCCGCTAATAGAACCCACGCCTTGCCGCGGTTCCGCCAGTTTATTCAGCGAGGAGGACGCTCGTCGTCGGCAACTACGCCCGCCTGCGCTAAAGTCTGTTTCGTTCTCCGCCGCGGCATGGGAAGCTAGGCACCGCAGACCGCTCAGTCCGTGCGTGAGCGACACACTTCGCCCGTTCAACCCGAAAACCCTTAACGAGTGCTGGGCGTGCCGCCTTCTAGCGTCCCATGCGCATACAATTCCAAGCGAGCCCCGCGGACTTGTACGGGGTCTTCGCCTACGCCCTCGTCGTGTCGGGCTGGCTGCTCGTCACGGGTGCGCCGAACCCGTTGGGGCTCGTTTTGGTGTTCCTTATCCCGGGGTACCTCGCCATGGCCTGTCTCATCCCGCGGGCAGACCAGGGGGACTGGACCCTGCGAGTCGGGCTGAGCCTCGGACTGAGCCTTGCCTTGGTGGCTTTTCTCGGGATTGGACTGAACTTCACCCCGTGGGGGATAACGTTCACGTCCGTGACTCTCTCCGAACTCGCCCTGTCCCTAGGCCTCGGCCTCCTCGCGTACCGCCAGCGGATGGCCACCCCGGTCGCGGAGCGGATGGAGGTCACGTTCGACCTCCACGGACCTCGCTGGGAGGAATACAGCCTCCTTGAGAAAGGACTCGCGGGGCTTCTGGCTGCAATCCTCATCGTCGTGGTTCCGTTCCTAGCTCAGTCCCTGACCCAGCCGCGCCCGACCCCGGGTTTCACCGAGCTCTACCTACTCGGGCCCAGCGGGAACTTCTCCGGCATTCCGTCGTCCCTCAAAGTGTCCCAGCTCGCGGCGGTCCGGGTGGTAATCGTCAACTACGAGGGCACCGCCGTTAACTACACGCTCCGCGTGGACTTGGTCGGCGTGCGGGTGGTCTACAACTCCACGAGTGGGAACAACGACACCGTGGAAGTGAACCGGACCACCCTGAGCTCGTTCCCGATGAATCTCCAGAACGGCAGGACGTGGAACGAATTGTACAATTTCTCGATCGCGCGAGTCGGTTCGTGGCAAGTCCAGTTCGTGCTGTTTCGCGGGGCGGACTTTTCGGCCTCCTATCGGTTTGTTCGGCTTAACATCGATGTCGCCAGTTGAAGGCGCCTGCAATCTGGTTTCCGATATGCTCTTGATGGCGTTCCACAGGGCTGCGCTAGGGAGTCTTCTTCGACGCCGGCTCGGCCTTCCAGGAGTGCCGGATAAGCGAGGTGCCGATCCACGGGGATTCCACCATCTTCCCCGAACCGAAAAAGTCTCCACTCTCTACTCGCAGCGTGACCCCGCTCGGGCACACCAGCCACAGGTTCTGGGGACCACGCAGCGTGATGATCATGTTGTACTCCCCCGGCGCGAGGGGCACCTCCGGGATCCGGCAAGAGAACACAGTCAATGGCGAGTCGATCCGTAGATCCTCGTTTGTCAGCACGTTCGTCACGTTCGCGACGCGGCGTCCCGTGCTGTCGTCAAACCCGATGTCGATGGCGACGCTTCCCGAGACATCGTGGGTCTCGACTGTGCACCGAATCGCAAACGTCTGTCCCGAGACGACACGATCAATGACCTGATCTCTTTCATCGGTCAGATCGACCGAGAGGAGGGCGGCGCGATCGTCAGCGGCCCTCGCTAAAACCGTTCCGGCCGCAGAGCTGGTCGGAACGGACTTGAGGTACTGGTCAACCACGTAACGCGGGTCGCCATCGCATACGAGCTTGCCCTTCGACAACATGATGGCACGGGTGCAAATTTCTTGGATGGACACCAGGTTGTGACTGACCACGAGCACGGTCCGTCCTTCCCGAGTGATCTTTCGCATCTTGCCGAGGCTCTTCTTCTGGAAAGCGGTATCACCAACCGCGAGGACCTCATCGACCAAGAGGATTTCAGTGTCGAGGTGGGCAGCCACCGCGAAGCCAAGTCGGACCTGCATCCCGCTCGAGTAGCGCTTGACTGGGGTGTCGAGGAATTTCTCGAACTCCGCGAAGGCGACGATCTCGTCGAACTTGCGGTCGATCTCCCTCCTCTTCATCCCTAGGATGGCGCCGCTGAGGTAGACGTTCTCACGACCGGTCAATTCCTGGTGGAACCCGGTCCCCACCTCTAAGAGAGACCCGATGCGACCGTGGACCTCAGCCCTGCCAGCCGTGGGTTCGGTCACGCGCGAAAGGATTTTCAACAGGGTCGTCTTACCAGCGCCGTTGGGGCCCACGATGCCGAGGACCTCTCCCTGATCGACCTCAAAAGAAACCTCGTTCAGGGCCCAGATGAATGCCGATGCGTCGGGAGTGGGGTCCGGGGATGTCGGCGTCTTGTGAGGACGCCGAAGTCGTTCCCGAGCCCGCGAGACGGAACTCGCTAGGGTGTCTCGGAGGGTGTCATGACGGTACAGCATCCCGATGCGATAACGCTTGGACAGGTTCTCCGCCCGGATCGCGAGCTCGCTCACCTTGGTCACACCACATCTGGTAGGGTTTTCTCCACCCGGAGGAAGTAGAAGATGCCGCTCACGAAGATGACGAGGGCGACAACGACGGAAAGCCATGAACTCAGGTCGAACGCGAATGTCTGGCCTAGCAGGGCCCAACGGAACCCGTTTACGACCCCGACCATGGGGTTAATGGAATATATCCATCGGAGGGGGCCAGAAACGAACGAGGGCGGGTAGATGACGGGGGTCGCGAACAGCCAGAGCTGTGTGAGGAAGGGGATCGTATAGCGGATGTCGCGGTATCGTGCATCCAACGCCGAAAGCCAGAATCCCGCACCCAGGCTAGTAACGACCGCGAGCATGATCAAAAGGGGAAGCGCGATCGCCGCCAGGGTCGGGACGAATCCGTAGTACACCATGAGGGCGACCAAGACGACCGATGCGATTCCGAAGTCGAGGAGCGCTGCAACAATCGTAGAGGCGGGCAGGAGTATTCTCGGGAAATAGACCCTGGTAATCAAAGCCTGGTTTGCGGTGATGCTCGTCCCTCCAGTGGCCAGCCCCGCGGCGAAGAGCCCCCATGGGAGGAGGGCTACGTAGCTGAACAGCGGATAGGGAACCCCATTCGTCGGGATCGCCGCCAGCCGACCGAAGAAGATAGTGAACACGACCATCAGGAGGAAGGGCTGGAGGACTGCCCAGGCTACGCCGATCACCGTCTGCTTGTAGCGAACCTTGATGTCCCGCCAGGCGAAGAAGTAGAGTAGCTCGCGGTATTCCCACAGCTCGCGGAGGTTGAGCCGCCTCCACCCTTTCGAAGGGCGAATCTTGAAGACCGGAGAGTGCTCGCGAGTCTGAGTCGTAGGCGAATGGGTCATTTTCCGGTTCCTCCAGCTGGACGAGTCCGGTGATCTCGGTGGACTCCGAATGAGCTGATATTCGGCGACCGTCCCGGCACGCCCCGTAGTCCTCCAGGCCTCGCGGACAATCGAAAGACGGCGGTCGGAGGCGTTCGGAACCCACCTTCCTAAAGCCCTGGAGACTATGCCACGATTCCACTTATCTCTATCCGTGCGCAGGACAGACCGGAGGGACGGCTCGCTTGGGAGGCCAGACTTCAACGATGGTTGGGTAGTGGTTTCGAATGCCGGGAAGCCTGGCCCAACATCCAGCCATCACATCCTCTTGTCTGTCGGTGCCTCCGCGATGCGACGAGGGAAGATCCGTTGGCTAGGAAAGAGCCAAGCGAGCCTGTCACCGACAGACCACGGACATTAATCCTTGTCGCGACGGCGCAGCACCACCCTGTACGCCCACTGGACCGCCCGGCGCGAGACCGTCCATGCCCAGATGCGTTGAGGGATCGGTAGGAATGAAAAGTCAGGAAACCGTTTGTTGAAACGTTGGTCTGGCCAATCGTTCGGGTAGAAAGTTTTGGCAATCTTACGATAGACAATGGTCTTCACCGAGTCGATTCGGACCAGCTCGTAGGCGGGTTCTGACTTCAGGAAGGCGTGGAGGATCCCTACACTCGGGATGTAGCCGTCGTCGATGGCGAGGAGACCGCCGATCTTGAGGTTCTCGTTGATGTAGTAGTAGTCGATCAACGGTGTCGGGAAGGCGTGCGAACCATCGATGAGGGCAAAGTCGAGTTCGCGTCCGCCGAGGTCTATCCGTGGGAGGTAGACCTGAGAAGGGAGCGCGACGAAGCGAAGACGTTCCGTTGAAATCCCATGCTCGTGGCAGTACGTGCGGATCCGATCGAATTCCTGTTCAGCAGGAGTGACGCAAGTGTGCTCCGCCTCCAGGATTGCGAAGCATATCGTGGAAAGACCGCTCCCCGTCTCAAGGGTAACATCCCCCGGGTGGACGACATCCGACATGTATTGAAGGAAGGATGCTTGGATTCCCCAGCTCACCAGATCCTCCTTGGACCCGTGACCGAAATCCGCACCTGAGTGGAGCTGCGGAGGCTTTTCAAGAATGCGGCGTAGCGCTTCCTTGTCCAGCCCCCCCACCTCGCCTTCCTTGACCATACGGGCCGCCGGTCCCCGGAAATCCATCAACGACTGCCCAACGCGGGCTGCCGGCTTTCCTTGGGGATGGGCCATCGTTTCGTTGGCGAAAATGAACCGTGGAGCGGCCCTCCCGAGAAGCGCCGTTGGATTCCATGACCGCAGACACGTACGGGTGCGGACGGACTTGGAATTGTATGGCATCCCCGATTGACACGGTCCTCGCCACGGAGATGTTAATATGGGTACTTAGTTCGTCCCCCTTGAGGCCGTTCATAGCCATGCGCGCGCTCCCCGGAGCCCCGTCCTTTCGGCTAGCGAAGACCTTCTAGCGATGCACGGCGCCCCGCGCAGTACCGCCATGTCGTTGCTCGGCTAGCACGGTCCGCACGCAACGTATCGGTACGCGTGTGCTGCCTGCTAACTCACCTCCGCCGAACCGAAGCGAAAGGCAAGTGTCCCATTCCTCGAGGCTCCAGGCACCGCATGACAAACCTTGATGATCCTCACAGATTCGAAAGTAATCGCCCCTCTAGGTTCTCGTGAGCAGGGAACCCGTAAAAGTGCTCCTGCGAACCTGGGAAAAGAGCCACCAAATATTCAAAGACCGGAGGGTTTCCCTGGGCAACAGAAACGACGGAAGGGCGCGCATGGGTGTTCTGCGAATTGGCGACCGCTCGGAACTCTACGCGATGCGCACAGCTCTTCCCGCTCGAGAGACGTTTGGTACGCCCCGTGCAATCCCCCAAGTCCCAAACCGTCGGACCACCTCTCGCAAGTCAAGGAGAAGTGGTGGGCCGGCGCTAATCCGTGTGTTGCCCCCTCGTTGCTGGGATACCGACGTGCGTTGCCGTGCCCTTCTCAAGGGAGTCCACCAAAAACCCCGACCGCTTGGAGGCGATTCTTGCCGGGTCATCGTGACCCGTAGCGCAGCCCGCGGGCGCACAGGATGCCGAGGGAATGGGTCACGCCTTCACCGGAATCCGCGCGAATGTCGTACGTCTCCGGGAGGGTGGGGGGAGCTTGAGTCTGGTTGAGCGGGTCGCA
>Ga0099828_10004206_pt1 | contig 10150 bp, 11 predicted proteins | sample CZO8metaG_2_FD_79338 | JGI IMG/M metagenome (GOLD analysis project Ga0099828, IMG submission 79338) | Vadose zone soil microbial communities from the Eel River Critical Zone Observatory, Northern California, USA - CZOApr15con2H1.8 metaG | ecosystem: Environmental > Terrestrial > Soil > Vadose...
ACGCTACGTCCATGTGAACTGTTCCTCTGCCAGCGCACCACCGCCGGTCGTGCCTGCCCGTTTCCTGGTAGCCTGCAAGGATGGCCACCTGGACGACTTTCCCTGGGTCCACTTCGTGCATGGCGATGTACCGTGTCATGCGCGGCTCAAGCTGCGCGAATTAGGCGTCTCAGGCGAAGCCGCGGATATCCAGGTTCTCTGTGAGACGTGCGGCAAGCAGCGGCGCATGTCCGACGCCTGCGGAACCGAGGGAGCGAAAAACCTTCCCGCCTGCATTGGCCGCAATCCACACCTGCGCAGCTATGACAAGGTGAAGTGCAATGAACAATTGCGGACCATACTGCTTGGTGCCTCTAATAGCTGGTTTCCCCTCGTGCTCTCGACGCTCGCCGTCCCCAACGCCGTTGACAGACTCGCTCAACTGGTAGCAGAGCACTGGCACATCCTGGGCAAAACCACCAGCCAGCAGAATATTGAGCTTCTGCGGCAAATAGGACAATTAGAGCATTTCGCTTCTTACTCGGATGCAGCAATCTGGGAGAAGGTTGAGTCGAAGCAAAATGAGCGTGAGGAAGACGCTGGTACGACTCCAACCAGCCTGAAAGCGCCCGAATGGCAGGTCCTGAGTAACCCATTACTTGCACCTTCTGCCCGTGATTTCAAGGTAACCGCCGTCAAACCCCCTTCCGGTTACGAACAGGTGCTCAAGCAGGTCGTCCTGGTCGAACGGCTCAGAGAGGTGCGGGCATTGATCGGGTTCACACGTATCGAGTCACCCGGTGATTTCACCGAGGCTCAAGAGCTACCGGCAGAGCGCCGTGCACCACTCTCACGTAAGCAACCCACCTGGGTACCCGCAGCCGAGGTGCGCGGAGAGGGCATCTTCATAGAATTCCGTGAGGATGCTCTTCGCCTCTGGATAGAAGGCCTTGCCCGGCGTAAACACGACCGCACTTTCCTCGAGGCACACACCCAATGGCGCAAGGCCCGCCACATGGAATACCCCGAGTTGGGTTATCCAGGCCTGCGCTATGTCCTGCTGCACTCCTTTGCGCATGCCCTCATGCGCCAGCTGACCCTCGAGTGCGGCTACACCTCCGCCAGCATCCGCGAGCGCATCTACTCCCTTTACCCCGAACAGGAAAGAGGTCCTATGGCCGGCATCCTACTCTACACTGCTGCCCCCGATAGCGAAGGGACACTGGGTGGACTCGTGGGACTGGGCATTCCTGACCAGCTCGGACAGCACATCGATGGCGCGCTAGAGCGCATGCAGACCTGCACCTCTGATCCACTCTGCGCCGAGCATATCACCATCCAGGATCGTTCACTGCACCAAGCCGCCTGCCACGCCTGCCTCTTTTTACCGGAAACCTCCTGCGAACGCGGAAATAAATACTTAGACAGGTCAGTCCTGATTCCTACGTTGAACAGGGCAGATCTGGCATTCTTTGAAACGACCGGGTAAACAAGAACAGTACAGGAGGCAACCGAGCGATGGATATCTTCAAAGCGACGTTCGGAAACAGTTGCCTGAGGCGGCCTGATAAAGACCCCCAGATATTCCAGGTGCGTCTCATATCAAACCGCTTTCACGCCACAGCGACACGTAGGAGCGACGTGTGGTAGACTGTTCGTATGGCGGGAGAGGAATGATAACACAGGGGAGAGGCGAAGAGCCCTCCAGCTCGAAGCCATGAGTGCCTAGCGCAAAGTCAAGAGACCTGTTAGGCAATGGGGGTGCAGGGGGCGAAGCCTCCCTGCCGGGGTTTGGGGTGTCCCCAAATTTTCTTTTTCCCTAAATGGTTGGGTGATTATGCACTAGCCTGCTGGATCAGCGTTCACTTTTCTCGAGTGAAAGATACACGACTGCAATGAAACACCTTCTGCTGCTTATTCGACATGGGGAATCGACCTGGAATGTCGAGCATCGTCTTCCTGGACAATTGCCAGGGATTGAACTGACGGCGACAGGGCGAGTACAGGCACAACGTCTGGCGGCAGCCTTAACAGTACTCCCGCTCAGCGCCATTATCAGCAGTCCCTTGGCACGTGCCGTTGAGACGGCCGAGTACCTTGCTCAGGGACGAGCGCTCACCATTCAACTTGAGCCTGATCTGATGGACATCGAGCTAGGTCACTGGTCAGGGCAGAACCGCGATGCCCTCTTTCAAAGTGATCCCGCATGGAAAGCCTTTGTCCGTAATCCTACGCTAGCGCCTCAGGATGTGGAGACGTTTCCTGAGCTCGAACAGCGCGTCGTGGCAGCTGTTGAACGCTGGCTCAAAATAGATGCCACGGGTCCTTGCCCTGCGTTCGTCACCCATGCCGATGTTATCAAATTACTGCTGGCGCACTACCTCGGTCTAGAGGCAGGACGGGCGAGACCCCTGTGGATCGAGAATGCTTCTGTTAGCGTCGTTGAACTGATAGATCATCAACAGCCACACGTGCTCGCCATGGGCTGGAGTCCCCTACCAGGGTGGTTACAGCCGTCCACCCCCGCGTCCGAGCAACCGAAAAGCGAAGGGCACGTGGTTGGGGAGCAGAACGCGTAGGGGGACAGACATTCCCTTATTTCACAATACATGCAACGCTTCTTATCACGCTGAGGATTCTTCCCCGAATGATGTTCTCGTGAGAGTTGGTTCCATTCCTTTCCTTAACCTCCCTTTTTCGGAGCTGCATATTACGTTTTGCTCTCCATCCCCGTTTGAGCAGCAGCTACAGGCCCTCACACAGAGCGTCAACGCCCTCCAGGGCAAGCCGCCCACAGGCCGAGAGCGCCGAAAGTAGGCAACCAAACGCAAGCCTCAACACCACCTCTCTCTCGTGTTTCTCCTTTTCGAAAACGCCCGTTTCCGTCAAACCGTTCCACCCCTGTATATTTACTGTATAATCATCCTATGATAATACATCCAGAAAGAAGGGCGATCCATGAACAGGGACGAATTAGCACTCCTACTCACGGAACTGGGCGAAGCACTTGCCCAGGCATTTCCCGGCCCGGAGCCCGTCCGTGTCCTTGTCGTAGGCGGGGCGTGCCTGCTCCTGGCAGGAGTCACAGAGCGCCCAACCAGGGATATCGATGTGATTATCACCGATTTATTCGGGACCGGTGAGGCCACCCTCGTCTATAACCTCACCAAAACCACGCGCAAACTACGGACCATCATTCGCAGAATCGGCAAAAAGCACGGCCTCAAAGGCAACGACGCCACGTTTCTCAATGATGACTGTGCCCCTTTTCTGCTTGAATTAGGGGATATACCCCCAATGCGCCTACTACGAACCTATCAAAAGCTTCATCTCTACATCCCCGAAGACCTGACCTACATCCTGGCTTGCAAGCTCATGGCAGGGAGGCCCGCGAAAGACTACACCGATATTGCCGCGCTTCGTCAATTGCTCCATGTCGAAAGTCGCGCCCAGGCAGAATGGGTCGTGAATCATTTCTTCCCTGACCCCCTTCTCCAGCGCACCTATGACCTGTCGAAAACGCTCGATGACCTTTTCGGCAAGAAGGGATAGCGCGAATTGCTTCTGTGTGATATGCTACCCACAAGAAGAACTATTCTATCCGTACAGAGGAGCACAAGCAGTGCGGTTCGAGACACAAACCCTTGCACAAGCCTATAAAGCACTCAGCACAGGAGAGGAGTTCAGGGTTGCCATCGGCGACTTTATGAACTCCTTCTTCCTGTACGATACGCACAAGCGACAGAGGCTACTGGACAAGCCGCTTGAGCTAGCGGAACATCCTACCGAGCAACAGCGCCAATGGGCCGCCTTTTGTGCGGGAGCCGCCGAGTACCTTGCAGAGCGGTACGGACTCACTCTACCCACATGGGCCAGGGAGAACGCTTATGCCCTTACCGAACCCTGGTGTATTGTTCAAGAAGCCAGCCCCCAAATGCTTGCAGACTTCCAGGTCAGCACACCTGAACCATTCAAGAGGCGAAACGTGCTCTGTGGAGATACCATCTTTACCAACGCACACCCTTCCTCAAAAGAACCGGGCAACTTCCAAGACCGACGCCAGCGCCTCAACCAAGCCCTTGCCCAAATGCCAGCAGAGGACCGCGCCGCCTACATCGCACGCTATAACGCCCGCGTTCCTTCCTGGATGCGGATTGCCTAAACCCCGCCAGAACTACGAAAACACAAGCAGAAAGAGACACTTCCCCCTGTGGAGGCGAGCTCAAAGACTATCTTTTCCGCTTGTGGATCTCTTCTTGTATATCTGCGAGGATTTTTCCCAACATTTCCTCGCTGGCATACTTGTTGATTTCCCGGTGGAGGATGACATCCATGTGCTCATGGTCCTTCCTGATGAGTTTGTGAAGCTCCGTGATAGCCTCATTGAGCTTATTAATGAGCTCTCCATGGTCGCTCATATTGTACCTCCCTCTCAAAGATGATACTGGGTGTTTTTGTCATAAATTCTTCGTCACTCTGTTCTCTCGCGCCTCTGGAAGAATCATCAGAGGTTTTGTCTCCAACGCCTCAAGACCACGTAACCGTACGTGTAGAATACTGGCAAAGCGTGGTGAAAAGCGTGAGACGGATCGTGAAATATATTGGGCGCATTGTTTCTTGTAAGGCCCACCATGGCAAAGCCATGGGAAAAGCAGCATCTACAACAGGCAGGCATCTTTCACAGCCCATCTCACGCTTTCACCATGCTGCACGACTATGATGCAATTGTACAACAGAGCACAGAAAGAAGGAACCTCCTCTCTTTTTGCGTGGAAGGGGTCGTTGTCACTCTGTGCTGCCCATCGGAGAGCAAGCCGAGGGACTGCGCACACATGACCGCCTGGGTGCGATTGCTCACCTCGAGTTTCCCGAGAATGTTGTACACATGGCGTTTTACGGTTTGGACCGAGAGTACCAGCGTCTCAGCGATCTCCTGGTTCGATGCTCCTTGCGCCACCAGGTGGAGCACCTCTAGTTCACGTTCGGAAAGCGGGTCCAGCAGGCCCTGTTGAAGTAGCTGTTTTGTTCCTGTCCCTTCCTTGAGAAAGGCCGTTGCCTCCTCTGGCGTGCAGCGTAGCTGGTCGGCGCGCACCTCCAGCAACTGCCAGCGGGCCCGCAGTCGTGGCAGGTTGAGAGGTGGATCAATGCGCGTCGAGATGATGAGATGCAACTGTGGTGGCTGATGCTCTATGAGATAGTTCAACGAGGTGTGAACCACTGGATCGTTCACCAGGTAAAAGTCGTCCAGGATCAGCACGTAGCTATTTGACATCTGGCTCAGGACATTGATGAAGATGGTCAGCACTTCCTCCAGAATGGGCGTGTGCGGAGCCTGCAACATTCGCAAGGCAGCGGTAGCCACCCCTGGTTCGCTCTTGTCCAACGCGGTGAGCACATACGTCCAGAACCGCACCGCGCTTTTGTCTGCCTCATCGAGCGAGACCCAGGCCACCCGATGATTCTCAAGGGTTCCCTTCGGCAGCGATTGGACCCAATTCGCCAGCAAGGTGGTTTTGCCAAAGCCAGCAGGGGCGGAGACCAGGGTGAGTTGGCGCTGTATGCCTTCCTGAAGCAAGATATCCAGGTGAGGGCGGGGGATAAGTGCGCGCGAGGATGCAGGTACGAAGAACTTGGTGGCCAGCAAGTGCTCCTGCACCTGGTCCGGGAGGAATGTTTTTTGCCATCCTGGCCTCCTTTATTTCCGTGATATATAGCTATTCCCCTTTAGATAAAACCGCAAAGGCAGTTCCCTGGCTTTCACAATGCCAATGCGGGTCGTTTGCACAATATCAGCATCGCCAATCGGAGAAGAAGAAGGAAGGCTTTCTGAAGACCACATTTGTAAGGGCCCATCAAAAAGAGAGCGCCCATTATACGAAAGCGTAATGGCAAGAGCTTCTGTCAACCTTGCAGGACCATTGCATAAGAGCGTAAGCTTTTCCGTCCCACGCCTTTTTTGCATCACAGGAATGCCTTGTAGCGGCTCCAATGCTCGTATCAATACCGCCTCTCCCATTCCTTCCTGTCCTGTCACCACGTTAAAACAGCAATGCATGCCGTAAATGAAATACACATAGGCATGCCCGACCGGACCAAAAAGAACGCTATTCCTCTTTGTTTTCCCAATAAATGAATGAGCGGCTGGATCATGCATAAGGTATGCTTCCGTTTCAACAATTCTCCCAAGCGTCGTTTCCTCTCCTTCAAGATGCACAAAGTAACACCCGAGAAGTTTTTTGGCAACTGTAAGAGTATCTTGCTCATAAAAAGCTTGAGGAAGAATCATGTTGAAAGTATATATCTCCCTTCTCCATCAGGAGCCACTGACTTCTGTACGAGTCCAGCTTCAGGAGATTAAGCTCACTTCACTGACTGAGCGTCTCCCAGTTCAAACAACGGGGCATATGTCCCAATCACCAGGCTGTCAGGCTCCATAGCAGTTTCATGGCTGCCCGTTCATGACCTTGTGCGATCGTAAAAGTCACAGTCATGCAAATCATTTATTTCTCTCTTCTCTGTGTTCGGGCGGTTCCTCAACACGGAGGAAGCTGGCGAGATGTTGTGGAACTGCGTCATTCCTCATTTTCGTCTAACGAGCGTTCATCATTCACTTCCTCATAATCCTCGTTTAACGGGCTTTTAGCATCCTCTTCTTCAAAATCAATCCGATGCACCAGTGCCGCGGGCAAGGTCGAGCCGACAAGGTAGAGTTTCGCAAAAACCCACAGACCCTCTATTGCATGCCCGAGCCAACTGGTATCATACTCAAGCAAGGCCTCGTCTTGCCCCACAACACGTTGCTTGACGCGTTCAAGGAGGACTTGTGGTGGGATCTCCTCGTTGACTTGTCCCAGCGCAGCGTTTTTCACCAGCACGCTCCAATCGTAATCACCGGGGTCTTCTTGCATAGCATCATGGTAGAGTTCCACTAGCTTTGCCAGGCAGGAGGTGAGCACGCCTTGAAAGCGCGCCCAATCAGAGGATGGTGTCACTTCTCGTTGCTGCATAATCTGTGTCTCCTTTTCAGTTTTGCTTGTATCTCTCTTGTTTCATTTCGCAATGACGTCGGCGATGAGTTTGGGGATTACTGCCTTTCCAAGCACGCCAGTGGCTCCTGTAACAAAGATCTTTATAACTCTCTCCTTTTCAGTCTAGAAAGATCATACACAACACGACCGGAAACTTCAACCCTGGACATGCGGCATCAGATTGTCTCGTTGGCTTGCTATTTGCTCGGCACTCTCTTGGTCTAATTGAATGTTTGACGCCTTTCCCAAGGCACCTCTGGCTTGCCCTCTCTCAGAGGAGGCCGCACTGGCTGAACGGCTGCATCGGGTTCTGTGCTCTTAGCGCAGCCGCAGAATCTCGCTCTCCGCAAACAGAGACCCCACTTGCAGGGCCAGGGCTGGCTCGGCATAGAGGGATGGAGGGACGCTGATATCTGCCAGGTAGAGTTCGCCTACCAATGCCTCCACACCGGGAGCACGCAGCCCTGCTTTGGGTAAAGCCAGGGTCATCGTTGCCTTCGGCGCTGGACAAACAGCGGGAAATTACGCTGTTTTCGCGTTGGTGGAAGAAATGAACGGCGCTTCCTGGTAGATGATTTGCTTGCATTCATGCCATCCATGGGTGTACAGGTGGAGCAATTACAAACACCTGAAACAGAAGACATCAATGATGTGAATACCACTGAGCGCCACATCAGCATGTTCTTTCGAGATCCAGAAGAACAGTGGCAATTGCTAAGACCTTACCTGGTCGATCACTTGAGTTCTGACGCTCCGGCGATTTATCTCCAACATCACACTTCCACTGAGCAGTTACTGCAACGGCTGCAATACGATTTGAAACTTTTTACTGGAGATGTTATTCTTGATGCTTTGATGACCCATCCAACAATACTCATATCTAGTGGGCTTGCACCCGGTTTCTACGGCATTGCAGGATGAGCGTTTATCCAGGAATTGTCCGCTCCTTACTTTGAAGCTGCAAAACTCGTTCTACAGTTCTCACAATAACAGATAGGGATCTTCCAGAAACATCTTAAGTTGATGTAGGAAGCGGCTCCCACTTGCTCCATCGAGTACACGATGATCCGCCGATAATGATACTTTCATCACTGGATGTATTGCTAGTCGTGCGGTATTTTCTTCGATCACCACACCTCGTTTCGTTACTTTGCCCATAGCCAGTATGGCGCTTTGTCCTGGCACAATAATCGCGTGGAAAGTATCTAAATCGTACATCCCCAGGTTAGAAATTGTAAACGTTGCGCCCGTTACTTCGTCGGGTGTTAGAGTTTCCTGGCGCGCAGCAAGTGTCAGGCGTCTTAACTCACGCGTGATAGCAGGTAGCAGCAGTTGGTGAGCATTGTGAATCACGGGAGTCACCAGCGCTCGCTCTGTGTCAACAGCTATGCCGATGTGCACAGCTTGCCTTTGACGAATAGCGTCTTTCCCTTGAAGTGCGCCCCGTTCGAATACAGCATTTAGAATTGGATTGAGCACAAGAGCTGCTGCTGTCGCTCGCACAATCAGTGCTGTTAGAGATGGAGCCTTCTCTCCCTTAGTCTGCATGCTCCGTCCAATGTTCTGGCGACATCTCTCAGCCTCTGTCATGTCGATTTCCAGGTCAAGATAAATATGCGGTGTCGAGCTAATGCTTTGCAGCATACGTTGCCCAATAAGTTGTCTCACCGGAGTAAGTGCCGTCAATTCTTCGTCCACTACGTCCTGCGAGACAATTGGCGGTACAGAGGGTGCCGCTTGCCCGAACGCGGTTATCGACTGTGTACTGTCCAGGAGATGGCGCTCTACGTCAGCCCGTGTTACCTTCTCACCAGGTTTGCGCTCTGCGATGCGCTCCAGGTCTACATGATATTGACTAGCAATTTTGTATGCTATTGGCGTAGCCCGCACCTCTGTACGGATAGGCTGTCCTCTTCCCCTTGCTGACTCGTGCGCCTCATGAAGGCAATCACATCGTTACGGTTGAGAGGGGGGCTGGCACCGGCACTGACAACAGTATGCAAATCGATACCGTATAGTGCGGCCTCACGTTTGGCTGCTGGAGTACTTGCCACTGGTATGGGGTGATGAGGCTCGGGGGTTTCAGTCGGTTTGACTTGATTAGAATTGTTGGAATCGTCGGTCAGCATTGCCAGAGTTGTGCCTATTGGCAAAATATCGCCCTCCTTGGCAAGCACTTTGATCAGGCGACCGCTAATCGGCGCCTCTACCTCGATGTTCACCTTATCGGTCATTATTTCGATGACCGGTTCCCCCTTCTCTACCCAATCACCGGATTGGTAAAGCCAGCGTAAGACAGTACCCTCAGTCATAGTTGCGCCCAGCTTGGGCATGGTAAAAGGCTTCTCCATAGGCTTCGTTTTTCCTATGCAGGCTTCTGCCGTAATAGCAGTTGAGCCGCTTGATAAATATCTTCTTCTTGCGGCGTTGCACGCTTTTCGAGCTGGATCTGGTAGGGAATGGGAATTTCCGCACCACCAAGCCGCATAATGGGTGCATCTAAGTAGTAAAACGCTTTGCTGGCAGCTATACGAGCCGCTATCTCGCCACCAAAGCCACCGGTGAGTACAGCCTCCTGTACTATCAACACTCGCCCGGTGTTGCTGACCGAATCAACCAGCGTCTCTTCATCTAGAGGGCGCAAGCTACGTGGATCGATCACTTCCGCCTCTATGCCTTCTTTTGCAAGCCGATCGGCAACAGCGAGGGCGCGGTGAACCATTATTGAGAGGGCAATAATTGTAAGATGTTTGCCTTTGTGTTTCACTTCAGCTTTGCCAAGCGGTACCCGCCAGTCGCCGACAGGGACCATACCTTGCTGGTTATACAGGGCTTTATGCTCTAAGAAGATGACGACGTTTGGGTCGTGAAAAGCTCCTTCATTGGCAGCACCATCCCCAAAGATGCACAGGCAGACTCTATCGGTGCCTTGCATCTTCAAGCTCAATCCCACTCCCGTGGCAATTGGCATACCTCCTGCTACGATTCCATTCGCTCCTAGATTGCCGTTTTCCACATCAGCAATGTGCATTGAGCCACCACGGCCACGACAATAGCCTGTTTCTTTGCCGAGCAGTTCAGCCATCATCAGCGAAATATCCGCGCCCTTTGTAATACAATGCCCATGTCCACGATGAGTACTG
>Ga0099828_10004209_pt1 | contig 10147 bp, 6 predicted proteins | sample CZO8metaG_2_FD_79338 | JGI IMG/M metagenome (GOLD analysis project Ga0099828, IMG submission 79338) | Vadose zone soil microbial communities from the Eel River Critical Zone Observatory, Northern California, USA - CZOApr15con2H1.8 metaG | ecosystem: Environmental > Terrestrial > Soil > Vadose...
ATACAAGGAACACCAGCATTGGGATTGTTGAGGCTCAGGCATGCCGGGTTGCCCGGTGTCTTGAAGGCGTGGGCGTATGAGGCGCTGAATGACCAATGCTCGCCGATCGACTGGGTCGCGCTGGCAAACACGCCGTCTCGCGAACGCTCGTTGAAGAGCGCCGGCGCGTTCTCTCGCCGCATCCACTCATAGAATGCATAGATTTGTAGCGGGCCGAGCGGATCGGTGAAGCGATAGCCGCCGCCGACCTTCGCCGCCCATTCGTTGTGAACGCCGGTAACGACTATTTCTCCGTTTGGAAGTTGGTTGCCATTGGGGCCGCCTAACCCGGACTCGTCACCGGTCCGATTGACATGCTCGTGCAGTTCGCCGGCTGCCATCAGCGTGAAGGGCCCGTTCTTGTAGATCAGGGCACCGCTATAGAGGTTGCCGTAAGAGCCGTCGGTGCACAGCCCGGAGCCGATCGAGTTGTTTTGCGGAAAGCCGCTGCCGCTGCCGCGCGGGCTGCTGCCGGTACAATTGTTTTCGCCGTAGGCGAAATCGCTGTTGTCACGGGCGTAATTCTGGCCGGGCGAGAACATCGCGCTGAATTGCAGGCCGTTCCAGATCGGCGATTCGTACCAGATCGCGTGCGGGGCGCGCCAATCGAACTCGGCCCGATTGTCGCCGCCGGTGTTGCCCATGATCGAATTGTAGTCGCCGACGGTCGCCGAGAACGGGTCGAATATCGAGGTCGCCCGCTTGTAGGGCGTGTCGCTCTTCCCGGCCTTGACGGCCCCATAGGGTCCTTCCATGCCCAGGAAGCTGTCCCGCGAGCCGAACGCGGCCTTCTCCGTCGGCGTGGCCGTGACCTCGACCAGCTGCTCGTATTGCAGGACGACGGCCCATCCCGGATAGCCGTAGGGTCCAAGATTGTGCCGCGCACGCACACCGAGGTATGAAAGATTGCTCCCGATAGCCACCTTCGTGCCCTGGTCGAACACCCCGACGTTGAACACGTCGAGCGATACGTCCGCATGGCCGTAGATGGTGACCGTGGTGTTGTCGATCAGCGCGCCCATCGGGCTCGCCTTGGTGACGATGGCCTTGCCGCCGATCGTGAGCACCGGCGCCGGGGCCGGCGAGGTGGCCACTGCGCCATGCAGCACCGGGTTGCCTTTGAATTTCGTTGGATCGGTCGCGGCCGGAGCGGGCGCCGCCGCGGGAGCGCTTGCCGCCATGCCCTTGCCTTCGACGCTCTGAACGCGCTCGCGGAGTTCAGCGTTCTCCTTCTCCAAACGCGTGTTGCTCTTCTCCAGCGCATCGAGGCGCTTCATCACTGCGTCCAGCGCAGGGTCCGCCCATGCGCCGGACGAGATCATGGCGAGACTGAGCGCAGCGGACGCAACCCCCGCCAGATATTTCTTCTTCATCAATGCCCCCATCGCGCGAGCGCCCAAAACGTTGGGCGTCAGGTGCTGTCCCCAGGGCCGAATCGCAGCATGTTCCGCATGATGCCCCCAGCATCATGCTCAACCCTAGTGCATTTGCAACGCGCCGAAGCATCCAAGAGGCGGTTTATCGCGGAAATCTGGGCCGCGTGACGATTCTGCAACACCGGTTGCAGTGCACAAAGCCGCCGTCCTATTTGCCCGTTTGCTTGGGTCTTCTCAACCGGACGCCCTGACCGCTACCTTTTTCGTCAATAAACTCGACACCGGCTGCCTCGAGGACTCCGCAAAGCTTCCTACTCGCCTCCAAGCGAGTTGTTAAACAGCCATCCGCCGCCTCCAGACGGGAGATTGTTCCTTTGGATAGGCCGGACGCACTAGCTAAGTCAGCCTGTGTCCACATCAATAACGCGCGTGCTGCCTTGATTTGCCGGATCGTGACAATCTTCTTCCCATATAGAATCTCCCACCACAACGACCCAAACTCAGTTCTGAATTTATCGTCAAACATCTGTTCCGTAGTGGGCGCATTTGATACGTGCGCGCGTCGAAATCGACGCGCCGGCTTACTCTCCGGGGCAACGTTCGAAGCCCCTGCCCATTTCGATACCCATCTGCAATTAGCGGCTTCAAAGTTCCTGTTCAGACCGCGGCGGGACAGAACATGCCAAGCTGAGGGCCGCACCCCTATGTCAGCAACAAAGTTGTCGAAACTGGATCGCCAACGTTCGCACACCACAATGCCGCGGCCGCCGTGCGTCTTGTATCCGGTGCTGCGCGGGTTCGTGCATCGCTCTTCGCGGCTACCGAAAGATGGGGCCGAACGGGCTTTCAGTAGTGCGACACGAGTTGGTTTCAACTATCGGTTTTGAACTGGGGTAGCTCATGCATCCTCGCCGTGGCGGCGACGACCCGGTTGAGTGCAGCGGACCGATGTCTGAATCTGGCACTTCTCGGAAGAACCGTTCAGCGACGGCAATGTCTGGTCATCGGGGTGGAACGGACGTATTCACCACGCGCATTAAATGACGCGATTGACCCTGCCTGTGTGAAAACCTCGCGAGCGCGGGGCCGTAGAATGGTCTATCTCCGATAGATCAAAATCGACCGAGCTTAGGAATTTTCACGACCCAATCCGGACATTCGCGCCTAATGATTGTTGGTGGCGGCCGATCTAGCGCCCGCCGCCGACCACTACCGGAATTCGCTCGATCTGCCCATTTATCGCGTTGTTGTTGACCAGAATCTGGGCCATGACCGTGTATTTCCCTGCCGGCAGCTTGCCGTCGAGCGCGACTGCAAACGTCAGATCCTCCTGCGGGCGCACGACCCCGGCGAGCGCGACGCGGCTTTCAGAGTCGATCACCACGTAACGGCATTCGGGCGCGGCGCGCTTGACCAAGATGGGGTCTACAGCAGTCAGTGGCTGCCGCACGATGCGGTAATCGCGCATGAACTTCATCACGGTCTCGATCTCGGCCGAGATGCGCAATCCGCCGTTCTCGCGCTCGGCCTTGACGACATAACCTCGGCGTGGAGTCGCGTACACATCGTAAGAACCCACCCCCAGCGGATAACTCAGATCCCGAAACGCTTCGAGCGTCGCGCGCCCGCCCGACCAGCTCTTGAGTCGATAGGGCCCGTTGGTCACCAGGAAATGACGGTGCTCGCGGTAGAATGCCGATAGCGCCGTCCAGCGCTTGCGTGCGTCCTCGGCGCTCACGAGCGGCTGCAGGATCTCGGGCTGATATGCCTCCCGTTCGAATTGGTCGACCAGCGCGGCGAGTCGCGTCTTGACGTCCTCGGCGCGGACGAGATCGAGCCAGGGGACGCCGCGACGCGCGGCTTCGCTCTTGGAGAATGCCGCCCAGCCGCGGGAAACCGCTTCTTCCATCAGCACGAGCACATGCCAGGGCAGCGTGCTCCAGGGCGGCGCGAACACCGCATCCTGCTCGGGATCCTCCGGCGGAACGTCGAGATAAACGTCGACGACGAAGAGCTCGCGGATGAAATTGACGTCGCCGACCCGGAACGATTTCGACGCCGTGTCGATGCCCGAGATCCGCACCGCGGCGAGCCGCTGCCGCAACGGCGCGGTCGCGGCGGCCACGGCCGGATCGTAATGGGAATCTCCTTCGCCGCGACCGGCCCAGCGGTAGGCGAACATATAGGCATAGAGCAGATCCGCGGCAGTCGTGCGCGTGCCGTCGTGGAAGGCCGAACCCATCGCGCGATAGGTCAATTTCAGTCTCGCGGAATGCCCGGGCCCGACCGGCTGCAAACGGCCGGTCGAAAGCTCGGGAACGAGGGCGTCCTCGGGAATGCTCTGGACCTCGGTCGCTGCCGTGCTCGGCTGCGCGGGCACGCGGCGCTCGACGATCGGCTCGGCGAGAATCGACAGACTGACGAAGGTATAGACCACCATCAGGGCCGTGAGCGGCACCTGCGAGCGCAGCGCCGCGCGCCGCACGGGGAGAACCTGGTGCGCCCGCACGTCGGCCAGATAGACGGCGGCGATGTGCCCGAGCACGATCGAGCTCACCGCCGCATACCAAGCAAACCGCGCGCCGACCAATGCGATGTCGACGCGATAGCCCGCCGTCCCGAACAGATCCCAGCCGTAGCCGAACGGATCGGACGCCAGCGGAATGATGTATTGGCCCTGCGTGAGCAGATACACGAGATAATGCGCGAGGTGATAGGCGATCGCGATCGGGACGAGGGTGAAGACGAAGCTCCGCGCCATCTCTCCCGCCGAGCGGCTCCCGGCGACCAGGCTCATCACGGCGCTCACCGCGACATAGGCGCCGAGAAACAAGCCCCAGAACCCGACGAGCCCGGCGGTCCTGACCAGGATGGCAGCGAGTTCGTCGGCGCCCGGCAGCACGCCGACGAGCGCGCGCTCGAGCTCGGCCCATTCCGGCGTGGTCAGCAGGCCGTCGTAGAGCACGGTCGCGAGCACGAGCAGCACGAAGGCGACCATTGAGGCGGAGGCGGGCTCGTTTGCAAGCAGACCGGCCCCGAACGGCCGCAGCGCCAATCCGCATGCGCCGGAAGCATCGCGGACGCTCGCCTCGGTCGGCGCGAAACGCGCAAACACGCCGAAGAAGACGCCGAAGACTTCGCCGTGCCGCGCCCAGGTGGCGCTGCCGAACAGCATCATGCCGGTCCAGGTGATGAGGGAATACAGGATTGCGAGCCAGGCGATGTTGGCGGGCACGGCCGGGCTCGGAAACACGAGCTCGGTCCAGGAGACCGCCAGCAGCAGCACGACCGCCGGCCATGCCCCGAGCGTTTCGGGATAGGGCAGGCGCAGCGCGAGGCCGCGGCCGGCGATCGCTTGACAGAGCCGATCGGTCCAATCGAACAGCGTCCGCCACGGATTGACGAGCGCCCAAAGATCGCCGGCGAACGCCGAGAACACGGCAAGCCCGACCCAAAAGATGATCCAGACCAGCGTCGGTGCGAGGTTCTGATACGGGTTCTGACTGCCGACGAATCCCGCGAGCATGATCAATATCAACAGAGCGACGGCGATCAGCCTGAGACCGAGCGCGACAGCCGGCTGCGCGATCCATCGCCCGAGCGGATACGCGCTCACATCGAGCCGCGGATAGCCCTGCGCGCCGGGCGTGTGGCGGGCGAACAGCCCGACGATGACGAACGACAGAACGACGGCGGCCGCGGTGCCGAACAGATAGAGCGAGAGCGGCAAGGGCAGGTCGTAGCGCTGGCCGAAGCCATGCGCCTGCGCCGGGGTTGTGAGCGTGCAAGCGCCGATGATGGCGACCGCCAGGCAACTTATCCCGAAGACTCTGCCCTGCCGCACTGTGACCCTACCGCGGGTAGACTTCGACATTGACGAGCGGTGCTTCCTCGTGCGCGCGACCGCCGGCCCCTTGCATGTGCACGTGGATCGGAAATCGTCCGGTCGCATAAGCGGTGAACGTCATCTCGGTGGCGGGGCCCGGCGCGACGCGCTTCTCGATGTCGTAGCCGTGCAGGTGCAGGGCGAGCGGCTGATCGCTCGTCCACCGCAATGTTACGGCGTCGCCCTGCTTGACCCGGATCAGCCGCATGTTTTCCGCGACGCGGCCGCGCTCGATGGTGAGATCGAAGGTCAGCTGCGCGGCCATGGCGGGAACAACGGCGCTGACCGCGATCAGGGACAGCGCCAGCACGGATCGGGCGAGCATGAACGGCGCGCGGGTCACGGATCGCCTCGCCTGCTATCGGCCGGAATTCGGCTGGACATCGGAGATGCGGTTGAGCATCCAGCCCGAATCATAGGGCTGCGGCAGCAGCGCGGGATCGCCGACCGCGGACCACAGCAAATGCCCGAACGGGTCGTCGAAGCCGGCGATCGGATTCCATGCCGCCTGCGGAGCTTTGTCGATGCCCAGCGTGAGCCAGCCGTTCCAGGGAAAATCCTTGAGCTTGACCGTGCGCAGAAACATCGGCGAATTGAGTCCCGCGATGGAATCGAAGCCGATGTTCTCGATGCCCTCGGTGAATTCAGCGCTGAAATATTGTCGCCTCACGGTGTAGCCGGCGACGACTTTTCGGCAATTGCCGGCGAGTGCGGTGACGAGCTCGCGCTCCAGGTTGATGCGCTCGACGCTGTCGTGCTCCTGGCTCGCTTCCAGACGCGCGAGCGCAGCCTCGGCGCGGCGCTTGGCGTCGGGATCGTCGAGCGCATCCGCCAGGATGCGTTCGGCATGGAACCACCCGGCCTTGAGCCAAGGTGGCCCGATCCAGCCGTTCATCGAACGCATCGATCCGGCGAGGAGGCCGGCGGCATCGATCGCCTCCACGGCGGCGTCCCATTCCGGGCCCGGCGCGATCCACGCGGCGGGCACCAGATTGTCGAGCGCGCCGTCGGCCTTGATTTTCGGATTTTGCGTCGCCGGCGGCGCAGCCGCCGCAGACAAAACCCGCGCTTTCGCGGCCGCGGCAAAATCGGCGAAATACAGATAATCGCCGTGAAGGGGCGTGACCGGATAAGGATGAAACACGAAGCCGCCCCTGCCGGCCATGCCGCGCAGGATGGTCTCGATCATGGCGCACGCGGAGGACCCATCCCGTGCCGCCGCCGACGCGGGATTGAGCCGCACGATGATGAAGCTGCCGAGCGACTCCACCGCGCGGATCGAGGCCGGCGTATCGCCGGGGAACGGCGGCTGCGGACCGAGGTAGGCGTGAAGCTTGTTTTCGCGCAGCAGGTCGGCCGCGCGCTGCGGCGCCATCGTCTCGATCGCGATCTCGTGCGGGTAGTAGGACGGATAGACCGGCAGCTCGTGGCCGGCGCGCGCCACGGTGACGAGGATGCCTGCCGCCGCGACCATCAGCGCGGCGGCCGGCGGCTTCCTGTCACGACGCGACTTCGAAGGGTGGGTCACGGCCTTCACCCGCGCAACGCGCGCATGACCTCCGCGTCAGCGAGCGCCTGTTGCGGCGTGCCCTGGAACACGATCTCGCCGCGATCGACCACGTAGAGCCGATCAGCGATCGCCGCCGCGCTCATGAGATTGGATTCGGCGATGAGCAGGGCGACACCCATGCCCTTGATGGTCATCACCGCCTCGCGGAACCGCTTCACCACCGCGGGCGCCAGACCTTCGAACGCCTCGTCGAGGATCAAAAGATAAGGCGCGAGCGCCATGGCTCTGGCGATCGCCACCATCTTCTTCTGGCCGCCGCTCAGATTGAGTCCCTGACGGCCCACGAGTTGGCGGACCTCCGGGAACACCGCGAACACCCGCGCCTCGGTGTCGCCGTCGGCGGCGCCGCGCTCGGTCTTGGCCGCAAGCCAGCGGCTGATCATCAGGTTCTCGGCAACGGTGAGCTCGGGAAAGATGCCGGAGTTCTCCGGCGCATAGCCGATGCCGCGCTTGGCGCGCCGATGCGACGGCAACGACGTGATCTCCTCGTCGCGGAACCGGATCTCGCCGGAACGGACCGGAAGCAGGCCGATGATGCTCTCGATGATGGTGGTGCGGCCGGCGCCGTTGCGGCCGACCAGCGCGACGACCTCGTCGGCGTCGACGTGGATCGACACGCCGCGCAGGATGTGGGCGGGGCCGCGATAGGTGTTGATGTCCTTGACCTCGAGCAGCACGGAGTTTCTCGCCTCAGCTCGCCAGCGGCGCGCCGAGCAGGATGCTGGCGACGTCCTTGTTGGCGCGGATCTCGTCGGGCGTGCCGTCGGCCAGGAACGCGCCTTCGTGCATCATGACGATGCGGTCGGAATAGCGAAACACCACGTCCATGTCGTGCTCGATCACGACTGCGGTGACCCGACCGCCGCGCACCACGGACGATACGGTGTCCATGATCTGCGCCTTGTCGTGGGTGCTCACCCCGCTCGTCGGTTCGTCGAGGAAAATCAGACGCGGCCGCAGTGCATAGGCGACCGCGACGTCGAGCAGCTTGCGTTCGCCTTGCGCCAGCCCGCCCGCAAGCGCCTCGGCCTTGCCGCTCAAGCCGAATTCGTCCAGCACTTCGAGCGCCTCCTGGCGCACGTCGTAGTCGTGGTCGGCAAGCGCCGCCATCCTCGCGGTCTTGCCCTCGCGGGAGAAGATCGACAGCGCGACATTGTCGAACACCGAGAGCCCGTCGAACAAATTGACGATCTGGAAGCTGCGGGCGATCCCGGCCTTGATGCGGTCGGCGACGCTCATATGGGTGATGTCGCGGTCCTCGAGCAGGATCTGGCCGCTGTCCGGCTGCAGGTGCGCGCTGATCAGGTTGACGAGCGTGGTCTTGCCGGCGCCGTTCGATCCCACCAGCGACAGGAATTCGCCTTTGTGCACCACGAAATCCAGGCCATCGCAGGCGCGGGTCTCGCCGAACTGCTTCCTCAAGTTCACGGTCTTGAGAAGGATCACGTCAGGTCTTCCCCTTGGTCAGTCGCCGACCGAGCTTGGAAATGGCACCCACGATGCCGGTCGGCAACACCAGCACCAGGGTGACCAGGACCACGCCGAGCAGAAGCTGCCAGTACTCGGTCGTCGCGATCGCGTAGGTTTTCAGGTAGGTGAACACCAATCCGCCGACGATCGGCCCGGTGAAATTGCGGAAGCCGCCGAGCAGCGCGGTGAACACGATCTCGCCCGAGAACGTCCAATATAGCACGTCCGGCGTCGTCAACCCATTGAGCGGCACCCACAGGATGCCGGCCAGCCCGGTGAAGGTTCCGGACACGAGAAATGCGATCCAGCGGAAGCGGCGGATCCTGATGCCGAGAAAACGCGCCCGGACCTCGTTGTCGCGAATGGCCTGCAGCGTCTTGCCGAACGGCGAATGCACGATCACCCACATCAGGACGACGCAGACGACGAAGACGGCGAGCACGTAGTAATAATAGGAGGTGATGAATTGCTGGAACCCGCGGGGACCCGAGAAGCTGAGCAAGCCCAGCAGCAAGGCCGGGCGAGGGACCCGTAGTCCGTCGCTGCCGCCGGTCTCCCAGTAGAGCTTGAGCGCCAGGCTGTAGACCACTTGTGAAATCGCCAGGGTGAGAATCCCGAAGAAGATTTGCGTGTGTCGCACGCAGATATAGCCGAACAGCGCCGAGACGATCGCGACGACCGGAATCCCGATCAGGATGTAGAACTCCATGGAATGCGGCCCGAGATACTGGACCACGAAAGCCACGGCGTAGGCACCGATGCCGAAATAGGCGGAATGACCGAACGACAACAGGCCGGTGTAGCCGAGCAGCAGGTTGAACCCGAGCGCGGCGATCGCCGCGATCAGTCCGTAGATCAACAGCTGCACCTGGTAGGTCTCGACGAAGCCCGGGATCAGGATCAGCACGAGCAGGATCGGCGCCGCCGCGCCGGCGAGCCTGAGCACGGAGCGGTTCCGCGGGACTTTGAGATCCGCCTTCATCACGCGGTCCCGAACAGGCCGGTCGGACGCACCAGCAGCACCAGAGCGGCGATGAGATACAGCACGGCCAGCTCCAGCTCGGGGAAGAATTGAATTCCCGCGGTGCGCACGAAGCTCACGACGAGGGCGCCGATCAACGCGCCCTTGAGGCTGCCAAGCCCGCCGATCACCACGACAACGAAGGCGACGACCAGCGCATCGACCCCCATGCCGAGCACCGCGGCCTGGGTGGGCACGACGATGGCGCCGCCGAGACCCGCCATGAAGCAGCCGATCCCGAACGCCGATACGTAGACCAGCCCGACGTTGAGGCCGAGCGCGGATGCCATGCGGCGATCCTGGGATGTCGCGCGCAGCATCACGCCGAACCGGGTGTGATAGATCCCCGCCCAGAGCACCACGGCGGCTACGACGCCGACGCCGATGACCACCAGGTTGTAGGCAGGATATAGCAGACCGCCGATACGCAAGATCGGCAGCGCATCCATCATCGTGTCGGCGGACAGCGGCGTTCCGCCCCAGACGAAACGAATGAGATCCTCCAGGATCTGCAGGAGGCCGAACGTGACCAGGAGCTGATATTCCTCGGCGCGGCGATAGAACGGCCGCAGTAGCAACGGCTCGATTACGATGCCGATGAGCGCCACGGCGAGCGCGCCAACCGGCAGCGCCAGGAACAGCCATTTGAGCGGCACGCCGAACGCAATGCCTCGCCCGATCAGCCAGGCCGCGACGTAGGCGCCGACCGCATAGAGGCTGCCGTGCGCCAGATTGACGATGCGCATGACCCCGAAGATCAGGCTCAGGCCCGCGGCAATCAGGAA
>Ga0099828_10004215_pt1 | contig 10143 bp, 10 predicted proteins | sample CZO8metaG_2_FD_79338 | JGI IMG/M metagenome (GOLD analysis project Ga0099828, IMG submission 79338) | Vadose zone soil microbial communities from the Eel River Critical Zone Observatory, Northern California, USA - CZOApr15con2H1.8 metaG | ecosystem: Environmental > Terrestrial > Soil > Vadose...
ATTCGGATTCGGTACGGGCCGACTTTTCTGGCGGAGGAAATTGTCTATTCATCCAATCGTCAGCTCCTCATGGAGTCCCAACCCTGCACGATCCACGTCATGATCCCGGCGCCTTCGGAAGCGGAGTTCCCGTATCCCTGTCCGTAGGGGCGCACCGATGTGTGCGCCCTCCCCTGCGTGATCGCCTTGTTTGATTCGGACAGACACACAGGTCCGCCCCTACGCTGGTGTCGGTTTGGCCGGCGCGGGCGAACCGGACAGCGCCGTCAGCCAGCCCAGTGAAACCCCGGAAGCTGTGGGCCGGGGCGGAGGCATTTCCTGTGGGTCGCCGGCCAGGACGATCCGTTCGCGCACCAGGCAAGCGCAGGCAAACAGCAGCGGCAGGGGAATACGGGGCCCCTCGTCCACGAGCAGGGCGTCGTACCGGATGGGCCGGAAAATGGCGTCGCTGACCACGCGGCTCGCCGTCGCGGCCAGCACGCGTTTGGCCTGGAGAAAGGGCAGGCGTTTGGTGTCTTCTTCCATGGCGAGCACGTCCCGCACCTTGGCGGCTCCCCCCAACCGTTCGATCTCCTCTTTGAGGTCCTCGTACTCGGGCCGCATGTCCGGGTCGACGGCGGCCTCCGGCTTCAGTTCGTTGATGCGCGCCTGCGCGATCTCCAGCTCTTTCATGTACTCCTGCTTCTGCGCCTCATACAGCACGCAGTTCTCGTTCATCGTGGCCACGTTGCTTCCTATGACCTGCATGCTGAGGCGCTGCCAGACGGGGAGGGTCTCATAGACGCCCAACAGGCCCTGGAGCCGCTTGATCTGGGCCTGCGCGTCGCCGAGGGCCGTGAGCAGGCGCCATTCGAGATGGCGTACTTCGTCGAGGTCCTTCTGCTTCTCAGCCTTGTACCGCAGGATGGGAACGAGCTCCAGGTAGCGTTCCAGCTTGCGCCGGAGGCCCGCCTTGTCGGCTTGCGACTTGCCCAGGAAGGCGGAGACCTGCACGTCGAAGATCAGATCACGCAGATTGATGCCTCCCTCGCCGGCGCTGGTCGGCGCGTCGTAGCAGCAGAGGAAGCTGCGGTACTGGAGCCCGGCGCCGCGGAGTCCTTTCGCGGCGGCCAGCAGAGCTTCGGTCAGGGTGTGGGTATCGGGTCCGATGAGTAGGACCCGTTTGTTGGCCTTGACCAGTTCGGTGACCACGGCCGCCAGTTTCGCCCGGCGCAGCGCCCGATCGGTATCCCAGATGGTGGTGAGCACGGAGGTCACGATCGTGGAACGGAGGGCCGGGTCTTCGACGGGCTTGTCGGGAGCGACCCAGGGCATCAGGCGGTCGGCCGGGCCGAAGTGATAAGCCGACGGATGACGTAGGATGTCCTCCAAGCGCTCGCGGACCTTCTCCTCCTTGTCTACCGTACTGATGAGGACGGGCAGCAGTTCGAGAGCCTTCACTCGGTCAAGTGCTCCAGGAGGCAAATGGCCAGGCAGCCGAGCTCGCCGGCCGGATCGTTCCGCTGATTCTGGCAGTGACGGGTGCGACTGCAGGCCAGAGCCTGGGGAAGCCGCTGGGCCACATTGACCGGCAAATCCCCCATCCGGTAGACCAGGACCGTTCCCTCGTCCGTGGACGACAGGATGAGCAGCCGCTGACGGGCGTCATCTTCGATGATCGCGGCTCGTGGCGCCTGGGGACCCAGCCGTCCGAGGCGATAGCCTTCCAACGTCCACCGCTGCTTGACCAGATTCGCGGGCGGATGGAGCGCGGTGGAGCTCATGCGGATGTTCAAAAGAAGGGGGTCGAAAACCGGTTCGGCGATGCCGTGGACGGGGAGGAGGGCGAGCGCGGTCAGCAGTAAAAGTATGCGGAAAATCATGCCCGTATTCTAGCGAAGCAGCGCCTCGATCACAAGCCGGCGTTCATTGACTTTAACCACACGGTCCTGTAGTATCTTTTGCTTCCGACCACAAGGAGTTGCTGCAATGAAAGTGATCCTGCGAGAAGATGTGCAAGGGGTGGGAAACATAGGGGATATTCTTGAGGTCGCGCCAGGCTACGCCCGCAATTTTCTGCTGCCCCGGAACAAGGCGGTGGAGGCCATCGGCCGCAACCTGAAGTCGGTCGAACATGCCAAGCGGGTGATCGCCGAAAAGGCCAAGAAAGAGAAGGCCGAATTCGAAGAATTCGCGAAGAAAGTCAGCGCCGTCGCCGTCACGATCACGGTACAGGTGGGCAAGGATGACAAGCTGTTCGGGTCCGTCACGACGAAGGACATCGCCGAGGCTCTGGCGGCGCAAGGGATCGAGGTGGACAAGCGCAAGATTCACCTGAACCACCCGATCAAGGAATTGGGGACGGTAGCCGTTCCCGTCAAGCTCCACTCCCAGGTGACGGCGACCGTGAACGTCACGGTGGCGAAGGCCGACGCGTCCGCCGACGCCGCGGCTCCCGCCCACAAGGGGTAACGCAGCGATGCCCAGCCCACTGCGGACGACCGACCCGGAAATCTACGAGGCCATTCGGCGGGAAGGCCGGCGGCAGCGCGAGAAAATCGTCTTGATCGCGTCGGAGAACTTTGCGAGTCCCGCCGTCCTGGCCGCCCAAGGTTCGCTCATGACCAACAAGTACGCCGAGGGCTATCCCGGCCGGCGCTACTATGGCGGCTGTCAGTACGTGGACGTCGTGGAGACGCTGGCGATCGAGCGGGCCAAGCAGATCTTCGGCGCGGACCATGTCAACGTTCAACCGCATTCGGGGTCGCAGGCCAACATGGCCGTCTATTTCTCGGTCCTCAAGCCGGGCGATTCCATTCTGGGCATGGACCTGGCCCACGGCGGGCATCTCACCCACGGGAGCCGCGTGAGCTTTTCAGGGATGCTCTATCATGCCCATTTCTACGGCGTGGACCGCACCTCCGAATTCATCGACTACGACGCGGTGCGGAAGGTGGCCGAGGAATGCCGCCCCCGCATGATCGTGGTCGGCGCCAGCGCCTATCCCCGCATCCTCGACTTTCCCAAGTTCCAGGAGATCGCGAAGGCGGTGGGGGCCTATGTCATGGTGGACATGGCCCACATCGCGGGCCTCGTTGCCGCCGGCCTCCATCCGAATCCGGTTCCCCATGCCGATTTCGTCACCACGACCACACACAAGACCTTGCGTGGTCCGCGCGGCGGCATGGTGATGTGCAAGGCGGAGCATGCCAAGGCCTTGGACAAGGCAGTCTTCCCGGGCCTCCAGGGCGGGCCGTTGATGCATGTCATCGCGGCCAAGGCCGTCGCCCTGAAAGAGGCGCTCGCGCCCGGCTTCAAGAAATACCAGGAGCAAGTTTTGGCGAATGCCAAAGCCCTCGCGAGTGGCCTGCAGAAGCGGGGCTTCCGGATCGTATCGGGCGGAACGGACACCCATTTGATGCTGGTGGATGTCACATCGAAGGGGATCACGGGGAAGGAAGCCGAAGCGGCCCTCGACGAGGCCGGCATCACCGTCAACAAGAACGCGATTCCGTATGATGAGAAGCCGCCGGCCGTTGCCAGCGGCATCCGGCTCGGAACCCCCATCGTCTCCACTCGAGGGATGCGCGAGAAGGACATGGACGAGATCGCCGATGCGATCGACACAGTTTTGTCCCATCCGACAGACCCGGCCGTCCGCAAGCAGGTCCGTGCTCGCGTGCGCACCTTGTGCGGGAAGTTTCCCATCTTCGAGGAATACCGGTAACGAGAGGCACAGCCGTCGGTGCGATGCCCGTTCTGCAGCCACATCGAAGACAAGGTCGTCGACTCGCGCATGGCCAAGGAAGGCGAGGCGATCCGCCGCCGCCGGGAGTGCCTGGGCTGCAAGCGCCGGTTCACCACCTACGAGCGGGTGGATGAAATCCTTCCGATGGTCGTCAAGAAAGACGGGCGCCGGGAGCTCTTCGATCTGGCCAAGATCCTGGCGGGCCTGAAACGAGCGTGCGAAAAGCGTCCCATCAGCATGGCCACGCTGGAAGCCGTCGCGGATCAGATTGAGAAGCACATCCAGGAACGGGGCGAGGCCGAAGTGCCGTGCCGCGTGGTGGGCGAGGAAGTCATGGCCGAACTCCACAAGATCGACCAGGTCGCGTACGTGCGGTTCGCCTCCGTGTACCGTGAGTTCAAGGACGTCGAGCAGTTCATGGATGAGGTGAAGGGATTGCTCCGTGAGAAGGGCGAAGGGAAGGCCTAGCGCGTTCCATGCCCGTCAAGATCAAGCCTTCGCCTCGCCGTCGGCCTTCCAGGGGGCGGCGCGTGTCCCGGAAAGGCGCGGCCGTTCCCGTCGTCACGAACGTGGCCATCATCGGCGCGGGTTCCGGAGGATCGGCCCTCCTGACGATTCTGGCCCCGGACCCCTTGGTCCGCATCGTGGGCGTGGCCGAGATCAACCCCAAGGCTCCGGGGCTTCGCCTGGCCAGGCGTTACGGCATTCCCGTGATGCGGAACTTCCGCGAACTGGTGTCCCACGAGGACGTGGAACTCGTCATCGACGTGACGGGGAATCCGGAGGTCGAGGACGCCCTCTTTGAGCTTGATCGCGTCGGCGTCGCCGTCATTCGGGGGACCAGCGCCAAGTTCATGTGGCAGCTAATCGAAGCGCGTGTGCGCGCGAACGCCGAAACCAAGCGGCAAGTGAAGAAGTTCCAGGATCTCTCCCAGCTCTATGAGAAGGAGGCCGGATCGGCTATCGCGGGAGAGCGCAGCCGTATCGCCTGCGAATTCCATGACGGCTTGGTGCAGACGCTGGTCGGGATCAACCTCAAGCTGGACCTCTGCCGGGAGTTGATTTTCTCGGACCCGACCCGGTGCTACGAACTGTTGAGCGACGCCAAGACCCAGCTCAAGGCTGCCATCGAGGAGTCGCGGCATGTGATCTTCAACCTCCGCCCGCTCTATTTCGAATCGATGGAGCTGGTGCCCGCCCTCAAAAACTACCTGAAGACGTTCGAAACGCAATACCGCATTCGGACCGAGTTCGTCGCTGCGGGGGACGAGTCGGCGCTGTCGCCGAAAGCCAAGATCTTCTTGTTCCGGATTGTTCAGGAGTCGCTCAGCAACGTTCAGAAGCATGCCAAGGCGGACCGAATCATGGTCGCGCTGACCGTTGCCGGCGACCATATTAAGGCGATGATCGAGGACAACGGAGTCGGGTTTGATATGGGCGCCGTCTCGCAGGATCCGACCAAATGGCAGTCGTTCGGTCTGAAGGGGATCCTCGAGCGGGCCCGTCTGATCGGAGGAACAGGTCGAGTGGAATCACGAAAAGGTCACGGTACGCGGGTGCTCGTCGATATTCCAACCCCACCGGAGGAGGCATAGGGCCGTGGAGCGGATCAAGGTCCTGATCGCCGATGATCACCGCGTGGTCCGGGAGGGTCTGGCGGCGATCATGCGGGAGACCGATGACCTGGAAGTCGTGGGCGAGGCCCGTGACGGACAGGAGGCCGTGGACAAGGCCCGTGAACTGTCGCCCGACGTGATCTTGATGGACGTCAGCATGCCACGGATGAACGGGGTGGAGGCCACGCGCGCCATCAAGCGGGAATCGCCTCACATCGGCATCGTGGCACTGACGATGTACGACGAGGAGAAGTACATCTTCGATCTCGTCCGGGCGGGCGCCACCGGCTATCTGCTGAAGGATTCCGAGTCCACCCAGATCATCTCGGCCATCCGCTCGATCTCCAAGGGCGAATCTCTCATCCATCCATCCGTGGCCAGCAAGATCCTGGTGGAGTTTTCCTTGCTCTCCGAAGGAAAGGGAAAGAGACAGGCCCGGACCGAGCACGACCTGACCGAGCGCGAGATCACGGTGCTGCGCTTAGTGGCCGACGGGAAGACGAACAAAGAGATCGCCAATGACCTCGGCCTCAGCGAAAAAACGGTGAAGAACCACGTGCGGAACATCTTTCACAAGCTGCAGGTCTACGACCGCACGCAGGCCGCCATCCTCGCCATCCGCAAGGGACTCATCGAGCTTGATCCGAAAAAGTAGGGCGGGTGCCCGCTAGTACCCGTAGCGGTCTTCTTCCCAGGGCAGAGCCGTGTTCGAGTAGCCGCGGACTTCCCAAAAGCCGGGCTTGTCGCGTTCGACGAAGGTGATCGCCTTCACCCACTTGGCGCCTTTCCAGGCATAGCGTTTGGGCACGATCATCCGTACCGGTCCGCCATGTTCCTTGGGCAAGGGTTCGCCGTTCCACTTGCAGGTCAGGAGGACGTCCTCGTCGGCGCACGCTTCCAGCGGGAGATTGGTCGTGTAGCCGTCATAGGAGGAGAAGAGCACGAAACGGGCTTCAGGCTGAGGCCGGACGATGGACATGAGGTGCTGGAAGCTCACGCCTTCCCACTGGTTGCCGAAGGTGCTCCACGTGGTGACGCAATGGAAATCGGAGACGGATGCGAGATGCGGCTGCTTGAGGAAATCCTGCCACGTCCAGACCACCGGCTGGGCCACCGCCCCGCTGATGGTGAGCGTCCAGTCAGCGAAAGAGATCGTGGGATGAACGCCGAGGTCGAGGACAGGCCACCCTTGGGTGATGTGCTGGCCAGGCGGAAGACGACCCTCGCGCTTCCTGGTGTCAGGAGGAACGCCTTCTTCCGTCAGGCCACGTTTCGCTTGCGCCCAGGCCTCTTTCTTATGGATCAACCGTTCGTTCATTTCTTCCATGACTGGCCCCCATGTCATCCGACAGTAGCATGGGCTATTCGGTGTTACAACACGTAGGGGGATAGGGGGTTGAAATGCTACAAATGCAGTGTTTTTACAACAACTTCTGGTTACTATGAACCATCAATTTTAGCGGGGGAAAATTGAAAATTGTAAATATATCAATGTGTTACAAAAGCGAATCGGTATGGTACTGGACTTGCTTACTCTTATAACGCTTTCAGTTTATAGGAGTGTCTAATAAGCATGCGGCTTCAGCAGACGATCCGAAAGCCTGTCACCTGCAGCGGGGTTGGTCTTCACTCCGGGTGTCGGGCGTCCCTCACGTTGCTGCCTGCGCCTCCCGATAGCGGCCTTGTCTTCATCAGGAAAGACGTCAGCGCCAGCCCTCGGGTCCCAGCCTCCATTAAAAACATTCGGCCTGCTGCGTTGTCAACCACCATCGGAATCGACGGTGTGCAGGTTCAGACCATCGAACACCTCTTGGCTGCTGCGGCGGGTCTAGGGGTCGACAATCTTTATGTCGAAGTGGATGCGCCGGAGCTTCCGGCTCTGGACGGCAGTTCGACACCCTTTGTGAACCTGATCCTGGAAGCGGGGATCAGGGCGCAGGAGCGTCGCCGGTCTTATCTGAAGGTCGTGCGGCCCATTGAAGTGATTGAGGGAAACAAGCGCATTGCGATCCGTCCGGCCTCCGCGTCGAGCATCACCTATACCATTGAGTATGACCATCCTTTGATCGGTCAGCAGACCTACGCGTATGACTGGTCCCAAGAAACCTTTCTCCAAGAAATCGCCCCGGCCCGGACCTTCGGCTTTTTACGCGAGGTCGAGGCGCTCTGGGCGGCGGGTCTGGGTCTTGGCGGGTCGCTCCAGAACACGCTGATCCTGTCCGACGAAGGACTGTTGAACGAGGATGGCCTCCGGTTCACGGATGAGTTTGTCCGCCACAAGGTCCTCGACCTGATCGGGGACATGATGTTGCTGGGATTGCCTGTTATCGGAGAAATCGAGGCCGTGCGGTCAGGTCATGCCTTGCATGCCCGCCTTGTCTCCCGCATCCTTGAGTCCCGAGAGAATTGGGTCCTCGTTTCGGCTGAAGCCCACGTCCCGGCCGGTCGCCTCCGCGAGCTTCCTCCTTCGCTTGTCGCCTCTCCCCAGCGCGACTAAGCACTCCACTCTTCGCGGTCACAACGATACGCTTGCGGCTATTTCTCGCTAGTGCGGATCTTTTTGTGGTGCGACTTGTGAGAGAGGTTAAGAGTGCTGGGGGCAAGGGGCCTTGCCCCCAGCACGCGATGCTAGAGGGGAACTTACTTCTTTTTCTTCTTCGATTTCTTCGCTGCCATTAATCCTCACCCCCTTTCGTACAGTTCGGTTATTCGCTCAGATCATGCCGATATAATTTGGAGCGACCCAGGAGGGGCTAGGACTGTGGCGTCTTTCAATTTGTCTCAAGCAACTCGTCTTCAGAAAATCTGCGAAGATTTATAACAGGTGTTTTGAACCTTGTCAACCAATTTTTTTGTTACGATTCTTTTTTTGAATTCTTCGAAGGAGTATTGCATCGAGCATCAAGTTGTTTTCGGGAGAAAAATAAATTTGATGCAAAGCATGTCACTGATGATCGCGCGTTCTTCGGATTGGTTCGTCGTGACGACGGTGCTACGTCGTGGGAGTGGGTACGGAGGCTTTGATCGCCGACGTGAGCGGGACATGCTTCCAGACCGTAGCACCGTCGATGCTGCGGAACAAGCCGCTCCCGTTGGTCCCCGCGTACACGGTCTGAGGATCCATCGAGCTGAGCGCCATGGACCGGATATTCAGCGTCGTCAGGCCGGCGTTCGCCGCGGCCCAGGTCTGACCGCCGTCGGTCGTCTTGTAGACCCCTTTCCGTGTCCCTACATACAAGACGGAGGGATTGGATGGATCAATCAGCAGCACGCTGATATACGTGTCGGCCAAGCCCTTTTCGATCCGAGTCCATGACGCGCCGGCGTCGCCGGTCTTGAACAGACCTTTGGTGGTGCCCGCATAGACCGTCCCCGGCTTTTGGGGGTCTGTGACCAGACTGTTGACGCCCAGCGCCATCGCCGCGTCCAGCTTCTCCTTCGGAATGAGCCCGTTGTTGACCAATGACCAATGCACCGTCCCATCGGTGGTCTTATACACGCCGCCGGTCGTGCCGGCGTACATCACATCGGGATTATGGGGATCCATCGCGAGCGTGACGACGTAGTGAACTTCTTTCATTCCATACATGCGTTCCTCCCAATACCGGCCTCCGTCCTTGGTCCGGAAGACGCCGACGGTCGTCGCGACGTAGATGAGGTCAGGATTGCTCGGGTGGAACACGAACTGGTTGACGACCGAGACATGTTCCTTCAGGCCTCCGTTGTGTGGCGTCCAACTCTGACCGCCGTCCGGACTTTTGTATACGGCGTCGCCCATGGTTCCCGCCAGTACGTTGGCGGGACTGTGGGGATCGACTCCCAGCGTGAGGACGCGAAAGCTGCTGAGGTCCGTCGTCACCTTGCTCCAGGTGGAACCGCCGTCGCGGGTCTTGTAGAGCGATTCGTTGGTCGCCACGTATACGATGTCGGGGTTCCGCGGATGCGGCGCGATCGCCACGATGGTGTCGCTCTGCTTACCGCAGGCCGTGGAAGCGAGTAGGAGGCTGTAAAGCGCAAGGATGCGCACGGCAAGGGCCATTGATGTTCTCCAAATTTTTGCTCCGGTTAACCTAAGGCAACGATGGGAGGGTGTCAAGCAGAGTGGAAGGTTTACAAACGCCGACGAAGGGACGCGGCGTAGCCGGTCAATTCCGCATACCCGAGACCCGAGATTGGTCGGTTCTCCCGTTCACCCGTGATGATCACGCTTCCCTCCCAGTACGTCACCTGTGTGCTGCGGCGCGTGATCAGTTCCTGGTGGGGAACCGTCGGAATGATTTCGACCGACAGGTGAACAGACGGCACCCGGAGGCGCCAGCGAGCCGGATAGCGGCCGCCGCTTTGGGGAGACTGCCAGTGGTCGAGCACGTCAATCGCGATATCGTCGCGGCTCAGGGACAGGGCCGCGCCGTCGGGTCCGATCCAGGTGCCTCCCGATGCGGGTTCCATGGAGCCGTCCTGCAGGCGGATCCGGTACACCATCAACTCAGCGGCCTCGGAGAGCTGCAGCGAAAACCAATCCCATCCGATCTGCGCCTTCCCCAGTTGATTGCTGCCGAACTCATGGTCCATCCAACTCTGGCCGGTGACCGGAAAGGATTTTCCTCCGACCGTGAGCGTTCCCTCCGTCCGCATCCGGCTGAAGGAGTAATAATGTGAGCTCTCGCCGGGAGATTCCCCTTTTCGGCTGATGCCGTCGGCGCCGTGAATCACCGGCGGCTTCGCAGGCGTCAGACTCAGGCTCAGCGCGATCCCCTCGGCTTGCGCGTGGAGTTTGTGTGTGTCGCCTTTCCCCTCGGC
>Ga0099828_10004219_pt1 | contig 10140 bp, 9 predicted proteins | sample CZO8metaG_2_FD_79338 | JGI IMG/M metagenome (GOLD analysis project Ga0099828, IMG submission 79338) | Vadose zone soil microbial communities from the Eel River Critical Zone Observatory, Northern California, USA - CZOApr15con2H1.8 metaG | ecosystem: Environmental > Terrestrial > Soil > Vadose...
AGGCAAGGTTCAATGGTGAAGCATAATCCTTGACAGGTTGACTCGTCACACCCTGTCACCCTGAGCGAAGCGAAGGGTCTGTCGCGATCGGCAGCGAGATGCTTCGCGGAGTTTATCCTGAACGCAGTGAAGGACTCAGCATGACAGGGCTGGACCGTTCTCTTGAGCAGGAACGGTCAAGTTCATTGGAACCTTGCCTAATCTCCATAATCGGCCCCCACGGTCGGTTGATGGCCTACAAACGATTCAAAGGCTGCTAAATTTGCCAAGGAGTTCACGATGCGAGCCAACAATAGTACTGCAAGTAAGCCGGCTAGCAAGTTCAATAGTGACTTTTGGAAATACTGGACGGGGCAGACCATTTCAAATCTCGGTAGCTCGATTACGCTTTTCGCGCTGCCGCTGCTGGTTTATAAGCTCACAGGTTCGGCACTCAACCTGGGTATCGCCACCGCTGCAACCTTTCTCCCTTATCTGCTCTTCGGACTGATTCTTGGTGCATGGACGGACCGGGTGGATCGCAAACGCATGATGATTGGCACCGACATCGGCCGCGCGCTCATCGTTGCTTCGATTCCTTTGCTGGCTGCTCTCGGTTCGCTTTCTGTGTGGTGGATCTACATAGTGTCGTTTGTTCATGCAACATTGACTATCTGCTTCGAGGCTGGACAGTTTGCTGCCATCCCCAGCCTGGTCAACCAGGACGACCTGGTCACGGCTAACGGGCGTATCCAGGCAAGCTACTCAGGGGCTAGCATAATCGGTCCATTGCTTGCCGGTTTGCTGGTAACATTGGTACCTCTTTCAACGCTCATGCTGATTGATGCTTTTTCATTCCTGGTTTCGTCATTCTCTCTGGGACTCATCAAGATCAGTTTTAATACGAGTGAGAAGCGAGCGAAAACAAGTATACGCAGCGACGTGGTTGAAGGGCTGCGTTACGTGCTGGGCCACCCGGTACTGCGCAACATCTCGATGATGATGGCCCTGGTGAACTTTGTTGGCACTACAGCCTATGCTCAGCTCATTCTCTTCGCCAAGGTACGGCTACAGGCCAGTGATCTCCAGGCGAGCCTGCTGTACTCGGCGGGGAGTCTGGGTGTGGTCATCCTCTCGCTGGCTGCGGGTCAATTGCGCAAGCGCTGGAGCTTCAGTACAGTGGCATTGGGCGCATTGATGCTGGAGGGATTGCTGACGTTCGTTTTTTCGCTAATGCACTGGTATTGGCCCGCTATAGCGCTCTGGACAGTGATAGGGGGACTGGGTATCCTCTTTAACATTAACACGAGCAGCCTGCGACAGGCAATCGTCCCTAATCACATGTTAGGGAGAGTGATAAGCATTGCCAGTGTGCTGGCATGGTCGGCTATTCCCCTGGGCAGCTTGCTTGGTGGTTTTGCAATTTCCTGGACAAAGAACGTGGCACTGGTTTATGGTGTAATCGGAATATTGATCTTCCTGATACCTTTCTGCTTCTCGTTTACACCTCTCGGGCATGCTGATAGATATATACCCAAGAAGAAGGCCTCTGAAAGGGAAGAAGCAAACGATATGCAGGAAGCATCCTTCTCCTGTTCTGACGTACAGGTGTATGACTGACCTCAAGGAGCATTTGCTGTTATATGCTGCATCAAATCCGCCAGATTTTCGTAGACATGGTCGGGTTTAATGGAAGATTTTTCCAGGTCTTCACGTGAGGTACTACCTGATAATAGAAGTATCGTATGAGTTCCGGCATTTTTACCGGCAAGAATATCGACTTGCAAGCCATCGCCGATCATGGCTGTTTCGCCAGGCTGGCTGCCTAACTTGTGCATAGCCTCCTGGAGCAGCATCGGTTCAGGTTTGCCAACCACCTCTGGAGTCACACCACTGGAGACTTCGATAGCGGCTGCCAGGGCACCACAGCCAGGGATGAAACCACCCGCAATTGGCAGCACGGGATCACGATTAATGGTAACGAAAAGCGCTCCTGCGCGTATAGCGTTCATAGCATTGGTCATAATTGCATAATCGAAGTTGCGGTCGAGGCCAACGAGTACTGCATCCGCTTCTCGCGCATCTACACTTGCTGCTTTCAGACCGTATGACTCAACCAGGTCCGTCAAGGGTTGTTCGCCCACGACGTAGACAACAGCTTTTGGTAAGCGACGGGCGATATTCTGAACTGCCGCCTCTCCGGCAGTGAGCAAATGCGCATTATCTGTAGTAATACCGAGGCGTTCAAGTTTTGCCAGTACCTGTGCTCCAGTCGCGAAGGAGTTATTTGTCAGAAAAAGGTATTTCTTTTTATTGGTCTCAAGCCAGGAAATGAATTCTTTTGCCCCGGGCAGCAATTCATTCCCCCGGTAAACTACTCCATCGAGGTCTATCAAATAGGTGGTATACGGTAACATAGGGCTCCCTGAATTGAAATACTATGCCACGTGGCGGTGGGCGGATCATCCATGGCAGCGGCGACGCTTGTGGTCGCCTGGGCACCCCACGCAACAATTCGACGGATACCTGTCATCCCCGCAATAATTGCTCGCGGATGGCGACGATCTCGCGGCGTAATGCGGGGTTAATATTCACCGCTCGATCGATCTTTTCGCATGCATGAAGCACAGTGCTATGGTCGCGGCCACCGAAAAGTTGTCCAATCTCCAACAGGGAGGCCTGGGTTTCCTGGCGCATCAGGTACATAGCGATCTGTCGAGGCATGACGATGTGTTTATCGCGCTGCTTGCCACACATGGCTTCGAGTGAAATGTGATAGTATTCTGCCACTGCCTGGGCAATTTGCTTTATATTCAAGCGTGACTCTTTGTTATCGTTACCAAGTGACGACATGGCGGCACGAGCAACTTCCATGGTCAGGTCGGTGCGGTGCAACTGCTGGTATGCCATCAAGCGATTCAGGCAGCCTTCCAACTCGCGAATATTCGTTTGTACGCGACCAGCGATATACGCAATGATGTCATCGGGGACCCAATAACGCAACAGATCGGCCTTGGCGCGCAGAATAGCCATGCGTGTTTCCAGGTCAGGAGGTTGAATATCCGCGATGAGCCCCCATTCGAAGCGCGAACGCAGGCGTTCCTCCAGGCTGACGATCGCCTTGGGAGGTCGATCACTACAGATCACGATCTGTTTGCTCATCTCATACAAACTGTTGAAGGTATGAAAGAACTCTTCCTCTGTGGATTCTTTGCCCGCGATGAATTGGATGTCATCCACCAGCAAGATATCGACGGAGCGATACTTAGCGCGGAACTCCTCGGTGGTGCGGTAACGGATGGCATTAATAATTTCATTGGTAAATTGCTCAGAAGATACATAGAGTACCGCGAGTCCGGTCTCTACGCCCTGGTGTCCAATGGCATGCAGCAGGTGTGTCTTACCAAGGCCGACGCCTCCATAGAGGAACAGGGGATTATATGACTCACCGGGAGCTTCCGCTACGGCGAGAGAAGCGGCATGTGCTAGCCGATTACTATTACCGACGATAAACGCATCAAAGGTATAGCGCGGATTGAGGCGGTTATACAACTGAATGTTGGCATGCTGCTCGTTATCCCATTCTTCCGTCAAGTGATCTGGGGGATACATGCTCCCATACTGGAGGTCCTGCACATCATGTTGGATGGGTGATTTCGCCGGAAAATCATAATAACCAAAATCGCTTGTTTGAGGATATCTTGTCGGTTGGAAGCGATTGAGCGTATCTCTGGTAGAAAAAGGCGGTTCATCGAGTATACTTGTAATGGCTACGGTGACTGGTTGTCCAGTGACATCAGCCAATACATCTTCAATGGAGCGTCGCCAACGAGTATTAATCATGTCACGGGCGAGTATGTTGGGAACCTGAAGCGTGAAATAGAGCGCTTCGTATTCAGTCAGAGAGCCAGCGTCGATATCGTCAAGCCCGCTATTCGAAGCATTAGACAAGGTAGCAGAAAGGAGCCATGTTTTACATACCGCATCAATAGGGGCTGTATCCAGCCGTTCGAGCGTAGCACGCCAGATAGTTGCAACGTTCACTGCTTTACTCCCATTATTAGCCTTCAGCGAGAGCAACGCACTCAATCTCAACCAGCGCTTTACGAGGTAGTTCGGCTACAGCGACCGTTGAACGAGCAGGGGCTACCCTTCCGGGTCCCTCAAAATATGTCGCGTACACAGCATTCATAGCCTGGAAATCGCTCATGCGAGCGAGGAATACCGTTGTTTTTACGACGCTGGCGAGTGATGCTCCTGCATTAGTAAGTATGGCCTGCAGATTTTGCGCAACACGATGCGTCTGAGCCTGGACATCATCACCGACAAGTTCTCCATTTGCCGGGTCAAGGGCAATTTGACCAGAGACATAGACGAACTCACCGGTGCGGATAGCTTGACTATATGGACCTATGGCTGCCGGAGCATGACTTGTTGAAATTCTTGTTAGCTGCATAAGTATTTTCCTCGATCGATCATAAGATGTGTAGCGTAAAAGGGTTGACCACAGGCCAGGGTCACCTCCACCATACGCGGATACGTCCTACCGTACCTAAGAAACCTGCAATAAGCTATACGTTTTTACGCGTAGCCAGAAATACGAATATTCAGAGAGATGCATTGTAACAGTTACGGTCAGTGCTGTCCATACCCTGGTGAATGGAACTGCCCCTGCCCACTCGCGCCAGGTTGGAAATTGTGGGGAACCAGCTGGGGCGATGGCACAGTCTGATGTGCACGCGCTTGTAGCTGTAGTTCTTTCGCGCATTGACGCAAAGCCTGCTGCATCTCGGCGGCGGAGAGGAAGCGGTCCTCTGGCTCTTTCTCCAGCGCCTTCATCACAATCTGCTCCAGGGCAGGAGGGACGTTTGCATTGAACTGGTGTAAGGGTGGCGGATAGGTTGATGCATGCTGCATAGCGATAGAGACAGCGGTGGGGCCGATAAAAGGAGGCCGACCGGCAAGCATTTCAAACATCACCACGCCAAGAGAGTAGAGGTCCGAAGAGGCAGTGAGTTTTTCGCCTCGTGCCTGCTCAGGAGAAAGGTAGTCGGCAGTGCCCAGCACAATACCGCTATTGGTTAAACCTGCATCTTCTGCCACCCGTACGATACCAAAATCCGTAAGTTTGACCAGAAGGCTTCCTGCGCTTGTGACCGTTGCACCACTGGAAGCCAGCATAATATTCTGTGGTTTGATATCGCGGTGAATGAAGCCCCGTGTATGCGCGACCTGTAGCACGGCACATACCTGCGCCGCAATCTCGAGTGTCTCGAGTGCATGCAAGTGCCGGCGGTCTAGGATCTCTTTTTTCAGGGTGGGACCATGAATATACTCCATGACGAGGAAATACTGACCGAACTCCTCAACAAAGTCATAGATGGTAACAGCGTTGGGATGAGCAAGTGCGGCAGCAGCACGAGCCTCGCGACGAAAGCGTTCAACAGCTCGCAAGTCATTTTTGTCCAGGGATCGTAGTACCTTCATTGCGACGAGGCGTTCGACGCGATGATCCCAAGTTTTAAATACACTGGCCATGCCACCAGTAGCAATATGTTCACGGATTTCGTAGCGTCCGGCAATTAGAGTACCTTCAAACTGAGTCAATGTCTTACCTCAATGAGCATCCACAGAGATAGCCCTTTAGACTATTCTGTTAAAAACTCAAATCTAAAAATATGGCTCTGCTCAACATTAGGGGCAAAGGGCGATCCCCCTTCAACTGCCCTACCCTGCTGCATACCTCTGCCGCCCCTACGCGGTCGGCTATCACCGCTGGCCCCCGATATTTGGTAGAACTTAAAAATACGAAAAGCTTTGCAAGTACCAAAGGCAAGTATACCATCAATGATTCAGGGAGTCCAGAACGAGCGTGAGTCGCCATCAATGCCTCCTGTTGTCAGTTGTACAGGATTGCCTTGCAGGCTGTAAACGCCAGTTTTGGCATTGTAGTTGATATTTGCCAGCCAGAGATCGAACTCACTGTTGTTATAGGAAAGGTAGGCTATCTGCTTGCCATCCGGAGACCAGACGGGCTGGCTCACGTACAGTCCGCTCAGGATGCGGGAAGATCTCTTATAAGGCAGCAGAGCTTGCTGTTCGACCTTGGGATCGTTGGGATTAGCGGTTACCCCCTGTGGTACAGACATCACATAGAGTCCCATCTGGGTAGGAGACTCTCGCTTGACGTAGACAATGGCGTTGCCATCTGGTGAAAAGGCTGGCTGCAGGTCTTGGTCCTTCGGGGCGGTGATGGCTATGCCGGGATCGTAGCCTGGGTGAAATAATCCTGGATGATTGACAATGGCGTTGGCATCCTCCAGGAAGACCTGAATGACTTGCTGGGTGCGTGTCGCGGCATCATACGCATAATGGGTGTAAGCGATTTCGGTAGGATGCCCTGGGCGATAGGTTGGGTCGCGATCTCCACCATCCCCAAAGCTAGCATAAGCCACATCTTGTGGTGGTTGCGCTGAAGGATTATTGAAAGGTATTGAAAATACTTGTAGATCCAATAGAGGAGCATTTATTCCCGTAGCAGCGTACCAATTCTCTTTTTCGAGGTCACTCAGGAAGAGTATATGCGTACTATCCGCCGACCACGCGGGCTGCGAAAACCAGTGATAGGTGTTTTTGATAAATCCGCTATCAGGGTAAAAATGACCATTGCCGGTAAGCAGTTTATGTCCGGGGCCACCGCTGACCGGCATGTAAGCCAGATCGGAATAGTCCTTATAGCGCACGATAAACGCTAACCACTTACCATTCGGAGAGATGGCAGGATCATAGATGTCATTTCCGGGGATTATCTCGCGAGAGTTGCCATTTGGGTCAGTTACCCATAAGTTGTGATCGACGGTGAAATAGATCTTGCCTTTGAAGAGATTTTGGACAACGTTTACTTTGTTGCCATTTGAGTTGGTCGTGATGGTGTTGCCGCTCTGGTTATTTTCACCTATACCGAGACATCCTTGCACGCTTAATGACAGCAGGAGGAACAATAAAAACGAGCCCCAGGATGTATGTCTCTTCATAAGTTTTTTTCCTATTGGTCCAAAAGTGCTAGTCCAAACTGATTCCGCATATTATGTTTGTATCGCCTGTGGTGATTCAAACACAACCATCAGCATCAGATCGAGCAGACTATGAAAACCAAATAAATTATCGCTGCCTCCGGCCAGGCTTAGATTCATTGCACTTACGCTGGCCAGTTGGCTTACTGATTGCCAACTGGCATTGGTACTGGCAGTGGATAGAAATGATGGTGGTGATGCGGGTGATGCGGAAGCAACCGAACTATTGCTACTGTTTGCCTGGATGTTGCAAGCTGCATTGTTGCCTAAAGCAAACATCTGCGCAATTACGGGCACAATTAAAGCGCAATCCGGGAAAACCACAGACTTCCCACTCCCATCCGTCGCGGTGCCTGAGTGCGAGTATGGCGGGCCCAGGATAACGCGCTGAATAGAATTTGGGTCGAGGCTGCGAGCAAAATTTACTAGTTTGAGAACGTCGGTCAACTGCATATCTGTTCTGACATATCCATCAAGATCGTGTGCGATAGCTGGCAGTTTGCCAACCATATCCGGATTATTCAGTTTTGTTTTGAGCGCACCCAATATCTGCTGTTGGCGAACGGAGCGACCAAAGTCGCCTACAAGGTCCGCGTGTCGAGAACGCACGTATTCAAGCGCTGCCGGCCCGGAGAGGTGCTGCGGACCGGGTTGGATATAGAGGCGTTTATAGGCATAGATATCACCAGTTTTGTTGCCGACATCATCAGGGTAATTGTCATCGGTAATGGGATGCAGCACATCGACATCAACGCCACCGACCGTATCGATCACTTTGATGAAGCCATCCAGCCCGACCCATGCATAGTAGTTAATAGGGATGCCGAAATCCTGGAAAATTGCGAGGCGACTGAGCGCGACACCACCAAGGCCATAGGCTTCATCGAGTTTATGCATACCACTGCCAGGTACATTGATCCAGAAATCACGCGGTATCGACAGCATACCTACTTTCCTGGTAGCAGGGTCAATCGTGATCACGATATCTGTCTGTGCCAGGTATTGACCATTAGAGAACTTTACGTCTGTATCGCTGCCGAGCAGGAGTATATTAATACGAGGGCCACTTAAGATACCGGCCCCATTGCGATTCATGTTGGGATCCTCGTCTCCTTTTAGACGGGTCACTTGCTGGCCCACAATATGACTAACGGGGGCGGCAAAGAAATAGTTATAGTATCCAGCAGCGCCTCCGACCACAATAAGCAGGAGCAGGAATAGAGATACAACGATACGTGCCCAGATGGGGAAGCGTCTCTGTTTGCGTTCTTTACCCCAGTTGTCTACGTCTACCAGTTGTGGCCTTTCCCAAAATGGCGGAGGACCTCCGGGTCCCGGGTAGTCCATTGGCATGGGTGACAAGGGCGTCGGCGAATATCCAGGCATGGACATGGGCGGCGTGTTTTGCTGAGATGCGGTATTTGGCCCGAACGGTGGTGAGAACGGCTGTATGCCAGGATTCTGAATTGGTGGAGTGTAAGGTGGCTGTGGCGTTTGAGCATTACTGTTCATCGCAGCAGAGAGTGTAATGCCAGACTGAGATGGAGACGGTGGCACCTGACCATAGGCGAGCATTTGTGCCTGTACTGCGTTGTCGTTGCCTGCTGGTCCTTTTACTGGCATTTTGATGGTCTGTTGTTCCACAGTATCCTGGTCGCTCAAGGATAGCGCGTTTTGGATTCCACCAGGATAAGGAGGCTGCAAACTACCGGGATTCCAGTTCGATGGAAATCCAGGAGTAGGATATTGCGGTCTATAGCGGGCTGAAGATTGCCCTCCCTGTGATTGATCAAACGGGAAGGATGAGGGCGTTTCAGCCGACGACCATCCATTAGGTGAAGGTGATTGTTCTGGCTGATTGCCTTTACCCCGTAGAATATTGATCTTTTTAAATTGGGATTTCAATCCATTTTACCTTTTTCCAGATAGTATCCTCGTCAGTAACAGGAACAGAGAAAAATGTTGGGAACCCTCTTTAGGTATAACGAGTTGCTGGACAAAAAAATCACTTTCTGGAGACAAATATACCAATTATAAGTAACTTGTACCAGTATGGCATGCAAGTTAATGCTTTTTTATCTAACGCTTTACGCTCCGCTAAACAATACTTAACTTCCTGCTAAATACTGTATGTTACCTTTCTTGTAGAGAGGATAGCAGATAGAGTGGTAAAAAACAAAATGCGAGTTGCGATTATTACGGAGAATTTTCTGCCCAAACTTGATGGTGTTACACGTACGCTGGCTCGCTTATTAGAATACTTGCAAGATAATGGGCACCAGGCGCTGCTACTCGGGCCTGAGAATGGCATTGAGCAATATGCTGGAGCTGAGGTCGTTGGTACTGCAGGATTCCCCTTGCCTTTCTACCCCGAACTCAAATTTAACTTCTTTCGTCCCCTCTTCATACGTCGCCTGAACGAGTTTCAACCCGATATTATTCACCTGGTTGATCCTGTGGTACTTGGGGCGGCTGGATTGGCAGCCGCCCGTTTCCTCAATAAGCCGGTTGTCTCCTCTTATCATACAAACCTGGCTGCTTACTGTGACCATTTCGGCTTCCCTTTTTTTACCAGGCCAATGTGGTCATACAATCGCTTTATTCATAACCAGTGTTCACTAACCTTTTGCCCTTCGCCTTCTACGGCTACTATGCTGCATAAGCAGGGATTTCAACATCTGCGTATATGGCCGCGCGGCGTTGATACTGGGCTCTTTCAGCCTGAGCGCAGGAGCGCCGAACTACGCGCAACCTGGCTGGAAAACGAACGACCGGATGCAAAAGTGGTGCTGCTGTATGCTGGTCGCATCTCGTGGGAAAAGAACCTGCATTTGCTCACACAGGCCTATAGAGGTATGGATCACGAGCGCTGTCATCTCGTGATTGTTGGTGAAGGCCCTGCTTTAAGCGAAGTGCAGCAGGAACTGGCAGACCTGCCGGTGACTTTTACCGGCTATTTACGAGGTGAGGCCCTGGCTGCTGCTTACGCTTCGGCCGATATTTTTGCCTTTCCATCACGTACAGAGACCTTTGGGCAGGTGGTGTTGGAAGCAATGGCCTCTTGCCTGCCCGTTGTTGGAGTGCTCTC
>Ga0099828_10004223_pt1 | contig 10134 bp, 10 predicted proteins | sample CZO8metaG_2_FD_79338 | JGI IMG/M metagenome (GOLD analysis project Ga0099828, IMG submission 79338) | Vadose zone soil microbial communities from the Eel River Critical Zone Observatory, Northern California, USA - CZOApr15con2H1.8 metaG | ecosystem: Environmental > Terrestrial > Soil > Vadose...
CGGCATTCTTTATGGCCACCTGCACATCCACTTGCTTTTGCCCACGCTGATAGTGACTGCCAAGGACGGCAAAGAGCACGCGGTGATCCGCAATGGCCGCTTAACGGCCCTGGATGATCCGGAGGTGCGGCGCCTGGCGAGTAAATACGGTGATCCGGATGAGCTTCTGAAAGAAGACTGGATACCGCAGATTCCTGGCATTACGAGCCCCGGCTCCTACGAAGAATATGCGAAAGATCCGGGAAGATGGATCTATAGCCGAAAAGCCTCAGCGAAAACCCCCTCGGAAAGTTAAAGAGTTAAAGGGTTGAAGGGTTTTCAAACCCTTTATCTATTGATCCCTCAAACCTTTCAACTGACTGCGCTCTTGCGCTCGGCTGGTTGGCCGGATATGATTTTGTTTTAGGAGATTTTCCAGCATGGCTCAGAGTTCCGGACGCACGCTTTACGACAAGGTTTGGGAATCCCACACCGTTGATATCCTTCCAACAGGCCAGACGCAGCTCTTCGTCGGTCTTCATCTGATCCACGAGATCACCACGGCCCCGGCGTTCGACATGCTGAGAGAGAAAGGGCTCGATGTGGCCTTTCCCGAGAGGACCTTTGCGACCGTGGATCACATCGTCCCGACGGACATGCGGAGCCGGCCGTTCTTGGACTCCCAGGCTGAGGAATTGATCCAGGCGCTGGAAAAGAACGTCAGCCAGTTCGGGATCGAATTCTTCGGATTGGACAGCGATAGACAGGGCATCGTTCATGTGATCGGCCCGCAGCTGGGGTTGACCCAGCCGGGGATGACTCTCGCTTGCGGGGACAGCCACACCAGCACGCACGGAGCCTTCGGGACGCTTGCCTTCGGCATCGGGACAAGTCAGGTCAGGGACGTGCTGGCCACGCAGACCCTGGCGATGGATCGGCTCAAGGTGCGCCGGATCAACGTCGATGGAATGCTTTCGCAGGGTGTTTACGCGAAGGATGTGATTCTCAATATCATCCGAAGGCTCGGCGTCGCGGGCGGTAAGGGGTTTGCTTATGAATACGGCGGCGCCGTCGTTGAAAAAATGAACATGGAAGAACGGATGACCATCTGCAACATGAGCATCGAAGGGGGCGCTTTGGTTGGGTACGTCAATCCCGATGCGACGACCTTTGAATTTCTCAAGGGCAGGGAGTTCGTCCCGAAGGGCGCGGACTTTGAACGGGCCGTCGCCTACTGGAAATCGATTGCATCAGAACCGGATGCCCGCTATGACGACGTCGTAAACCTGGACGGCGCGAAGATCGAACCTACGGTGACTTGGGGTATCAATCCCGGGCAGGCTGTAGGCATTTCAGAGAAGCTCCCGCTGCCGGAAGAATTCTCCGACCCGGACGGAGCCAAGAAGGCGTACGAGCATATGGGCTGGCAGCCGGGAAGCGCGATTTTGGGCACGACGATTAACGTGGCGTTTGTCGGCTCGTGCACCAATTCGCGCTTGAGCGATCTGCGCGCGGCGGCCAAGATCGCCAAAGGAAGAAAAGTTCATCCGGGCATCCGGGCGCTGGTAGTCCCGGGGTCGGCTGGAGTCAAGGCCTTGGCGGAGAAGGAAGGTCTGCATAAGATCTTCATCGAGGCTGGATTCGAATGGAGGGCGGCAGGATGCTCCATGTGCCTCGCGATGAATCCGGACAAGTTGCAAGGGAGGGAAATCTGCGCCTCTTCCTCCAACCGGAATTTTATCGGCCGTCAGGGAAGCCCGGGCGGACGGACCCTCCTCATGAGTCCGGCGATGGTGGCCGCGGCTGCGCTGAACGGGAAGGTCGTCGACGTGCGCGAATATCTACAGTAAGGGTTGAAGGGTTCAAGAGTTTAAGGGTTAAAGGGAAGATGGAAGAGATGAATGCGGTAAGTCAGGTCACGAAGGTGGTCGGAAAGGCGGTTCCCGTCAGGGGGAACGATATTGACACGGACCGAATCATTCCCGCTCGCTACTTAAAGGAAGTCACCTTTTCGCGGATGGGGGAGTATCCCTTTTTTGACGAACGATTCGACTCCTCGGGCAAACCCAAGCCTCACCCGTTCAATGACGCCCGCTTCCAAGGAGCCTCGGTTCTTTTTGTCAACAGAAATTTCGGCTGCGGGTCGTCCAGGGAACATGCCCCCCAGGCCCTCTACCGGTTCGGCATCCACGTCATCGTCGGCGAATCGTTCGCCGCCATCTTCGCCGGCAATTGCGTCATGATGGGGTTGCCTGCGGTGACCGTTAGCTCGGCTGACATGGAAGAATTGATGCAATCGTTAGAGAAAAATCCCCTGACTGTCTATGCTGTGGACCTTGAAGCCAAGAGTCTATCTTATGGGGAAAGGCGTATGCCGGTTGAATTACCCGAGAGCTCGCGCAATGCGTTGATTACGGGTTCGTGGGACTCGACCGGAATGCTTCGGGCCAATTTGGACAAAGTAAAAAAAGTCGCGGGCCGGCTCCCGTATGTCACGGGCTTCACGGGTTGAGTTCTTCTCAGTAGGGCAATTGAATTTTCCCGGCGTCGGCTAATCCTTCATGAGCTTGGAGAGGTTTCCATCGGCGGATCGTTGCCGCCGCGCGCTCGTCCTTCTTCTTTTTTCTTTTATCTTCACCCCTGCTTTTTATTCGGACGCCGGCGCTCCGAGCGCAGAAAGCCCAGGTCAGATCTCCCAGTTCCATCCTAAATTTTACCCCTTTGATAAAGGCGAGAGGGTTCTTTACCAGGGAAGCTGGCTCGGAATCCCAGTCGCCTCGGCGGAGATCCAGATGACCCCGGTGTTTGTGAACGGGAAAAAATTTTACCAGGCTAAAGTTCAAGCCAGCACATGGAAATATTTGGAGTTGATCTGGAAGATGCGCGACTCGGTGGAATCTGTCTTCGACTCTGAGAACATGCAGCCACACCGCTTTGTTTTTCGTCAGAGGGAAAACCGCAGGAAGATCGACACCACGGCCTCATTCGATCCCAATACCAAGAAATGGGCCGTCCATCGCCAAGATGGGGCCAAGGTCAATGATTATGAGTTTGTCTCTCCGTATACGTTGGATCCGATTTCGGCCGTCTATTTGGCCCGAAGCATCGATTTTAAGATAGGGGATACGCTGCGGTTAGAGGTCTTTGGGGGGAAAAGCCGCTACCTCGTGATCCTGGATATCGTTGGCAAGGAGCGGATTACGGTCAAGAACAGTAGCTTCGATGCCTACAAGATCGTGCCCCGCGTGTGGAATATCACCAGTTCGGGCTATGCCGATCGGATGCGCGAAGCTACAGTTTGGATCTCGGCGGATGAGAAGAGACAGCCGCTGAGGATCGTCAGTAAGGCCTTTGTCGGCAGCGTCACCATCGAGTTGGTGGAAGAAAAAACTTAACAATCAGGGAGAAAGAAATGGCAAATAAATGGGACGAGCGCAAGAAGGCGATGGAGGATGAATACTTCGTGAAAAAGGAGAAAGAGCTGATCGCCAAACTCAAGGCCAAGGGAGAAAGAGAGGCACAGCAAGCGGTGCGGGAGACGTGTCACATGCGTTGTCCAAAATGCGGGGAGCCGCTGAAAGAGCGGAGTTTTCAGAAAATCCTCATTGATCAGTGTACGGGCTGTAACGGCATCTGGCTGGATGCCGGAGAATTGGAGGAAGTGGCCGGGAAAGATGAGGGAGGTTGGTTGAGTCATCTATGGAAGAGGATAGGATGAAAGAAGTATTGACAAGGGTGAGCCGCTTCGAGTAGGTTCGCTGAATTTAGAAAGGGATTAAGGAGGAAAAAATTATGAAAAGACAGAGATGGTTCTTGTTGCTTGGATTGGCCGCCTTTTTGGCGGGCACGGGATTGTTCCATGGCTGGACGATCAGCCATCCTATTGCCGTTGCTCAAGCCCAGGAAGGGAAGATAGTTCCTTATGTGCCGACACCGCAGGAGGTTGTGGAGCGGATGTTGGAGTTGGCTCAGGTGAAAAAAGGCGATGTCGTTTACGATCTGGGCTCGGGTGATGGGAGAATCGTGGTCACCGCAGCGAAGAAATATGGCGTCAAGGCCATCGGGTTTGAGATCGACCCGGAGCGTATTAAGGAGTCCCATGAAAACATTCGCAAAGCAGGCGTGGGGAATCTGGTGGAGATCCGCCAGCAAGACATAAGGACAGTCGATCTATCCCCTGCTTCCGTGTTGACCATGTATCTCCTCCCGGAAGTGAATCTGATGATCAGGCCCAACATCTTAAAGCAAATGCAGGCGGGCTCACGCGTGGTGTCTCACGACTTCGATATGGGAGATTGGAAGCCGGTCAAAGAAGAGCATATCAAGGATAAGTCCGGATGGGATCATAACCTTTATCTCTGGACTGTTGACGCTAAAAGCGCCGGCCGGTAATTCTCACTGAGGGTGTCAGTTAAGAGCGCTGGTTGCGACGACGTGGCTCTTTGTGGATCCTGATGTCGGGTAAGCCGCATGACGAATGCGGCAGCCGCAGCCGTGAAGGCGACGACTAACAGGGCGGCTATCTGGAGCTTATCCGTCAGAGTGTTCACCTCGCCCACCCCGACATAGGTTGTCAGGATGGCGGAGGCAAACATCACCACCGGCATGATCCCCCGAATGACCCAGCGCTCCACGAGCAGCCCTTCCAGGGCCTCGTCGCTCAGTGTCCGCCACTTCGTATCCTTCACGTTTTTCTCCGAGAAGCTGATGGCAGTGGAGCTGCGCCAGCGATGCAAAATCCCTTGCCCGACCGGAGGCAAAAGTATATGATCCGACCGAATCACGTCAACCGTAGAAAGCTTTGAAGGAGACCGAGCATGAACTCGCTGGCTGCTGTGATCATCGGCGTTCTCACGGTCTACCTCGGCTAAACGCGCTACGCCCGTTACATTGACCGCAATGTCATCCAGTCCGATCCCAAGCGGGCCACACCGGCGACGCTCTACATGGACGGCGTGGACTTCATGCCGACCAACCGTGACATTCTCTTTGGCTACCACTTCAAGTCCATCGCCGCTGCGGGACCGATTGTCGGCGCTATCGTTGTGGCCAGCCTCTGGGGTTGGCTCCCGGCTTTGGTTTGGCTTGTGGTTGGGGTCTCGTTCATCGGTTGGGCGAGCGACTACAGTTCCATCGTGCTCTCCGTGCGCAATGAGGGAAACAGCCTCTCCGCCGTGGCGCACCGCCTGATCTCGCCTCGAACTAGTGGACTGTAACAGTTGATTCGCTACTAATATTCCGTTCGTACTTCGACATGCTCAGTGCGAACGGAGCAGGGATAAAGCCGTTCATCGTGAGACCTGTCGAACCATAACGGCGCTAGCGATTCTGATGATACAGTCCACTAGCTTATGTGCCCGAGATGGAGCGGGACGTCACTGGTCTGCCGATGATAGAGCGGCTTGCCGAACGACTGTTTACATAGTTTGAAACGTTCAAGCCGTTCAAATCGTTTAAACAGTTTGAACTTATTGAACGATTGGAACCATGAATCAAATCACGGAATCGATGGCAAGGTACGTGCGCGAGCACTCTGCACTCAAGTATGTTTTTTTCGGCGGCAAAGGTGGTGTTGGAAAGACGGCGATGGCGGGGACCACGGCTCAATGGTTGGCATCGCAGGGAAGACGGACGCTCCTCGCTTCCACCAATCCGGTCCACAGTCTATCAGGTTTCCTGGAACAGTCGGTCTTTGGCGCTCCCGATCGCTGTCATCAGCCGATTTATCGGCTGGTTCCATGACTTCGGGATTCCGGTAGGAGGTGTTGTAGTCAACATGCTTTTGGACCGGCAGGCCCTCGGGAATGGGATGCCGGAATTTGTCCTGAATCGGGTTCAGATGCAGGAAGAGCATATGAAAACCATCTGGGACAAATTCGATGGTTCTGTTCGAGCCGTGATACCACTCTTTGACCAGGAGGTTCGGGGAATTTCGATGCTGCGGCAAGCCGGGGTGGCCCTCTTCAATGAACCTGAGCGGAATAGCTGATTTTCCGCCGTTCTCGTCCCCAATTTCTGCCTAAAATAGTCTTATATCTAGTCCTAATAGACTGATCTTTTGGTGACAGGATTGGTACATTCCCCCCAATCTTAGCACAATTCCGTCATCAGCAGTGTCTCATTCTCTACTCCCTCAGAGTAGGAATTCCCCGTCAAAACAGAGAGTTACTAGGTGTCCTCTAAATTGTGGCATAATTCCTGCGTATTTGGAGCCTTAAGGTATGATCGAGTAAATCGAGGAGATATTTTGTGGAGGAAATTCTTACCGCAGAACAGGCCGCTCAGCTACTGCAGATCCATCCTAGGACTCTATATAAGCTAGTTCGCAAAGGGGCTATCCCCGGGAGAAAGCTCGGGGGCGGCTGGCGCTTTAGTAAGAGCGAGCTCTTAAGGATGGTTGCGAGACATGAGCAAAAAGAACCAGGGAATCAGGGGTCTTAGCAAACGGAGATCCCCGTGAAACTCAAGTCGGCTTGCTTCGCGTTCATATTACTCGTCTTGGCGGGTTCACACGCGGCTTTGGCCCAAAAGGTCTACCGAGTGAGCGCCCTTATTGGCGACGATCAATTCCTCCTTGCTGTTGAAGGATTCAAAAAAAAGCTCACGGAGCTGGGTTACAGAGAAGGACGGAATATTGAATATCAAGTTTATAGTGGCAAGGCAGATCCGGAGGTAATGAACAGGCTGGCCAATAAACTTGTGGCAGGAAAACCGGATCTCATAGTGACGTCCTCTACCACGGCGACCGTGCCCGTCGCAAAGTTAACAGAGGGGACGAATCTGCCGGTGATTTTTCTGAGTGCGGCGGACCCTTTAAGATTCGTGAAGAGCTATGCCAGCTCGGGAAACAACATCACGGGCATATCCGCCTCGGCGCTTGATCTCATAGCAAAGCGGCTGGAGCTTTTGCGGGAACTCGCGCCCTGGGCGAAACGGGTTGCCTCCCTGAATAATCCTCGCGGGGTAAATTATCAGAGCAATCTCATTGCGGTACGAGAAGCAGCGAAAAGATTCGGCTTTACCATTTTGGAGCTGAACGCGACAAACCAAGAAGAGGCCATTGAGGAAGTATCCAAACTATCCCGTAAGACGATGGATGCGCTCCTTCTTCCGGTTGATGCTACCTTGACGGCTCATATTGATGCTATCGTCAAGGAGTGCATCCAGAAGAAGCTTCCTCTATTTCCGCCTGCTGTCGTTCCTATCGACATGGGAGGCTTAGCTACCTACGGGCCGGATTTCTTCTCCTTAGGACAGCAGGGGGCAGTATTGGCTGAAAAAATTTTTAGAGGGGTTAGGCCAGCAGACCTCGCCATTGAGCAGCCTTACAAGTTAAACCTAGCCATTAACCTGAGAACCGCCAAGGCCATCGGATTAAAAATTCCTAATGAGATCCTGCTCAGGGCGGATCAAGTAATTGAATGAAGGACGCCAAGGTGAAAAAAAGCGCTCTTGCTGTAACCCTGGCGTCTCTTCTTGTTTGTTTCACAAGCCTAGTAGAGGCCCAGAAAGTTTATCGCATCGGGTCATTAGTAGCTACGGATCAGTTTATACCTGCCTGGGAAGGATTCAAAAAAAAGATGGCAGAGCTGGGCTATACGGAGGGGAAAAATATCACATATGAGTTTCATAATGCGAACGGAGAACGCAATGCTCTAAAAACACTGGCGGAAAAATTGGTTAAGGACAAGCACAACGTGATTGTTACATCATCCACTACCGCCACAGCGCCTGTAGCCAAAGCAAGCGCGGGGACCAATATCCCAGTGGTCTTCCTGAGTGCCGGCAATCCCCTGGAGTTTATTAAGAGCTACGCCAGTTCCGGCAATAACATAACGGGCATCTCCAGCTCCTCTCTAGACCTCATCGATAAACGGATGGAACTACTGAAAGAGCTTGCTCCAGGGGTAAAGCAGGTCATTGCTTTACAAGTTCCAAGTGGGACCAACTACAAAGAAACTCGCCATCTCACCCTGGAAGCAGCAAGAAAAGTCGGCTTGGTCCTGGTAGAAGTCCAAGCCAGCGGCCATGAAGAGATCAAGAGCAGGACATCGAGCTTCGTTGCTCGCAAGCTGGGCGACGCCGTCTTTCTCCCCCCCGATACTGCTGTCATGGCTGCCATCGAAGAGATTGCCCAGCAGGCTATTAAAGAGCGGCTTGCGGTTGTGGGTCCGAACATCGAGAATGTAAAGAAGGGCGCGTTGGCAGCGTACAGCTCAGACTTTTTTGCCCTGGGCCAGCAGGGAGCGGTTTTGGTTGACAAGGTCCTCAAAGGGACGAGACCCACGGACCTGCCCATCGAGCAGCCCTTCAAGTTGAAGCTCGTGATCAACCTCAAGACCGCAAAGGCGATCGGTCTCAAAATTCCTAAAGAGATCCTGCTCAGAGCGGATGAGGTGATCGAGTAGGCCGCTGCGACGATGGAAGTGAAGAAAGTCATAGACTCGCTTCTGTATAGAGGCGGTCTGCGCCGTCGGCTTCTCATTCTAGGTCTCACTCTTTTGGGCACGGCTCTCGTTATTAATACCCTCGCAGGCTCTTACTACACTCGAAGGCTGATTGAAAAAGAGACCGCAGTTCTCCAGAAAGAGATCGCCGCCAGGGTAGCCCACGAGATCGAAGAGTTTATGGAGAGCAAAATAACGCGCCTGCTCGATTACTCCGCCTCAGCAAGCTTTCATGGGTCGGGAAGCCAACAGCAAAGGCTCCTGGGCCTTCTCCTTCTAAAGAATGATAGAGCCTTTACGGACCTTGCGGTTTTGGACGATAAGGGAACGGAAGTGCTAAAGATTTCGGCGAGAGAGGTTTATCTTTCCAACGAGCTTTCCGACCAGAGCGGGTCGGAAAAATACAAGAAGGCTATCTCGGGCGAGACCTATGTTAGTCCAGTCTACACATCCGATAGGGCCGAGCCTTATGTGACCATTGCAGTCCCCATCAAGCTTACTCCTCAACAGATTGTTGGCGTGACCTCCGCCGAGGCGAATCTCAAAACCCTTTGGGATGTCGTTGGGAATATTCAATTTGGTCAGGCAGGCTATGCTTATTTGGTGGATTCCAAGGGAAATCTCATAGCCCATCGAGATTCGGCCCTCGTTCTCAAGCGGCTCAATTTGAGTTCTCTGTCTGTAATGAAGGAGTTTTTGCGGAATCCCAGCGCACGTGACCCCATCCCCGCCAAGGAAGGTCCGGGCATCACGGGAGAGCCTGTAATCAGTACTTACGCCCCGGTGAAAAAGCTGGGATGGGCAGTCGTTCTGGCAGAACCCGTGGATGTGGCCTTAGCTGAGTTAGGAAGGATGCAGCGCTATGCGTTCTTGCTTCTGGGAGCGGGACTGTTGGCGGGGGCGTTTCTCATGATTTGGGCTAGCAACAAGATAACGAATCCGATCCGCGCGCTCCATCGCGGGGCACAGCTTATCGGCGCGGGAAACCTCGATCATCGGGTCGACATCAAGAGCGGCGACGAAATCGAGGAGTTGGCCGAAGGCTTTAATAAGATGGCTTTAGAGCTAAAAAATTCCTATTCCAACCTCGAGCATAAAGTAGAACATAGAACCCAGGAGTTAAGCGCCCTCTATATGGTCACGAGCACGGTGAATCAATCCCTGGAGTTGGAGCCGGTGCTCCAGGAGGTCATAAAAAAAATCACGGAGATATTTCATTTCGATGCTACAAGAGTTTTTCTATTCAATGAGCTGAGAACCGAGATGCATTTGCGCGCCTCTTTTGAAAGCCAACCGGAGATTTGGGGCGACATCCACGTCATTCCCAGACGGAAAGGGGTTGTAGGGAGAGTAGCCGAGACTGGGGAGCCCATGATTTTCGAAGATGTCCAGAACGACCCGCGGTACACACAACTCAGCCAGACCAAGTCAATCCGGGAAGACGGGTTCGGCTTTTTTGCGGTCCTCCCGATCAAGGCTAAGGAGAAATCGGCGGGAACCATCATCTTCGTCAGCAAGGATCCCCGCAAGCTCACGGATGAAGAGATGCGCTTGTTGACCTCTATGACAGACCAGATCGGAGTTGCCGTTGAAAATGCTCGCCTGTATCAAGAGACCATGGCGAGGGCGAAAGAGGTTTCAGCTCTTTACGACGTCGCAGCTGCGGTCAACCAATCCATGGAGCCAGGCGTTGTGTTGCGAGAGGTCA
>Ga0099828_10004225_pt1 | contig 10131 bp, 7 predicted proteins | sample CZO8metaG_2_FD_79338 | JGI IMG/M metagenome (GOLD analysis project Ga0099828, IMG submission 79338) | Vadose zone soil microbial communities from the Eel River Critical Zone Observatory, Northern California, USA - CZOApr15con2H1.8 metaG | ecosystem: Environmental > Terrestrial > Soil > Vadose...
AGCTCGCGCGCATTAGGATCGGTGATGCTGATCACCCCGATGGTGCAGGCGATCACCAGGCCGATCCAGAGGACGACCTCGACAAACCGTGGGATCGACCGGCGTACAGCAGGAACAAAAGTCGCCGCCACCAAGCCGGTGAAAAGGGCGACCGAGAACTGCAAGAGCAGCGGTCCTTCCACGCCATAGAGAACGCGAAAGGGAGCGCGAGTATTGGCGGATCCCTCCCTACCCTCGCGACCTTTAATCACACGAAACGGTAACCAGCGTCGCCATGGCGGCCGGGGTTAATCCCGGCCGCGACTTTGTCCTCATCGTCTGCTAATCGCCGTTTCGAGTGGCTCTAAGACAAGTCCGAACCGCATACCGGAAGGAGAGCAGACCCTGCGGCGCCAGCCGCACTACCTTCTTGGGGCCCCCCACGGGGACACGTCCGGGTTCCCTCTCATAGTTGCGCGTTGTCTGGATGGCGTGGACGGCGACCCGCTCGGCGTCCACGCCCTTCTTTCCATGGCAGTACTCCTGGTCATCTTGATGGCGACGATAGGGCTCTCCCTGAGGGCCGGCCTCTACGGCCGAACATGGAACGTCGCCGAGTCCGACCGCATGGAGGACACCTGGCTGATCGACACGTGCGCGCGCACGTTCATCCTGGTGCTGCTGTCGCTGCTCGGGCTCCTCGCACTGGGCGTGATGTACGGAAACGTTCTAGGCGCGGTGCACGCCGCCACGTAGAGGTAGCGCACCTCGAGGCCGCGTTGTAACTGATAGAAGCAGCCCACTGCCCCGGGCTGCTTCGCCATTTCTGACACTAGTCAAAACGCGACCGATGCGTCAGAATGCAGACCACTCGAAATCGCGCCGCTCTCCAGCCCCGACTAAGAGGCTGGAAGGACCTCTTTTCGGGTCGTTTCCGGCCAATTCACAAGGCTTGAACCTTCTTAACCCATCCGCCGTGGATGCACGCCCAAGCCGACCGTAGCTTGCCCCCGAAATCCAGCGCTCACCGCGAGCGCCACAACGGGGGTATCAGTGCACTCACTTCGCAAGCTTCTCTTCAATGTTCGTTCGCGTCCGAAGACGCATCTCGCAATCGCGATCGTCGCGATCAACCACATGGGCGTGGTGGCTCTCGCGGCGGCGCCCGCCGTGGTGTCGGTGCCCGCGGCCCAGCACGCCGGCCAGGGGGCCTGCCTGCCGGACGCCGATTGCAACCCGGCGGCGGCGGTGCAGACCGACACCACTCTCAGCCTCCCGGACGGCATGAGGCAGTGCGGCGAGTCCGGCCCGGCGACCGCCTGCGGCACGGCGGCCGCGACCACAGACGGGGCTGCGGGCACCAGCTCGCTGCCCGACGGCCTGCAGGCGTGTGCAGCCACCGCCGGCAAGGTCGTGCCGAGCACACCGGCCGCGTGCAGCGAAGAGATCCTCCCGGCGGTCGCGCCGGCGGGTCTTGGCGCTTCGGGCGACACGACCCCGGTCGTGGCTCCCAGCGTCCCCGTGGAGTCGCTCGGGAATCAGCTTCCCCAGCGGTTGACCCTGGCGTCCAGCACCGACACGGCAAAAAGTGGTACGCCGGCGGTCTTCGCCGCCAGCGCGAGCTCGACCGTGACCGGCACCGACGCGGCGATCGAGATCTTCGACCTGACGTCTGGCACGCTGCTCGGCGCCTGCGCGCAGGGCAGCCGGTGCAGCGTCGCCTACTCCGCCATCTCCGGCGTGCACAACTTCGCGGCTTTCGTCACGCCTCCAACCTCGACCATCCCGGCCGACTCGGTCGCGATCCGCTCGAACCGGGTGAACGTCGGCTGGCTGGACAGCTCGATCACCGCGAGCCGGAACATCGTCGGACCCGGCCAGCCGATCATCCTCACCGCGACATCGACCATCGACGTGCACCAGACCGGCCGGTGGCTCGAGATCTACGACCTCACCACGAGCTCGCGCCTGACCTACTGCGCTCGGGGCACCGTCTGCACCACGTCGGTGAAGCAGGCCGTCGGAGGAGTCCACGAGGTCGTGGGCTACGTCAACGGACAGCCGGAGTCCGTGTCACCGCCGATCTACCTGACGTGGCTCTCCGTCACCCTGTCTGCGACGTCGATCGGTCCGAAGACGGGCGGCGCGGTGTACCTGAAAGCGACGACCAACGCGGACCTCGCCAACACCCCGTGGGTAGTCGGTATCTACGATGAGCAGGGCCGTCTCGTCGACCACGCGTGCAAGACAGGCAACAGCTGCAGCGTGCAGGCCTGGATGAGCGGCGGCACCACGCCGACCTACACGGCGATGATCGGCGCCCTACCCACGAACCAGGCCGCCTCTTCGAGCCAGAAGCCCAAAACCAACGGCACGGCGCCCGCGCCTGGCCTCCTCGACGTGCAGGCAAAGTCCGGAAGCGTCCAGCCGACGCATCTTCTCTGGGGCGTGGATTCGTGCAAGGCGTTCACCGGCGACGTGACCGGTGACCTCTACCCCGCCGTCAACAGGTCGCTGGGGACGCCTGACTTCTGGGGTCGCTACCTGACGGACACGGTTTGCCCGGGGATCAGCTCGTCGGAGATCGCCCTCGCCCGGCAGAACCACATGGGCATCTTGCCGATCTACAACGACTACGACTGCTCCAACGTGTCCTACTACGCCACCGGCCACGGCTACGGCGTCGCGGCTACCGCGGCAGCCGCTCGCCTGGGCATCCCCAAGGGACGGCTGCTCGTCATCGACATCGAGCCCTACGGCGCCGCATGCCCTGGGGCCGCCAACGTCGACTCCGGGTTCATCGAGGGCTGGTACGACGGCGTCACCCAGGCCGGATACCTCCCCGGCTATTACGGCAACGGAACCTCGGGAAGCGAGTTCGCGTCGGCCTGGTGCGCGGCCGTCGCCGCGCTTCCGAACATCGCCACCGGCTCAGACCTCTGGTCTTTCGAGCCCTCCCTGCTGGGCAGCTACTACAAGTCGATCGCGCCCAACTACTCGCCTAACGACACGGGCTGCGCGGGCAACATCGAAGCGTGGCAGTACGAGCTCAGCGGCGGCTCCAGCGTGGACGTCGACCAGGACGAGGCCCTCTCCAGCCTCGCCCTCTGGTACCCCTAACCCCCCGACCGCCTCCGCCAAAGCGCCCGAGTGCCGATGCGGCCCCGGGCGTTTTCACTCAATAGCCCGGTTGCAGGGTTTGTTGAAGTCAAATCGAGGAGGACGAATGGAGCGCAGGGAAACGGACATCGAGCGCGATCCCGCGAACGGCACAGAGGTGGGACGTTCTGCTCACGCCGTTCCACAACCTCTTGCCGACCATCGGCACGGAGCAGTCTCAGCTCGAGATGTCCGTCGTCGTGGCGATCCTCGTCTACGCCCTCGTCGGCTGGGCGTTGGCACGCCTGGTCGCGATCATCTTCTTCCGCAACATCACGGTCGCCCGCCGCACCCGGCCCTGGGGTCCCTGAAGAACTAGCCTGCCCGAAGACCCGGCGCGGCGGCCAGGTCGCGGATGTCCTGCACCTGGCGGGTGATCCAGCGCGCGATGTCGTTGGTCCGGACCACCTCGCGCGCGGCCTCGTTGCGCCGGCGCTTCTCCTCCGCCGCCATCAGCAACCCCTCGTGCATGGCGTTGGCTGTCGCGTCGATGTCGAACGGGTTCACCGACAGCACGTGCGGATAGAGCTCCTCGTGCGCGCCGACGTTCTCTGAGAGCACGATCACGCCGTTCGATCGATTGACCAGCGCGCCCTCCTTGACGACCAGGTTCAATCCGTCGTAGACGGAGTTGACCACGAGCACGTCGAAGTTGCGCAGGGCGGCCATCGCCTTGCGGACGCTCTCGCCGAGCTCGAGCCGGATGGGCTGCCACCCGTGGGCGCCGTGCTGGGCGTTGATGCGCTGCACGACCTGGCGGACGCGGCGCACGTAGTTGCGATAGACCGCGACGTCCTGGCGCGACGGCTGCAGGAAAGCCCAGAACTGGACGCGCCCTCGCAGCTCCGGGTGGTGGGCGAGCAGCTTCTCGTAAGCCAGGAAGCCGCGCACGATGTTCTTCGACGGATCGGTGCGGTCGATGCGGACGATCAGGTGCTCAGGCCGCCAATCGCGAAGCTTCCGCTCCTCGACCATCACTCCGTGGGAGTACGCAAGGCGCGTCGTCGACGCCACGTCGATCGAGATCGGGTAGTGGCGGGCGTAGACCATGCGACCTTCGATCAGGACGGCGCGCTCGCGCTCGTCCACCGCCAGACCCGCGTTCTCCTCACACGTCATGAGGAAGTTGCGCACGTCGAGGCTCGTCTGAAAGCCGACTATGTCGCAGCCCAGGAGGCCGTGCAAGATCGCGTCGCGCATCTCGCGCGGCAGCACCTTCCAGTACTGAGGCGTCGGCCATGGGATGTGCACGAAGTGCTGGATGATCGCCCCGTGCAGCTGCTCCCGCACGAGCTTCGGCACAAGGTAGAGCTGGTAGTCGTGGACCATGATCAGCGGCCGGCCCGGCAGGCCTCGCGCGACATCGACCACCTTACGCGCCACCTGCTTGTTGACCTCGACGTAGCCGTTGTTCCACGCGCGGTGGATCCGCCCGTTGATCACGGGCTGGTGCGCCAGGTCCCACAGGTAGTGCTGGATGAACCACAGCACCGGGTTGGAGATCACGGAGTAGTACTGCTCGTATTGCTCTGGCGTGGGTGTCGCGTAGTGGAGCTTCGTCTCACTGCGGATCAGAGGAGCGTTCCACGTCGTGCCGCGCTCTTCGATGAGCTTCCGCTCGGCGTCGTTCCGCGCGCAGGCGACCCAGTCCGCCCCTGCGACCTCGGCGAACGTGAGCAGCGCCGTGATGACACCCCCCGCGCCGCGCGTGAACCCGCCCTCGGGCCTCGGCTCGTGCGGGGCTCGGTTGGCCACGACGATGGTGGAGGCGTGCGGCAGGGTGCGCGAGACGTAGCCGCGGAGCGATGTGCCGGGGCGCCGCCGCTCCACGCTTTCGAGGAAGGGTGTCTCCTGCTCTGGTGTGCTCATGGCCAGCATCAGGCTACGGCGAAGGTTGGGGTGAGGCCGGCGGTGAGGCCGGTGGCGAAGGCGACGGTGAAGCCGGCGGCGACGCGCTCGGAGAGGCTGAGGGCGACGCGCTCGGCGAGGCGGACGGTGAGCCCGAGGGAGACGCGGACGCGCTCGGAGACGCCGACGGCGAGGCGCTCGGTGTCGGCGACTGCGTGCACGCGCCCTGCAAGAACGGATCCTGCGTGTCGCTGCCGCAGCCCTGGACGACGCCCGCCGGGCGGTTGTACCAGTCGCGGTAGTTCGACGGGAGGTTGTTGACGAACCGCTTCATGATCGTAAGGCCCACGTTTTCGCCGTATGCGCGGATCAGTCCGCCGCCGCCGTTCGGCGCCGTGTTGCCGACCCAGACCCCGACGACGACGTCCGGGTTGTAAGCCATGATCCACGAGTCGGGGATCCCGCCATTCCCGTTATCGCTCGTGCCCGTCTTGCTGGCCATCTGACGGTTCCAACCGAAACGCCAGGTGTTCTGGTAGTTCTTCAAAACGTCTGACATCAAGTACGCCTCGGCAGGCGTAAGTACCGTGGTGCCGGTCGGATTTTCGTACTTGAAAACAGCGTGGCCGCTGGAGTCGTCCACCTCCCTGATCACGTTGAGGTCGACCCGCTGGCCCTGGTTGGCGAACGTCTCGTAGCCCTGCAGGTGTTCGTAAAGCGTGACGTCGCTCGCGCCGATCGCCGTCGAAAGATAAGGCTGAAGCTGGTCCTTGATGCCCATGGCGTGGGCGAGCTCGATCACGTTGTTGATGCCTTCCATCTGCCCCACCTGGATGGCCGGGATGTTGCGCGAATAGAGGATTGCCGTGCTTGCCTTGATGTCTCCCATGCCGCCGTTGTCGAAGTCGCGCGGCATGTAGCCGTTGAAGTTGGTCAGGCGGTCGTGGAGGATCGTTGCCCACGTGATCTTGTGGTCGCGCAGGGCGGCCTCGTACACGTACGGCTTGAAGGACGAACCGGGTTGCCGCTTCGACAGGACGACATCGAACTGGCCACCGATCGAGTCGTTGGCGTAGTCGGCGGAGCCCACCCACGCCAGGATCTCTCCGGTCTTCGGCTGGGCAGCGAGAAGGGCCGAATTGTTGACGTTCAGGTAACCGAGGTCCTGCACCCCGTTTGCCACAGCAGCCTCCGCGTTCTGCTGGATGCCGAGGTCAAGCGTCGTGCGGACCACGATCCCCCCCTGCTGGACTGCCGCGGAGCCGAACATCCCCTCCAGGACGGTCAGAACGTAGTCGACGAAGTGAGGCGCCTGGCTCTGGCGCGCCGAGGCCTGGATGTGCAGCTCGGACTTCACATCCTCGCTTGCCGCCTTGTCGGCGTCGGCGGCGCTCAATGCAGTGGTCGCCACCATGCCCTGCAGCACGTACTGCTCACGCTCCTGTGCAAGGTCATAGTGCAGCGCCGGGTCGTATGCGGACGGGGCCTGGATCAGACCGGCGAGAAAAGCCGCCTCGGCCGGTGTGAGGTCCTTCGCGTCTTTATCGAAATATGTGCGGGACGCGGCGCCCACGCCGTAGGCGCCATGCCCGAAATAGACCCGGTTCAGGTACATGCCGAGGATCTGGTCCTTCGAATACCGCTGCTCGAGCGCGACCGCCAGCACGACCTCCTGGATCTTTCTGGTGAGCGATTTCTCGGGCGTGAGCAGCTGGATCTTCACGAGCTGCTGGGTGATGGTGCTGCCGCCTTCGTTCAGGCCGTGGTGCGTAATGTCGACCCACGCCGCGCGCGCAGTCGAGGAGGGGTCGATCGCGCCATGGTTGTAGAAGTTGCGATCCTCCGCGGCAAGCACCGCCTTGGGCGCGTAGGGACCCATCTGCTGCAACGTCAACGTGACGTGGTAGTGACCCGCCGGGCTCCAGTCCTCGATCAACTTTCCGTTGCGATCGAGCACGATGACATCGCCCGCGGCCAGCACGTTCTGGCTTGGATCTGGCAGGTCTTTGATCGCCCACAACACGTAGAGCGTCGACGCGATCAGCAGCACGCCGACTCCCGCCGCAATCCAGACCTTCTGGGCCCACAGCCAAACGAATGGTCTGGCCCAGATGGAGCGTTGGCCGCCACCAGCGGCCGGTTCGATTGACACCCTTCGCGCTCCTCCTCCGAGCGCTCATCTGGACGGTCACGGACCGCGTTTGAGCGCTACGAGAGGACAACGCCCAGGTGGATCGACTTAACCAGGCTTGCCGCCTGGCTTAATTCGCCGCCTTTGTTTAGCTGAACTCGACGGCGATGTACGCGTAGCCGTTCGACGCGACGACCCAGGCCGTGGCCACATAGTGATACGGACCGAGGATGTTCGCCCGGTGGTCAGGGCTGTTCATGAACATCGTGTTGAGCTGCGCGTCGTTGATGCCGGCGGACCAGTAGCCGATGTTCTCCCCGGCCTGATGGCCAAGACCGCACGTCAGGTCGACCGACGGTCCGTTGGTGTGTGAGAGATAACCCTGGGCGGCGATGCGCCGGGCGTTGGCGAGGGCAACGTTGTACAGACAGCTGTTCCAGGTCAGTGGACCGAGCCCGTTGGCGGCGCGGTCGCGGTTGATGAGCGCCTGCTGCGTCGAGTTGACCACGATCGCGGGAGCAGCCGGTCCGGAAGGTGTGGCGCCGGTCGAGGCCGGAGGCGGCGGCGGAGGCGGCGGTGGTGGTGTTCCTATCTTGTGGGGCATCGCGCGCTGGACGACCTTGGCGAGGTCGGTTCCAACGGACGCGGGCTGCGCAGCCTGCAGCCGCGAGGCCGTCAGGACGGGCTGGGCGGCCTCTTCGCGATGCACGACCGAGATCCCAGCCCCGCCGAGCGCGGCCACGATCACGAATCCACCGAGCCAGGTCAAGACACGCATCGCAGGCGGACGAGTCTGAGACGGCCTGGCCGCGCTGCTGTTTGTCTCGGGTTAAGCCTTGTAAATCAAATCGCTGGCGCCGAAACGACCGCCGAATTGGGTCGACCCGGTGTGGCGCTACTCGGGGAGGCGGCTCTTCAGGCGCTCGAAACCAAAGACGAGGAAGGTTTCCGCGATTCGCTGCCACCCGCGTTTCTGCATCCACATCGCGGACATGGCCCGCAGCCCAAACTGCATCGCTTCATAGACCGCAAACCGCTGCAGCGTCGCATAGGGTCGCAGCTCCCGGTAGCGCTGGATGAAACGGACACGCGCATCCTCCACAGCCACCGAGTCCCTCCAGTCTTGGGGACGCGACGGGACCAGATAGGCGCAGAACTTACCGAGGTCATAGCTGGTTTCAGCTGTCGCGTAATAGTCGAAGTCCAGCAGCGTGAACGTGTCGTTGTGGACCATGAACTGGTCGTACTTGAGGTCCCCGTGAGTGGGCAGCCATTCCTCTTCGTCTGTCTTCTGCACGCGCTCCCGCATGTGCACGATGAGATCTTTGAGCAAGAAGTGGCCATCCGGATGGACGTACCCAAACTTCTCCGCGACTTTGTCGAGGCGCGCCAGCTCGGCTTCGATCGTGATGCGCTCATCGTTCTCCACACGCGATTCGTGGATCACCGCGAGCCCTTCGGCCGCCGCTTCGGGCACGAGAGCGAACTCGGCGCTGGTCCGGCTGGAACCGACAGGCTTGCCGCGAATACCCTCCTCGATGAGCATGCCCATCTCCTCCACGTAGCCCAGCGGACGGGGCAGGTTCAGGTAGCCGGGGTAGTTCGCCGAGGCTCGCCACAGGCCCTCCACGATGCTGTTCGTTCGAAGTCCGCGCCGGCCTGGCTGGACCTTGCCGTAGACGACCATTGGAGTGGCGCCCACATTGATCGTGTACCGAATGATCGCGCTTACCTCCGGTAGATAGCGCACCCGCTCGACGTCGATGTATCGCGCCGCAGCCTGCATCTCCTCTACTTTGTCGAGCCCGAGAAGCACGCCCGCCATCCTGACGGGATCGTTCGCGAGCGGGAGGTTGGGCATCGAGACGTCGTACGGGTAGAACCAGTAGGCGTGCTGGGTCTCGGGAAACAGCCGGGGGTAGCCGACCCCGTTGATCGGGTCGCAGGGGTTGCCGGCTCCGTGGCGCAAGAGGCGCGCGCTGAGCTGCTCCCAGGACTCGGCGTTGAGGGCCCCCTTGGCAACAAGCCGCAGGCTGCGCTCCTCCTCGTCCTTATATATGTCGATGCCGAAGACCGACCAGTACGAGGTGGGAGGGTCGACCCGGTCCACGCGGTGCCGGATCGAGTCGATCTGCCAGCCGGTACCGGCCAGTGTTTCTTCGACGAAAGCGGCGATCGAGTCCTCGTCGGTCGCAGCCTCCATGGTTACTAAAGATGAAGCTTGCGTTTCCATTGCAAGCGTATTGCCCACACTAGGGAACGCTGAGCGGGGCGTTCTGCGACATATCCCTGTTGGGTTGACGGGGTTGGTGTGCAGGATGGCGGCGAGGCAATTCGCTCATTTCCACGTGGAGGTGGGCATTGGATACGATCGGCGACTACTTCGTAAGCCGGCCTGCGCTCGTGCGACGCCTGGCCGTCAACGCATTCGTCCTCATGGCCGGACTCCTCCTGATGCTGGCTCGCACGTCTCCGGCTCTGGCAGCGGACAACTCGCATGGCCAGGGCAAAGCACAAGACCATACGAGTGCTTCCGCGGTGGCTCATCGCCAGGACAGCCCAACGGCGAAGAATGACAACCACATAGGCGGCGGTGGCGGCGACGGCAACGGAGGAAACGGCGGCAAGGGCAAGAGTAGCGGGACCGTCTCGGGCTCGAGCAGCAGCTCGACGGTGAAGAGCAGCAGCGGTGGCACCGGCGGCACAAGCGGCGCAACCGCTCCGCCTACGACGCCAGTTTCGGATAGCGGAACGGCCACGGGCGGTGGTCGCTCGGACCCGAACACCAATGCTGTCAAGACCGACAGCAAGACAAGCAGCAGCAACAACACAAGCGTCAGCAGCAACAACAAGGGCAGCAGCAGCACGACCGTCAGCGGCGACAGCAAGGGCAGCAACACGACCGTCAGCAGCAACATCAAGGGCAACGGCGACAACAAGAGCAACGGCGACAACAAGAGCAACGGCGACAACACGAGCAGCAGCGACAACAGTGGCAACAGCGCCACCGCGAA
>Ga0099828_10004227_pt1 | contig 10130 bp, 7 predicted proteins | sample CZO8metaG_2_FD_79338 | JGI IMG/M metagenome (GOLD analysis project Ga0099828, IMG submission 79338) | Vadose zone soil microbial communities from the Eel River Critical Zone Observatory, Northern California, USA - CZOApr15con2H1.8 metaG | ecosystem: Environmental > Terrestrial > Soil > Vadose...
AGCCCGCCCTCGGCCAGCACGTTGGCGACCAACGAGGTCGTTGTGGTCTTGCCATGCGCGCCCGCGATGGCCACGCCGTACTTGAGCCGCATCAGCTCGGCTAGCATCTCGGCGCGCGGGATGACCGGGATGACCCTAGCCTTGGCGGCCACGACTTCCGGGTTGGTCGGCGGTACAGCCGACGAAATGACCACCACCTGTGCGTTGCCGATGTTCGACGCGGCGTGGCCGATGAAAACGGTGCCTCCGAGGGCGCGAATCCGCCGGACGGACTCCGATTCGTGCAGGTCCGACCCGGTCACGTGGTAGCCGAGCGTCAAGAGCACTTCCGCGATGCCGCTCATGCCCGCACCGCCAATGCCCACGAAATGAATATGCTGAATCTTCCTGAACATCGTGCCACGTTAATCGTTATTCGTTAATCGCAGGCCCCCTCTTCCCCGCCTGCCAGCGCCCCTCCCTTACCCACTAATGCTCGGCAAGCCATAACGACCAGCTCTGCTGAATCGGCCCGACCCAAGCCCTTGCTGCAGCGCCCCATCTCGCCCAGCCGGCCGGGGTTCGCGAGCAAGGCCGTGATCGCCGCAGCCAGCGCCTCGCCTGTGAGCTCGGCATCCAGGATGACCGTCGCAGCCCCGGCTTCCTCCAGGATGCGCGCATTACGCTCCTGATGCCCGTGGATCGCATGGGGAAAGGGAATCAGGATGGCGGGCTTGCCGCACGCCGTGATCTCGGCGACCGTCGTCGCGCCCGACCGGCTCACGATCAGATCCGCCTGGCGAAACGCCCGCGGGACGTCAAAGATAAACGGGGAAACCTCAGCCTCGAGTCGAGCGTTCCTGTAAGCCACAGCGACTTCTTCGTAATCGTGCTCGCCGGTCTGGTGGATCACTCGCACCGTCGGATGCGCGGCCAACAACCTCGGCAAGGCGGCGACCATCGCACGATTGATGGACCGGGCCCCCTGGCTGCCCCCCAGCACCACCAGGGTGGGACCGCCAACTATTCTATCGGGAGGGGGCTCCGGAGGAGCTTCGAGAAACTCCCGACGAATGGGCGTGCCCACGATCCGCGTCTTCCCCGGGGCGAAGAAGGGGGCCGTGGCGGCGAACGACACGAAGATGAGGCTCGCGAACGGCGAGAGCACACGATTGGCCACGCCCGGATGCACGTTCGGCTCTAAGATCGCCCGCTTGATGCCCAGTAGGAACGCCGCCAGCACCAGAGGCGGGCTGGTGTATCCGCCAATGCCGATCGCCAGATCCGGCCGCCGCTGGCGGCAGATCGCCAGGCACTGGAGCAGGCCGACCGGCACCGCGGCGAGACCCTGCACGGCCCCCCACATGCCCCGGCCCATCACCCCCCGCGCCGTGATCGTGATCAACTCGAATCCCTCTCTGGGCACAACCTTCGTCTCCAGCCCCCGATCCGTCCCCACAAAAATCGCTTCGCTCCCGGGCTCCAGCCGGGCGAATTCACGCGCCAGCGCCACCCCCGGGTACAGATGACCACCGGTGCCGCCGGCTGCGATAAGCACCCGCATACCCCTCTTCAAATGGGCGGACGGTGCCGGGCGACTGCCATGAGGAGCCCGGCCCCGACCATGCTGACAACCAGAGACGACCCTCCGTAACTCAGGAACGGCAACGTCAATCCCTTGGTGGGCAGCAAACCCGTGATCACCCCCACATTGATCAACGTGTGGAACCCGATCAGCAAACTTACTCCCAAGGCCACATGGCGCGCGAAGGGGTCGTCCGCTTCCAACGCGATCGTAAAGCCCTTCGCCACGAACGCCCCCAGTAGCAGGATGACCATGGCGGTCCCGACAAACCCGAGCTCCTCGCCCAACGCCGCGAGCACGAAATCCGTATGGGGCTCCGGCAGGTAGAACAGCTTCTGCCGCCCCTCGCCGAGCCCTACCCCGAAAGGGCCCCCGCGCCCGAGCGCGAAAAACGACTGGATCACCTGGAAACCCGTCCCGGTGGGATCGCTCCACGGGTCCCAGAAGCTCAGGAGGCGCTGACGGCGGTAGGCGACCCGCATGAGGAGCACGTAGAGGATTGGCAGGGCGGCCACGGAGATCACCAGCAGATGGCTCAGCCGAGCGCCGCCCACGAAGAGCACGCCCAAGGTCACCAGACCGATCACCGCCGCGGTCCCCATATCGGGCTCGATCACGATGAGCGCGATGAGCAGCCCGACCACCACCAGGGGCGGCACAAAGCCCCGCCAGAGGTCGGCGATCCGATCCCCCTTCCTCGCCAGGTAATGCGCCAGGTAGAGCACAACGCCTAGCTTGACCACCTCGGAAGGCTGGATCGTGAGCGCGCCGATCCGGAGCCATCGGCGCGCGCCCTTGACCGTCACACCGATGGACGGCAACAGCACGAGCACGAGGCCGAGCAGGCCGAGGAGAAGGACCGGCGCCGCCCAACGCCGCAGTGTCGCGAGGTCGCACCGGGCCACGACCAGCAAGGCCACCAGTCCAACGGTACACCACAGCAGTTGCCGCTTGAGAAAGTAGGAGGGAGCGCCGAAGCGTTTGTCGGCCAAGACCCCGCTCGCACTGTAGATCACGCCAAGGCCGATCGCCACCAGAAGGAGTGTCAAGAGAAGGATCGTGTGATCGCTGCGCCGCGGACGCTCGGCCACCGCGGCGTCAGGCCAGCGGAGGCTCATGGTCTGCTGGTCAACCCAGCTCATGTACGTACTCCTTGAACCGGCGCCCGCGGTCCCTATAGTCCGCGAACATGTCGAAGCTGGCGCAGGCCGGGGACAGCAGGACCGTGTCGCCCGGCGCCGCCAGCGCCGCCGCCGCTCGCACCGCCTCGGCGAGGCTACCGACCTCCGTCACCGGGCAGACCCCGGCCAAGATTTCACGCAGGCGGGCGCGCGCCTCGCCGAGCAGGATGACCTGCTTGGCCTTGCGCCGGACCACTTCGGCCAGTCCCGGATACTCGCCGCCCTTCTCGCGGCCGCCGGCGATCAGGATGACGGGCGCCGGCAGGCTCTCCAGCGCTTTGATCGTGGCGTCCACGTTCGTGCCTTTGGAATCGTTGATGTACGCCACCCCGCGCCGGACCCGCACGACCTCCATCACGTGCTCCAACCCCCGGAACGCACGCAGTCCCTGGCCGATGGTGGCGATCGGGCAGCCGGCCAGGGTGGCCACCGCGGCGACCGCCATCGCGTTCTCAACGTTGTGGGGGCCGCGTACTTGGAGGGCGCTCACCCGGCAGACCTCTTCGAAGCCGTCTCGCACCGTGGAGATGATGGCATCCCCGTCCACGAACACGCCCCGCTCGATGGCGCGTGTGCGGCTGAACAGCACGCGGGTTCCCGAAAAGCCATCGGCGGCGCGAGCCAGCCGGGGATCATCGGCGTTGAGGACCGCGTAGTCCTTGGCGGTCTGGTTCTCGAACATTCGGAGCTTCGCCGCGGCGTATGCCTCCATGGAGGGATAACGGTCTAGATGATCGGGCGTCACGTTCAGGATCGCTCCGATCCAGGGGTGGAAGGTCTCGATCGTCTCCAGTTGGAAGCTGGACACTTCGACCACCACAAAATCCCATCGCCTGCCGTGTAAGGCGGCATAGGCGGCCTCCGCCAGCGGCGTCCCGAGGTTGCCGCCGACGAACGGCTCGTAGCCCGCCCGCTGCAGCACCTCGCCGATCCAGGTTACCGTTGTGCTCTTCCCGTTCGTCCCCGTCACCGCAATGAGCTTGCCGGTGAGGCACCGGGCGGCGAGCTCCAGTTCTCCGATCACGCGGACGCCGGCGGCGCGCGCACGCCGGAGCGGCTCGAGCGTCAGCGGAACGCCCGGGCTGACCACGACCAGGTCCGCGCCCCGCAGCGCCGGCTCGTAGGCACCGCCGCTGTGGACTTCGAGCTCCCCGGCCCGCAGGCCTTCCAGCGTGGCCGCCAACTCGGCGAGCGGCTTCTGGTCCGCGACCGCAACGCGCGCGCCCAGCTCCCCGAGCAACCGCACCGCGGCGATGCCGCTCCGCCCCAGGCCGATCACGGCGACCCGCTTCCCCGCCACCTCCACCGACGTCCGTTCGCCCATGACCACGCTCATCGCAGCTTCAGTGTGCTCAGGCTGAAGAGCGCGAGCAGCACGGCGATGATCCACAGACGGACCACCACTTTCGGCTCCTCCCAGCCTTTCAGCTCGAAATGGTGATGAATGGGCGCCATGAGGAACACCCGCTTGCCCCGTGATTTGAAGGAGGCCACCTGAAAGATCACTGACAGCGCTTCGAGCACGAAGACGCCGCCGACCAGCAGTAGCAGCAGCTCGTGCTTGCTGATCACCGCGACAGTGCCGAGGGCGGCGCCCAACGGCAGCGACCCGACGTCCCCCATGAAGACCGACGCCGGATAGGTATTGAACCAGAGGAAGCCCAGGCTGGCTCCGAAGATCGCGGCTGTGAAGATGGCCAGCTCGCCCGCGCCCTCGATGTAGGGGATGAGGAGATAGTCGGCGAAGACCTTGTGGCCCGACACATAGGCCACCACGGTATACGCCAGGGCGGCGATCATGACCGGGCCGATGGCCAGTCCGTCCAGTCCGTCCGTCAAGTTGACGGCGTTGGACGCGCCCACGATGACCAGCACGGCGAACGGAATGTAGAAGAGCCCGATGTCCGGCGAAATGAACTTGAAGAAGGGCACGCTGAGCTTCGTGGAATAGGCCGGCAGGGAGTAGAACAGCACCCCGATGCCGAGCGCCACGACGGCCTGGGCGATGATCTTCTGCAGCGCCGTCAGCCCCTGGTTCTTCCCGTGGACGGTCTTGAGATAGTCGTCCCAGAAACCCACCGCACCGAATCCGAGTATTGCGAAGACCGCCAGCCAGACGTAGCGATTGGTCAGATCGGTCCAGAGAAGCGTCGAGATGACGACCGCGAAGAGGATCAGGATGCCCCCCATGGTGGGCGTGCCGCCCTTGACTTGGTGCCGGCTGGGGCCGTCCTCGCGGATCCTCTGGCCAACGCCGTAGCTCTGCAGCGCGCGAATCACCGGCGGCCCGAGCACGATGGCGAGTGCAAAGGCGGTGAGCGCGGCGTAGATGAGCCGGAAGCTGAGGTAGCGGAAGACGTTGAAGATCGAGAACTGTGTGTGAAGGGGATAGAGCAAGAGGTACAGCATTACGCCAACTCCTCCAGCACGCGTTCCATTCGCGTGCCCCGCGAGCCCTTGAGCAGCACGACATCGCCCGCGCGCAGAATGTCCTTGAGGCGTTCGGCCAGGGCCCCGTGCTCCTGCGTCACGATCACGCGATCCACCGGCATCCCCGCCCCCCGCGCGCCAGCGGCGATCTCCGCCGCCAGATCCCCGACGGTCAGGAGATAGTCGGTCCCCTGGCGGGCCAACTCCTCTCCGATATCCCGGTGGATCCGTACGGATCCCTCGCCCAGCTCCAGCATGTCCCCCAGCACGGCGATCGCGCGTCCGTTCCCCTTCAACTCACCCTTGAGCTCAGCCAGCCAGCGCAGCGCGGCCCGCATCGACGATGGATTCGCGTTATAACAATCGTTCAGCCACGTCACCCCCCGCCACCGGCGCACCTCGGAGCGCATGGCAGTCGGGCGGAAACGGGCGAGGCCCGCGCGGATCGCGCTTTCGCCGATGCCCAACGCGAGCCCCGTCGCGATCGCCGCCAGGGCGTTAGCAATATTGTGGGCCCCGGCCACGCCCAGCGTGACGGAGAGCGGACGCGCGCGGCCGCGCACGCCGACGCGAACGAAGGAAAAAGCCAGTCCCCGTCGCTCGACCTGCAAAGCCCGCACGTCGGCCCGTTCGGAGAATCCGAAGGAGCGCACCTGTCCCCGCACCCGCGCGGCGAGGTCCTTGAAGAACGCGTCGTCGGCGTTGAGGACGGCCGTGCCGTCCCGGGGCAGCCGGTCCAGCATCTCGCCCTTGGCCTGCGCCACGGTACGGAGATCGCCGAGGGTCTCCAGATGGGTCGGTCCGATATTGGTCAACACGCCGTGGGTCGGCTCTGCGATCTCGCAGAGCCGCGCCATCTCCCCCAGCCTGCTGATACCCATCTCGATGACCGCCGCCTCATGGCGAGCCGTCAAGCGCAGCAGGGTCTGCGGCACGCCAATGTGGTTGTTGAGGTTGCCGTCGGTCTTCAACACAGGAAAGCATTCCGCGAGGATGGCCCCGATCATCTCCTTGGTCGTCGTCTTGCCGTTGCTTCCGCTGACCACTACCACCGGGATGGCGAAGCGGCGACGGTGCGCGCGTGCCAACTCCTGAAACGCGCGGAGAGGATCCTCCACCTCGATCAAGAGCGCCTTCCACGGGGCCTTGAACCCTCGTCGCACGATTGCCCCGACGGCGCCCTTCTTCAGCGCGTCGGCCACAAACTGGTGACCGTCAAAGCGGGCTCCGGTCAGCGCCACGAACAGATCGCCGCGCCGGACCGTTCGCGAATCCGTCCAGAGCCGTCGGATCACCGTATTCGGCAAGGCCTGAGCCAGAACCCCGCCGGTGATCGTGACTATTTCGTCGGTCGTGAACAAGGGCACGGCGTCATCCGACTCCTGATCCGAACACTCCGCGGTCTGCAGCAGAAGGCTCATCGGGCCAGAGCCTCGATGGCCTCCCGAGCCACCACGCGGTCATCAAAGGGGTGCTTCTCCTGCCCGATAATTTGGTAATCCTCATGCCCTTTCCCGGCAATCAGCACCAGATCGCCAGGCCGTGCAAGCCTCATGGCTTCTCCAATCGCCGCGCGCCGATCCGCCTGGACCAGGTAGCGGCCGTGCCCCGCTTCCCGCAGCCCAGCTTCCACGCCGGGGAGAATCTCCCGGATGATGGCGTCGGGATCCTCGGTGCGGGGATTGTCGGACGTGACCACCACGACATCGCTGTAGCGCGCGGCCACCCGCCCCATCTTGGGACGCTTGCTCCGATCCCGATCGCCCCCGCAGCCGAACACGGTGATGATCCGGCCCGTCTTGACCGTCTGGGCCGTGGTCAGCAACCGGTAGAGCGCATCCTCGGTGTGGGCGTAGTCGACGACCACTGTGAACGGCTGGCCAGCCTCCACCTGCTCGAACCGACCCGGGACAGTCTTGAGTGCGGCGACCCCCGCGGCACTCGCCTCCAGCGGCACGCCCTGCGCCAGCCCGACCCCGACCGCCGCCAGGATATTGTGGACGTTGTGTCGGCCCACGAGTGGAGACCGGAGCGCGACCGATCCCGCCGGCGTACGGGCCGTGAACCGCACGCCGTTCAGGGAAATCTGCACGTCTTCGGCGCGAAGATCGGCCGGACGATCGATAGCGTAGGTCCACACCCTGGCCCGCGTTGCCTCGACGACGCGTCCGCCGTAGGGATCGTCGCCGTTCACGATCGCGTGCGCCTCAGAGTCCAGCGCCGTGAAGAGCCGCAGCTTCGCGCGAAAGTAGTCTTCCATGTCGGCATGGAAATCCAGGTGGTCCTGCGTGAGATTGGTGAACACCGCTGTCCCGAATTGGCATCCCGCCGTCCGATCGAGCGCGAGCGCATGAGAGGAAACCTCCATCACCACCGCCTGTATGTCCGCGTCCACCATTCTCCGAAGCAAGCCCTGTAACTCCAACGGGCCGGGGGTCGTGTGGGTCGCCGCCACCCGTTCTTCGCCGAACAGGTAAGCCACGGTGCCGATCAGTCCCGCCCGCACGCCGGCGGCCTCCAGGATCGCCTTGCAGAGATAGGTGACCGTCGTCTTCCCGTTGGTGCCGGTCACGCCGATCATCTTCAGCCGGCGGGACGGATCCCCATAGAACCGACTTGCCAGTAGACCCAAGGCCCGGCGCGAGTCGCCAACCTGGATCACAGGTACCCCGATCGACGCCAGCGTCTCTCCGGACACCCGCCCCGTCTCCACTACGATCGCGCCGGCTCCGGCCGCGACGGCCTGCGCGACAAAGCGATGGCCGTCCGATTGCGTTCCCTTCACCGCAACGAACAGCCAGCCGGGGGACACCCGCCGCGAATCATCCGTGAGCCCGGTGATCTCCCGATCCAGACTGCCCCGCATCGTCACTCCATCGAGGACATCCCCGCATTCCCGAAGTCTCATCGCACTGCAAGAATCTGACCTTGCTCCGTTTTCGGCACGATGCCCAGATGGCGAACCGCCTGCGCCGCAATCCGCTGGAAGACGGGCGCCGCCACGGTGCCTCCCCAGTGTTCGGTCCGCGGCTCATCCACCACGACCAGGATGGCCAGCTTGGGATCGTCCGCCGGTAGGAACCCGACGAACGAGCTGACCATCCGCGTTGCCGAATAGGCTCCGGTGAGCGGATCGATCTTCTGCGCGGTCCCGGTCTTGCCGGCCACGTCGTACCCGGGCACAGCCCCGAGCATGCCGGTGCCGCCGGGCAGGACGGCGCCGCGCATGATCTCGGTCAGGGTCTTGGCCGTTTTCGTAGAGATGGGGCGGCGGCGGACGACCGGCTCGAAGCGAGCAACGGTCTCCCCGGTCGAAGATCGGACCTCGGACACCACATAGGGCCGCATCAGCCAGCCTCCGTTGCCAATGGCCGCCACCGCCATCACCAACTGCAAGGGGGTCACCCCGATCTCTTGGCCCATGGCGATCGAAGCCCGCGTGCGGCGGCCCCACTCGTGGAGTTCCTTGGTCAGGCCCCGCTGTTCCCCTGTCAGATCGACGTCCGTTTTTTGACCAAATCCGAAGGCGTTGAGATACCAGGCGAGCTTTGCCGGCGCCAGTTGCTGCACCACTTTGATCATCCCGATGTTGCTGGACCGCTGAAGGACTTGGGCGAAGGTCATCCACCCGTTCTTGTGGTGATCGTGGACTACCGTGTTCTCCACGACGTACTGGCCGTTCTCGCCATAGATGAACTCGTTCGGCGAGACCAGTTTCTCTTCAAGCGCCGCCGCGGCGACCACAAGCTTGAACGTTGAGCCGGGCTCGTACGCGTCGCCGATGGCGCGGTTGCGCCACAGGTTCGGATCTGCCTTGGGCTCATTGGGATCGAAGGTCGGCCGCACGGCCATGGCCAGGATCGCGCCGGTCTTCGGCTCCACCACGATGACGACGCCCGAGGCCGCCCGCGTGCGCGTGACCACATTGGCCAGCTCCTGGTCTGCGATATATTGAATCACCTCATCGATCGTGAGGACCAGATCCTTGCCCGGGGACGGCGCGACGTAATTGAGCCCTTTCGGGAACACAGCCCCGCCGAAGGCATCCCGTTCTACCACCAGCCGGCCCCGCTCGCCCCGCAGCGCGGCATCGTACCGCCGCTCCAGCCCCTCCAACCCTTGGTTGTCAATATTGCCAAACCCGAGGACGTGCGACAGCATAACACCTTTGGGATAGAACCGACGTCCCTCAGGAATTACCCCGATGCCATCGAGGGCAAGACCCTGTAACCCCTCTGCCCGCTCGGGCGTGAGGTGTCGCTGCAACCAGACAAAGTCCCGCTCGCTCTTCAACTTGGTTTCCAGTTGCCGCGCGTCCGCCTTGAGCACACGGCTGAGACGGACGGCCGTGGCCCGTGGGTCCGACACGTATTTCGGAGCGCCGAAGACCGATGGCACATCCATGGTGATCGCTAAGATCTTACCGTTACGATCGAAGATCGCGCCACGCCCGCCCTCCACCGTAAGCATCTTTTGGTACTGGCGGCCGGCCAACTGGGCCAACTCGTCCGCGCGGATGACCTGCAACTGGAAGAGGCGTCCCAAGGCGACGAGAAAGCCAAGGCCCAGCAGGATCCCCGCCGCGACTGTCCGCCAGCGTCTGGCGTCCTCTTCCATCATGGCAGACGCCGGCCCTCCCTCATTGGGTATGCGACGCCCGGACTATGCGTCCGGCCGGCTCGTTCCTCGATGGCGGCGAAACGCCCTGCACCAGCACGACCTGATTGTACCGGGGCTGCGTCATGCCGAGCCGAGACACCGCCACCCGTTCGATCTGATCCGGCGCGGTCAACCGGGCGAACTCCAGCTTCAGCATTTTCTGCTCCTGCTGCGCCTGCTTCTTCCGTGCCTGGAGCTGCTCAATCGCGTACCCGGTCCGGTAGATATCCATTTTCTCCCACACGGCGCAAAGAGCGAGAGCTAACAGCACCGTTCCTGCCACGAATTTCATGCGA
>Ga0099828_10004228_pt1 | contig 10127 bp, 9 predicted proteins | sample CZO8metaG_2_FD_79338 | JGI IMG/M metagenome (GOLD analysis project Ga0099828, IMG submission 79338) | Vadose zone soil microbial communities from the Eel River Critical Zone Observatory, Northern California, USA - CZOApr15con2H1.8 metaG | ecosystem: Environmental > Terrestrial > Soil > Vadose...
AACGCTCAACCATTCCGCGTCGTAGAGTAGACGCTGTCCGTTCGAGAGGCAGGCGGCAGCTCCTTCTATAAAGCGCAACTTGTCCACGAGCAGATATTAGCAGGACCGTCTCGACCTCCGCTATGGGCTGAAGATCAAACGGCTAGAACCGCTTGGCGGGCGGTTTGCGTGCTTCTAATGGCCGGAAATGACGTGTTGGCAGGGGTCTACGCGGTGACCAGATCGTGATCGCCAACCGCTTGGCGGAGCTTGCTGACGCCGCTGGCGTGCTCGGTCGAAACGATCACGTAGCAGCGCCCGATGCGGTTGACGATGTCCGCCAGGGAGAGACCGTAGACGTAGTGAAGCCGTAGGATTCGCCGTTCACGAGTTGTGAGGCCCGGAACAGTTTGGATAGCGCGCCGCAGGTCGTCAAGCACGCTCGCCTCGCCAGCGTGGTGAAGGACTATCAGGACTGGCGGTATGGAAGGCTAGACTCGAACCGATTGCGCTCCAAGTTCGATTATCACCATCTTTCGACCATGCGAATGTGTCTGGACCTGGGGATCGAGGCCCTAACTCAGGAAGAGCTAGCGGATTGCTTCGACGAGGTCTGTACCTGTGGTGAAACACATGACGCAGAGAATCTCAGAAAGCTTCGGACCCGCATTATTGGAATGATGAAAAGACTCACGGCGCGTTCACTTCCCCGGCGCCCCGAAGATTTTCAAGGCGGTGCAGAAAATGCCAAAACGGTCTATAGGGTTTTTGAAACAGACGCAATAGACGCAAATGCCTGCTCCTAATGACGCGGTGTCGCCAGCGTTCGGAAAGGGAATGGTTAATGAACGCGGCAGGGATCTCGCTCGGCCCGCGGTGTTCGCCAGTTCTCCTGGGAAAGCAGCCATGTGAGGTCGGTTGACACCGGCACGGGCATGCGTGAAAGAGAAATCGCGTCGGGTGACGGTGCGCAGTTTTGTGCGGTAGCAGAGGGTCAAAGATCATCCCTCATTGTTCGCCATTAAGCTTCGTAGAACTCACTGTCCGCCGTTCGCATCCGTCAAGAATTTGAAGGTTTGGGAGTGCCTGAAAGATTCTTTGCCACTCCTTTGCCTTATGCAACTACGCGCATCGGCAAGGTTCAAGCTTTTGCGGCTTTGGCTTTCTCTTTTAAGCAGGATGCGTGGGCAAACTGAGTAACTCTAGGTGCGCCGATTGGGACGGGAGGCCCCACACGCTCCTCCGGTTTGAGGACCACGTAATCTTGATCGGACTGGATTGGCTGGTCGCAATATGAACAACGATTCAGTTCGGCCATAACCCGCTCCTACTCGGAAGTCAGTTCCGATAGCGGGAATTATAGCACTGAGTTTAACGCCGTGACCCGAATCGCTTGTCCATCACCGCGAACGCCGGGCGCGCTCGGATACAGCTAGGTTGGCTGTTCAAGTCCGCCCAGCCCCACCAGATTCTTTGTGAGGTTCCGCGCCGGGCGGAAGTTGTTGAACCGGAATCATTCCAGTTCCCCTGCAAGCATCGCAAGACTTCTCCGGCATTCCGTGGATGTTCCCTTTGCCCTGGCGCGAGGGCAAATTGTCTGTATTGGGGCGTCGTTCTCCATCGCTGTTCCTCCGCGTGGCGGGTTCTACCACGCCCGACCCGGGCGTGCCCCAATTCCGTGCTTGGCCAGACCGGCATAAATGTACTCGGCGCACGAAAGACATATCGCCGCAAATTCACCGGGAACGTCACTAGCGGTGATGTCACTCTCAATCAGTGGTTCTCTGTTGTTCAGTTTTTCCGCAAGGTGCTTACACACATAGGTCGCGCCACCAACTTGTACCCTGTGTTCGGGTCGCGTTTTGAAGAATTCCACGTTTGGTTCGTTGGTTGCCATGCCGCCCTCCTGATTGCATTTTCCAGCACAGGCCGGGCGCATGCGGATTTACTTAGCGTGTAGTGGCGCTCCCCCTTCTTCCCGTACACGATGATGGAGACGTCTTCGAGCAGGTTCCGGCTGCTGCCTTTATACTGCGTCGCCTGCGAGGAGCGCACGGTAAAGATCGTGCGCTGCCCCTCCACCTTGGAGAAGGAGAATTGCGCTGAGCGCTGCTCAACGGTGGGAGGAACGGGAGGAGGCGCCTTCTTCTCTACTTGCTTTGCCTGGTACAACCGCTGCAAATATACGCCGATCACGAGGACAACCAGAAGGCCAGTAATGCCCGCCGACCACCGCGCGTAGCGTTGCGCTTCGCTGTTCCGCATACATACAATAGGCCCCGTTGGTCTAGAACTTGAGTATGAGCGGACGCGTTGGCAGGCGACAACACCGGCTTCGTAGCGCAGACCGTCACCGTACACTCTGTGTGTTAATGCTGGAAGGTGATCTGCAGCCCCAACTCGATCTGTCTGGGCGCCCCAAGCGAGTACACCCCGGTCCCCACTCCGACGCGATTCAAGTTGTGCCCGTCGCGGGTCGTGCCGTTGATCTGCCCCGCACTCCCAGTCAGCAGACCATTCAAAGCGTTCCCCGGCAAGTCGAAGTTCGTAAAGTTAAACAGGTTATAGAAACCGGCGCTCGGTTGCAGCGTAATGTTCTCGCGAATCTTGTGCGTCCAATGCATTTTCAGGTCGAAGGCGCGCAGCCAGCCTAGATTGACTTGGCCGGGGGGAGCCAGTTGGACAGGAGGGGCAATCGCGCACAACGAGTTGACAGGCAAATTGTTTGGGTTGTCGTAGCACAACGAATTGCCCACACCGAGCTGCGCCGCAGTAAACAATCCGTTCTGAACCAGCAGTTGGCCGGCTGGGGTCAATTGGAGGGCAGTTGTGTTGTTGTAATTGGCGAGCACTGTATTGATATTCGACGCGTCGATCCCCCGCCCAAAGCTTCCGACGCGTGTTCCGGGGACCAGATCCCCGGCTGTACCGTCACCCGTCAAATCGGTCCGGAAGATTTCGCCCGGCCCGAGGTTCGTCGTTGGTAACACTAACGAAGTCGAGAGAGGGCTCCAGAAATGGGACAGGATGCTAAGTTGGAACCCTCCCGGCAGGTCCGCGTATCCACCGAAGGAAAGCTGGTGGGTGCGATCCAACACTGCCGGTCCGAAGAAGCGGTTGGACTCGCATTGTCGAGCGCACCAACCCCGAAGTCTTGGTCTGAATTGATCGGAACGAACGGCGAGGCGCCCCCAGAATTCTCGAACCTCGATAATGCGTACGAGACCTGGAAGTTCAACGCGCGCAACCCGCGGAAGGGGTGCTGCACGTTCTGCGTGAACTTGGTTTGCAATCCGTCATAAACGGAACGTCCAATTGGCTCAAAAAACTGCAGCGGGGGTGCGTTGGGGTAGATACCCGGGAATGCACAGCCATAAGTACCGCCGGGCACGGTCGCCGAGGAAAACGAGCAAACCTGATTGAACGCGAAAGACGAGGTTAAGCCGTTTCTCGCGTAGCGGGCCATCTGGGCGCCTGCCGAAATTGCGCATTGAATGCTGTTGAAGTCGGTGCCTTTACCGCACCCGAAAGACTGATTCGTCGCAGCAACCGCCTCTAGAGCAGCGGCCTTATTGAAGTATCGAACGTCTCCCGCATGATTTTCATCGATTGCCATCAGGTAGTGCGTCTGAACGTTGCGCACGTAGTCTGCGGTCAAGACCATGCCGGGGCGAATCTCCCGCTGCACGCCAATATTCAGTTCGAAAGAGCGCGGGGTACGATAGTCAGGGGCAATCGCGGGCGAATTGGCTCCCTGTCCCTGACTTAGCAAGGTTCCCAGGTAATTTGGATTCTTCGAGTGCAAATCCAGCGGAAAGTCGGCTTGATACTGTTTCTGGAAAGCGACGATCTGGTTGGCAACACTTCCGATGGCGATGGGGTCCCCGCCAGGTGTTCCGCAAAATGTCGGCTGAAGGGTACCTGTAGGGGTTGGAACCGACTGCGGATTCGCGACTCCTTGGCAAGCCGCAGGCGCCTGAATGAAAACATTGCCAAGCGGAGCGCGCAAGGAGGGATCTTGCGGGTCCACCGACGTGGGCACATTTTCGTAGAAGAGCCCGACACCCCCACGGACTACGGTCTTGCCCTTACCGCTGGGGTCCCATGCAAAGCCAAACTGTGGCGAGAAATTGAGGTTAGGCTGGCGGACCCGGTTGCCCAACCCTGGGATCAGCGCGTTGAGTTCCGGGATCGCGGGGAACTCACTATCGCTGCGGCCCGTCTCCCGCACGTAGCGGACGCCGTAAGTAAGAGTGAGGTTTCTTCTCCATTTCGAACTGGCCCCCACGTACACGGCGAAACGGTGATACAGAAAGTTGCTGGCCGGAAGGCCCAATCCTGGCACCGGCGTGAGATAGCCCAGACCGTTGCTCAACTGGACGAATTGCACGGGATAGTTCAGGGGGTTGGTATTGCCGCCCGGGAAGGGCCCTTTTTGTGCGAAGTCTTCTTGGCGACGGCCATCACCCGTAAACAGCTGCGGCGCAAGGCTGCCAAACGGCACAAAGCTGGCCGTGCCGATACGGTTGAAGTTGAAACCGAACCGGATAATGTGCGGCCCCGAGGTCTTGCTGCCGTCGTACTTGACCTGGTGATTGCTCTGCCGGAATGACAACCCTGCATTGGGGCTCGGCCCAATGGCAAGTCCCCCAAACCCAATCTGAATATTGAGCGGGAAGTTGGCGAGAGGCAGGCCGCTGCCGAGGGTTGAGTCAGACAGGTCCCGCTGCGTTTTCAAGTACCCGAATGGAAACTGTGGCTGAAGCTCCCCGTTATGAAATCCAAACCGGCGGCGTGTGTTCGAGTGAAGTTTTTGCCGCTATAAATCGAAAAGCCGGAACCTCCGTTAGACGTGAAGGAATCCTGAAAGTCGGCGAAGCGATAAAAGGCGTGCGCGGACTGCGTAAACTGGTAGTCGGCCTTGGCCATGGCGTTGGTTTCACGGAACGGCGCGGAGAAGCTGCCCGAAAACTGCTGAAAAGGCGGCTCCACGATCACCGGGGCCTGCAAATGTTGCAAGGTGCGCTCGCTATCGAGAAAGTAGAAGAATTTGTTCCTGACGATCGGTCCACCCACACGCCCGCCAAACTGAGAGCGTTGGAAGGGCTCGCGAGTCCCCGTCGCCGTCGGCAAGGCGGCAGCGAAGGAGCTGTCGCGAAAAAAGCCGAAAGCTTCACCGTGCAGGCTGTTGCCGCCCGAGCGCGTGATGACATTCACCGCGCCAGAGGTGGTCAGTTCCGTGGAGAGATCCAGGCTCGATTGGCTGAGCTGAAATTCCTGAATGGCGCTGGCCGGAATATTCATCGTTGAGGAGCCGAATCGCTCGTCAGAAATGTCGACGCCGTCGATCTCGATTCGAGTCGTACGGCCGAAACGGCCGCCGAAGGAAATGGAGGAAAAGCCGTCCTTGAACCCAAAACCGAAGGTTCCTGCGTCTTGAATTTGCACGCCTGGCTCTAGTTGTGCCAAATCGAGGAAGTTACGGCCGTTGAGCGGGAGATTCTCAATCTGTTGCGTGTCCAGGACGCCCTGAACAATAGCTTGCGCGGTGTTTACCGGTGCGGCGAAATCTTGCACTTCAATGACCGTCTTTTGTTCACCGAGCGGCAAGACAATGTTCACCGTAGCCGTGTTGCCCACAAGCACGGTAACCGGCACGGCTACAGAGGCGAAGCCTTCCGCTGTGGCCTGCACTTTGTAATTGCCAGGCACGAGCGCGCCCGAGTTGAACACTCCGGAAGAATTGGTGGTGAGAGCGATGACTTGACCGGTCGCCACATTCGTGATGCTGACTTTGGCCCCGCTGATCACGGCACTAGAAGGATCGCTTACCGTACCAACGATGCTGCCGGTGTCTATCGTCGTCTGGGCAAGCACCGGGGAGGCAAGACTCGACAGCGAGCAGGCAAGCAAGAACGTTAAGGCGACGACCTTGCACGAGCGTTCGGACGCTTGTGATGGCGCAGACATCTTTTTCGCAACCGATACCGCGAGAATGGTGGCAAGCTTATCATGCGAGAAGAACAGAACCAAACATTGGAAATTGTGCGGAAGCGGCGTCACTCTCAGCGAAAATTCTTGGCTAAGGGGGCAACCCCATGCGCTTCAGCAGGTCTGTGAATCTGGGATCTCCATGCAGGCCATTGAACTCTGGCATCCACCTCAGGAGGGTGTTACTTGCGCCATCTCGATCCTCATAGGATTTCTCCAGCCAGCGAAGGGCGTTCTCCTTGTCGCCGACGCTTGCGTAGGCGCTGGCTAAGCCGATGGCTGGAAAGTACTCCCCAGCGGCATGTTGCTGCTCTTTCAGTGTTTCCTTGAGATTTTCCTGCCAGTAGCCTCTTGGGCCCCCGGTTTGAAAAGCCTTGCGAAATTCCGTTGCCCTCCGGGAGGCCTCGTCCGGGCTTGCACCAAAGAGTAGTCCAGCTCTTTCGCCTTCCTTGATGGCGTCCTCATACCGGCCCATCGCGGCGAGAAAGTCCGCAAAAAAAGAATGGGCAAGGGGGAAGGTGGGATCCAGTTCAATGGTGTGTTGAAACTGTTGCTGCGCTTTGTCGTATTCCCCCGCATTCATGTAGATGTTCCCGAAAATATTGTTCAAAGGCAAGGAGAGCGGGTCAAGTTCCAATGCTTTCTTCATCTCCGCGATGGCTTCTTGATGCCGTCCCATCGGGCCCAGGTATGCGCCGGCATACATCAAGTGCGCCTCGGGGTAGTTGGGATTGAATTTTATGGCCTCCAAGAACTCTCTCTGCGCGCCAGGGAAATCATAATCGTAGTGAGACTTCACGACTCCGAGGGCCGTGTGAGCTTCTCCGAGCAGAGGATCCAGCACCAAGGCTTTCGTGGCCGCCTCTTTCGCCACTGGAGAGCTTTGTTTGGGCGCCTGAATTCCAAAAGCACCGCTGAAGTTGTAGGCATCGGCGAGCCCGGCAAAGGCCAGTGCAAACTTTGGATCTTTCTCGGTGGCTTGTTGGAAGAGTTCGATACTCTTCCGAATACCAGCACCAGTTCTCCGGTTCAACTGATAGCGAGCTTGCAGGTAAAGTTGATACGCCTCGGAGTTTTCTGTGGCGCGTTTGGCCAATCGGCTTTCCACGGCGCGGTTTGGCCGCAATTGCAGTTTGTCAGACACCTCTGTTGCTAGCTCGTCCTCTACTCTGGAGAGATCGGAAATTGCATAATGAAATTGTCGGCCCCAGATTTGAGTTCCATCGCTCACGTCCACAAGCTCAGCGCTGACCGTAACTTCATCTGCTTGCCGGCTGATTCGGCCCGTCAACACGGCCTGCACTTTCAATTCTCTTCCTGCTGCTTGGGCGTCGGCTTGCTTTCCCTTGAACCGGAGGACCGAGCTCAGTGACATGACTTTCAAATCCGGAATTTCGGAAAGCTTGTCGATCACACCCTCGGCAATTCCGTCGGTTATGTAGTCTTGTTGAGCATCAGCAGTGGAATTCAGCAGGGGAAGCACAGCGAGCGACTCCACTCGCGGAGTTCCTGACCTGCTAAAGATGCGATTGCGCCACCCGCCAACATTGAACCCGACAAGCGCGCTGGCCAGCAACACGACGGCGAGAACACCTGCGGCCACATAGTTCGCCCGTCGGGGCCTCGGTGCGTAAACTACCTCCGACTGAATGGAATCCCGCCTCAGCCGCTTCAAATCGGATCGCAGTTCCGCCGCCGATTGGTAACGCAGCTCACGGTCCTTTTCCAGCGCCTTTTTTATGATTCGCTCCAACTCCACGGGAACATCAGGATTGATCCGAACAACGGGAGTCGGCTCGCGGTCCAGAATCGCTTTGAAGATCAACGCGGAAGTGTCGCCGCGAAAGGGCAGAGTTCCTGTGCACATTTCATACAGGACTACTCCCAATGAGAACACGTCGGTCCGGGCGTCGAGTTCCTTGCCCATCACCTGCTCGGGGGACATGTAGGCGACTGTGCCCAGGATGGAACCAGGAATCGTCAGCTCGTCGGGACCCAGCGTGGTTTGGCCGGTCATGCCCCTGGTTCCGGCTTGAGGCATGAGCTTGGCGAGGCCGAAATCGAGAATCTTCGCTTGCTCCCGGGTGGTGACGAAAATGTTGGCCGGTTTGATGTCCCGATGGACGGTTCCCTTGGTGTGAGCAAAATCCAGAGCGTCGGTAATCTGGATGGCTAAGTTGAGCGCCGTTTCGACGGGGAGCGGTTTACCATTGATTCGATGACGGAGCGTCTGGCCTTCGAGCAATTCCATGGCGATGAACGCCCGGCCGCCAACCTCATCGATTTCGTAGATGGTGCAAATGTTGGAGTGATTCAGTGCCGAAGCCGCGCGCGCCTCTCGCCGAAAGCGCTCGAGCACAAGCGAATCCTCCGCGAACTCTTCGGGCAGGCATTTGATCGCCACTTGGCGCCCGAGATTGATGTCCTCCCCTCGATAGACGACTCCCATACCGCGGCCGCCGATTACCTCCAACAGCCGGTAATGACCAATCTCTGCACCTACTGCAAAGCGCCCTTTTGTTCCAGGGATCGAAGTGGGCTTTTTCAAACCTGGTGTCGAATTGGGTGTCTCGAACGCCGGTGTCTCAATGAAGGTCGCGGCCTTTTCATGATGGGCTAGCAGCGATTCGACTTCTTGGCGAAGGGATTCATCGCCCGCGCACAACTCCGCGAGCAGGGAGGCCCGCCGGCTCGGCTCGGCCTGCAACACCTCATGAAATAGGCGCTCGATTTTCTCCCAACGGTCAGCATCCATCAACCGTCTCCGGGCTCAATTCGCGCAGCAGCCAGGCCTTAGCCAGCTTCCAATCGCGCACCACGGTGTCGGGCGAAACTTTCAAAACTTCTGCAGTCTCCTCTACGCTCAGCCCGCCGAAAAAACGCAGCTCGACGACCTGACTTTTGCGGGGGTCCACCTTGGCCAGGGCATGGAGCGCTCCGTCCACGGCCAGTACCTTGGGCTGAGGCTGCGGCGATACGACCGGGGCCGCGTCCAAAGAGATGGGTTGCGCACCCCCGCCGCGCTTGTGTGACCGGCGGGCGCGCGCCTGATCGGTGAGAATCCGCCTCATCTGCCGCGCACACAAGGCAAAGAAATGGGCCCGGCTCTGCCAGTCAACTCCCTTCATTTCTGTTAGCCGCAGGTACAGCTCATTGATCAGTCCGGTGGTTTGCATGGAGTGACCATCTCGCTCACGCTTCATGCAAAGCTTTGCGGCTCGATGAAGCTCCCGATAGACGCGCGGTGTCAGCTTCTCCAAGGCGTGCTCGTCCCCCTGCCTCCATGCCTGGAGCAGTTCTGTAATCTCGTGTCCGACGGACTCATTCATGGAACATTCAGCTAGGGGGTACAGGCAAACGCGTTGATTTAGCAAGACTAACACAGCCAGCGGCTGGAATGATAGCCAGTCTTCGGGGTTGCCCCACTAGTGGAACGATCGCCATCGAACATTCCTGCTGCGGTGAGCGAACAACCGGCGCGAGTTCTCACGAGCCGTTACGTCTGCTGGCGATCTTTTTCGCTAATACGAGTAGGAGAGCAAGAGCGGGTTGGCGAAGGAAACGTCCCCCACCCCCCGTAGCTCTCCGTACAAACAATCCACGCGAGGTGAGGAAACGATGAGGACAGTAAGGAAATCGAGTTTGATTCGTGTCAGCTTTTGCGTAATTACCCTTCTGGTCGTGTTGGGATCGGTCGGCTTGCAGCAAGCACGCGCCGATGAGAGGAATTCGGCGTGCTCACGCGAGACGCTGGAGGGCCGCTACATCTTCGCTGCGTCGGGCTACAACATCGTTCCGGGAAATCCGGTGCCAGTACCCAAAACTGTCGTCGAGTTCCTGACGTTCGACGGAGACGGGGGTTTGACCAGCATCGCGACGGCGGTGGTGGGCGGCGTCCTTCTGGGGGCCGAGTTCCGGCCGGGCAGCGGCACCTACACTGTCAACGAAGACTGTACCGGCAAGCTCACCTTTAGCTCCGGGTTGACCTTTGACCTCTATATCGAACGTCACGAGGGCAGGGTCCACATGATCCAGGTCAACCCCGGCCAAATGCTCGAAGGTGAGGCACGGAGGGTGAGTCTCTAAGGCGTATCGTTTCGGGCGGAGGGGAGTGCGCCTCCAGCGCCTCCCTTCGGCTCGTTCGCAGAAAGAGCAGC
>Ga0099828_10004230_pt1 | contig 10125 bp, 10 predicted proteins | sample CZO8metaG_2_FD_79338 | JGI IMG/M metagenome (GOLD analysis project Ga0099828, IMG submission 79338) | Vadose zone soil microbial communities from the Eel River Critical Zone Observatory, Northern California, USA - CZOApr15con2H1.8 metaG | ecosystem: Environmental > Terrestrial > Soil > Vadose...
CCCGGCGTCGACGAGCGTGTCGACGAGCAGGCCCGAGGGCCGTTCAAGGGCGACCCGGAGGCCGCCACGGCCACGGAAGCGGCGCAGACGGCCGACGAGCTGCGTGAGCCCCTCGGCGGTGTGCGGCACGGAGCCCTGCCAACGGACACGGCCGGTCTGGTCGATGATGCAGACCGCGTGGGCCCGACTCGCCCAGTCGATGCCGACGAAGAATCTCATTGCGTCGTCTCCAGGGACGGCGAGACACTGCGCGGTGAGAGGTCCGGCCGGTCGCTCACTGATTGGCGCTCTGGCCTGCCTGGGCACGTGGCGCGTCATCCTGTGGCCGGTCTGGGCCTCTCGTTTTATCCGGGGGAGCGGGTCTCATGCTGGCCGTCTCGCGGCGAGCAAGCGTGGCTCTCCCCGAACGCCGATCATCTCGCCCCACTTTCCTCTCTCCACCTGACGAGAGCCGCAGACTTTCCGTCTCGGGGGAGGGTAGGCCAGTGAGCGAGACCGACCTCTCCGTTCCGTTCCGCCGGCGCGCGGGCGAGGCCCTCCGGGACGCGCACCTCCAGGAGGCGCTGACGATCGCGACGACGAAGTTCATCGGGCTCCAGCGCGAGGCGTTCGGCGAGTTCCCGGAGGGCGACCGCCTGCGCGACCTCGCGCGGGAGATCAAGGAGGCGACGCTCCAGCGGCTCGACCGCTATCTCGGCGAGCTCGTCGACAACGTCGAGCGGCTCGGCGGGCGCGTCCACTACGCGACGACGGCCGAGGAGGCGCGCCGAGTCGTCCTGGACATCGCGACCCGCACGGGAGCGCGGATGGCCGTGAAGTCGAAATCCATGGCGACCGAGGAGATCCACCTGAACGAGGCGCTCGAGGCGGCGGGCGTGACCGCGGTCGAGACGGACCTGGGCGAGTACATCATCCAGCTCGCCCACGAGCGCCCGTCGCACATCATCGCGCCGGCGATCCACAAGACGAAGGGCCAGGTCGCCGACCTCTTCGCGAAGGAGCTCGGGCGCCGGGTGGCGGCCGACCCCGAGGTGCTGACGCAGATCGCGCGGGGCGAGCTCAGGGAGAAGTTCCTGCGCGCGGACCTCGGGATCACGGGCGCCAACTTCGCAATCGCCGACACCGGGACCGTCGTGCTCGTGACCAACGAGGGCAACGGCCGGATGGTGACCTCGCTGCCGCGCGTCCACGTCGCGGTCATGGGGGTGGAGAAGGTCGTGCCCTCGATGACCGACCTCATGGTCTTCCTCCAGATCCTCGCCAAGAGCGCGACCGGTCAGAAGATGTCCGTCTACACGACGCTCGTGCGCGGCCCGCGGCGGGCAGGGGAGCTCGAGGGGCCCGAGGAATTCCACCTGGTGCTCCTCGACAACGGGCGGATCCGCCAGCTCGCGGGGACCCTCCGCGAGGCGCTCTACTGCCTGCGCTGCGGCGCGTGCCTCAACGTCTGCCCCGTCTACCGTCAGATCGGCGGCCACGCCTACGGCTACACCTACCCCGGGCCCATCGGGATCCTCTTGACGGCGATGCTGGAAGGCCCCGCCTCGGTGAAGGACCTCGCGCACGCGTCCTCGCTCTGCGGCGCCTGCGTCGACGCGTGCCCGGTGAGGATCGACATCCCGAAGATGCTCGTCGAGCTCCGCCACGAGGTGGCCGCGAAGCGCCTCGCGCCCTGGACCGAGCGGGTCGCGTACGGGCTGCTCGCGCGGCTCCTCGCGAGCCCACGCCTCTACCGGTGGGCGAAGCCCGTCGCCCGGCTCCTCCAGCGCCCGTTCGTCCGGGACGGCGCGATCCGCCGCGTGCCGCTCTTCGACGAGTGGACGCGCACGCGCGACCTCCCCGCGGTCGCCGCGCGCACCTTCCAGGAGTGTTGGAGAGAATTAGTCGAAGAGGAACTGAGCCAATGACGACGCGCGCCGAGTTCTTCTCGCGGATCAGCGCCGAGATGGCGAAGACGCGCGGCCTCTTCCCCGCGCGCACGGCGCCGCGCCCCGCCGACCCGCGCGCGGTCGCCGGCACGATCCGGCGCGAGCTCGCGGAGCGCTGGCCGGCCGCGCTCGAGCGCTTCCGTCGCGAGTTCGAGCGTGTGGGCGGCGTGTTCTACCGGGTCGCCGCCTTCGCCGACGTGCCCCAGGTCGTCGCGGGGATCGCGCGCGAGCGCGAGGTGCGGCGCCTCGTCGCCTGGGACGCGCGCGCGCTCGGCGGCGACCTCCTGCCGGCGCTCGAGGCGCGCGGCCTCGATCCCGTCGCGATGCCGCCGGGCGAAGTCTCCGCGGAGGAGCGGGCACGGCTTCGCCGGGTCGTCGCCGACGCCGAGCTCGGGCTCACCGGGGCGGACCTCGCGATCGCCGAGACGGGCACCCTCGTGCTGCGCTCCGGCGCGGGCCGCCCGCGCTCCACGTCGCTGCTCCCGCCCTGCCACATCGCGGTGTTCGACCGGGCGGCGCTCGTCGAGTCGCTCGGCCAGGCCGGCGTCGTCCTCGAGCTCTGGCACCGGGAGGAGCCGCCGGGCACGGGCGGGGCCGTCAACTTCATCACGGGCCCGAGCCGGACGGCCGACATCGAGCTGACGCTCACGCGCGGCGTGCACGGGCCAAAGGAAGTCCACGCGATCTTCGTCGAGGCGCCGCTCCATGGCTGACCGCTACTTCTCGCCCGCAGAAGTCGAGAAGCTGATCCCCGTGCTCACGCGCATCATGAACGACGTGATGAACGCGGCCAGGGAGGCTGGCAACGCGCGCGAGCGCCGGGAGACCGAGCGCCAGCGGATCGCGCTCGCGGGCGGCGGCGTGCTCGACCGCGGCGCCTGGGTCGCGGACACCGAGCTTGCGGAGCGGTTCACGCGGCGGGTGCGCGAGGGGCTCGACAGGGTCGTGGGGCTCGGCGGCGCGCCGAAGGACCTGGCACTCGGCCTCGTGGACTTTCCCCACCTGCGCGACGGGCACGAGGTGAACCTCTGCTGGAAGTACGGCGAGACCGAGATCCGCCACTGGCACGGGCTCGACGAGGGCTACGCCGCGCGGAAGCCCCTCTGATGCCCTACGCGGCCGTCCTCTTCGACCTCTTCGACACGCTCGTCCGCTTCGATCGCGAGCGGATGCCCCAGATCGAGGTCAACGGCAAGACCGTGCGCTCGACCGCCGGCCACCTCCACGCGCTCCTGCGGGCGCACGCGCCCGAGATCGGGCTCGAGGCGTGCTACGAGGCGCTGGTCGAGAGCTGGCGCGAGGCCGAGCGGCTCCGCGCTCTGGACCACCGCGAGGTGCCGGCGTCCGAGCGTTTCACCCACTTCTTCGGCTACCTGGGGCTCGACCTCGAGGCGCTCCCGCCGGGGCTCACGCAGACGCTGATCGACACGCACCGCCGCGAGCTCGGCCGGGCCGCGGACTTCCCGGCTCACCACGGGCCGCTCCTGCGCAAGCTCGCCGAGCGCTACCGGCTGGCCGTCGTCTCGAACTTCGACTACACGCCGACGGCGCTCGACATCCTGCGCCGCGCCGAGGTCGTCGAACTGTTCGGCGCCGTCGTCGTGTCGGACGCGGTCGGCTGGCGGAAGCCGAAGCGTATCATCTTCGACGAGGCGCTCCGCCGCGTCGCGGCCCGGCCGGAGGACGCGCTGTTCGTGGGCGACCGCGCCGAGATCGACGTGCTCGGGGCCCAGCGCATCGGCATGGACGCGGTGTGGGTCAATCCCGAGGGCGCCCCGCTGCCGCCGGGCGTGAAGCCGCCCACGTACGAGATCAGCGACCTCGGCGAGCTCGCCGGCATCCTGAAGGTCGCGCCGAGCATCTAATATCGGGGAGGGAGAGGGTCCGATGGCTACCACGCGCAAGGTCATCATCATCGGGTCGGGGCCGGCCGGCTACACGGCGGCCGTGTACGCGGCGCGAGCCAACCTGGCGCCGCTCATGCTCATCGGCGTCCAGCACGGCGGCCAGCTCATGCTCACCACGCTCGTCGAGAACTACCCGGGCTTCGTGGAGGGGATCCAGGGCCCCGAGCTGATGGAGACGATGCAGAAGCAGGCCGCGCACTTCGGCACCGAGATGCTCGCCGAGGACGCGACGGCGGTGGACTTCTCCCGGCGCCCGTTCGTCGTCACGGCGGGCGAGCAGACGTTCGAGTCGCACACCGTCATCATCGCCACCGGCGCCTCGTCGAAGCTCCTGGGCCTGCCGGCGGAGTCGAAGCTCATGGGGCGCGGCGTCTCGACGTGCGCGACCTGCGACGGCTTCTTCTTCAAGGACCAGAACATCATGGTCGTGGGCGGCGGCGACTCCGCGCTGGAAGAGGCGCTCTATCTCTCCCGCCTCGGCCGGCGGGTGGACGTGGTCCACCGGCGCGACGCGCTCCGCGGGTCGAAGATCATGCAGGAGCGCGCGTTCAAGAACCCGAAGATCGAGTTCCTGTGGGACACGGTCGTGGACGACATCCGCGACGTGGACAAGGGGAAGGTCACGAGCGTGCGGCTGAAACATCTCAAGACGAGCGCCCTCGAGGAGCGGCCGGTGGACGGGCTCTTCGTCGCGATCGGCCACCAGCCGAACACGCAGATCTTCCGCGGCCAGGTGGAGCTCCTGCCGAACGAGTACATCAAGGTCAAGCCCGGGACCACCCAGACGAGCGTGCCCGGCGTCTTCGCGGCGGGCGACGCGCAGGACCACGTCTACCGCCAGGCCGTGACGGCCGCCGGCACGGGGTGCATGGCCGCGCTCGAGGCCGAGCGCTACCTGGAGGCGACCCAGCCGCACTAGGGTAGGGTCGATGGGATCAGCGGGCGCTGCTGACGGTGCGCGCGACCCGGCGGCACTGCGGCGTCTTCTCGCCGAGCTTGAAGTAGATCACGTGGTCCGGCAGACCCATGGTGCCGCTGATCTCGCCTTCGGTCGGGTCCGTGTTGGCCGGCCTCGACACCGTCGTGCAATCCACGACGCGCGTCGGCTCGCCGGCCGCGGACGCGAGTAGTTTGCCCGGCGGAGTGAACGCCGCCGCCTTCACCGGCGCCGCAGGGGCGTCGCGCGGCACGGCGGCCTTCGCCATCTCGATGCTCGGTATGAGCTCTCGCGCGAGTCTCGCGGGCGCGGGAGCCGGCGCAGTCGCAGAGAGCGGCTCCGGGGCTCCGGCCGCGACCGGCGTGGGCCCTTCCGGTACCGCCGCGCGACGTGGAGGCGGCGGCGTTGTCGGCGCGGCGACCGTCATCTTGGGAATGGCGGCGCGCGGCCCCACGCCGATCTTCACTTCCACCGTGATCAGGCCCAGACGCGCGGCGGTCACGCCGGCCATCAGTAGCGCGAGGGCGGTCAGCAGCAGCAGGGCGGCGGCGAGGTCACGATACTTCGTCCCCCGGCGCGGCTTGCGATCGCGGGCGTGGCTCATGCCGGTCGAGTGGTGCAATCCTGGAACCAAGACCTGAATGACCTCTAAACGATGGTCTTTCCGCCGAAATTTCCTGGTGGCCTCTGTCGGCCGCTGGATGGATTCCGGCCGACTGAACAGTTATCCGCCACCCCGTGCCCTCATGATGGGCCCGGCCCTCCTCAGGGCGAGGGTCCCCGGTCAGGTGCCGACGCGCAGAGTGGCGGAGAGGTCGCGGAGGAGGGCGATCGTCGAGAGGTAGGAGAGCCTGCCCGTGCGCGGGTTCTCCGACGGGACGTTCTCGATCTCGACGCTCAGCCGGCCGAACTCGCCCTCGACCGTGATGCGGTGGCGGTTCATCCGCTGCTCGGGCGCGGCGAAGATCTTGATGCGTGTCTTCTCGGGGCCGATGCCGGCGAGCGAGAGCGCCGCGACGACGTTCACGTTGGCGGGGAACGCGCGGCACGCCTCGGTCGCGGGGCCCTCGAAGATCAGCGTCTCCCGCGTGATCGCGTCGAGGTCGATCTTCTGCCGCTCGATCCACGGCGCGCCCGCGAGCCCGCGCGGGGGCTTGCGCGTCTCCATCGTGACCGACGTGATCGCGCCGACGCGCGCGCCCTTGACGCCGTCGAGGCCGGCGATCGCCGCCGACGGGACGAGGATGCGGCAGCGGTTCGCGGCCGCGAGGTCCACCCAGTCCTGGCGGCCGAGGAGGCCGCCGCACGAGAGGACGACCAGGTCCTTGCCCGCCTTCAGCGTCTTGGGCGCGACCTCCTCGAGGTGAGCCTGGGTCGAGGCCTCGACGACGAGGTCGGAGGCCTGGACGAGATCGTCGAGGGAGAGGAAGGGCGCCGGCACGCGCAGGGCCTTCAAGAACCGCTCGGCTTTCTCCCGATCGCGGGCCGTCGCGCCGGCGAGCGCCAGGCCCGGAATGCCGTCGGCGAGGGCGCGGCAGAGCTGCCGGCCGATCGCGCCGAGGCCGACGATGCCGACGTTCATCTCGGGCGCATGGTATCATGCCGCGTGGTGGGATGACGCCCACGCGAACGCTCAGAGAGCCGCTCGAGCGGCTCTACCGTGAGTTCGACTACGGCGCCCGCGTCGGGCGCGACGCCCTGCAGTTTCCCCTCCGCTACACCGAGCCGCGCGACCGCGAGCTCGTGTCCCTGCTGACGGCGTGTCTCGCCTACGGGCGCGTGGACCTGTTCGGCCGCGAGCTCGACAAGGTGCTCCGCGTGATGGGGCCGTCGCCGGCGCGGTTCGTCGCCGACTTCGATCCCGCGCGCGACGCCCGCGCCTTCGACGGGTTCCGTTACCGCTTCAACCGGCCGCGCGACCTCGTCGCGTTCTGCCTGGCCGCGCGCGAGATCCTCGCGCGGTACGGCACCCTCGAGAAGTGCTTCGCCGCGGGCGACCCCGACGCGCAAGGCCCGATCGGCCCCGCCCTCGAACGCTTCGCCCGCGCGTTCCTCGACGCCGACCTCCGCGAGGTCTTCCCGCGCGGCCGGCGCTCGCGCGGCTACCGTCACCTCTTCCCGCTGCCGTCCGTGGGCGGTCCGTGCAAGCGGCTGCATCTGTTCCTCCGCTGGATGGTCCGCCGGGAGCCGCCCGACTTCGGCCTGTGGACGTCCATCTCGCCGGCGCGCCTGCTCATGCCCGTGGACACGCACGTCGAGAACATCTCGCGCGCCATCGGGCTCACGCGCCGCCGCTCGCGCACCTGGACGATGGCGGCGGAGATCACGGCGCGCCTCGCGGCGATCGACCCCGCGGACCCGGTGAAGTACGACTTCGCCCTCTGCCACAAGCGGATGTCCGGCGACTGTCTCGACCGCCGCGACGCGCAGGTCTGCGCGCCGTGCGGGTTCAAGGCGGTCTGCCGGCACTGGAAGGGACGGCGGCGCTGATGGATCTCGCGACCCTCCTGATCGCCGGCGTGCTCGTCGCGGTCGCCGTCGGGCTCTGGCTCGTCGTGATGGCGATGCTCCAGCGGCAGATCGAGGCGGTCCGGAGCGAAGGCCGCGAGGGCCAGGAGGGCCTGCGGCGGGAGCTGTCCGAAGTGAGGCTGCAGGTGAAGGACGATTTCGGCGGCCTCAAGCAGACCGTGACGACCGAGCTGAAGGGCGTGAGCACCGAGGTGACGCGTCAGCTGCAGGAGGGGATGAGGCTCATCTCGACCTCGCAGACCTCCATCGGCGAGCGTCTCGACCACCAGGCGAGGGTCGTCGGCGAGGTGCAGGGGAGCCTCGGCAAGCTCGGGGAGGCCACGCAGCGCGTGGTCGAGGTCGGCCGGGACATCCAGGGGCTCGAGCAGATCCTCAGGTCACCGAAGGTCCGTGGCGGGCTGGGCGAGACGCTGCTGGCGGAGCTGCTCGCGCAGATGCTGCCCCGGGACTACTTCACGCTCCAGCACCAGTTCCGGAGCGGCGAGAAGGTGGACGCCGCGATCCGGATCGGCGACCGGCTCGTGGCGGTGGACGCCAAGTTCCCCCTCGAGAACTTCCGCCGGATCCTCGACGAGACGGAGGAGGAGAAGCGCCGGCCCTTCCGCCGGCAGTTCGCGCGCGACGTGAAGCTGCGGATCGACGAGATCGCGAAGAAGTACATCCTGCCCGACGAGGGCACGTACGACTTCGCGCTGATGTACGTGCCGGCCGAGAACGTCTACTACGAGATCATCATCAAGGACGACGCCGATCCGGGCGACGAGCCCATCGCGGCGTACGCCCTCTCTCGACGCGTCGTGCCGGTCTCGCCCAACAGCTTCTACGCCTACCTGCAGGTGATCATCCTCGGGCTGCGCGGGCTCAGGATCGAGGCCAACGCGCAAGAGATCCAGAACGACCTCGCCCGGCTCGCCGGCGACCTCGACAAGGTGCGCGATCCCCTGCGGATGCTGGGCAAGCATCTGGGCAACGCGCAGAATCAGTTCGCGGACGCCGATCGCGCGCTGGACCGGTTCGGCACGAAGCTCGAGGCGATCGAGCGCAAGGGCGGCGACCAGCCGGCGCTGCCGGGGACGGGGCCATGACGCTGACGGCGATCGACTGGGCGGTCATCGTCCTCTACTTCGTCGTCTCCATCGCCATCGCCCTCTTCTACTCGCGCCGCGCCGGAGCGTCGTCGGAGGAGTACTTCCTGTCCGGCCGCGCGGTGCCGTGGTGGCTCGCCGGCACGTCCATGGTCGCGACGACCTTCGCCGCCGACACGCCGCTCGTGGTCACCGGGCTCACGGTCAAGTACGGGATCGCGGGCAACTGGCTCTGGTGGAGCATGGTGATGAGCGGCATCCTCACGGTGGTCTTCTACGCGAAGCTCTGGCGGCGCGCGGGCGTGATGACCGACGCCGAGTTCGCCGAGATCCGATACTCCGGTCGGCCCGCGGCCTTTCTCCGCGGCTTCAGGGCGTGCTATCTCGCCCTCGCGATCAACTCGATCATCATCGGCTGGGTCACCGCGGCGATGGCGAAGATCATCGGGATGACGCTCAACGTGGGGAAGGTGGAGGCGACGGTCGGGCTCTTCGTGCTGACCGGGCTCTACTCGACGATCTCCGGGCTCTGGGGCGTCGTCGTGACGGACTTCTTCCAGTTCATCCTCGCGATGAGCGGCTGCATCGCGCTCGCGTTCTTCGCCCTCGGCGCGGTGGGCGGCATGTCGGGGCTCCTGGCGACCCTGCACACGCGCTTCCCCGACGATGCGCCCCTCGCCTTCGTCCCGTCGCTCGACTCGGCGTGGATGCCGGCGCTCACCTTCTTCGTGTACCTCGCGGTCAACTGGTGGGCGTCCTGGTACCCGGGCGCCGAGCCCGGCGGCGGTGGCTACGTGGCCCAGCGGATCCTCTCGACGAAGAACGAGCGCCACGCCCTCCTCGCGGCGCTCTGGTTCAACATCGCCCACTACGCGCTCCGCCCGTGGCCGTGGATCGTCGTCGCGCTCGTCTCGATGGTCCTCTATCCGGGGCTCGCCGATCCCGAGTCGGGCTACGTGAAGGTGATGGTGGACCACCTGCCGCCGTTCTGGCGCGGTTTCCTGATCGCCGCGTTCTTCGCTGCCTACATGTCCACGATCTCCACCCAGCTGAACTGGGGCGCCTCCTACCTCGTGAACGACGTCTACCGCCGCTTCTGGGCGCGCGGCCGAAGCGAGAGGCACTACGCCGGCGCGGGCCGCCTGGCGACGGTCGTCATGATGGTGATCTCGGGCGTCGTCACGATGAACATCGGCACGGTCGAGGGCGCGTGGAAGTTCCTCCTCGCGATCGGCGCCGGCACCGGGCTCGTCTACCTCCTGCGCTGGTACTGGTGGCGCGTGAACGCGTGGTCCGAGGTGAGCGCCATGGCGGCGGCGCTCATCTTCTCGCTCGCCGCGCAGCTCGGCCTCGGGCTCTCGGCCGACGACCCGCGCAGCTTCGCCCAGCTGCTGCTCCTGACGACCGCCGCGACGACGGTCGTCTGGCTCGCGGTGACGTACCTCACGGCTCCGGAGCCCGCGGCGAGCCTCCGCACCTTCTACTGGCGCGTGCGGCCGGGCGGGCCGGGCTGGACGGCGATCGTGCCCACCGCCAGCGCCGACGGAGCACTCGGCGTGGGGCTCGTCCAGTGGGCGCTCGGCTGCGCCGTCGTCTACCTCGGGCTCTTCGGCATCGGCGGCCTCGTGCTCGGGCGGCCGGTGCGGGGCACGATCGCCGTCCTCGCCGCGCTCGCGCTCACGTGGTACCTCGTCGGCGCCACCCGCGGCGTGCCGGAGCCGAAAAGCGGCGTAGTATAG
>Ga0099828_10004236_pt1 | contig 10118 bp, 8 predicted proteins | sample CZO8metaG_2_FD_79338 | JGI IMG/M metagenome (GOLD analysis project Ga0099828, IMG submission 79338) | Vadose zone soil microbial communities from the Eel River Critical Zone Observatory, Northern California, USA - CZOApr15con2H1.8 metaG | ecosystem: Environmental > Terrestrial > Soil > Vadose...
CACCGGCACCAAGAAAGGCTGCGACGTCGGCGACTGCGGCGCCTGCACCGTGCTGCTCGACGGCAGGCCGGTGTGCGCGTGCCTGGTGCTCGGCGTCGAGGCGCAGGGCTGCGAAGTCGTGACCATCGAAGGCATCGGCAGCTCCCCCGGCAAGCTGCATCCGCTGCAGGAGAATTTCATGAAGTACGGCGGCGCGCAGTGCGGCTTTTGCACGCCGGGGGTGATCATGATGGCGAAAGCGCTGCTCGGCGAGAACCCGGCGCCGAGCGACGACGAGATCCGCTTCGCCATCGCCGGCAACCTCTGCCGCTGCACCGGCTACACCAAGATCGTCGAGGCGATCCAGGCGGCGGCGAAGGAAACCGGACATGGATGATCTGGCCGTCGTCGGCACGAGCGTCACGCGCCCCGACATTCTCGGCAAGGTGACGGGCAGCGCGAGCTACGCCGGCGACGTGAAGCTCGCCGGCATGCTGCACGGCAAGATCAAGCGCAGCACCGTGGCGCACGCACGCATCCGTCGGATCGATGCGACAAAGGCACTTTCTCTTCCGGGGGTGTTTTTTGTGTTGACGCATGAGAACGTGCCACGCGTTCTGCACTATGGCTCGCCGCACCCGCGCTCGGCGTCGGTGACGCGCGACCAGTACATCTTCGACACCAAGGTGCGCTACTGGGGTGAAGGCATCGCGGCCGTCGCCGCGGCGAGCGAGGAAATCGCCGAGGAGGCGCTCGAGCTGATCGAGGTCGAGTACCAGGAGCTTCCGGCCGCGCTCAGCGTCGCGCAGGCGCTCGCCCCGGCTGCGCCTCTGATCCACGAAGCGAAGGGCAATCTGGTCGCGGAGCCGGTCGTGGTCAGGCGGGGCGATGTCGCGAAGGGCTTTGTCGCAGCCGACCTGATCGTCGAAGGCAGCTACGAGATGGGCCGGCCGACGCCGGCCTACATGGAGCCGAACGTCTGCGTGTCGCAATGGGACCAGGAGGGGCGCCTCACGATGTGGGTCTCGACGCAGACGCCGTTCATGGTGCGCGGCATCCTCGCCGAGGTGCTCGGCCTGCCGCTCGGCAAGGTGCGCGTGCTGGTTGACCACATGGGCGGCGGCTTCGGCGCCAAGCAGGACCTTTTCCAGCACGAGTTCCTGTGCGCGCTCCTCGCGCGCGAGACGCGGCGGCCGGTGCGCATGGAATACACGCGCAAGGAGACCTTTCTCGGCGGGCGCTCGCGCCACCCGTGCAGCATCTGGCTCAAGCAGGGCTTCCGCAAGGACGGCAGCCTCACCGCGCGCGAGGCGCGGCTCACCTACAACAGCGGCGCTTACGGCTCGCACGGCCCCGGCGTCACCGCGGTGGGCACCACCGCGCTGACATCGCTATATCGCTGCGACAACGTGCACCTCGAGGGCCGCTGCGTGTACACCAATACGCCGATCGCCGGCGCGTATCGCGGCTACGGCGTGACGCAGAGCTACTACGCGCTCGACATCCAGATGGACGAGGCCGCCGCGCGGCTCGGCATCGACCCGGTCGAGATCAGGATGAGGAACGCGGTGCGCGAGGGCGATCTCTCGCCTTCAGGTCATCCGGTCGTCGGCCACGGGCTGGAGGACTGCATTCGCCGCGGCATGCAGGAGACGAACTGGCCGGGAAACAAGCCCTCCAAGGAAGGCCCTTTGCGCCGCGGCTGGGGCGTCGGCTGCGAGATGCACGGCTCGAGCGCCTATCCGGGCATCAAGGAGCAGGGCAACGCCACGGTGAAGATGAGCGAGGACGGCACGGTGACGCTCTTCACCGGCACCACGGGGCTGGGCACCGGCGCGCACACCGCGCTCGCGCAGATCGTGGCGGAAGAGCTTGGCATCGCCTTCGACGAGGTCTCGGTGGTGCACGGCGACACCGACGTCGTGCCCTGGGACATCGGTGCCTTCGCAAGCCACACCACCTACATGGGCGGGCGCGTCGCGCAGATGGCGGCGGCCGAGCTGAAGAAGCAGCTGCTCGAGCGTGCTGCCGAGGATTTGGAAGTTGCTGCTGCCGATCTAGCAATCCACCAGGGAACGATCTTCGTGAAAGGCTCCGATCGCAGCGTGAGCGTACGCGACGCGGTGAGCCCGAAGAAGGGCATTCCCGCGGCGCATCTCGTGGCGACCAGCACTTACTACCCGACCAAGTCGTACTCGTTCGCCGCGCACTTCGTCGAGGTAAGCGTCGATACCGAGACCGGGCAGGTCGACGTCCTGCAGGTGATCCCGGTGCACGAGATCGGCAGAGTGATCCACCCGGTCGGCGCGGCAGGGCAGATCGAGGGCGGCATCCAGCAGGGCATCGGGCACACGCTCACCGAGGAGCACGTCGTCGACCTCGCCACCGGGCGCTCTCTCAACGCGAGCTTTGTCGACTACAAGATGCCGCTTGCCATGGACATGCCGCCCATCCGCACCATCCTGCTTGAGACCGCGCCCGATCCCGGCGGGCCGTTCGGCGCCAAAGGCGTGGGCGAGGACCCGATCATCGCCATCGGCCCGGCGATCGCGAACGCGATCTACAACGCGATCGGGGTGCGGTTCCGCCATTACCCGATCACCCCGGAGCAGGTTCTGCAGGCCTTGAGGGGAAAATCTTGACCGCAGTTCCCGTGACCATCCTCACCGGTTTTCTCGGCTCGGGGAAAACCACGCTGCTGAATTACATCCTCACGCAGAAGCACGGGCACCGCATCGCGGTGATCGAGAACGAGTTCGGCGAGATCAACATCGACGCCGAGCTGGTGCTGTCCTCCGACGAGGAGATCTTCGAGCTCACCAACGGTTGCGTGTGCTGCGTCGGCACGGCGCGCGCGGACCTGCTGCGCATCCTGCAGAACCTGATGAAGCGGCGCGAGAAGTTCGACCACATCCTGGTGGAAACGAGCGGCCTCGCCGATCCGACTCCGGTTGCCGCGACCTTCTTTGTCGATACCGAGGTCGCGAGGCAGGTCAGCCTCGACGCGATCGTCACGCTGGTCGACTCGAAGCATGCCGCGCGGCACCTCGACGATCCGAGCCTGCGGGCGACCGACAACCAGGCGGTCGACCAGATCGTGATCGCCGACCGCATCATCCTCAACAAGGTGGATCTCGTCGGCGAGGACGAGCTGCGCGCGCTCGAGAGCCGTGTGCGCGGGCTCAATGCGACCGCGCCGATCCTGCGCTAGAGCCACGCCAAGGTCGAGCTCGGCGAAATCCTCGGCATCGGCGCCTTCGACCTCGCGCACACCATGGCGGTCGAGCCGGATTTCCTGGAGGACCATGAGCACCAGCACGATCCTTCGCTGGAGTCGGTTGCTCTGGCTTTTCAGAGCTCCTTTGACAAGGAAAGGCTGGACGCGTATCTGAAAAAGCTGCTGCAGGAGCGCGGCGACGATATCTTCAGGCTGAAGGGAATCATCGCGCTCGAGGGCAATCCGCGGCGCAACGTGCTGCAGGCGGTGCACCGGCTGATGGAGATCAGGCCGGCCGATCCCTGGGGCGCTGAAACGCCGTCGAGCAGGCTGGTATTCATCGGCCGCGATCTCGACAAAACCGCCCTGGAACAGGGCCTGCGCTCCGTCTTGTCTGAAAAGCAAGCATGAAAGTAAAGGCTGCAGTCGCTTACGAGGCCGGCAGGCCGCTGGTCATAGAGACGGTGGATCTCGACGGTCCGAAGGCAGGCGAGGTGCTGGTCGAGCTGAAGGCGACGGGCGTCTGCCACACCGATGAATTCACGCGCTCGGGCGCGGATCCCGAAGGGCTGTTCCCGGTGATTTTCGGCCACGAGGGCGCCGGCGTCGTGGTCGACGTCGGCCCCGGCGTGAGCTCACTGAAGAAAGGCGACCACGTCATCCCGCTCTATGTCCCGGAGTGCCGGGAGTGCAAGTCCTGCCTGTCGCGCAAGACCAACCTGTGCACCGCGATCCGCGCCACGCAGGGCAAGGGCGTGATGCCCGACGGCTCGAGCCGCTTCTCGATCGGTGGAAAGAAGATCCACCACTACATGGGCTGCTCGACCTTCGCCAACTACACCGTGCTGCCCGAGATCGCGCTGGCGAAGATCCGCGAGGACGCGCCGTTCGACAAGGCGTGCTACATCGGCTGCGGCGTGACCACTGGGATCGGCGCGGTGATCAACACCGCCAGGGTCGAGCCGGGGGCGAACGTGGCAGTGTTCGGGCTCGGCGGCATCGGGCTCAACGTGGTGCAGGGCGCGCGCCTGGCCGGCGCCAGCATGATCATCGGCGTCGACATCAACCCGGCGCGCGAGACGCTGGCGAGAAAGTTCGGCGCGACGCATTTCGTTAACCCTAAGGGCAAGGATGTTGTCTCGGAAATCACTGAAATGACGAAAGGCGGGGCGGACTACAGCTTCGAGTGCGTCGGCAACGTCGAGCTGATGCGCCAGGCGCTGGAATGCTGCCACCGCGGCTGGGGCGTGTCGGTGATCATCGGCGTCGCCGGCGCCGGGCAGGAGATCCGCACGCGGCCGTTCCAGCTCGTCACGGGGCGCGTATGGAAGGGCACCGCCTTCGGCGGCGCGCGGGGGCGCAGCGACGTGCCGAAGATCGTCGACTGGTACATGGACGGCAAAATCAACATCGACGATCTCATCACCCACCAGCTCGCGCTCAAGGACGTCAACCGCGCCTTCGAGCTGATGCACGCCGGCGAATCGATCCGCAGCGTGGTGCTCTACCCGTGAGGGGCGAGTTCTCGGTCGGCTGCAACGGACGCGGCGCGATGCACAGCGCGCCGGTTTCGGTGGACGAGCAGTTCCGGCTGGTGAAGGCGGCGGGGGTGTTCGACCATTTCGACCGCATGCCCCAGCCTGGCGTCGAGGCAGAGTATGCGCGCGCGGCGCAGAAGCACGACCTGCCGATCCGCACCGGCCTGTGGTCCTACACCGTCGGCAGGGACGAGGTGAAGCTGGAGAAGACCTTCCGCATATGCAAGGAAGCGGGCGCGGAGTGCCACAACCTGATGGTGTACGCGAAGCACGCCAACGGCCACGTCACCACCGACCAGGAGATCGCCGATTTCTACCGCCGCGCCTATGACCTTGGCGGCAAGGCCGGCATCACCATCGGCTTCGAGGTCCACATCAACATGTGGTCGGAGGATTTCCGCCGCGTGAACCGCGTCGCGCGCATGGTGCAGGCGACGGGCATCCCGTTCAATTTCGTGCTCGATCACAGCCATGTGCTGCTCAAGGTGGAAAACCCGGAGGAGCAGGACGTGAGCGGCATCCGCGAGGACGTCGAGGCCGGGCGCCTGCTGATCGACCCCTACGAGGAAGGCAATGTCCTCGACGAGTGGATCGGCATGGGGATGACCATCTGGCTGCAGATCCGGCCGGTGTCGCCCAGCGGGCCGAAGAACCGCTGGGCGCAGCGAGACGGCGGCGGCTGGGGCCGCGCCGTCCAGTACCCCTTCGTCAAGCCCAAGCCGGGTGAATGGCATTCGCCCTGGCACGCCTACCGCGTCGAGCCGTGCAAGGAAGTGGTGCGCCGTGTGCTGCGCCAACACCGCGACAACCCGAAAAGCCCGCTGCGCTGGATCACCACCGACATGCTCGACATGCCCGACTACGGCGGCGGCGCGAAGTACTCGCTGATCGAGCAGAACGCGGCCATTGCGCGCTGGTTCCGCAAGACTTGGGACGAGATCAAGGCCGAGAAGCCTGCTTGAGGATCTGAGCGGCGCGCGCGAGCGCGCGCTCGGAAATGCGCGCGCGCACGCCTTCGAAGCCGGGCCCGCGCGTGGCGTCGAGTCCCATCCGGGAAGTGGTGCCCTCCGGCGAAGCCGAGGGATCGAGCGCGTTGCCGGGAAGACCGTCGACGATCACCACATCGCGGTGCGGCTGGAAATGGGTGGCCAGCGCCCACAGCACCTGCGAGTCGTCGCCGAGCTCGATGTCGTCGTCGAGCGCGATCACCGTCTTCAGGTAGGGATCCCAGCCGAGCAGCGCGAGCATCACCTGGCGCGCCTCGCCCTCGCGGCGCTGGCGCAGCGCGACATAGGCGTGAAAATGCACGCCGGAATTCGGGTAGTGCAGCGCCGTGACGGACGGGAAGCGCTCCATCAGCTTCTCGGCCATCTCCGACTCGCGCGGCACGCGGGAGAGATTCAGGTGCTCCGGAGAATTGCCGCCGACGACGTCGACCAGGATCGCGTCCTTCCGGCGCAGCACGGTGTCGACGCGAAACAGGCTGTTGGTGGTGCGGCTCGACGAGTAGCCGGTGAATTCGCCGAACGGGCCTTCCTCCACCTTCGCCTCGGGGTCCAGCGTGCCTTCAAGCACGATCTCGGCGGCGGCGGGTACGCCGATCCCATGTTTTGGGGTTTTGATGATCTGCAAAGCCTCGCCTAGGAGGCCACCTGCTATACGGCGTTCGTCCGCTCCATAGGCCACGCGCGCCGAAGCAGCCATCATGAAAAGCGGGTGCGCCCCGATGACCATGGCAATGGGCAAGGGCCGCTTCTTCTCCTTTGCAATTTCCAGCGAGCGCCACAGGTGTCCGCGCGAATGCAGGCTCGTCGCTAGCTCGGTCTTCGAGTGCAGCATCGCGCGGTGGTAGCTGAGATTGCCCGGCTCCTCGCACACGACGAGGCCGTTGGTGACATAGGGCGCCTTGTCGGTCTCGAAGTGCCTGAGCAGCGGCAGCCGGGTCAGATCGACTTTGGGGTCCACCGCTTCCAAAACCGGGCCATTCGCGACGACCTTGGGATCGACAGCCTTGCGCGCCTTTTCCTGGTAGACCTGATGGAGCTTTTCAGGAACGGTGTCGAGAAGGCGGGCAATCCGCTGCCGCGAGGCGAAGAGATTGGTGACGACCCTGGTGCCGTTCACGCGCTCGAGCACGAGCAGCGGATCGCGGCCCTGCGCCGCGAGCGCCCAGACCAGCGCGGTCACCTCCTGGTCGGGGGAGATCTCCTCTTTTACGAGAAATACGTCATCCGGATACCGGTCGCGGTAATCATCGAGAAAGCGGCGAAAGTCCTGGCTCACTTCACTCCCGCGTAGGTGTCCTTCAGACGCGCCTTGGCCTCCTCCATGTTCCGCGGCGGCGGCGTGGTCTTGATGCCGCACAGGCGCGCGATGTTGTTACCCATGTAGTCCTCGAGGCCGTCCTCGTCGAGATTCATGCCTTGTGGCGGCGGCGAGCACAGCACCTCGAGCTCGCGCAGCCACATGCCGGGCTCGTTGGGCGGCGAATCGGTGCCGAACACGATCTTGTGGCGCGGCAGCTCCTTGGCGAACTCGACGATGCGCGCCTGGAAGGTCCAGCCCGACTCGCAGACCACGTTCGGCGTGTCCACCGCCATCCAGAACGCCTCGAACGAATAGTTGCCGCCGGTCTGGATGCCGAAGTGCCCGATGATGAACTTGACCATCGGGAACTCGCGGATGATCGGGTAGAACTGCGTCGGGATGCTGTACGGGCCGTCGCCGGTGTGGATCAGGACCACCACATCGTGCTTCGCGCACATTTTCATCGCCGGGCGCAGCCAGTCGAGCGCGCGGTCGGGACGGTAGTTGTGCATGTTGGAATGCAGCTTCAGCATCTTGAAGCCGTACTCCTTGACGTGGAATTCGAGCTCGGCGGCCCCCTCCTCGGGTCCCCAGCGCGGGTTGAAGCTGAAGTTGCCGATGAAGCGGTCGGGGTACTTCTGCGTCAGCTCGGCGCAGTAGGCCATATAGTCGCGGATGCCTTGGCGGCCGGTGCGGTTGCCATCCCGGTACACCGTGTTGCCCGGCGGCGGCTGGATGAAGCCCATGTCGATGCGGCGCGGCCTGCCGTTGATCAGGTAGGGGCCGTCCATCAGCTTGAGCATCCGCTCGCCGTTGAACGGCGTGCCGGTATGCCGCCAGGCCTCGTCGACGACGTTGGTCGGGTGCAGGTGCGTGTCGATGATCATGCGTGTCCTTTCACGCGCACCTTCGCTTCCTCGACGTTGCGCGGCACCCGGGTCGGCTTGAGGCCGATCATGCGGGCGAGGTTGTTGCCGAGGTAGTCCTCGAGGGTGTCCTCGTCGAGGTTCATGCCCTGCGGCGGCTCCATGCAGAGCACCTCGAGCAGGCGCAGCCACATGCCGGGCTCGTTCGGCGGCGTGTCGGTACCGAACAGGATCTTGTGCTTCGGCAGGTCCTTCGCGAATTCGACGATGCGCGACTGCAGGCACCAGCCCGATTCGCAGTACACGTTGGGCAGCTCCATCGCCCACTGGAACGGCTCGAAGCAGTACACGCCGCCGGTCTGCACGCCGAAGTGCGCCATGACGAAATTTACCGTCGGGAATTCCTTGATCAGCGGCACCCATTCGGTCGGGATGCTGTACGGGCCATCTCCGGTGTGCACCTTGACCAGCAGCCCCAGGTCGGCGCACTTCTTCAGCGCGGGCCGGATCCAGTCCTTGGCGCGGTCGGGCCGGTACGCGTGCATGTTGGCTTGGAACTGCACCATCTTGAAGCCGAGTTCCTTGGCGTGGCGCTCGAGCTCGGCCACCCCGTTCTCGACGCCGCAGCGGGGGTTGTAGACATAGCAGCCGATGAAGCGCTCGGGATAACGCTGTGTCAGCTCGACGGTGTAGGCCATGTAGTGCCGGATCGCGTCGCGCCCGGTGCGGTTGCCGTCGGTCCAGTTGTAGATCGTGTTCCCCTGCGGCGGCTGGATGAATGCCATGTCGACGCGCCGCGGCTTGCCGTTCACCAGATAGGGCCCGTCCATCATCTTGATCAGGCGCTCACCGGTGAAGGGCTCGCCGTCATGCCGCCATGCCGAGTCGACCACCTTGGTGGGGTAGCAACTCAAGTCGATGATCATGAAAGGCTCCGGTCGGGTGCGGGGTGCGTGAGCAATTTCCCACCGGGCGCAGTTTCTATCTCGGCCCGGCTGACCGCTTCTACTCACGCCGCAGGCATTATAGATCTTTGACGAATTGTAGGGTGTACGCCTTGCGAAAGTCGAACGTGGCGGGCAAGGCGCCGGCGGCGCTCATGTCCCTGTAGAACGATTCCCAGCGCGCGTCGCTCATCGCGCCGTATTTCCCGCCCCGCGTCTCGCTGGATTCCGCAAGCGCGCGCTCGCGCATGACCTTGTGGATCGCCGCCATGCGCGGGTGGTCCTGCTGCGGGTTCATTTGCTGGATCAGGGCGTGAGCCTTGGCGGGGTTTTCCATGTACCGCTTCCAGCCTTCGTTCGACGCCTTGACGAAGGCGCGCACGACCTCGGGGCGCTCGCTGATGGTTTTTTCCGAGGTATCGATGGTATTGCCGTACGCGCCCCAGCCGAAATCGGCCAGCAGCAGGCTTCTGCAGCTAACCTCGACCTTGGCGCAATTCAGCGCGTCGTTGGTGACAAAGCCCTGCGAGGTCGCGTCGCGGTCGAGAGCAAACGCCCGGTAGCTCGGATCGAAGGGACGGATCTGGTCGTCTGAAAGACCGTAGCGGCCCTTGAGCCAGGGCCAGTAGTTCAAGCGCGCCGCGCCCGGCAGATAGATCTTCCTGCCCTTCAGGTCGCCGGGGCTCGCGATGCCGGAGCCTTCATGCACCATGATCGAGATCGCATCCTTCTGGAAGAACGCGGCGACGGTGACGATCGGCACGCCCTGTGCGCGGGCGCTGAGCGTGCGCATCTGCGAGCCCTGGGTGAAATCGGTCTGGCCCGCGGCGAGCAGCTGATGGATATTGACCTGGGGTCCGCCCGGACGGATGGTCACGTCGAGGCCGTATTTTTCGTAGACGCCTTCGGCTTTCGCGGCGAAGAACTGGCCGTCTTCCGGCTGCGGGTACCACTGCAGCGAAAGCGTGACTGGAACCGGCTTCTTGTCCTGCGCCATGCACAAGAACGGAACAAGGGCAATCAAGCAACTGGAAAAGATGCGGTTCATGGTCGCTCCTTCGCGCTGACACGCTGTGATAATGTAGGCGAGAATGCGCACGCTGATCAACAATCTCGAATTCATCCTCACCGTAGACAAGAGCAACAGCGTTCTGCGCAACGCTTCAGTGGTGATCGACGATCAGCGCATCGTCGATGTCGGGCCGGCGGCACAGATCTCCCGGCGGCATGCCCTGGGTTCTGTCGACAGCGTGATCGACGGCAGCCG
>Ga0099828_10004237_pt1 | contig 10118 bp, 9 predicted proteins | sample CZO8metaG_2_FD_79338 | JGI IMG/M metagenome (GOLD analysis project Ga0099828, IMG submission 79338) | Vadose zone soil microbial communities from the Eel River Critical Zone Observatory, Northern California, USA - CZOApr15con2H1.8 metaG | ecosystem: Environmental > Terrestrial > Soil > Vadose...
CGCTGCCCTTATGTTCGTGCGGCGTCGTGCCGGCCGCTTTGGCTCTGCGCCGGCAGGGTGCGAACCCGGGCGCGACCGTGGCATTCCTGATCGCCACGCCGGAAACCGGTGCCGACTCCATCAGCCTTAGCTACGCGCTGATGGATCCGATCACCACTGTGGCCCGCCCGGTTGCGGCGGTGTTCACCGCCATCACTGCCGGTATATGCACCAATTTATTCGGTATACCGAAGGTCGCGGAGCATCGCGAGACTCAGTTTCCGCCCTCCGCGGGCGAGTTGGATTCGCCTACGGCACATGCCCATGATCTGAACTCCGGCGATCTTCACGCCCACCATCACCCTGCCGATCCTGCCTCGGGACCGCAGACGGGGCAGGGCCTGATCGCCGAACGGGGGACGAGGGTCTGGCACGCCGTGAAGCGAATTCATCAGTACGCGTTTCGTCAGTTGCTGGACGACACTGGCTACTGGATCGTGCTGGGGATCGTCCTCTCCGCATTCATTGCGGCGGCGTTGCCACCCGCTTTCTTCGAGCGTTATCTCGACAACGAGTTGGCTTCCATGCTGGTGATGCTGGCCATTGGCATCCCGATCTACGTTTGCGCCTCCGAAGCCACTCCGCTGGCTGCCGCGCTGGTGATGAAAGGCCTGAATCCCGGCGCGGCACTGGTGTTTCTGCTGGCTGGACCCGCCACCAACATCGGCAGCATCGTGTTGCTGCTGAAGTTTCTCGGTGCCAGGGTCATGGCGATCTATCTCGGATCGATTGCCGTCGTCGCCCTGCTGGCAGGCTTTGCGCTCAACTGGATATACCGCGCCTGGGGAATCGATCCACGCGCAACTTTCGGTACCGCCACCGCCTTTCTCCCCGAATCCGTCAAGGTCGGAGCCGCGTTGCTGCTGATCGCCCTGCTCGTGTTGAGCATGCGGCGCACCCGCGTGCCTGTGGAGTGGATCTGGCTGAGGGACCGCTTCGCTGCTCTGTCCGGATTGCGGCTGACCACTGGCGGGCTCGCGAGCGCCGCCGCCCTAGTTGCTGCCGTCCTCTATGCCGGCAGCGGCCTGTTCACGGTTCGGCCGGGCGAGATCGGCGTGCAAATGCGATTCGGCAGGATCATCGAATCCGATCTCGAGCCGGGGCTGCATTACCGGTTACCGTGGCCGTTCGAGGCGCAGCGGGTCATCCAAAAGGATAGGGTGCAGCGCATTGAATTCGGCTTTGCGGGCAAGAAGACTCCAATGGCGGCACAACCCGCCGGTCGCCCGCGCACGGCCGCAGGCTGGACCCCGACGCCGGACATCACCACCGCAGCCGGGTCGTGGTTCCAGAAAGAGGCGGAACCGGAGGAGCCCTATCTTCTGACCGGCGACGGAAACCTGATCGACCTGCGCTGGGCCGTCCAGTTCCGGATCAAGGACGCCGTCGCCAACACTTTCAACGTCGCCGAGTCCGACATGCTGGTGCGCGGTGCGAGCCTGGCGGCACTGCGAGGCGTCGTCGCGCGTAGCGGAATCGATGCGATCTACACCTCTGAACGAAGCGGCGTGGAGCGGCAAGTCGAAGGAACGCTGCAACGCATTCTGGACGACACCCGAAGCGGCGTCGAAATCCTGTCTTTCCAACTTCTGTATGTACATCCCCCTGGCGAGGTCCACGACGCATTCCGCGACGTCGCCAGTTCGCAGGAGGACAAGCTGCGTACCATAAACCGGGCCAACATCTTCGCGGTCGAGACGGTGAATCAGGCGAAGGCGGAGGCGGCTGCAATGATCGAACAGGCGCTGGCACTGAAGGAGCAGCAAATATTGCACGCGCAGGGAGATGCCGCGGGTTTCGGGCTGAAGCTCCGCGCATACCAGCGCGCACCCGGACTCACCAGGTTCCGTCTGCAGGTCGAGAGCATCGAGGAAACGCTGCCGGGCCTGCAGAAATTCGTCATGCCGGGCGCAGGCGACGTCAAGGATTTGGATATGTGGCTGCTGCAGCCGCCCGGCATGAGCCGGAGCAAGTAAATGGAACAAACGATCAACCCTGCAACGCCCGCACATGCGGTCTTGCGGCCGCGCATGGCCGTGACGCTGGTCGCGATTGCGCTGTTGGCGTGGGCGCTGGTCGCCTGCTTCTTTGCCGTCGACGTTACTGAATTCGGGCTGGTGACCAGGTTCGGAAGCGTAGTACGTGTGGTGCGCGAGCCTGGACTTCACATCAAGGCCCCTTTCGACACTGTCGTGAGTCTGGACCGGCGCCTGACCTTTTCGCGTCCCGGACAGGCCGAATATCTCACCGTGGACAAGAAGAATATCGTCGTCGAAAGCCTGGTGACCTGGCGCGTCACCGATCCGGAGCGCTACCTGGTGACGCTGGCTACGCGATCTGCGGCCGATCCGCGGCTTGCCGACGTCATGCTCGGTGAAGTCGGGTCCGTGCTCGGCACTCATCCGGCGGCATCCCTGATCGCGCCGGACGGGAATTCCCAGCGCTTCCGTGACATTGTCGGGCAGATCCGGGAACGGGTCGCGGCCTACGCGCGTACTGCCTACGGCATCGATGTGATCGACGTGGAGTTGCTGCGGCTGAGCCTTCCCGAGCAGAACCGCATTCCTGTTTTCGAACGCATGAAGGCGGAGCGAGGCAAGATGGCCAAGGAGTACCGCACCGCCGGAGAGCTGCTAGGCAGAAAGATCATCGCCCAGGCCGACCGGGAAAAAACGCACATCGAGGCGGAGGCCTATTCCCAGGCGCAAAGGGTCAAGGCCGAGGGCGACGCGGAAGCCACACGCATCTACTCCGCTGCGTTCAGCAGGAATCCCTCGTTCTACAAATTCCTGCGCACCCTGCAGGCCTACGAGAAATTCATGGACGAGAACACGACGCTGTTTCTTCCGGCCAATTCGGAAGTGCTGCGCGTACTCGGGCCGCTGCCACACCAGGGAGCAGCCAGCCCTTCGCATCACTACGCGACCACCAAGACGCATGACCCCGCGCAGCCCGGGGCGGAGGCGGAATCCATGCCGCTCGCGCGTCAATCGGCCGAACCGGAGCGCAGCCCGTGATGAGCGATCGTGGTCAGGAGAGCGTGCGCAACGGGGCCGGGCCGCCGTGGAATACTTCATCGATGCCTGGGCGGCGTTACTGGTTCGGCGTGCTCGGGCTGGTCCTGCCTGTGGTCTACTTCATCTCGGGATTCTACGTAGTGAATGCGGACGAGCATGCGGTGGTGCGCCGGTTCGGAGCCATTGAGGCGCGCGTGGGTCCGGGAATGCATTACCGGATGCCTTGGCCGGTGGATCGGGTCGACATTCTCAAGACGACCAGTGTGATGAAGATCGGGGTCGGCTTCGACTTGCGCGACAAAGACGCGGAATCGCCCAAAGGCGTCGAGCTCCTGACCGGTGACACCAACATCCTCAATGTTGCCCTGGCGGTCCAATACGTCATCGGCAACCCCGCCGATTACCTGTTCCAGGTCGACGGACCGCAGACGTTGGTCGGAGCGCTCGCCGAAAGCGTCCTGACGGAAACGGTGGTGGGCATGCCGATCGACGAGGTATTGACCACCGGCCGGCTCGCCATCCAGGCGCGGGTCAAGCTGAAGACCCAGGAAGCGCTGGATCGCTACCAGAGCGGTGTTCAGATCTCCTCGGTGAACATCATGAACATCACGCTGGATCCACCCGTTGCGCAAGCATTTCAGGACGTCGCCGACGCCATGGCGGACCGCGAAAAGACGCAAAACGAGGCGCGCGCTTATGCGAACGACCAGATTCCGAGCGCGCGGGGCGAAGCCAGCCGGACCGTGAGCGACGCGCAGAACTACAAGCAGCAGCGCATTGCCGAGGCCATCGGCAATGCCACCCGCTTTCAGGCGCTGCTGCAGGAGTACCAAAAGGCACCCGAAGTGACGCGCTCGCGGATCTATCTGGATTCGATGGAAAAGATCCTTCCGAAGGTGAAGCTTTACGTCATCGATTCCCAGGGCGGTCGTGTTCCGATCAATCTCCGGGTTACTGCTCCGGGAAACACCGAGAAATAAGATAGACAAACCCTTTTGCCGCAGAGGACACAGAGATCACAGAGGAGAACGAGATCAAGAGCGTTGACGCAAAGGACACAAAGAAAACCATAACCGGGATTGGGCGTGAATGGGTGCGACCAATCTGAGTCAACCACTATGGTCGCACGCAGCACCAGCCTTCAATTCAAGTACCTTGTCTTGCTTTTCTCTGTGATCTCTGTGTCCTCTGGGGCTAAGTTCTAGAAGTAGTAGATAGCGACGATGAATGCCGCGACCATCGCGGCCACCACGCACCAGCCCAGAAGCCGCAGTTCGGGGTCGTGCCAGAATCGCGTAAGGATATTCGGCGGCACGGGCGCGCGGATCAGCCTGGCGTGATCTTTCGGGTCCGGTTCGGCAAGGCGTTTGATCGCCGCGGACGAATCGAAGAGGTGCGACAGCGCGAGCCGCGTGTTCGAATCCACGATGATGTTCTGCAGCCGCGTGGCGCGCGTCCTCGTTCCGCCCTCGGCCACGGCCGCGTCGCCGTTTTCGGCGCCGATGCGCAGCGTCTTGGTGCGTCCATCGTCTCTCTGCGCTGCTTTGCCCTTTGCCTCCTTGCCCATGCGCACGGTGGTGTCGGGTTCGGCGCGATGGCCGCCGAGTTCACTCAGGCAGGCCTGCAGGTCCGCGGCGAACTGGTGGGCATCCTGATAGCGCTCGTCGGCGTCCTTCTCCAGCGCCTTGGCCACGACCAGGTCGAGCACCGAGGGCACCTGGCGGTTGATGCGGCTCGGCGGCACCGGCCGCAGTTGGGAAACGTTGTACATGATCTCGGAAGGATCCGAGCCCGCGAACAGCTTGGTGCCGGTCAGCATCTCGTACAGCACCGTGCCGAGCGAGAAGATGTCCGAGCGGTGATCCACCGGCCGGCCGCTCACCTGTTCCGGCGACATGTAGCGCGGCGTACCGAGCATCATGCCGGTCTCGGTTTTCAGGTCCGACTGGCGCATCCGTGCGATGCCGAAGTCCATGATCTTCACCCGACCTCCCGCGACGACCATGATGTTGGGCGGCTTGATGTCGCGGTGAACTACGCCACGATCGTGTGCGAATGCAAGCGCGTCAGCGACCTGCTCGACGATACGCACTGCCTCGGGCACCTTGAATCGCCGTTTCGCCGCCATGCTGGCCAGATCGGTGCCTTCGAGCAGTTCCATCGTCATGTATACCATCTCGCCTTCGTGGCCGACGTCGTAGATAGTAACGATGCTCGGATGCGCGAGCCGTCCCGCCGCCCGGGCTTCCTGGGTGAAGCGGGCCTCGTATTCCTTGCGGTCGGCATCGTCCGCCGGAATGACGATGGTCTTGATGGCGAGCGGCCGGTCCAGCACCGGGTCTGCCGCCTTGTACACCACGCCCATCGCTCCCCGCCCGAGTTCGCCGAGGATGCGGTAGCGTCCTATCTCTTTAAGTTTCTGCGTTGCCATGATGTCGGGATGCGCGGCTCAGGACTTGACCATCAGCGAATCCCACATGCGGCGGAAAAAACCGCGCTCATCACCGGGGGCGAAGGCAAATTCAATGGTGGTCACCCTGCCGGGGCGGAGCTCCACGTCGTATCGGTACGCCGGGTAGCCTTTTTTTCGCACTTCGACGATATGCCGGCCGGGGTCGAGGCGCAGTTGCGCAAGGGGCGGGCTCTTGCCCCGTGGCATGCCATCCACGAATACATCACCGTCCGGGTAGATGTCGAATGCGAGCACGCCGGGCTTGCCCGCGTAAACTTCGCGGCGAATTTCCTCGCGGAATACCACCGCGCCGGCGGCGAAACCGACCATCGCGATTGCGCCGACGGCGGCGAGGACCTTGCGGCGGCGGCCAGCCACGTTCGGGTCCGGCGAGAGCACTTCGTGTGTGCGCACGTTGGCGTCGGTGAACACGCCAGCGGGCCGCAGGCCCACCGCGCGGTGGGGCGCGGCCGCGGCGAGCGCGTCGCGGAACGCGCGCGACACGATGAGGCGTCCGGCGCCGGCGAAGTGCGCGATTGCGGCAGCGGTACCGATCGCGTCACCGATCAGGCCCTGCAGGCCTTCGTCGTCCGGCGCCGGTCGCACCGCGCCGTGATTGATGGCGATCGCGACCGGAACGCCCGCCTCCGTTACGCGCGAGCAGCGCTGCGCGATTTCGAGGGCTCCCGCCGGGTCGTCGAGGATCACGACCGCAACGCCGTCCGGCGCATCGAGAACGATGCGTCTGTCTGCCGGATATTCGTCCAGCGACACCGCCAGCGCGGCTTCAAGCTGCGCACGCAGGCGCGCCTGCTCGGCCACCGGCCGGCGCACGAACTCGGTGATCCTGGCAAATATGACGCTTGCCAGAGAGGGCAGAGTACTGGGCTCGTTCACGTCACAGGCGGGAGTTGAAAAAGTACCGGAATTCTACACGTTAGAAAGGCCGTTACGGCCCTTCCGGATTGACTGCCCGGCCCGTCAACGCTAACCTATTATGGTTCCATAATGGTTCCACCAGGACCCCATGCTTACGCTCACGCTCAAGAACATTCCTAAGGAACTCCACACCAGACTCAAAGAGAGTGCGGAGAGAAACCGCCGCAGCCTCAACAGCGAGATTCTCACCAGGCTCGAAAGCGACTTTACCGTGCCACCCGTCGATCCCGCCATTCATGCGAAGACGCTGAAGGCGTTTACCGCACGGTTACCCCGGGTCGAGCACGGCCGGGTCGCACGGTACAAGCGCCAAGGGCGCGCGTGATAGTTGTTGACAGCAACATCATCGCGTATTGCTGGTTGAGCGGGCCGCTGACCGCTACGGCGCAGGCCGTTCGCGTAAAGGACCTGGACTGGCACGTCCCGATTCTATGGCGCTCAGAAATGCGTAGCATCCTGACGGGATATCTCCGGGACGGCAGCCTGTCCCGGGCGCAGGTCGCTCGCGTTATGGAGGCCGCGGAAGATGCCCTCACGGCTGGCGAGCATCTTGTTCCGAGCGCCGAGGTGTTCGGGTTCGCCGAAAGGTCGCGGTTGTCGGCTTACGACTGTGAATTCGTAGTGCTGGCTTCGATGCTATCCGTACCGCTGGTGACCACGGACAAGGTGGTGCTCAAAGCGTTTCCCGCGGTCGCCCTGACGATGGATGCGTTCCTGGCCACGTGAGAAGGAAAGCCGGGCTTTTCCCCCGAGTCATGTAGCCGTCGTTCCTTCACTCTTGTTTTTCCCCATCACACTTCACTCATCACTGGGTAAGTCTCAGCGTTCGCAGAACACACTTAGCGATCATTTCTCATGGAACACTTTACGCAGGTACGGGCACAGTTCGAAAATGCAGAAGCCACAGCAATCCTCGTCCTGCCTTGCTTTGCAGGTTTTCTCGATTATCTTATTCATGTTCATCGGTTGTTAAGCAGTGGTCAGTTCAACGTCAAAAAAGTGTTCTGCGAACGCTGAGACTCGCCCAGTGATGAGTGATGGCAAAGTCTAGCCAGTTTTCTCTCGTTTTGAGGTTTTCGTTGCGATCTCTCTTTTCACCTCTGCGAGAATCAAACGCGCCGATGGAATTGTAGTTCCGACATAACCCGTAAACGGGTTAGTCTGCGCTGAAACTCGCACGGTTCGTTTTCAACGCACTTATTGCTGGCCATCGGCCGGCTGTATTCACTAATATTCGGCCATGTATCGGCGAACCGAATCGGAAATGGAAGACCTCGACTTCACTGGGGCGGCGCGCGACGAGATCTACGATCCGGCGATTGCACAGACCTGCTTCGAAGCGCTGGGCAAACCGGAGAGCGTCGAAGAAGGCAAATCCTTCTTCGAGCACAATCAGACGAGCGACCGGATGTACCTGCTGGTGGAAGGCCAGGTTCGCCTGATTCGCGGAACCAAGACCCTCGACATCATCAAGCCGGGAGAGATTTTCGGCGAAATAGCGGTCATCACCGGCCACCCGCGCACCGCTTCGGCGGTCGCGAAGATCGCCAGCCGCGCGCTCTCGCTCGACGCGAAACAGTTCGAGCAGGCGATCCAGGGGACGCCGGAATTCGCGCTCATGCTCATGGGCATTCTGATCAAGCGCCTGCGCCTGTCGGTCGCCATCCTCGACCGGACCGGCAACCTGCCCGACCGGTCGGCGAAAGACGCGAGCAGCGTCTTCGACTTGCTCGGTGAGCTGACGGCCGGGCTCAAGCAGCGTCCGCCGCAGACCTTCCCCGCCAGGCGCGCGATCATGAAGGAAGGCGACAAAGGCGGATTCATGTACGTGGTGGTGAAGGGTAACGTTGCCGTGTCCATCAAGTCGAAAGTCGTAGAGCGCGCCGGGCCCGGCGGCGTATTCGGCGAGATGGCGCTGGTGGACCAGTCGCCGCGTGCCGCCAGCGCCGTTGCGGAATCCGACACCGAGTTGCTGCCGGTGAACCGCTACGACTTCCTCTCGCTGGTGACGACCAAGCCCGCGTTCGCAGTTTCGCTGCTCAGATCGCTGGCAGAGCGGCTGCGGCGCATGACCGCGCGCCAGGCGTAAGGCCGGTGATGGGTGATGGGTGATGGGTGATGGGTGATGGGTGATGGGTGATGGGCAAAGTCTAGTCAATCCTGTTTTCCACTTCGGGTTTCCTTCGCATCCCTCGCTCTTCTGAAAGAACAAACGCCGCACGGATGAATACCGTGCGGCGTTCGTTTGTCGGCACTCCGGGTTTATGTGCGGCCGAAGACCTCGTTGACGTCCACTTTCCTCGTGGTCACCACCATCGAGGTCGTGCCATGCACGGGCTCGCGGCCGGCGACGTTCACATCCGCGGGACGGATAACCAGCGGGCCGGCGATCTTCACTGCCGGAATGCTAGCGCGGCCATAAACGTTCGCTACGTAGCCGGGATCCGCAATGCTCACGCCCGTTTCGGCAAACGCGCCGCTGGCGGCAACGGCAAATCCGGCAGTAACAATCAGTTTTGAAAACTTCATCTATAACTCCTTTCGATGCTTACAACGATAACAAGGATGAAAAACCGGCACTTCATCGTGTGAAGCGACCGGCGCTACCGCGGGCGGAAAGACGATCTTCCCGTCCTTGGTCCGGTCAGTCAGGCCTTACCGAATGCGTCTCTCCGTGGGACACCACCGAGACCTCCCGGGCAGCGTCTTCCGGAATCGGGAAACACCTCCGTCGCCTTTCCTATTCCTGAGTCGCGTAGAACCCCGGGTCGCTCGCAGAACGACTGCCGTCGTGTGCCAGCTCGGTCCCGCAGACTCGCGTAAGTAATGCGGCTTCCGAAGAATCAGCGTCCGGCGGGAAGTACATCACGCCGCTTGCCGTGTCAGCCCACACGGTCGTTCCTCCCCCAAGCTCACCCGATTGAAAGCTCCAGGCCGCGTAGCCGAGTTGCCCCGTCTTGCAATCGACCTCGTACAGCGTGACCCGCGACCGGTGCGGATACATCGGCTCGCCCAGGTACTCGGTGTGCTTGTAACTCTGCACCGCCCAGGCTTTCCAAACGGATCCGTCATGATGAATGCTGTTCTTGTCCAGCAGCATGGCCTCCTCAGGCTGCGCATTAAGAACTTCCCAGTCCGCCGCGGTTGCGGCGCCGGTCGCGATGGCGAATACCAGCGGCAAATACACAAAAATCTTCCTTATCATCAGAACCTCCTCAATTGACGACCCACATTCTGCGTGGCCGAGCACAGCCGGAGTCCGCGCGAACAAGATCTGCTGTCGTTCATTCTTTCCCGGCACGGTTACAGGCGTTTTACCGGACGCGATCACGCGCGTAAATTCTTGCGCGTGACGACCCGATGGTTGATGCTCAAACGGTTCACAATATTTTTCCGTTCCTGCCAGCTCCCATCGGTGTTGAAGAAAATCCGTCACATTTGGGTGACGCGTTCATCTGCGGTGCAACGCACGTCCATCGGCGCTTCACCCGCCAGTGTCCGGCCCGATGCCGGAAGGAAATCCGCCGGGTCGGACTGCGCGGCGAGAATGATCTCGTCCGCCACCTCCGGCAGCAGCTTGATGCAGCGCGATGCCGGATCGCACGGAATACCCTCTTTCCCTAGCTTGATCGCTTCGCAGTGCGGTTTCGTCTCGCGATCGACCTCGAAGC
>Ga0099828_10004239_pt1 | contig 10116 bp, 11 predicted proteins | sample CZO8metaG_2_FD_79338 | JGI IMG/M metagenome (GOLD analysis project Ga0099828, IMG submission 79338) | Vadose zone soil microbial communities from the Eel River Critical Zone Observatory, Northern California, USA - CZOApr15con2H1.8 metaG | ecosystem: Environmental > Terrestrial > Soil > Vadose...
GCGTGCCTGCGGAGCACGAGGCCAGAGGTTCGATTCCTCTCAGGCGCACTCCTGACCCTCTCCAGCCAGGATTCTTCACAACGGGTCCGAACCCCGTTCAGTCGGAGGAATGGTCATGAGCGATATTCAGACACAGGTCCAGGCCTTCATCGACCAGCTGTTTGGCCTGGGCGGCTCGGGTGGCAGCTTCGCTTTATGGGGACACCGCGAGCGGGATCGCGTGCGCCGTGACCAAGAACCGGCTCACGCCCGACTTCAACGCCGCGACCCAGGTCATTGAGATGGTCAACGCGGCGCTGGGCGAGGGCTGATGGCGCGGAACAGCGGCGGCGCGGCATGGGTTCAAGACTGCGAATGGACGAGCAGCCGCGGTATGTCTCCCGCGTCCGCATCGTGCGCGAGCGCGGTCCGCTCCGGCAGGCGTACCTTCCCGCCGAGGCCGACCCGGTCGTCTTCGGCACGCACGACGAGGTCCGCGAGCACTACGGCACCGCGCCGGGCCAGTATCCCGAGCACGCGACCACGCTCGACTACGTCGTCGCGGCGGCCGCCGGTTGACTGGCCGGGACCCTGGGCGGCGCGCTGGAGGCGCGCGGGATCGATGCCGGCGGCGGACGTTTGACCGCCGAGGCTGAAGGGGACGTACACGTAGAGGACAAGGTCCTGGTGATCAAGCGGATCCGCGTGCGCTACCTACTCAAGGACTGCCCCGAGGACAAGCGGGAAGCGGCCGAACGCGCCCACGCGTTCCATGCCGGCCGCTGTCCGGTCGCCCGGAGCATAGGCGGCTCGATCGACATCACGACCGAGCTGCAGTTCGCGTAGAGGAGATAGGAGAGACAAGATGTGGTTGTTCTCGCGGCACAAGCAGGAGCTGCCGGCGGCCGAGGACGCGCTGCCAGGTCGATCCCGGCCCGTCTCGACGCCTGGCCGGCACCTGGTGTCGGGCGCGTCGCTGGCCCCGCCGTACCCGGAAGGGTCCGCGCTGGCCGACTTCGCCCTCGGCTGCTTCTGGGGCGCGGAGCGCAAGTTCTGGCAGACCCCGGGGGTCCTGGTGACCGCGGCCGGCTACCAGGGCGGGTTCACCCCCAACCCCACCTACGAAGAGGTCTGCTCCGGGCAGACGGGCCACGCTGAGGCCGTGCGCGTCGTCTTCGATCCCGCGCAGGTCACCTATCCCGAGCTGCTGCGGGTCTTCTGGGAGTCGCACGACCCCACCCAGGGCATGCGCCAGGGCAACGACGTGGGGACCCAGTACCGCTCGGCGATCTACGTCAGCTCATACGAGCAGCGCCGCGCCGCGGAGGAGTCCCGCAGCGCCTTCCAGCAGGCGCTGACGGCCGCCGGGCACGGGCGGATCACGACCGAGATCGCGGACGCGCCCGAGTTCTACTTCGCCGAGGATTACCACCAGCAGTACCTGGCCCGGAACCCCAACGGCTACTGCGGCCTGGGCGGTACCGGCGTGGCCTGCCCGGTGGGCATCGCCGGCGCCGGAACGGCTTCGGGCGGGACAGGTCCCGCCCCTACTTAAGGGCGCCCGTGATCCCCTCGACGAAGTAGTCGAGGAAGAAGTTGTAGACGATCGCCACCGGCACGCCCGCTAGCAGCGCGCCGGTCATCAGCTCGCCCCAGAAGTAGAGGTCGCCGCGGATGAGCTCGGTAGGCACGCCGGTGTTGAGCACCTTCTGGCTGGAGCTGCTGGCGAAGGTCAGCGCGTACAGGAAGTCCTGCATCGAGAGCGTGAAAGCGAAGATGGCTGCGGTCAGGATGCCGGGGATCGTGAGTGGGAGAACCACCCGCCAGACCGCCTGCCAGCGGTTGGCCCCGTCCACCACGGCAGCCTCCTCCAGCTCGATCGGGATCCGCCTGAAGAACCCGATCAGGAGCCAGAGGCAGAAGGGCACCGTGAAGGTGGGGTAGACGGCCACCATCGCCCACTTGCTGTTGGGCAGCTGCAGCAGGTTGACCACGATCTGGTTGAGGGGCAAGAAGAGCAGGATGGGCGGGATCAGGTAGGTCATGAAGACCCCGATCCCGATGTTCTCGGCGCCTCGGAAGCGCAGCCGCGCCAGGGCATAGGCGGCCGGGACGCAGAGCGCCAGCGTGATCAGCACCACGAAGAAGGCGACCAGGTAGGTGTTGCCGTACCAGGTCAGAAAGCGGGTGTGCTCGAAGAGATATTTGATGTGGTCGAAGGACAGTGGCTGCTTGTACCAGAACGGGTTGACCTGCAGGTCGACCAGGTCGTAGTCGGCCACGAAGGTGGCCCTGACCATCCACCAGATCGGGATCACCGCGATGAACAGGTAGAAGGCGAAGGCGAGGCCGACCAGGGTGCCGTCGCGGACCTTGCGCCACCTGAGCGGGCGGGCCGGCAGCACGCTCACGTGACGGCCTGCCTCCGGTAGAGGAGGCGCAGGAAGAACACGACGGCCACGAAGAGGAAGGGGAAGAAGATCAGCGCCATCGCCGCGCCGGTTGAGAGGTTGCCCCCCTGGATCCCGGTCTGGAACGCGAGCAGGGGCACGATCTGGGTCGTGTAGCCGGGCCCTCCGTTGGTGAGCAGGTAGACGATCGTGAGGTCGCCCAGGGTGAAGGTGACGTCGAAGATCAGCCCGATGAAGATGATGGGCGCGATCATCGGCGTGATCACGTAGTGCCAGGTCCGGAAGAAGCCCGCCCCGTCGACCTTGGCGGCGTCATAGATGTCGCTCGGGATCGAGGTGAGGCCGGCCAGGACGATCACGGCCGAGAACGGGAACCCGCGCCAGATGTTCACGATCAGGATGCCCAGGTAGCCCCAGAGCGCGTCTCCCCGCCAGTCGGGATAGGGCGGGTTCATCAGGTGCAGCTGGGCGATCGCCCAGTTGATGGTGCTGAACTGGGGGTCGAACATCCATCTCCAGCTGAGCAGCGAGAGGGAGATGGGCAGCGTCCAGGGCAGCATCAGGAAGCCGCGGATGATCTTTTTGCCGGGCATGTGGCGCAGCAGCAGGAAGGCCAGGCCGATCCCGAGCACGGCCTTGCCGACCTCGGCCAGGACGGTGAAGCTGAGCGAGTTCCAGACCGCCTTCTGGAAGACCTCGTCACCGAGCAGCTCCTGGTAGTGGGCCAGACCGACGAAGCTCTGGTCGCCGCCCGCCACCGTCACGTTGCTGACGCTGAAGTAGATGGAAAGGAAGAACGGGTAGGCGACCAGGACCAGGATGTAGACGAGGACGGGGCTGATCAGGCCGTAGCCGAGCAGGGCTTCGGTTCGGATTCGGGGCAGGCGAGTGCCGCGGCCCCTCTCCGATGGGACAGCGCGCGTCGCGGTGCCCACGTCGGAGAGGCACACTACCACCGGTGAACGCCGCAGGCCAGCGGGCGGCACGGGCAGCCACCTTCCCGCTGGCGCCGGGTGGGGCTCGCCGGCGCCGGCTGCTGGCCGGCTACGCCCTCTGCCTACCGGCGCTGGCGGCGGTGCTGCTCATGCTCGCCTGGCCGGTCGCCTTCGACATCGGGGTCAGCTTCACCGACGCCCGGGGGTTCGAGGCGAGCGGGCCCTTCATCGGCCTGGGCAATTTCGCCGCCATCTTCGCCGACCCCGAGTACTGGGAGGCCGCTCGCAACACCCTGGTGCTGGTCGTGCTGACCGCGGCCGTCCAGGTGCTGATCGGAGTCCTGACCGGCCTGCTTCTCTGGTGGCGCTTCCTCGGCCGCAGCCTGGTCTTCCTGGCGGTCTTCATCCCCTGGGCGTTCCCGAGCTCCTTCTCGGCCTTTGCCTGGTACTGGCTGATGACACCGCCGTTCGTGTCCTTCTACACGCACCAGGCGCTGGTCGTTCGCTTCTGGCTGGAGGGCCTGTTCGGAAACGGAGCCTGGGCGGTGCTGAGCATCGCCCTGATGAGCGTCTGGCGGGGCTCGTCGATCGTGGCCATCTTCACGCTCGCCGGCTTCAACGCCATCCCGGAGGAGCTGCTCGACTACGGCCGCCTGGAGGCCCGCAACGCCTGGCGCTTCTTCTGGCACGTGATGGTGCCGCTGAACCGCCGCTTCCTCCTGCTCGGGCTCCTGATCGGGGTCGTCATCAGCTACCTCGACTTCGTCGCCGTCTACGTCGAGACCGGCGGCCGGATCACCTTCCCGACGATCGGGACTCAGGCCTACATGCAGGGGATCTTTGCCGGCCGGGTCGGCTACGCGGCCGCCCTCGCCGTGACCCAGCTGCCGCCGGCCTTCCTGCTGGCCTGGCTGGGGCTGCGCTGGGTGGAGCGATCGCCGCGCTCCTCAGTCCCGGAGTCGGAGCTTCCCCCATTCAGCGCTGCCGTCAGACCTGCCGCGCCTCGAGTCCGAGGGGCGACCGGCCCCAGCCGCTGGCGTCTCCGCCGGCGCTTGCTGACCGCCGCCGGGCTGCTGGCCGCGGTGGCGGTCTTCGTCTTCCACATCTTCCCGCTCTACTACACGGCCGTGCAGGCGGTGCGGCCGCTGAACGAGTTCCCTCGGGGCCAGATCTTCTGGGCCTACCAGCCGGAGTTCGACAACGTTATCGAGGCGCTCAGCAAGCCGGTCTTCTGGCAGTGGGCGGGGAACACGCTGATCGTCTTCGGGATCGTCCTCGCCGCCGGCCTCGCCGCCTCGCTGATGGCCGGCTACGCGCTCGCCCGCTTCGAGCTGCCCGGCGCCTCCTGGCTGGCCCGGGCCACCTTCTGCGCCTACTTCGTCCCGCAGATGGCGGTCATGATCCCGATCTTCCAGATCTACGGGCACACCGGCCTGGACAACACGCTGCTGGGCATCATCCTTCTCTACCTGACCCTGGTGGTGCCCTTCGCCACCTGGCTCTTCTACGCCTACTTCCAGGGCCTGAACAGCGAGGTGGAGGAGCACGCCTGGCTGGACGGCAGCCGCTGGCAGGCCTTCCGCCACGTGGTGCTGCCCATGAGCTGGCCGGTGGTCATCGCCTGCGGCCTGTTCGCGATCGGGATGATGGGCTCCGACGTCGTCTACGCCAGCTCGTTCACGCTGACCAACGACTCCAAGACGCTAGTGGCCGGGCTGGGCATCACCGCCATCGAGCTCGACGAGTGGGCCAACGTCAACGCGTCCATCCTGGCCGCGTCTTTGCCCATCGTAGTCGCCTGCGCCGCCCTCGGCCGCTACTTCGTGGAAGGGCTCCGGGCGGCGCTGGTGGAGGGGGCTTAGCTGCCTAGCTCACCCCTTTGTAGATGCTCTTCAGGCGCCCCTTGGCGAAGTCGATGGCCGCCTGCACGCCGGCGTCACCCGCGGTCGTGACCGCCTTCTGGACCATGTCCGGGATCACGAAGGTGGTCTGGGTGATGATCGCCTCGTAGGTGGGCGGGCCGGGGTGGCCGAGCGTGGCCAGGATGTCGCCGTGATAGTCCTGCATGACGGCGTATTTGGAGTCCGGGAAGATGTTGGTTTTGTAGCGGTCGGCGTAGATCGGCATGTTGTAGAGCTTCGACTGCTTGAACGACTCCTCGTAGTTGTCCATCATGTACTTGAGGAACTCCTTGGCCGCCTCCTGGTTGGCCTGGGGCGCGAAGTTCCAGATCGCGTACACGTTGGCGTCCGGCATCGAGATCCCGTTCGGCCGGGCCGGGCCGGCCACCGGCGGATGCAGCTCGATCGCGTTGTAGAGCGCGTCGTTCTTTCCCTGCAGGCTCCGCATGGAGCTGATGGCGTCGTGGATGTAACCACCCTGGCCGGAGCCGAGGAACTGGTTGTCCGCCACGTCGTCCCAGGCGAAGACGTCCGGGTACATGGCCTCCTTGTAGAACTGCTGCGCGAACTTGAGGAAGGTCCGCATCTCTGGACTGTCGACCGTGATCGTCTTGCCGTCCGCGGCGACCTCGCTGGCGCCGAAGGCCCACATGACCGCCCGCCAGTTGTGATTGGCGTCGTTGCAGTGGGAGATGGCCAGCCCGGCCGGGCGGCCGGTGCCGAAGCCCACGCCCAGCTTGTCCTTGGCCGTATAGGCCTTGAGCGCGCGGCCCACGTTCAGGAAGTCCTCCCAGGTCTTCATCTTCTTGTAGTCGTAGCCGACCGCCTGGATGAGGTCGGGCCGCATCTGCGGCATGATCGCGATGTAGAAGTGCGGGAGGCCGGCCCAGCGCCCGTGCACCTTGGCCAGCTTCTCGCCCAGCGGCAGCACCTGGCCCCACTTCTTGACCGCGTAGTCGACCAGGTCGCCCATATCCACGAACTGCTTCTCGTAGAGGTAGGTCAGGATCTGGCTGTTCATCTCCACCAGGTCGTGACCGGAGCGGGCCGCCACCTCGGCCGCCATGCGCGAGGGCAGGTCGAGGTTGGTGATGTGGTCGACCGTGACCTCGATCTTGTTCTTGGTGCCCCAGTCGGTGGCGAACTTGTCGAGCCAGGTGTCGTAGTCGGGCACGAAGTGGGCCCACTGCAGGATCCGGAGCTGCTTCTTGCCGCCGGACGTCGTGCCAGACGTCCCTGGCGGGGCGCAGGCAGCCGCGGCTGCGCCGAGTGCCACTGTCGCCGCCCCCGAGAGGAAGCGGCGCCTGCTGAGCCGTTTGTCGAAGAGCCCTCTCATTCCGCGCCTCCCGCCAACGGTGTCGGCCGATCGGCCTCCCCGGCGTCCGCCCGGCCGCTTCCGCGAGGATACCCCTGGGTCGATGAGGCGGCAAGAAGCGGTTGTGGTGCCCAGCCTGAGCCAACCCGCCTTTCGCTGGGTGGTCCTGGGCCTGGCCACCTTCCTGCAGATCGGCGTCTCCATGCCGCAGCAGACGCCGGCCGCGATCGGGCCGATCCTGACCCAGGAGCTGGGCTTGAGCCGCGGCCAGCTGGGTCTCCTGACCTCGGCGATCTGGGGCGGGATGCTGCTGGGGATGCTGCCGTCCGGCCTGCTGGCCGATCGCTTCGGCGAGCGCCGGGTGATCGCAGTGGGGGTCACCCTGCTCGGCCTGGTGCTGCTGGCCGCCGCGCAGGCGCCCGCGTTTCCCTGGCTCTTCGCCCTGCTCCTGCTGGCGGCCCTGGGCGCCGCCTCCGCCTCGCCGGGCGGCACCAAGGCGATCGCGCTCTGGTTCCCACCTCGCGAACGCGGCCTGGCGATTGGCGTCCGGCAGATGGGAGTCAGCGCCGCCGGCGTCATGGCCTCGCTGCTCCTGCCTCCGATCGCGGTCGCGGCCCACTGGCAGGCGGCCTTCCGCACGGTGGCGGTGATCGCGATCAGCGCCAGCGCCGTCTTCTCGCTCTTCTACCGAGAGTCGCCGGCCAGGGAGATGCCTCAGGCGCACAGCGGCGGTGGGTTCGGCGAGCTCCTGCGCAACCGCACCTTTGTCTTCGGGACCGCCTTCGCCTGGTTCTTCATGGGCGCCCTGGGCGCCTCGGTCACCTACCTGGCGGTGGCCGTCCACCAGGACTTGGGGGTGTCCGCGATCGTGGCCGGGTACCTGCTGGCGGTCCTGCAGCTGGGCGGCATCGCGGGCCGGATCGGCTGGGGCATGCTCTCCGACCGGCTCGGCCGCCGAGCACCGGCGATGCTCGCCTGCGGGGCGCTGACGGCAGTCGTGGGGCTGGCCATGGCCTTCGTGCACGGCTCGGCGCCCCTGCCCCTGGTGGCCGCGCTGGCCTTCTTGCTCGGCATGGCGGCGATGGGCTGGAACGCGCTCTATCTGACCCTGGTCGCCGACCAGGTGCCGGTCCGGTCCGCCGCGACCGCGATCGGGGCCGGGCTGACCATCTCGTTCACTGGCATGTTCCTGGCGACGCCCCTCTTCGGGCTGATCGCGGACCGGGCTGGATCCTACGAACAGTCCTGGCTGGCGCTGGCGGCATGGGCGCTGCTGGGTACCCTGGCCGGCCTGGGCATCGGGGAGCGGCGGTCACCCTAGACTCGGTTCCGTTGGAAGCCGACTCCAGAGCCTGGGACCGGGACCTCCGGGCCCTCCAGTCGCCGGCGCCGCTGCTGCAGAGCTGGGCCTGGGGCGAGGTCCAGGCCCGGGCTGGCTGGCGGGTCGAGCGGGTGCGCCTGGAGGGCGCTCTGGCGACGGTTTTGCTCCGGGGACGGGGACCGCTGCGCTGGGGCTACGCACCCCGCGGGCCGCTGCCGGCCACCCCGGCCGCGGTCGACGCCCTGGCCGCCTGGGCGCGAGAGGCGGGCCTGGCCCGCCTCCGGGTCGAGCCCGAAGGCCCGAAAGTGCTGGCCGACGACCTGCGCCGGCTCGGCTTCCAGCCCTCCGACCCGGTGCAGCCCGCCAGCACGGCGATCGTGGAGCTGAAGCCGGACGAGGAGCTGCTGAAAGCCTTCGAACAGCGCACCCGCTATGCGATCCGCGTGGCGGAGCGCCGAGGCGTGACGGTGGCGGCGGGCGCCGACGGGGCCGAGCTCGACCGCCTCAGCCAGGGCTCGGCCGCCAGGCAGCACATCCGGCTGCCCGGCCGCGACTACTACGAGAACCTGCTCGAGCGCCTGCCCGGCAGCCGCACCTACGTGGCAGGGCAGGGGGGCAGAGCCCTGGCGGCGGCCCTGACGGCGAGCTTCGACGGCCGCGCCTACTACCTCTTCGCCGGCTGGGACGGTGAGCACCCGGAGCTGAACCCGACCTACGCCGCGCTCTGGGCCGCGATGCGCGCCGCCCGCGACGGCGCCTGCCGCGACTTCGACCTCTGGGGCGTGCCGCCCACCGACGACCCGGCTCATCCCTGGCACGGGCTGGGCCTATTCAAGCGCGGTTTCGGGGGCCGGCGGGTCGACTACGCCGGCACCTGGGACCTCGTCATCTCGCGCCTCGGGCACGGCCTGGGCGGGGCCGAGGAGCGCGCCCGGCGCGGCGTGCGGCGGCTGCGGCCGCGCTGAGCACATCCTTCGGCACCTCGAACATGAAGAGGTGCCCGGCGCAGGGCACGGGCGGCAGCGCCCGCACGTCGGCCAGCTCGTAGGCCCAGCGCCGTCCGCCTCGGAGCCCGGCCAGCGGCCCGTCCCACTCGTCCTCCGCCAGCGGCCGGCAGTCCACCAGCCGGGCCCGCCCGACCAGGGCTCCCCGGGCCTCCCTCGCCGGCGGCTCGACCTCGATTCCCGCCCGCCGGAGCTCATCCAGCTGGCCGCGTTCGTGCAGGCCGAAACTGGAAGACGCGTGCAGCAGCACGGGTCCCCGGTGGTGGGTTCGCGCCGCCCGGGGGACGGTGCTCTCGAGGCCGGCCAGGATCACGTCGACGGAGGGATGGCGGATGGAGATGGCTTTCATGGCCGCGCCACGGTAGCCGGGGAACCGGCCCGCGCCAACGGCGCTTGTTAAGGCATATTTCGGAGGGCATGGGGTGGCGGATCGCGGTCATCGCCGGGGACGGCGTGGGCAAGGAGGTCATCCCGGAAGGCCTCAAGGTGCTCGACGCGGCCCATCCCGGCCTCGACTTCGAGCAGCTGGACTGGAGCTGCGAGCGCTACCTGAAGACCGGCCGCATGATGCCCGAGGACGCGCTCGACACCCTCGGCCGCTTCGACGCCATCTACCTGGGCGCGGTCGGCTGGCCTTCGGTGCCGGACCACGTCAGCCTCTGGGGGCTGCTGCTGCCGATCCGCAAGGCCTTCGAGCAGTACGCCAACGTGCGCCCGGTCAAGCTGCTGCCCGGCATCCAGGGACCCCTGGCCGGCCGCGGCCCGCAGGACGTGGACATGCTGTTCCTGCGCGAGAACACCGAGGGCGAGTACTCAGGTACGGGCGGACTCGTCCACACGGGCACCCCGCTGGAGCTGGCCGTCGAGGTCCCGGTCTTCACCCGCGCCGCGGTCGACCGGATCGCGCGCTACGCGTTCGAGCGGGCCTGCGAACGGAGGCGGCGGCTGGTCAGCGTGACCAAGTCCAACGCCAGCCGCTATACCTACGTACTCTGGGACGAGGTCGTCGGCGGCCTGGCGTCCGAGTACCCGGAGGTGCAGTTGGAGCGGGTGCTGGTCGACGCCATGGCGGCCCGGATGGTCCTGCGGCCCGACACCATCGACGTCGTGGTCGCCTCCAACCTCTTCGCCGACATCCTGACCGACCTGGGCGCCGCGCTCCAGGGCAGCCTGGGCCTGGCGGCCAGCGCCAACCTGAACCCGGAGCGGCGCCACCCCTCGATGTTCGAGCCCGTCCACGGCACCGCCCC
>Ga0099828_10004240_pt1 | contig 10115 bp, 9 predicted proteins | sample CZO8metaG_2_FD_79338 | JGI IMG/M metagenome (GOLD analysis project Ga0099828, IMG submission 79338) | Vadose zone soil microbial communities from the Eel River Critical Zone Observatory, Northern California, USA - CZOApr15con2H1.8 metaG | ecosystem: Environmental > Terrestrial > Soil > Vadose...
GAAGGAGTTCGAGCGCAACCGTGAGCGTTACGCCTTGCTGCGCTGGGCCCAGCAGACGTTCCAAGGCTTCCGGGTGGTGCCGCCCGACACCGGGATCGTTCACCAAGTGAACCTCGAGTATCTGGCACGAGTGGTGTTCACCTCAGACGGCAAGGCGTCAAGTCGCCAGGCGTATCCCGACACCCTTGTCGGCACCGACTCCCACACCACGATGATCAACGGGCTGGGGGTACTCGGCTGGGGCGTAGGCGGGATCGAGGCCGAAGCGGCGATGCTCGGCCAGCCGGTCTCGATGCTGATCCCGCAGGTGGTCGGATTCCGGCTCACGGGACGGCTCGCCGAGGGCGCCACCGCCACCGATCTCGTCCTCACCGTGACGCAGCTGCTGCGCAGCAAGGGTGTCGTCGGGAAATTCGTCGAGTTCTACGGACCTGGGGTCGCCACCCTGCCACTCGCCGACCGGGCGACGATTGGCAACATGGCGCCCGAATACGGCGCCACGGTGGGGATCTTCCCGGTAGACCAGGAGACACTGCGCTACCTCGAGTTCACGGGTCGCCCCCAGGAGCAGGTCCGGCTGGTCGAAGCCTATATGAAGGAACAGGGACTGTTTCATACGGCGCAGGCGCCCGAGCCCGTTTACTCCGACACCCTCGCGCTCGATCTGGGCACGGTGGAGCCCAGCCTCGCCGGGCCGCGGCGGCCGCAGGATCGGGTGGCGCTAGGAGAGGTGGGGAAGAACTTCCTCGACGCCTTGCCTACACTGATGAAGCCGACGTCCACCGTCGCCGCCCCGACTCCCACCAATGGACGCTGGGAGGCGGAAGGGGGCAGCGTGCTGACAGCCGTCGAAGCGCCCCCCCAACGCCGCTCGCACATCAGCCTCAAGCTCGACGGCCAGGATTGCGAGTTGCGGCACGGCTCGGTGGTGATCGCCGCGATCACGAGCTGCACCAACACGTCCAACCCGTCGGTGATGATCGCCGCGGGGCTGCTCGCCAAGAAAGCGGTAGAGCGGGGCTTGCGGTCCCGGCCGTGGGTGAAGACGAGCCTCGCCCCGGGCTCCAAGGTGGTGACGGAGTACCTCGATCGGGCCAAGCTGACGACCTTCCTCGAGCAGCTGCGCTTCCACCTCGTCGGCTACGGCTGTACCACCTGCATCGGCAACTCGGGACCGCTGCCCGAGGCCGTCTCCGCCGCCATCGCCGAGGGCGAGCTCGTCACCTGCGCCGTGCTCAGCGGCAACCGCAACTTCGAGGGCCGCATCCAGCAGGAGGTGCGCGCCAACTACCTTGCCTCCCCCCCGCTCGTCGTGGCGTACGCCCTCGCCGGCCGCATCGACATCGATCTCCATTCGCAACCGCTCGGCACCGGCAAGGACGGCAAGCCCGTCTATCTGCGGGACATCTGGCCATCGGCCAAGGAAGTCGACGAGGTGGTGCGCCGTTCGATCAAGTCGGCGATGTTCAAGAAATCCTACGGCGAGGTGTTCGCAGGCGACGAGCGCTGGAACGGCCTGCCAGTGCCTAGAGGCGATCGCTTCGTCTGGGAACTAGACTCGACCTACATCCGCCAGGCACCCTACTTCGACGACATGCCCGAGACCCCCGGGCCGATCAGCGACATCCGCGGGGCGCGGGTACTGTGCCTACTCGGCGACAGCATCACCACCGACCACATCTCCCCCGCGGGCTCGATCCGCAAGACCAGCCCCGCGGGCCAGTACCTCGTCGCGCGCGGCGTGCAGCCGCTGGACTTCAACTCGTACGGCTCACGGCGCGGGAATCACGAGGTGATGGTGCGGGGCACGTTCGCCAACGTGCGGCTCAAGAACCTGCTCGCGCCCGGCACCGAGGGGCCGATCACCATCCACCTCCCGGATGGCGAGCAGATGACCATCTTCGACGCCTCGGTCAAATACAAGGCCGAAGGCACGGCCCTCATCGTGCTGGCGGGCAAGGAATACGGCTCGGGCTCCTCGCGCGATTGGGCCGCCAAAGGCCCGCGACTGCTCGGCGTTAGAGCGGCGATCGCCCAGAGCTACGAGCGCATCCACCGCAGCAATTTGGTTGGAATGGGGATCCTGCCGTTGCAGTTCACGGGAGACGAGAGCGCCGAGCGGCTGGGGCTCACCGGCCGGGAGGTGTTCGACATCCCCGGGCTGGCTGGGATCCTTACCGAGGGGTTCCCGCGCGGCAAGACCGTGAGCGTTAAGGCAACCGGGCCTGATGGCACCGCCCTTGAGTTCCGTACTACTGTCCGGATCGACACCCCGCAGGAGCTGCAGTACTACCAACACGGGGGCATCCTGGAGTACGTGCTGCGGCAGCTGGCCAAGGGGGGGGGCAGATAAGGAGCTAGCGCCCTACATCCCCAGCAGCATCCGATCGAGCGACAGCTTCCCCGCCCCGCTGATGAACAAGGCGATCGCCGCCGCCAGCAGAGTGAAGTCGAGCTCCCAGCCCCCATCCCCGGTGAACGTCCTGTGCATCTGCACCGCTTTCAGGCGGATCGCCCCGAGCATGATGATGGCGAGTCCGGCGGCGGCCGGCTGGGTGAGAAAACCGACCAGCACGGCCACTGCCCCCAACGGTTCGACGATAGAAAGCAGCCGGAGGACGGAGAGCATCCCCGCAGGCAGCTGCGCCGACGGCTGCATCTTCCACATGGCCGACTTCTGAATGCCGTGGACCAAGAAAGGGACCCCAACCCCCAGGCGGAGGGCCAACAGGGCCCAATCGCTCAGATGATGCAGATCCGTGAACAATCCCATTTGAGTCTCCCGATCCGGCGCTTAGCGCGCCAGCAAGTGGAGCGTGCTCGTGAGTTGTTTCGCGTCTCCGGCAGTGAGCGCGCGTGCGATCGCCCGCTGCTCTTCGGCCAACACTTGTTTCCCCCTGCCGTACGCCCGCTCGCCCGCCGGAGTGAGGGCCGCTTTGACGCTACGGCGGTCGTCCGGGTCGCTGCGGCGACGGACCAGCCCGTCTTTCTCGAGACGATCGACGAGCTGGGTGATATTGGATCGCACGCAACACTGACGCTCGGCCAGCTCCCGGAGGGCGAGTGGCCCGCCTGCCGCGGCCAGATGCTGGAGGAGCCCGAGCTTCGCCAGCGACAGGCCCACGCGACCCAAGGCAGCTTCCAGCCGCGCCTCGAGAGCGTGCGCGGTCCCCAACACGGAGAGGACGATCGGATCGCTGCCTCGCGGGGCCGCCGGGCGAGCCGCCGCCTTGCGCCGACGTTTGTTCATGCCTGAACGGTGCGCCGCCGCGGCCCTGAGGTCAAGCAGTAGCCGCCGGCCGACTTTGACTCATCGATCGTCCCGTTCCTCGTCGGCGGCGTCATACATCACGAGGCCGACGCCGCTTGCGACGAGCACCCCACAGCTCGCTCCGATGAGCAGCGCCGTCGTCACGGGGTCGCCGCCGCCTGCTGCGGTCACGCCGAGTGCGGCAGCGGCCGCCAAGCCCCCTTGAGCTACCCACCGTCCGCCGCGGAGGCTCACCGCACAGCCTCGCGGCGAGCATCCAGGCTCAGCGGCCCGGCGCCGAAGTAGGCGATGAGCAGCGAGCCACCCAGCAGGGAGAGGTTCTTGAAGAACATGGCCTGCTGCATCTGCGCCATCATGGGGTCTTTGACGACCCAGAAGTTGTGCATCACGGCGGTGACGGGCACCAGGAACAGCACGAGCAGCCAGGCACCCAGCCGGGCGTGGTAGCCGAGCAGCACGCTCAAGCCCCCAGCCAGCGCTAGCAGGCCGGATGCGGGGACAAGAACACCTGCGAGCGGGACGCCCTGGTAGGCGGCATAGCCGATCTCCGCCTGCGTGAAGTGTCCCACGGCGCCCGCGATGAAGATCGCGGCGAACAGCACTCGGCCTGCGGGAACCAGATAGCGCATAAAAGAGTCTCCAATGGTCGAGCCGGGACGAGCCCAGGCTCCACCCGCGAGGGGTGCGAGCCTGGGCCGCGCGGCCCTGTTCAGAAGGACAGCGTGACGCCGCCCTGCCAGGCGACGTCGTGCTGGGTCTTGTTGAATCCGTAACGGTCGAAGGTGTAGACGTAGTCGCGCCCTTCCGCGCGGATTCCCACGCGCCCGAACCGGTACTCAACCCCGGCTCCAAAGTTGCCGGCGAGTTTCGTCCAGGTGCTGTCGGAGCCGAGCTGATGGACGCTGATGGCGCCGGCGCCGCCGAGCACGTAGGGGATGACGGTGCCCGAGCCTGCCGTGGTGGGATAGCGCAGGACCAGATCGCCGTCGTAGGTGAACTTGTTGAACGTGCCGCGTCCGACGAGGCCGGGAGCGTTGCCGCGCAGGCTGTCCTGCGCCCAACCACCGCTGGCGCGCACGCCGACGTAGCGATGCAGCCACAGCGTTGCATCCACCGACGCAGCCCACCCCAGGCGCCAGTCGGCCGTGCCGGCCGGGTCCAGGTTCGCGGCGCCGGAGAGCCCACCGAACGCGCCGCCGAGGGTCACTTGGTCAACTGCGGGACGGAAGCCCGTGCGTGCCTCGATCGCAGCAGGCCGGATTCCCACCTGCGCCCGCAGCGCCACCGGGGCGACGGCCAGGGCGAGAGCGGTCGCTGGTAGGGAGATCAACCGGTTCAGCATAGCATCCTCCAGAGAGACTGGTTGTAGGGTTAGTGCTCGATCAGCACTGTACAGTTCATGAATGAACTATATCCCCACAAAGTTCCCCGCCCTGCCGGTGGACCGCGGTCTGGGGGAGGGGGGTCGGAGGAAGGGGGGTGGGGCTGAGGGTACGGCAGCTATTCGGGGGTCGCCTGCAGGAGCTGCGGTCCCCCCGGTCAGCGCTCCGGCGCCGCCGAGAGCGCCGGCTTCACAGCGGTCGCCGAAACCACTAGCCGGATCCACATCCCCGCCGGGCCGTGGCCGGGCACGGCGCAGAAGATCAGGAAGGAGCCGGCCTTCGCAGCGACAAACCGCACGTCGCCACCCTGCCCCGCGGAGAAGCCTTGGTCGGCTCGAGCGGTCGCGGCATGCTCAAACGCGAGCGGGACCGGACCCGCTGGGACGGGGTCCGTATCGGCGATGACCGCCGCCGAGTGGGGAAGGTTCTGGTCCTGGTTCTTGAAGTGCAGAACGACGCTCCACCCCTTCGGTACAGTGAGCACGAGGCCGCCCTTGCCGAAGCCGTTGAAATTCATCCCACCGTTGCGGTCCGTGAGGCCCGCCACCAACCGAAACTCGGCGCTGTGGGTCACGCTGTCGGCTCGTAGCCACGTGGGATCGATCTTCGCGCCGCTCGGTGATTGCGCGTGCACGCGCGCCGCGCAGCAGAGCAGTGTGGCGGTGAGGAGCAGGCGTCGCCTCGGAAACCATGTGTGTTTCATGAGCCACCCCTTTGAAGAATCCTGCGGGTCGTTTGCGGTGGTTAGTAGAGCAGCCACGTCACGAAGTAGAGTGTGTTGTTGTCCGTTGCCCGGCGCCCGAACCCGTCGTAGTTGCTCGTGCCACCGTTGAACTTGTTGTAGGCGATGTACTGAAACTGGAGCCGCAGATTCTGCCACGGCATGACGTCCACCTCGGCAATCAGGCCGCCGTTGTCGGGACTACCAGTGCGACTCCCGACCACCCAGGCGGGAGCGTAGAGCACGCTGTCTCGCGACCCGATCGTAGTAAACGGGGCGAGGGTGAAGGCATACCGCGTACCGATGTGGTACATCGCATCCAGCCGGAACGTGCGAAGCGTATTCGTCGAGTTGGCCGTGCCCCCAGCCCTCCAGGTCTGCTTCTCGTGAATCCACGTCCCGTCGATCGTGAAGCTGTTCGAGCCGAACGTGTACATGTAGGCGAGGTCCACGGCAATGTCGCTGAACCGATTGGACGGGCCCGCAATACCAGCAGGGTAGATACTGGCGGTCATTCCGTAGGTCCCGACCGAGAGATAGTGTTCGCCCCACGCGTTCGGCAGCGCGATCCGCCAGTACGGGGCAGCGCCTTTGATGACATTCGTCGCTGTCGAATCCAGGGGACGGGGCACGCCCAGCGGCGCCGAGCGGTACAGCCCCAGTTCCCCGTAGACGCGATCATTCCACATCGTGTAGCCCGTCAACCCAGCCACTTGCTGTGCGAGAGTGCCATCCAGGAGCGTGACGGCCCTCGGCGTCGGCGCGACTGAGGAGCTGGCATAGGGGAAGCGCCAGGCAGGTGTGCTGTTCCAAATGTCCTGCACAGTCGGGTTGTTGTTGAGGCTCACGCCCAGGGTCGCGCGCTTGGAGAGAAGGCTCGTGTGGGTGGCGAAGCGAAAGTCCGCGTTGTCAACGCCTAGCTGACCGCTCTGTGGGTGAATGGTGACTTGGAGGAAGCCACCGACGTGCGGGGTGATTTCGCCACCAGTGAAGATGCTCAACTGGTCGGGGAACACGACCGTGCCGTTCTGCGTGGCCGGCTGCGCCTTCTTCGTGCTCGTATACGATGTCTGAACCATCAGGGAGACTGGTGCCACCAGGTTCAAGAGCAGACTCTGCTGGCCCTCCGGGCTCTTCCCCTCAAGGGACTCGCTTCTGCGGAAGACGTAGCCATTGAGTTTGAACGCCCGTCCCGTTGCCGTGAGCTCGGGGAAGTGGGTATGGCAGGCGGAGCACGCCAGCCCCGTCTGGCGCGCATAGGTTGGCGTCAGTCGTGTCGCAGAGTGCGCGTAGGCGCGTTCGTACGCGCGAAGCGCGTCGGCCGTGCCTATGGCGAGGCCCCCCTTCCCGCCCCCCTCCCGCGCGTAGGCTGAGGCCACCGCTCCACTGATCAGGATGAGAATCAGATTCGCAACCTGACGCCACATAGCCGCTCCCAGTGCGAGGATTGGAATTCGGTCCGCTGGGAACAGTCGTACCGCGAGGGTTCACCTGACGTGAAAACCGGATGAAGAGGTCTTTAGGCCACCAGGACGGCGTTACGACGCCTCGGTGCGCTCAGGCATCTGGAGGCGGAACCCGACGCCGCGCACAGTCTGCAGTAGCTCCACCCCTGTTGCCTCACGCAGCTTGCGGCGGAGGTTGCCTACGTGCACGTCGACCACGTTGCTCTCGGGGTCAAAGTGCAGATCCCACACCTTTTCCAGCAGGTCGGTGCGGCGGATGACCTCCTCCGGCCGCATCAGGAAGTGCTCGAGCAGCTGGAACTCTTTGGCCGTGAGATCGAGGCGTTTGCCACTCACGCGCACCTTGTGCTTCAGTCGGTCGAGCTCCACCGGTCCGTAGTTCAACAACTCCGTTCGACTCGCCCCGCCACGGCGCACGAGAGCCCGGATGCGCGCCAGCAGCTCGTCGAACTTGAAGGGTTTGGCGAGGTAATCGTCGGCGCCGGCGTCGAGCCCCCGCACCAGGTCCTCGGTGGCGTCACGGGCCGTCAACATAAGAATGGGGGTCGATCGGCCCTCCCGTCGCAGCTCGGCCGCCACCTGAAGACCCGTCTTTTTGGGGAGCATCACGTCGAGCACAATCAGGTCGTACTCGTAGACGTGGGCGAGCATCGTCGCCTCGTCGCCGTCCGGGGCGACATCCACGGCGTAGCCTTCCTCGCGCAAGCCCTGCTCAATGAAGCCCGCGACTTTCCGGTCGTCCTCTACAACGAGGATCTTCATAAGGAGGAGACTAGCGTCGAGCCGCTGAGCCGAGTCTAAAGCCCACCTGAAGAACCCTTCATGTTTGGCCCAGGGCAGCCGGCAGGCTCAGCGTGAAGGTGGCGCCGCCGCCGGGTGTGTCCGCCACATCCAGCGTTCCTCCAAGCACTTCCGCCAGGCGTCTGGACACCGGCAGACCAAGCCCGGTGCCGATTCCGGAGTGCGGGTCGAACCGTTCGAAGGGCTCGAAGATCCGGGCCCGCAGCTCGTCCGTGACCCCGGGGCCTCGGTCGATGACCTGCACCAGCACTGCAGCGGCGTTCTGTTCCACTCGCACCGTAATCGTGGCGTCAGCAGGACTGTGCCGGATGGCATTGGAGAGCAGGTTGACCAGAATCTGATCGAAGCGAACCGGATCGGTGCGAAGCGGCCCCACGGTATCCCCAAACAGGGAATCGAAACGCAGCCCTTTCTCCGCTGCGCTGGGCTCGACTCCCGTCAGTACCCGCTCCAGCGCCATGTTGAGATCCACATCGCGCCAGACTGGCCGCACCTTCCCCGCGTCGAGCCGCACGAGATCCAGGAAGTTGTTCAATAGAATGATCGTTCGGTCGGCGGCCTCATATACCTCACGGGCGGCTGGAGGCACGGGGCTGCCGTCCTTCCCTCGCACCAGCCGCTCCGCCCACCCGTAAACACCCGTGAGCGCGTTCCGCAGCTCGTGGTTCATCATGGCGAAGAACAGATCGCGCTGACGCTGCATCCCCTGGACCTGGCCTAGCAGGTTCTTCGTCTCTTCGAAGAGCCTCGCATTCTCCACCGCCACCGCCGCTTGTGCCGCGAGCGACACGGCGATCGCCTCGTCCTCGGCGCTGAACTCCTTGGCCCCGATCTTCTCGGTGAGGTAGAGGTTCCCGAACACCTGCCCGCGAGCGATGACGGGGACGCCGAGGAAGGATTTCATCGGAGGATGATGCGGGGGGAAACCCGAGCGCTGGGGGTGACGGTTGATGTCTGTGGACCGGACCGGCCGCGGTTCCCGGATCAGGACCCCGAGCAGCCCACGACCGCGCGGCAGGTCGCCGATTCTCACCCGCTCGTCGTCGGTGAGCCCGGAAGTAACGAACTCGGCGAGCCCATCGCCGGTCGTGTTCAGCACCCCGAGGGCGGCGAAGCGCGCGCCCACCACCTCGCGTGCCGACTCGACAACTTGTTGCAAGACAGCGGCGAGCGCCCGCTGCGAGGAAATCGCGAGCCCAGCGTCGAGCAACCGCTGGAACCGGCCGCGGACACGGGCACTCTCGCGGACCGACCCTGTCGACTTCCGGCGGCTGGGCTTGCTGGCCATTGAGCGGAGGAAGCTACGAGCGCCTCCTCCGCCGAGCCAGGGCCGAGAATGCCAATGAGCGGCGGCGCCGTCACTCAGGGATCGACTGCACTCCGACCGCCGGCGTCTCGCGAGCGACGGTCGGCGTGGCGAACACAGGGCGCGCCACGGCCGGCAGTCCGAGGTGCTCACGCGCCCGATTCAAGGCGTCATCGATATTGCCCGTGACGTTGTCTTCGCCGATCTCGTACAGGAAGCCCGAGCGCTCGAGCGCGACCACCGGCTGCGCGTGCACGTCGGCGAGCAACACGAGCGTGCCCTCCTTGCGGCTGCGGCGCACCAGCTCTCGCAGCGCATGCAGGCCGGTCGAGTCGATCGCGGGAACGTGGCGCATGCGCAGGATCAACACCTTGGGCTTGCCCGCGATCCGCGTCAGGCGGTCTTTGAACATCTCCGCGGCGCCGAAGAAGAACGGCCCGCTGATCTCGTACACCTCTACCCCCTCGGGCACCGTCCGCCGCCGCACCGCGTTCGGATCGGACTCGAAGTCCTCGGCCGGATCGCGGAACTCGTGCGTCAGCACGCTGATGTTCGTCACCTCGGCCATGCGTCGCATGAACAGGAACGCCGCCAGCACCATCCCGACTTCGATCGCCAGCGTCAGGTCCACGAGCACCGTCAGCAGAAAGGTCGCCAGCAGCACCGCGACGTCGCTCTTGGGGGCGCGCAGCTCCGCCACGAAGGTGCGCCACTCGCTCATGTGGAAGGCGACGACTACGAGAATCGCGGCCAGCGTGGCGAGCGGCACCAGCCCCGCCCAGCGGCCGAAGAACAGAGTAATGAGCAGCAGCGTCGCTGCATGCGTGATGCCGGCGACTGGCGTCTGGCCACCGTTCTTCACATTCGTCGCGGTGCGCGCGATGGCGCCCGTGGCCGGAATGCCCCCGAACAAGGGCGCGGCGATGTTGGCCACGCCCTGCGCTACCAGCTCCATGTTCGAGCGGTGCCGGCCACCGATCATACCGTCGGCAACGACGGCCGAGAGCAGCGACTCGATCCCGCCGAGCATGGCGATCGTGAATGCGGGGCCGATAAGGCCTTTCAGCATCGGCAGGGTGACGTGCGGCAAGGCTGGCCGCGGCAGCCCCGCGCTAATGGCCCCGAAGCGGCTCCCGATGGTCTCCACCGGGATGTGCAGCAGCTGCAC
>Ga0099828_10004241_pt1 | contig 10115 bp, 8 predicted proteins | sample CZO8metaG_2_FD_79338 | JGI IMG/M metagenome (GOLD analysis project Ga0099828, IMG submission 79338) | Vadose zone soil microbial communities from the Eel River Critical Zone Observatory, Northern California, USA - CZOApr15con2H1.8 metaG | ecosystem: Environmental > Terrestrial > Soil > Vadose...
CGTGGCCGACGGGCGGCCGCTCGTCGGCGGCGACCTCATGACCGTGGATTCGTTCGCCGATTTCGAGCTGAGCTGGGAGTGGAAGGTCACGCCGGGCGCGAACAGCGGCGTCAAATACAACGTGTCCGAAGCTATGTCGATGGCCCAGGGGGGCGCCGGCACCAGCGGCGGCCCTACCCACTCGGCGCTCGGCTTCGAGTATCAGATGCTCGACGACGACCGGCACGAGGACGGAAAGCTTCCGAGCCACCGCGCCGCCGCGCTGTACGACCTGATCGCCCCTAACGAGCGCAAGCACCTGCGCCCCGTCGGTGAGTGGAACGGCTCGCGGATCGTGTTCCGCGGTAACCACGGCGAGCACTGGCTCAACGGGGAGAAGGTCGTCGAGTTCGAGCTCGGCACCGCGCACATGGACTCGCTGCTCGCCGCCAGCAAGTACAAGACGATCCCCGGATTCGGACAAAAGCGCCGCGGGGGGGGGCACATCGTCTTGCAGGACCACGGGGACGAGGTCTATTTCCGCGATATCAAAGTGAGGCCACTATGAAACGCCGTCGCTTCGTGAAAACCGTTTCCAGCGCCGGGCTCGGACTTATCGCGGCGCGTGTGCCGCTCTTCGCGTCGGGCTCGCCGAGCGAGAAGGTCGTGGTCTGCGTGATGGGCCTGAACGGCCGCGGGACCGTGCTGGCGAAAGCGTTCGCCAAGACGCCGCACGCCGAGGTCGCCGCGGTGTGCGACGTGGACGCCACGGTGCTGGCCAAAGGCGCCGTGGCCGTGAGCGCGGCGCAGGGCAAGCAAGTGAAGAGCCTCGCCGATTTCCGGCGCGCGCTCGACGACAAGTCCGTGGACGCGCTCGTCATCGCGGCGCCCGACCATTGGCACGCGCCCGCCGCGATCCTCGCGCTGGCGGCCGGCAAGCATGTCTACCTGGAGAAGCCGTGTGGCCACAACGCGCGCGAAGGTGAGCTGCTCGTGGAGGCGCAGCGCAAGTACGCCCGCGTCGTACAGATGGGAACGCAGCAGCGCTCGGCGCCCCGCTCCATCGAGGTCGTGAACGCGATTCGCGAGGGACTCATCGGGCAGCCCTACCTGGCACGCGCCTGGTATGCCAACACCCGCTCCACCATCGGGCGGGGCAAGCCCGCGCCGGTCCCCGCGAACCTCGACTACGACTTGTGGCAGGGTCCGGCGCCTCGCACCCCGTACCACGACAATGTGATCCACTACAACTGGCATTGGTTCCGGCGCTGGGGTACGGGCGAGATCTGCAACAACGGTACGCACGAGATCGACGTGTGCCGCTGGGCGTTGGGGGTGGACCGGTGCATTCGCGTGACCTCGACGGGCGGTCGCTATCACTTCGACGATGACTGGGAGTTCCCTGACACCCAGGAGGCCGCGTTCGAGTTCCCCGGCGGGAAGACGATCATCTGGGAGGGGCAGAGCTGCAACGGCCTTACCACGTACGGCCGCTCGCGCGGTACCGCAATCCTCGGCACGACCGGGAGCGTGGTGATGGACCGCGACGGGTATGTGGTATACGACCTCCATGAGAAGGTCGTCAAGCAGTCTCTCGCCACTCGGGCGGGTGACGGTCTCAACGTCAGCGCCGACGACGACATGACCGGCCTGCACATCGAGAATTTCGTGGACGCCATTCGCACCGGCGCGCCGCTCCACCAGCCGATCGACGAGGGGGCGAAGAGCGTGCTGCTGTGCCATCTCGGCAACATCGCGCAGTGGACGGGTCGAGCGCTCCGCGTCGATGCCGCGACGGGCCGCATCCAGGGCGACGAGGCGGCGATGGCTTACTGGCAGCGCGAGTACGCGCCCGGTTGGACGCCGACGGTCTGAACCCGGACCGTTACTTCGATCCCGATCCATCGATACGGCGGGTCGCGCGCGCGCTGTACGAGGAGACTAGGGGCTTGCCGATCGTCTCGCCCCACGGCCACGTCGACCCGCGCATCCTCGCCGAGAACGCGCCGTTCCCCGAGCCGGCGTCGCTCATCGTCCAGCCCGACCACTACATCCTGCGTCTGCTGTACGCCAATGGCGTGCCGCTCGAAGCCTTACTCAAAGCGGAGCCTCGCCGGGTGTGGCAGCTGTTCGCCGAGCACTATCACCTGTTTCGCGGCACGCCTAGCGCGGCGTGGCTCGACTACGAGCTGCACGAGGTGTTCGGCGTCCGCGAGCGGGGGGGGCTGTCGGGTGACACGGCGACGCGGATCTACGACGCCATCGTCGAGCAGCTCGCCGCGCCCGAGTTCCGGCCCCGCGCGCTGTTCGAGCGCTTCAACATCGAGGTGCTGGCGACGACCGACGCGGCGACCGACATGCTGGAGCACCATTGCGCGATCCGCGAGTCCGGATGGAAGGGGCGCGTGATCCCGACGTTCCGGCCGGACGCGCTGTTCCGGATCGCGTCGCCCGAGTGGCCCGCGGCGCTTGACGCGCTCGGCCCTGTGCGCGATTACGCGAGCTTCGTGCGCGCGCTTGTGGACCGCCGTGCATACTTCAAGCAGTTGGGTGCCACGGCGACCGATCACGCGGTGATCGAGCCGTACACCGCCGCGCTGCCCGAGGAGGAGGCCGAGCGCCTGTTTCAGCGGGCGCGTCAGGGCGATGCGACGCCTGACGACGAGCGCCGCTTCACTGCTCACTTACTGATGGAAATGGCAAGGGCTTCGTTGGCCGACGGTCTGGTGATGCAGATCCATGCCGGCGCGCTGCGCGACCACAACCAGGCGGTCTTCGAGCGCTTTGGGCGAGATTTAGGCGGCGACATCCCGGTGGCGACCGAGTTCACGCGCAACCTGCGCCCGCTGCTCAACGCGTACGGCAACGATCCGCGGTTCACGCTCGTGCTATTCACGCTGGACGAATCGACGTACAGCCGCGAGCTCGCGCCGCTTGCGGGCCACTACCCCGCGGTGCGCCTCGGCCCTCCGTGGTGGTTCCACGATTCGATGGAGGGCATGCGGCGCTTCCGCGAGCGGACGACCGAAACGGCCTCGATTTACAAGACAGCCGGATTCAACGACGACACGCGCGCGTTCTGCTCGATTCCGGCGCGGCACGATCTGGCGCGGCGCATGGATGCCAATTACCTCGGCGGCCTGGTCGCGCGCCACGTAATCGACGAGAGCGACGCGCGTCGCATGGCGCGGGCGCTGGCGTACGATCTCGTCAAAACGACGTACCGGCTTTCGTGAGACAAGAGCTCTCCGGCTTTCGTGTTTCCGTGCCCTGAAGGGCCGGCTCGGCCAAAGCGGGCGCCCTTAAGGGCGAGCAAAAGAGCGCGAGCGCTTACACCTCCGCTCGGTGCTGGTGTGGCGGAACTGGTACGCGGCAACCTCGCACGTTGCTGAGCGAAAGCTCGTGTGGGTTCGACTCCCATCACCAGCACGGCCGTATTGCTGCAGCAGCACCCCAGTATTATGATCCGTACACGTGCGAGGTTGCCGCTGATGTGGTGAAAGCCGGGGAGCAAAGCTCTCCGGCTTTGTGATTCTTCCCGCGTTCGTTTGATACGCTCCAACTCACGTTCTCCTCGCATCGTGCTGCCGCGGGCGGCAGCGCGTGCGGGGTCTAGCGTCTTGGCCTTCGGGATTACCGGGGTTCGCAGCCAATGAGGTGCTGGTGTGGCGAAACTGGTAAACGTTGGGACCCCACAAGTCCCTGAGCGAAAGCTCTTGTGGGTTCGAGTCCCACCACCAGCACCCTCGCTAACCTATTGACTCGGCCACTTACTCGGCCGATGTTTGAAATACTTGTGGGGTCACCGCGTAGCCAGTTTCGCTACGTGAGAAAGCCGGAGAGCGAGAGCTCGCCGGCTTTCTTGTCCTCACCCCCTGACCCCTCTCCGTTCCGGAGAGGGGGAATCATCTCTTACGCAGCCAACTCTCTCAGCCGCTCCAGCACCTTCACCATCGCCCACGTGCGCGTGATGGGCCGCTGTATAATTGAAGGGTGACGTCGATTCCATATTACCACGTCGATGCCTTTACCAGCGAGCTATTCGCGGGCAATCCCGCCGGTGTGTGCATTCTTCCCGACTTTCCGCCTGACCGCACGATGCTACAGATCGCTGCCGAGAACCGCCATTCACAGACGGCGTTTGTCGTGCAGCGGGGCGCTGCCGAGTTCGATTTGCGCTGGTTCTCGCCGCTGGTCGAGGACGATCTCTGCGGGCACGCGACACTCGCGACCGCGACTGTGCTCGCGGAACGGGGGCACACAACATGGCCGGTTCGATTCCAGACGCGCAGCGGCGAGCTGAGGGCGACGCGCAAGGGCGACTGGTTTGAGCTCGATTTTCCGGCGCGGCCCGCTGCGCCATGTGACCCTCCGGCGGCGCTGCTTCCCGCGCTCGGGCTCAGCAAGGCTCAGGTTTTCAAGGACAAGCGCGACTATCTCGTGGTGGTCGAAAGCGCCAAGCAAGTCGCGGCGTTGAAACCGGATATCGCGGCGCTGGCGCGAATCGACATCGGGAACGGTGGCACGATCGTGACCGCGCCGGGCGACGGAGACTGCGACTACGTGGTACGGTTCTTCGCCCCGTCCGTGGGCATTCCGGAGGATCCGGCGACTGGATCGATCACCTGTACGTTGGCGCCCTATTGGGCGGCGCGACTCGGCAAGCGGGCGCTGCGGGCTCGGCAGCTCAGTCCGCGCGGTGGAGAGTTGCGCTGCGAACTGGCGGGTGACCGTGTGAAGATCGCGGGGCAGGCGCGGTTGTATTTACAGGGCACGATCGCGATTTAGCGGGCAGCGGGTGGCCGAGCCAATTCCCGCAGCCGCTCCAACACCTTCACCATCGCCCACGTGTCCCGTTCGCAGTAGTTCAGCAGGTCCTGCCGGACGCGACCCCGCTCTTCCGGCGAAATCTTCTGTGCGACAACGAGCGCCTCGAGTTCGGGACGGAGGTCCGGAACGGCCCTTTGCAGGCCCTGAATCTTCGTCTTCTCAAAATGCGAGTACGTCGCGACACGCTCGGCGCCTTTCGACATGGCGATTATTGCCGCACCCGCACCGCATCTGCCACAACCACGGCGCCTGCCGGCGCGCGCCGCAGCAGCACGACCCGATTCCACCCGGCCGGGAACGTCCACGTCCCCAACGTGTGCCAGGAGCCACCACCCGTCCGCTGATCCAGGGACACGATCTGCAGCGTGTCACCAGCGGACGAGATCACCGCGTACGCCGCCTGCGGCGCCCGGTTGGTGCCGCTCGTCCAGCGGGCATCGACAGCACGGGCGCCGGGCGCCGCGACGGAGAATGAGAACTCAACGCCATCCGTCGCGCCGGGACTCGTAGACGCCCAGTGGTAGCCGCCGCCGTAGTAGTCGGGCGTGGTGTCCGCGGCTTGCCACCCAGCCGGCATCACGACCCGAGCGACCAGCGAATCATTGAACTGGGCCGAGTCGTCCACGACCAGCTCTCCACACAGCGCCTGCACCCGGTGGACGTAGGCGATCCACGGCCAATGCGGTCCGGGATCCGTGCGGTCCGCCGGCTGCAGCTGCCCGTGGCCGACGATGTGCTGCCAGTCGCGCGGGATCGAGCGGTCGCGCGTAATGTCGCACACCAGCGCGGCCGAGCGGTCGAGCTGCGCCCGAGGGAAGGAATCCTGCGATACAAAGCCTGCGTGCTCGATCCCGACGGTGAAGTGGTTGCTTTGCACCCCGTTCCGCCAGCACTCATGCCGGCGGTTCAGGGTGCAGTCGTACAGCGCCGCGATGTGCCAGGCGCGGTTTCGCTCGAGCACGAGCTGCGAGATCTCGCTGCCGTCTTCGTTCACCACGTAATGAGCGCTCACCTGCGAGGCGGGATTGTCGAGCCAGCTCCAGCAGCTCGGGTAGTTGCTCTCGCAGGTGTGGATGATCACCATGTGCGGCACGCCGGTCGAGTCCGCGGCGCGCTGGTCGAAGTTGGGCGACGGCCGCCAGATGGCCGATGGAAAATCGGGCGCACTGGTCGAGTCTGGAGGTGGGCACGCGGTGGTTGCCTGCGCCGATTTCGCGACGCCTTGTGCCTGCGCGACGGCGGCGAGGTAAGCGACACGACCGGCGGCCAACTCGATCCCGCTGAACCGCGCCGCGGCCGCATCCCAGTCACCGCCCGCATCGGCGGCGTAAGCAGCGAGCAGCGCCGCCGCGGCGCGGATGTTGGCGACGGGATCGTGACGCGCAGCCTCAACGGTCACGCCCGCGAGGGCCGCCCCCCGCTCGAGCGCCGCGCCCTTCAGGCCCATCACCCCATAGGCGGCGGGGCGGCCAGGAAACTCCTCGGCGCCCCGCACCATCTGCCAGCGCGTCTCTACCCAGCCGATCCCCGCGAGCAGCGATGGCGACACGTGAAACTCGGCGCCCGCGGCCCGGAAGATGGAGTCGAATGGTGAGCTGCGCGGGGCGCTGATGGCAGCGGGGGCCGCAAGTAGCGCTGTAGGACACGGCTGCACGGGAGATTTGTGGCAGCCGGCGGCGAGCGCCAAGACCACCAGCCCCGCGACTCGAGTTCTCACGGCGCGTGTCTCACGTCCAGCACCAGGCGCGCCGGTCCGGTCAGCTCCGCCACCCGATACGCCGACGGCGCGGCGATGCCGAGGACCCACGCGACCTGTCCCTCGAAATCGCAGATCAGTATCAGCTCCCGGACGGCCGGCAGTCCGGGCACGCGGTGGCGTTCGGTGGGAGTGAGACTGCCGTGCTCGTCGTGCGCCTGGGCGGGCTCGAAGCGCACGATGAGGCGCCCAGCTCCGGCGACCGTGATGGGATCGCCTGAGCCGCAGCGCTGCACCGGCTTCGTGGTGTACTCCACGCGGTAGCCGGGCACGCTGTCACCCGCGAACTCGAACACGACGCGATCGTAGCCCCCTCCCGGGCTCGCCCCCGCGCTAGTCTCGACGTGTCGCAGGACGGGGCGCGCGACGCCGGGCCGGAACGATCGGACGCGTTGCACGGGCGCCAGCGTGCCCGCGAAAGCCGTGTCCTGCTGCGCGACGGCGCTCGCGCGTTCGCGCGGTGCTCGCGACTCGGGGGGGGGGCGGCACACCGACACGGCGGACGCAAGCACAACCAGCAGGGCGGCGGTGCGTGGGGTCATGCTACCAGTAGCGCGTGAGCGTCACCGCGACCAGATCGTCGCGGAACGTGTGGTCCGGGTCGTTCGACCGGTAGTACTCGTAGCGGTAGCTCAAGACGACGTCCCAGACTCGAGCGATCCCCTGTCGCCACGTGATCTGCGCCACGTGGTCGCGATCCCGCCGCAGCACGTCCACGGTTCCCACCGTGACCAGACGGGACCGATAGGCCCGGACGTTGTAGCGGAAGTACGTCGAGATCCGGCCCGCCTCCCCCACTGGGAACGCGACGTCCGTCGTCGCGGCCCACCCGATGTACGTATGGCGAGAACTGTCGGCGTCATTGTACTCGTAGCGACCGCCGACGCCCCACGATCCGCGTGCGCCGAGCACCTGGCGGTACTTGAGGCCGACGCGCGGTGCGACGGCGTCCTTGCCCGTCGTATCGGGATACCGCTTCAGCATGTACTCGCCGTATAGCTGAAACCGGCCGGTCCCGCGGAGGCGGTAGTCGAGGTTCGCGCGCGCGGTGTACTCGTTGCGCAGCACGCGATCCTCAGCCGAGCCGTTGAGCTGCATCCCGGCCTCGCCGCCGATCGCCCAACGCCGCACCACCCGCTGCGTGATCAACACATCCGCCTGGTGCCCCGGCACGTTCCAAATGTCCGTGCCGCTATAACGGCGGAATACGCCGTCGTATTGCACGTCCAGCACCGTGTGGCTCGCCTCCCAGCGGCCGTGGTATGCTCCCCCGAGACCCAGCAGGACACCGTAGGATTCGAGAGGCGCGGGTGCATGGATCAGGTTGCTCTCATACACCGTCGACACGCCCGAATACAGCGTCAGGTCCGGCCGGGTGAACGGACGGGGAGACGCGGGCGGCGGTGGGGGCGAGGCCGGCGGGGGGGGCGGGGGCGGAGGCGACGGGGAAGCGGAGCTTGCCTGCGTACGAACCGTCATGGCGGACGGCCGCTCGGTGGAGAGTCGAGACCACTGGGATGCGGTGAGAATGTTGCGCACGCGCTCTAGCTCCGGCAGGGCGAACGAGTTGGTCGACGCCGCGACCTCCCGCAGCCGTGTGATCTGGTCGCCGGTCAGTCCGAGCACACCGTAACGCCCGAGAATCGTATCGATCGGGTTTGCGAAACCCGCCAGCTCCAGCCGGATGCTCGCCGCGCGGCGATCGTCGCGCGCCCATAACGGCACCACCCCCGGTCCCCGCACCAGCCCGAAGTAATACGCGGTGAGCTGGTACTGCGCGCGTCCGGGGAAATAGATCGCGAACCGGCCGGCGGCGTCGCTCGTCTGCCAGCGGGACAGGCCCGTGACCGCTGACGTCGCCTGCACGATCGCCCCGGCCAGCGGCCTGCCGCCGGGCCCGGTCACCATGCCCGCAATCGTGTCCGTGATGGCGGTCCTTCCCGTCTGCGTGGCGAGTACGACGAGCAGTGTCAACATGCAAGTCTCTCCTCACACAGCTCGAGCAGCCGCGCGGTGACCGATTGGCGGTCGACGCGCTGCGCGCTCAGCGAGACGTGCCGCGCCAGCGTGAGCAACGCGTACGCCCGCACGGCAGGGCGCGTCTGCTCGCCGGTGAGCGCGACGAAGCGGTCTTCCAACGCCGCTTCGCAATCCGCGAGCGCCCGCGGATCGCCACGGGTGCGCACCGCCTGCTCCGTGATGTGACCGATGCAGTTGCCGATATCGAGCGCCGGGTCGCCGCGAGAGTACAGATCGAAGTCGAGGAGGTAGAGACGTTCGCCGGCGACCAGCACCTGGTCTGGATAGAAGTCGCGGTGGATCCCGCACGACTGCGGCGGCGGTATCGTGGCGGCGAGCCGGTCGCATGCCGCGAGCAGCCGCCCCAAGCGGTTCCCCAAGTCGGGCCACTGTGCCGCGAGCGCATCGAGACGCTCGTGCAGGATGCGCAGCTCGTCCGCCATCGTATGATCACGATCCGTGGGCACACCCGCCGCGTGAAGCTTGTGAGCCGCCTCCGCGAGCCGGCGCGCCATCGCGACGCCGTAGGATCCCGCGAGACTTTCCGTGGCCGAGACACCCGCGACTTTGCGCTGCAGCCAGAGCCCCAGCTCGGGAACGACGGTGATCGGCTCCGGGACGCTGATCCCGTCGGCGCTGTGATCGTCGAATCCGCGGCGGCGCAGCTCGCGCAGCAGCTCGAACGTGTGGTGGTCGGCGCCGCGCGCCCGCGCCTTGCCGACGAGCGTCACGACTGCGGAAGACGGCAGCTCGACGTCGTACTCGATCAGGCAGCGGCGCCCAGGCTTGTAGCGCACCGCGCGGATCGCTTGCACGGCCGCACTCTCCCAGCCTGCGAGACGGTGCAACACGTGTTCGACCTCCGCCGGATCGAGCGCCCGGGACAGCAGCGGCATCCGGGGATCGGTGGCGACACCGAACGGGTCCTGCGTCACGACGCTCACGACTTCCTCACCCTGAGCCAGAACTCGAGGCGGTCAATGACCAGGTCCCGTGGCTCGACGCCGTCCGCGAGCGTATCGATCACGTCGGGGTTCTCGTCGAGCAGCTGGGCGGCCAACGCCGACGGTTCTTCCGTCCATTCCAGGATGTCGAACGGTCCCGCCTCCACAGCCGCCCGCCACTGCGCGAGCGTCAGCCGGTTCAGCGTTTGCAGGCGGCTACAGCGCTTCGCGGCGACCGCCGCACCCTCGCTCTCCGTCACGAAACGCTGGAAGTCCTCGAGCGACAGGCGCGCGTGGGCCCAGGGGATGTCCACCAGGCCGCGCTTGTGGCAGCCGCGGAGCCAGTAATACGGATCGACGGCGTGGTGGATGACGCCGCCGGCGCCCGTCACCCGCGCCATCTCCGCCAGCGCCCGCTCCACGGGGACGATGTGTTCCAGCGCGGAGCGCGAGAGCAGGACGTCGAAACTGTCGTCTGGGAACGGCAGCGATGTGGCGTCGGCGCGGGTGAAGCGGACAGGCAGCTGCGCGACGACGTTGGCGAAACGCCGGTCGCGATCCAGGCGCGCGATGACCAGCTCGGCGAG
>Ga0099828_10004244_pt1 | contig 10111 bp, 5 predicted proteins | sample CZO8metaG_2_FD_79338 | JGI IMG/M metagenome (GOLD analysis project Ga0099828, IMG submission 79338) | Vadose zone soil microbial communities from the Eel River Critical Zone Observatory, Northern California, USA - CZOApr15con2H1.8 metaG | ecosystem: Environmental > Terrestrial > Soil > Vadose...
CGCCTTGATTCAAGACGCCCGGATCGGAGCCGAAGCGGCTCTTCCAGTATCCGTTGGAAAGCATCACTACCGGATTGCCGCCTCGAGTCACGGTATCCGCGGGCTCGAAGGTTCTTCCGATCGCGGCGGTCACACCGAGAGTCTCGAAATAGTTGCCGGACACAATGTCGGCGCGTGCGCGTTCCGTATGTCCACGGTAGGTAAGAGTGGCGGTGAAGGTGTCCTTTGCCGCCAGGCCCGTGAACACACTGTTGCGATCGCGCAAATTCGCGTACATCGGATACGAAAACGATTCTGCCCCTTCTTCTCCAGGAGCGCCCGATTCGTCGGAGTTGACGTGGCCTTGCTTCGGGCCAGGCGAATACAGCAGCACCAGTTGCTCCGGGTGCGGCACGGGCAGTCTTTGCAGGACAACCTGGCGGAGAATCGTGAAAATGCCGGTGTTCGCGCCGATGCCGAGCGCCAGGGTCAGCACCGCGATGGCGGTGAAGCCCGGGTGCTTCGCCAGCATCCGCGCCCCGAATCGAATGTCTTGCCAGATCGCTCGCATCAGGAATTCCCCGGCAAGGCTGCCCGCAACCACACTGCGGCCGCCGTCATCGCTGCTTTCCAGGGCCCTCTATGTCAGGGGTATACGCGATGAAGGCCAACATTGTTCCATGATAAGGACTTGCGGGCTTGATCCGGGCCACGACCGTCATGGGCAACCTCACTGACTGAGACAACCCCCGCTGACTGAGACGTTGTAGCCTGCATATCCGTCTTGCGGAAAGCGTTGAAAAACTTGTCGAGCCCTGGCGCGCCGCGCAAGCGCCATCATTTCAGCCGAATACGGTCGACGTTATCCCACTGCGACATGTCCGACAGGATGACTTTGTCGCCCACCTGCAAGCCTGACAGGATCTCGATGGTGGTCACGGAACTGCGCCCGAGCTTTACATTGACGCGGGAGGCTTCCGAGTTGTCCGGCGTAATCTTGAACAAGCTGATGGTGCTGTCGGCCTGGCCATGTACCGGACGGCCCACATACATCACATCCTTGAGGTTTTCCAGCTCGATCGTGCCGTCAACGCTCAGATCCGACCGCGCGCCTGGCGGCAACGGCTCGTCGAAGGTCACATCGACGGTGACCGTGCCGTTCACCACGGAAGGATCCATGCGCGAGACGTGTCCGGTGACGACACCGTTTCGCGTATCCACGGTCGCCTTCTGCATCTCGCGGATATCCTTGGCTTGCGTTTCGGCGATCTTAATTTCCGCCTTCAACCTGTTGGGATTGGCAACTCGCGCCACGTTCGTTCCCACGGCCACGTTCTGCTCTTCTTCCACGGGAACCAACTGCAACACGCCGGAAATGCCAGCGCGAACGCGGAGCGACTGCGATTGACTCAGACGCAACCCGTAAAGCGCCTTTTGTTGGTCAACCTGGGATTGGCTGGCCAGAAGTCGGGATTTCGCGGACTCGCCGGCGATTTTGGTCCGTTCGCCCTCAAGCTGCAGACGAATGGCGAGCTGGTCTTCCCGCACCTTAGAGAGATTCTTGGTGTGATCAGAGCCGATGCCCTCTTTGAATAGTTTTTCGTCGACGTCGTGCTGGAGGTGGGCCTGCTCGTAGTCGCTGCGCACCGCGGCTTCGTTGGCCTTCTGGTTCATCAGCTCGCTGTCGACTTGCACTTTGAGGTTGGCGTAATTGGCTTCGGCGGCTTTCAGCTGGTATTCGGCGTCGAGCACGTCGCGCTGCAGTTCCGGATTGCTCATTTCCAGGATGACGGTGTCAGGCTGCACCAAGTGCCCTGGACGAATCACGATTTTGTCCACGCGGGCCGCAGTCTGCGCAGGAATCCAATGGATATCCTCGGGGACGAGCGTGCCCAGACCGCGGACCTCGCGGAGCATCGGGCCACGCTTCACGGTATCGGGCCAGATGGTGGAGGCGTCGACGGAAGGCGCCGCAGGCTTCAGTTTCGACAACGCCAGCGTGACCCCGGCGCAAAGCAGCACGGCGACGGTCACGTAGACTATTCGTTTGATTTTTTTGGCGCGGGCGTTAGATGGTCGTTGGATATCCATAGTCTTTGTTCACCTTAGAAAATCGCACGCAGCCTGCCCTCGCGTATCCCGCGTAAGCTACGGTTATTCAGTAGTTTACACCCATACCGCCGCATGGAAAACAGCGGAAGTTGACCGAAAATGGGAATAACCGTCCCACGAGCGAACATGGTTCATTGACGTCGGCGCGCGTCCAGTTGTCAGCGTGCCTGAATGGGCCGGCAAGTGCGCCTCCGGCATTGCCCTCGGGAACTTTGTACCTTTGTGACGGGAAATCAAGTTGAAAGTTAGAAATGGCGAGAAGGAGCCGCTTCGCACCACTCCGGGGAGAAACCCTGGGCTCCGCAGGCGCGTATAACAAATGGGGATGCGTCCGGAAAGAGAGAAATGAAACCCGACTTGAAGCTGTTCGGTATTGCTATTTTCTTGATGGCCATTCCTGTTCTGATGGCGCTTCCACAGTCCTTTCTTGTGTCCGACGTCGTTCTGAGCCAGGACACTCCTTCCTATAAGCAAGCCCCCGGCGAAGAGGGGCGCATGCCGCTGTTTGGCAAGATCACGGCGGTGCGAGATGGCGCCCTGGAAATCCAGAACCCGAACGGCGAGACCGTGGTTGTGAAGCTCACGCCGCAAACGGAATTCCGCAAGGATCGCCAGGCGGCCAAGCGCGGCGACTTCAAAGTCGGCGACGTGATCGCGGTGCGCGGCCAGGAAAACCCCGATCACACCTGGACCGCGCAGGTGATTGGCGCGCGGTCCGCGAATGGAGAGGGCCACGGCCCGAATATCCAGGCCGGCACGCTGGGCAAGGACTACGTCGCCGGGGAAGTGAAGTCCGTCGATGCGCCAAAGATTTCCGTGCTGCGCTCCGATAACGTGACGCAAACGATCGAGCTGAACGAAGACACTTCGCTGCGCAAGGGCCGCGATGCCATCACCATGGCCGACATTCAGGTCGGTGATCACCTTATCGCGCGCGGGGCCGTGCAGGGCAACGTCTTTGTGCCCAAGTTTGTTATGGTTATTGGATCAGAGCAATGGAAACGTGTGCAGGAAATGGGGGGCATGCGCCCGGGCCCACCGGTAACCTTCGGGCCTGGTGGCGCTCCACAGAAACCTGCGGAGCGGCCTCATTGAAATCGCTCGCCCCGGCCCTGGCTCTTCTCCTTTTTCTTTTCTCCGCTGATTTGCTGCGCGCGCAAGATCCGGCTCCTTCTCCGGAACCCGGCTCGGCGCAGGTGCCGGCTGAGACCGCGGCGCCGACACCGCCGCCCGCGCCAGCCTCATTTGAAATCAGCGGAATTGTGCGGGCCGGGAAAATTCCGCTGCCGGGCGTAGCCGTCACCGCGTCCAATTCTCTCACCGGCAAGAAATTCTCCGTGGCGACCAGCGGCAATGGAACTTACACGTTTACCGGCTTGCCGCGTGGCCGCTACGTGGTGCGCATCGAATTCATGGGTTTCGCGCCGCAGACGCAGGAAGTGGTGCTGAAGCCGGAAACTCCTGTTGGAAAAGTCGATGCCGAGATGGTCTTGGCTTCGCGGCAGCAGGAGCAGGGCGTGGGAAATCTGGCCGCGCTGATCACCGCGGGTCGCGGATTTCAAAGCCTCGCGCTGGACAACACGCTTTCCGCTCTGGCGGGCGGCGAAGCAGCCGGCATGCTCGGTGGCGGGCAAAATGGAAATGGCGGGGATGTCTCTGCGCTGCCTCTCAACGGCGCAGGAGCGGAAAGCCCGACGGAATCCGTGAGCATCAGCGGAGCGCAGGGTCGCACGCAGGATTTTGGCGGCGGTAGCGAAGACGATATACAAGAGCGCATCCAGGAATTTCGCGAGCGCGCGCAACGCGAAGGCGGCGGTTTGCAGGGCGGGGGACAAGGTGGCGGCCCGGGCGGAGGCGGTCCCGGTGGTCCAGGCGGAGGGGGGCCGATCATGATTTCGAGGCTGCCGCGCAACTTCAACATCAATCAACCGCACGGCATGCTGTACATATCAGACGATGCTTCCGCGCTGGATGCTACGTCGTATTCTTTGACAGGGCTGGCGACTCCGAAAGCCAGCTACAACCAGTCACGTTTTGGCGCTTTCCTTGGTGGCCCGCTGAACATCCCCAAGATTTTTAACGGCGGCAACAAGTGGTTTTTCTTCGCCGGCTGGAACGGCAGCCGCGGCAGCACGCCTTACGACGCGTTTTCCACCGTGCCCACGCTCGCCGAACGTTCCGGAGATTTTTCCGCTGCAACGTATCAAGATGACCGTCCGGTACAGATCTTCAATCCCGCGACTGGACAACAATTTCAAAGCAACGGGCAGTTCAACGTCATCGATCCCTCGCTCCTCAATGCATCCGCAAAGGCCTTGCTCGCTTTCATTCCGCTGCCGAACCTGAATTCCACGACGCAGAATTTTCATTACGTTACTTCGGGCAGCAGCACCAGCGACTCTGTCAACCTCCGGGTAATTCACAACTTTGGTTCGGGCGGCGGCCCCGGCCTTATGACCTTCGGCGGTCCGGGTGGTCCGAGTGGGGGAGGCGGAGGGAGCGGCCGCAGACGAGCGCAAAATAACATCAACTTTGGCCTGAATTGGACACGCAACTCGACGACGCTGGTTAATCCATTTCCATCTCTTAACGGCGGCAACAGCTTGCAAGGGTTGAATGCCAGCGCCGGCTGGACGTATGGCCATGGCCGCGGCACGAACACGTTCCGTGTGAACTACAACCACAATCATGTGGCCATGACGAACCTATACTCAAATGTTCAAAACGTCGCTGGGGACGCGGGTATCGGAGGCGTTTCGACCAACCCTTTCGATTGGGGGCTTCCCGGAATCAGTTTCAACACGTTTGCGGGGCTCTCGGACCCAACGCCGCGCCGCGAGCTCGATCAGACTTATACACTCTCCGATACCGTTTCCTGGAGCCGCGGCAAGCACAACTGGCGCTTTGGCGGAGACTATCGCCGCATCCTGCAAAGTTTTCGCTCCGCTAAGAATGCGGAAGGGAGTTTCGTCTTCACCGGTTTTGCGACTTCGCAATTCGCCAGCAGCGGCGGCGTGCCCGTGGCGGACACCGGCACCGATTTCGCCGATTTCCTGCTCGGCTTGCCGCAGCAGAGCACGCTGCAATCCGGGGCGAATTCCTATGATTTCCGCGCCAACTCTTTTGATGTTTACGCGCAGGACGATTTCCGATTCCGTCCCAGCTTGTCTTTCAATCTTGGCTTGCGCTACGAATATAATGGCCCCTATACGGAAGCGCAGGGCCAAATTGCAAACCTCAACGTCAGCTCCGGTTTCACCGGTGCGCAGCCGGTAGTTCCCGCTGGTGCCGTCTTACCGAGCACAACCGGCGGGCTCGCCACCTCCACGCCCTCTCTGATCAATCCAGATCCCAACAATTTCGCGCCTCGCATCGGCATCGCGTGGAGGCCGATGAAACAGACCGTGGTGCGAGTGGGATACGGCATGAACTACAATCTCGCTCAGTACGGCGCCATCATACAAAATTTTGCGTTTCAGCCGCCGTTTGCGATTACTTCCACGAACGTCAGCTCGCTTACGAACGTCCTCACGTTGCAAAACGGTTTTCCGGCAACGAACGCCTCCGTGACCAACAATTTTGCGGTGGATCCGAACTATCGCCTGGGCTACGTGCAGATCTGGAATCTTGACATTCAGCGGCAACTGCCCGGCGGCGTGGTGATGAATCTCGACTATAACGGTTCCAAGGGTACGCGGCTCGATGTCGAGCGGGCCATCACCATCGCCGGAGTGCAGCCCTTCATCTATGAATCATCGGCGGGCAATTCCGTCTATAACTCGGGTTCGATTCGTTTGCGCAAGCGCCTGGCGCACGGTATCGGTATTTCGGGGTCATACACTTACTCCAAATCGATCGACGACGCTTCCTCGATCGGCGGTGGCGGCACGGTTGTCGCCCAAAATCCTTTCGACATCGCCGCGGACCGCGGCCTCTCCAGTTTTGACCAGCGCCACAAGTTCTCCGGCAATTGGATTTACGAGTTGCCCTTTGGCGAAAATCACCGGTTTGCGCAGCGCGGCCCGCTCTCGCATATTCTGGATGGCTGGCAATGGAGCGGTAACTTCACCATCGGCTCCGGACTCTACTTCACGCCCCGCGTGCTCGGCAATTCGGTGGACATCAATCGCGGCGTGAGCGGCTCGCTGCGCGCCAACGCGACGGGGGCGCCGGTTTCATTAGGCAACTCAACCACTCGCGAATGGTTTAACGCCGCGGCGTTCTGCTCGCCGGCTACTTCCGGCTCCAGCACACCCGCTTCCGGCAGCACGTGCGCGAATCCCAACGGCACTTCGTTCGGCGATGCCGGGCGCAACATCATCGAGGGGCCCGGGCAGATCACGTTTGACATGAGCCTGAACAAGACCATCACCATTAGGGAATCGCGCGCCCTGGAATTTCGCGTTCAGGCGGCCAATGTTTTCAACACCGCGCACTTCACGGCCATCAACACCGTCGTGAACTCGCTTACTTATGGTGAAGTGACTTCGGTCGGGAGCATGCGGCGTATCACCATGCTGGCGCGGTTCCGCTTTTGAGAAGGACGATGTCAATACTTATGAAAACGCGCGCGTTCCTGATGGTAGTGATTCTGCTGCTCAACGTTTCGCTCTCGGTTTTCGCGCAAAACGCGCCGCAGACTCCGCAAGCGCAGCAACGGCAATATCGCGTGCACGTCACCTCGGAACTGGTACTCGTCAACGTGGTTGTGCGCGACAAAAAAGGCAATCTTGTCCGCGACCTGAAAAAGGACGACTTCACCCTTCTTGAAGACGGCAAGCGGCAAACGATCTCCAGCTTCGACTTCGAAAACGTGGATGAGTTGAAGACCGCCGGTGCCGCCGAAGCCACCGTTTCCGGGGCTGCGCCGGACGGCGCCCTGCTGCGTCCGGCAGAAAAGACGGCCGCGCTGGATGCGCGCGATCGCCGCTTGATGCTGCTCTTCTTCGATTTTTCCGGCATGGACCCTGAGCAGATCGACCGTTCCGTGGACGCCGCCAAGAAATTCGTGCAAACGCGCATGCAGCCGGCGGATTTGATCGCGCTCGTCTCGCTGGCCACCAATATGCGAGTCGATCTTGATTTCACCGACGACAAAGCGAAAGTGCTCGGCGCGCTGACCTCGTACACCTCCGGCCAGGGCCAGGGCTTTGACAACGGCACCACCGGCAGCGCCGAAGGCGCCGCGGAAACCAGCGGCGCATTTACGGCCGACGACACGGATTACAACACCTTCAATGCCGACCGCAAACTGCTCGCGCTGCAATCCATCATGCAGACGCTCGGCAAAATCTCGCAGAAGAAAGCCATCATTTATTTCAGCAACGGCATCAGCCAGAACGGCGTGGACAACCAGTCAGCCTTGCGTGCCGCTACCGCTTCCGCCGTGAAGGCCAACGTCTCCATCTATCCCGTCGATATTCGCGGCTTGCAAGCCTTTCCTCCTGGCGGCGAGGCGCAGAACGCCAGCCTGCACGGCCAGTCCGCCTACAACGGCGCCGCGGTGCTGAACGATCTCAGCAGCAATGCGGCCACGCAGGAAACGTTATCCACGCTGGCCTCGGACACCGGCGGCAAGGCCTTCTTCGACTCCAACGATTTCGGCGCCGTCTTTTCGCAAGTGCAAAAGGACAGCTCCGCCTACTACGTTCTCGGGTTCACCAGCACAAATGCGCTGAAGGACGGCAGGTTCCGGCGCCTGAAAGTGCAGCTCAATCGGCAGGATCTGAAGCTTGACTATCGCTCCGGCTATTATGCCGGGCGCGACTTCGAGCATCTGAATCGCGCGGACCGCGAGCAGCAGATACAAGACGAACTGGCTTCGGAGTTGTCGCAGACCGACGTCGCCGTCTACGCCGGCGCTGCGTATTTCCGGCAGGATGATTCGCACTACTATCTTTCGGTTTCGCTTGTAATCCCGGGGTCGCAAATTCCCTTCGTGCAAGCGAAAGACAAAGACAACGCCACGATCGACGTTATCGGCGAGGTGCGCGCGGACGGAAAGTTTGCCGTGGGTCATCTGCGCGACACCGTGAAGCTCGCGCTCGACAGCGCACAGCAGGTGCGCCGCAAGAATGTCCAGTACAACACCGGCTTCCTCCTTGCGCCGGGAAGTTATCACCTCAAATTTGTTGTGCGCGAAAATCAGACCGGGCGCATGGGCTCGTTCGAGACCGATGTGCAAATTCCCGATTTGCGCAAGACGCCCCTGCGCATGAGCTCCGTCGTGCTCAGCAGCCAGCGCGTTCCGGCTAGCGCGAAGAAGGCCAGCGGCCCGCATCCTCTGGTGCAGGACCAAACAGAGTTAGTGCCTAACATCACCCACGTTTTCACGCAGGACCAGCACCTCTATTTGCAATACGAAGTGTACGACGCCGCGCGTGGGAAAAATCCTGCGGCGGCTGCCGATGCGAACGGCTCGGCGAATGGCGGTGCGAACGCGTCTACGAACGAAGCTGCCAAGGCTCCGCCGGCGAAAGTGCCGCGCGAGAGCGTGCGTGTCCTCACCAGCATCGAATTCTTGCAGGGAGGCGCGAAGGTTTACGAATCAAAGTCGGTCGTGGCGAATGAGGTCACCGCGCCGGACCGCAAAGCGGTGATTTTTCAAATCGATCTGCCGCTACAGGCTCTGAAGCCAGGCTTCTACGTGTGCCAAGTTAACGTAGTGGATGACGTTGCTGGAAATTTCGCTTTTCCGCGCTCGCCAATTCTAGTCAAAGAGCCGGCACCGCAAAGCGCTGCGAAGTCTCCGGTCGGACGATAAGTTCAGTTGTTAAGAAAGGCGCTCAGTTCCGCCGTAAATCTTGCCTGCTGCTCGATATTTGACAAATGTGCGGCGTCGACCTCGAAGTAGCGCGCACCGGGTATTCGCTGCGCGATAAATCGTCCGTCGGCTGGCGGCGTGGCCGGATCGTGCGTGCCGGATATCACCAGGGGCGGCGACGCGATTGCCGCGATGCTCTCGCGCAGGTCAACTTCGCGCAGCGCCGCACAGCACGCGATGTATCCTTCCGTGCTGGTGCTCTCCACCATGTGCTTCACGCGCTCCACAATTTCCGGCGAGCTGTCGCGGAATCGCTCCGTAAACCAGCGCTCCATGGCCCCCGCCGCAATCGATTTCGTGCCGCCCTTGCGCACCGTTTCGATGCGCGCGTCCCAGATTTCGGCGTTGCCGATCTTCGCGCCCGTGCTGCACAGCACGAGCTTGTGCAATCGTTTGCCGGCATGAATGCCCAGCCACATGCCCGTCACGCCGCCCATCGACAATCCACAAAACGAAAAGTTCCCAAAGTCCGCTTCATCCGCGAGAGCAAGCACGTCGCGTCCCAACTGCTCGAACGAATATGGCCCGGGAGTCACTTCACTTTGCCCATGCCCGCGCGTATCGTAGCGCAGCACGCGGAAATGTTTGCGCAACTCAGGCATTTGCGCATCCCACATCGCAAAATTGGTGCCCAGCGAATTGGAGAGCACCAGTGCGGGCGCGTTCGCCGGCCCCTCGATCTGATAATGTATATGACCGCCGTTAACGTGTGCGACAGGCATAGTTGCTAGACGCGCTCCAAAATCACGGCGATTCCCTGGCCAACTCCAATGCACATGGTGCAGAGCGCGTACCGCGTTTGCGTGCGCAACAGTTGGTACATGGCCGTCGTTACCAGACGTGCGCCGCTCGCGCCGAGCGGGTGGCCAAGCGCGATCGCACCGCCATTGGGATTTACGTGCGGCGCATCGTCGGCAACGCCTAAGGCACGCAGCACCGCGAGCGCTTGCGAGGCGAAAGCTTCGTTCAATTCGATAACGTTCATTTGATCGAGCGACAGATTCGTTTTCGCCAACACTTTGCGGGTGGCCGGAGCAGGTCCCATGCCCATGATGCGCGGCGCGACGCCAGCCGCGGCGGCAGCGACGACACGCGCTTTCGGCGTCAGCCCGTGCCGCCGCGCACCGGCTTCAGAAGCGAGAATCAGTGCGCATGCGCCGTCGTTCACTCCAGAAGCATTTCCCGCCGTAACTGTTC
>Ga0099828_10004252_pt1 | contig 10097 bp, 6 predicted proteins | sample CZO8metaG_2_FD_79338 | JGI IMG/M metagenome (GOLD analysis project Ga0099828, IMG submission 79338) | Vadose zone soil microbial communities from the Eel River Critical Zone Observatory, Northern California, USA - CZOApr15con2H1.8 metaG | ecosystem: Environmental > Terrestrial > Soil > Vadose...
GAGGTTGCCCATCGCGTTAGAACAGGCACAAATGTAGTGGAAACTTCCTTATGTCCACATTGATTCCAAAGACTTTATTCGCGAAACTGCGGAAGTTCGGCTAGCGGCTATCCTGGGAACACTCGCGACAGTCGGATTCATCTCTTCAAGTCATTGCGAGCGAATTGGGCGGCTCGAGAGGAAACGGTTGTTCATTGGGGCGGTATGGATCTAAACCAACTTGGCAACGTATTTCAAGGGCTTACGAGGGATAATGGAGAGCACAAGATAGGCTGGGTGGGAAGAAATCCGAACCTCACGAGTCAGAAGGCTCAAAGCCGGTATTCTTGTCATCTTCTACTGGGTTCACGGATTCCGCTGCGGCCGGTGACCCCGAGTTCTGTGCGGTGCGACTACTGCTGAATCCCGGGTCAAGGCCCGAGGGATACTCTGCAGGAGATCGAGGATTGTCCATAACCGCCGGGCGGTTCCCAGCCTTGTACATGGCACGATACGGGGGAAGCCAGTCGGTTTCATCCACGGTGACGTTTGCCTCAAGGGAAGGTGAAGCATCCACGGCCTCGGTCGTCATTTGAAGATGATAAAATTGGGCATATCTTCCATTCCGTGCCAAAAGCTCGATGTGCGAGCCCTCCTCCACAATTCGACCGCGATCGAGGACCACGATCCGATCGGCGAGGCGTACGGTGGACAGACGATGTGCGATGATCAAAGTCGTGCGTCCCTGAGCGGCTCTCCCTAATGCCTCCATCACCACGTGCTCCGAGGACGAATCCAAGCTGCTGGTCGGCTCGTCGAGCAGCAAAATAGGCGCATCCCGCAGAATGGCCCGCGCGATAGCGATCCGTTGCTTCTGTCCGCCGGAGAGAGTTGTGCCTCTCTCTGCGACGGCGGTCTCGTAGCCTTCGGGAAGCCGCTGAATGAATTCGTCGGCATTGGCGGTTACCGTAGCGGCAACGATTTGTTCGTCGCTGGCACCGGGGCAGCCAAAAGCTATGTTTTCACGAATCGACCCGTTAAATAGCAGAGAGTCCTGCAAAACCAAACTGATTTGTTCCCGCAATGATTGCAGCGTAAAATTTCGGATGTCTTGCCCATCAATCCAGACCTCTCCGGCGTTCGGGTCATAGAAGCGAGGTATCAGGCTAACAAAGGTACTCTTCCCCGCCCCGGTAGCACCTACAATGGCAACCTTTTCTCCCGGCGCGATTGCTAGGTTGATACGCGAAAGGACCGGCTGGTTGGGTTCGTATTCGAAGGAAACATCTCGGAACTCAATCCCCCCCGCGAGATGGGATATCTTCCGCGCCCCTTCCCGATCAGCGACCTCGCTTCGAATGAGCATCACTTCGGCAATCCGCTCGGCAGACACGGTGGCCTTGTCGAAATCCACGGAGAAGCGCGCTAGCCCCTTCATCGGACTGTACAAGCTCGAGACGTAAGCAAAGAAAAGAACGATATCGCCTATCGTGAGTTCGCCCGCCATCACCCTTGTGGCGCCATACCAGATCACAATTGTTACTCCGATGGCGGCAATCGTATCCACCAGGGGAGCAATACGAGCCTGATACCGCACGAGCTCCAGCGAGGCTTGATGATGGTTTTCGCTCTGGGCTAGGAAACGTTCGTCCTGTTGATCTTCTTGCGCGAGACCCTGAACGATCCGGATCGAGGCGAGCGTTTCCTGAGCGAGCGCCGCCAGCACGCCGGTGCTCTTGCGCGCTCTTCGAGAGGCCGCCTTGATGCGGCGTTTGTACCGGAAAACAGTCACGAACAGGAAGGGCGACATCGAGAGGGAAACGAGCGCAAACTTCCAGTTGACCCAGAGCATGAGGATAAGCATCCCGGCGAGCAGCCAAGTGTTGGTGGCGAGCGTAGCTATCCCGCCACTGATCATGTCCTGCAGTTCCTTGATGTCCGACATCAGCCGGAGGGTTAAATCACCCGTTCGTTGATGGTCGTGGAACCGCAGAGATAGACGCTGCAAATGGCTAAATAAGTCACGCCGAAGCCCGAAAACAAAATTTTGGCCCACCTTCCCCATGGCATGCGTGTAAAAGTAAACCAAAAGCCCGGCCACCAGAGCGATGGCGATAATCGCACCGCACACAACGAACAGGAGTTGCATCCGCGTGAAGGGGGCATTTTCGAGCCACACTTGAACGAAGGGAACTCGGCTCGGCCGTTGAGAAAGTACGCTGTCAATCACCACCTTTAGAGGCCACGGTCGAAATACGGCGAGCGCCGCCTCCAGCATCATCGCCAGTGTCGCGAGACAAAGTTGCATCCGGTAGGGGCGAAGCAGGGACCATGAGCGTCGGAGGAATTCTCTCCTGAGTGCCTTATCCGAAGGGGAGTTATCGGCCAGTTTTTGCCGCTCACGCATTTACCTTAATCTCTCCTTGCAAAGGGCCGGGGGTGTTCGCCTCCAGGATACTCAAAGGTTCGAAAACTACCCGGCACCCGCGCCATGACTCCTTGCATGGACCGTGTACCACCCTAGGCGCGAGCAACTCACGGCAGGGAGCCTCAGCCCAAAACCATGCCCCCCAGAACGAGCTTACCTCATCAGTACCCCCTTGCGACGGTTCCGGGAGATTGCAACTGCTTAACCGATAACTGCCCGGCTTGTGTTTCTTGGCCCAACTCTCCAGCCAAGCGAGCCTTATCTCCGGCAAGTCCTTGCCACTGCGATAAGACCGGGACTCTCCGAGCGCCTTGTTGAGGGACCAGCCGTTGATGCCGTATCGAACCAGGGCAGTCATCATCCTGGTGCGATCTTTCCCTGCGCTGCAACGCCTGTGCACGGGCCAATTACTGGGGTCCTGAACGAATCGGAGGAAGGTCTCTGCCTGTTCATCGGTCGGTTCCTGAGCGCCCGATAACGGTATCTGGTGCACGCGGTCGAATGCGTATTTCTTGTAGTCCATATCATTTTGCGGCGGGAAGGTGACGATGCTATTTCCGCCGCGGCGGATCGGGATCTGCGATGCGACGTTCTACCATTGGAAGGCCAAGTATGGGTGGTTGGAACGGCTGAAGTCATCTCACCCCGCGAGAACGGGCAAACACATCTTTGCGAAGCTAATTCTCGCCTTGACACGGCCTAGTCCACTTGCCAGACTCGAACAAGAACCCGATCACAAGTGCCAGCTATCGTGGCGAGTCTTAGCACGTGTGGACCGGGAGGCAGACCGAACTGTACCCGCGCGCGTTCGCCGATGACGAAACCCGGCAGCGTGACAGTTGGATCAGGGGTACCACTCACGATCACCCATTGAGAGGGTTTGTTGTCGACGGCAATCTCACACACACACTTGGCCGAAATCTGATCTTGTGAAGCTTGAATGGTGCGCGTCTCGACGCGTAAACTCCTTCCGCCATCCACTTCCGCAGTAACCGGCTGGTCTCTTTTAACGATCCACCATTTTCGTGGGGGATTAGCAGCGTTTAACATCACCTTCTCGGCTGCGGGCAGGTTAACTGTCACCCAATCAAGACTTGCTGGGCCCACATATGAATTCGCAAACCATCCAGCGCAAACCAGAGCCATTGCAAGGACGCAGAAAGCGGCCCACCGGATTCGAATCCAGCGGGCGAGTTTTCTTGAGCGGCTCTTACAAATTTCGGGCCACACTTCCTTGCGTGCCTCTTCCAAATCATGAGGGTAGTCCAACTCGACCCATGGAGACCCGGCAACGTTTACGCCGATGATGGGGATTTGGGAGCAGCAGAATCGGACAGCCTCAGTAACCCAGGACTTTTCATTCCCACCCTTAATGAGTTCGTCAGCCTGAGCGAGAACGGCCCGGGCACCTTCAGCATCGAATTTAATTAGCCCGAGACTTTCGCCCCGCGCTGACGTTACGGGCAAATCCTTTCCCAGGTCAACAACGCGGTTCTTACGTATCGCAACCTTGGTTTGTTCGAGGCCATTGGACGCGGTAGAATCGTAGGCGAGGACATTCCCTTCTTTTCCCAAAATGCGGATGAGAATATCGGGATGGAAGAGCAAATCGCAATTCAGCAGGACAAATGGCCCTTTGATCCAATCCCGAGCCAGCCAGAATGAATACAGGCTGTTAGTCTCCTCATAGCGGTCATTGACAAGATACTCTGCTCGACTGCCGATTGCTGCACGGACGGCAGCGGCCTGATAACCGGCCACAATCAACACAGGCCCAACTCCGTTATCCGCCAGGGTGCGGAGTTGGTGGTGGATTAGGGGGCGTCCACCGAATTCAACAACACATTTTGGCAAGCCGTTCGAGTGATTGCCCAGCCGGCTGCCAACGCCACCTGCGAGAATGACAGCTTGCATCTTAGCCTTCCTTCATTTGGTTTCAACAGGAAGTCGAGGCAGACTTTCGCTGGTCCTGCTATTTCCTGGCCAAGGGGGGAGCCGTACTCCTCCCGCGTGCCCACAAACCACGGCTCACGCGGTTGGAGGCCTCAGACTCGCTACGGCAAAAGCAAAGGACGGCGCTGTCCCCGAACGCGGTGACGGAAATGGATTGGCCAGGGCTGCGACGGAGGCCGTTTCCACAAGACCTGCCACTCGCATGACTTGCGGAAGTTTGGGAGTTCTTGAGGACATGGCCCATTTTGCTGCTGCAAACGGGCGAGTCCTATAGCCCAACAGATGGGAATTCATTGGTCATAGGGTACTATTGGTACTATAACCGGCCATCCTGGTGAGCTCGTTCGAAGATTCGCAAGGGGAGTTCAAAAATGGAAATGCGCGCGGGGCGATGATCGTCAAGGCGGGTGTGACTTCTCTTTCCTACAGGCATCGCGCTGGGAATCGATCGAGAATCACTTCCGGTTTTTCTTGCCCGTAGTTCTGCCGGTATCTTAGAAAATACACCAAATATGCTGGTCCGGCTTCCGATTCACGTTCGCCCATTTCTGGGCTGTGGATTTTGTGTAGCGTCGTGAAGCCCAAGGCGCGCCAGAATCCAGCGAACAGCGGCATCGGTTGCATGCCCAGGGTTGTAGAACAGGTCGCACGCCATCTTGCGGCGGACTTCGCTTGCGTGTTTGGGATGCGCTAAGGACCAGGCGACCGCGTCCGCAGCTTCGTCAGGCCAGCGTACTGTTACCCCGCCTCGCCGGCCCCAAGTATCTAAATCGAGGCGAACGCCTTTCTTGCGTACAGCCTTCAAAAGTTCAGGTACATCTAGAAACACCATCGGCCGGTTGAGAAGGGAATATTCGCTCGAAACCGATGAGGCATCGGTGATCAGAAGGTCGGCAGCAAAAAGATATGGAGTGATGTCGTAATCCCGGACAAGACGTGTGTGGCTATCCAGCAGCGGGCGCAAGCGGGCGGACCACTGGATTGGATCACCGACAATGCGGAGGTGCTCGTCAAGGATTGGGCGCAAGCGGGCAGACCACTCGGCGGCCATATCTCTGGGGTGGTCGTGGATTTTGATGAGGACGTCATACCGCCCGGTGCGCTGCAGACGCCGGATTACCTCCTCGCCGAGCGTCTCGAGGGAGTTATTTATCTGTCCCGTCGGGGCATAGAGAATGACCGGCCGCCTGCCCGACAGCCCCAGACCGCGGAGAATGGCGTGACGGTCGAGTGTGCCATCCACGAGCCCATCTGTCTTGGGAAACCCAATCGGAACACACCGCGGGTCGCCTGAACGCAACAACTGGGCCTCTTGGAAAGCTCGCATCATGTAGGGACCAGCGATAAATAAATGGTCATAAATCAGCACATCCCTTCGGATGGCCATGTTGCGAAACGAAAGGCCGTGGAATATTTGCACTCGCTCGTGATCCCGGGTGGGGAAATAGCCAGAAACGTGGGCGCAAAGCACCATGTCGTATTCGCCCCGCAGCGCCTTCTCCAGCGGCAGGATTTGAGCCGGAGGGAGGTGGAATGGCCGGTAAATATCAGCAGCAGTGCCAAAATTGGGTTGCGCCCCCTCGCTGGGTGGCCCGCCGGACAAATGGACAGTCAGCCCAGGGATCTTGGATAGCCGCCGGTATATGGGACGGAAGCAGACAAAATGGACTGGCGCGTAGCATGTGAATAGCACGCGCTTTGAACTCACCCGTCCGCTCATGGCTGACATCCCAGGCGCAACCCGGTCACCTCCGAGTTGTCAAGAGCGTGGGTATTCTCGCCAACCAAAAGCGGGTCCGCAGCGCGATTCATGATTTGGACTGAGGAGGCGTAACCGACCGCCAAGTGTGCACCGATGACGGGATTAAGCACAACCCCGAGGTCGGAAGTATCTGCGCCGCTGTTGAGAACGACGCGACGACAGATTTCATTCATATGAACCGTTCATCGCCGCACATGCTCCATCTCGTCAACCTATGAGCCAATATCCCGATAGAAGAAACAGTGTATTTTGGATGCGCGAAAACACGCAAGAGCAGCTATTGTACCGAGCGCTGGAAAAGCCAACACCTGTACACAAGGGGAGTTAAGATTCCTTCTATTTCCATCTCGAGTTCTCCCTTCCGGAATATCGGATGTTCTTCGGCATCAATGATTTATGCGGGATTGAACACAACGAAGACGCTCCGCCGGTCCAAACCCATTGGGTGACAAACAAAAACAGCCATTCCAGCTCTCCTTCGACGCTTTTCTGAAGGGCGATTCCCACTGATCAGGCACGGCTTCGAGCGGTGGCCTCATTGTGGTGCGCGAGTTGGATGAACTTTTGGGCCTCCGCCAACTCAACGCCCAGCACTTGACCGCCTCACGCCGAGGAAAGGACACGCAGCTCCCGCTGGCCGACGTGTTGCGCCAGTCCCATTTCAGGAGGAAGCCGCGCAAGCAGTGATGATCACGCGGCTGAGGCGTTACCGCTTCCGGTCCAACGAGGTGCGTCTGTAGCTATGCGTGATCGCCTACGACCTGCGGAATCGTTAACGACATCTGTCCCTGCCCGAAAGGATCCACCGTTCGTCCTTGACCAGCCCACAGCAGTGGTTGGTGAAAACAGGTGGCCAATTGATCTACCATATCCGCTATTACTGGCTGCTGCTGGCCGAGAACCATCTAACGCGGCGATTTTTTTGAAGCACGGCGCCACGGATTGCGGCCCTGCCACTGCCACCGGGCCAGCCGAAGACTTGGTAACAAACAAAAAGGTCAGAAAGGAAGCGAGGGACAGAAACGTGTCTGACAACTCGGCTGCGAGAGCGACAGGGCCGGGTCCCGCCTTCTTGGGGAGGCCAGGGTCAGCCATTCTGGGGGGTGCCGGGAACGGTCTGGACCTCAAGACGCGACGGGCCGCTGCCATGGAAGGTGGCTCAGTGTATGCCGTAGGCTCCGCGAAACCCAAGATGGAAATCCCCGTTTAGTTCTGGTTGAGGAGTCCAAATGACTTCGAGGTTGACTCTATCCAAACTTCACGTACGCCCCCATTTCACTCACAGATAAAGAGATATTCTCCGAAGCGCGCTGACGCGCACGGCCTAGTAACAGTACTACTACGACTGCTATACCAGTGAATTCCCATCCATCGCACTATGGGGTTTGTCCGTTTGCGGCGCCAGAATGGGACATGACATCAAGACCTCTCATTCAGATGACGTACCTACTTGGCACTCGACACATCTCAGCTTGGTTCACGAGTTTCGCAACTGTCCTTCTGCTTTGCCTGTGTACAACGGCGGCTGAAAGCCAAGTCAAAGGAACCGTTCGAGGAGCTTTGGAAGATCCGACCGGTCTACCTGTATCGCAAGTTGAAGTTGGGCTCATCAACCAATCAACCGGACAGGTGTATACAGCGCTGACCAGCGACGACGGTCGGTTCCAGTTTGATGGGGTACCCTTCGGCGATTTTGAACTTTCCGTGAGCGCTCCTGGGATGAAAGAAAAGAAAGCCTCGGTCACGGTTGGAGAATCTCCTGCCCGCCCCCTACAGCTCCGCCTGGAGGTTGCCGATGTCAATCAGAAAGTTGAAGTAGCCGCAGACGCCCTCTCCGTCCCGTTGGCCAACCAAAACATCGATGCCCTCGAGCTGGAGCGGCACATGCTCGATAGCCTGCCCACGAAGGAGGCTGATCCACTCGCCGTTCCGGCGATGTTTCTGAACCCGGCTCTAGCTGGCGCGCAGGGCCCGAAGATCATCGTTGACGGTTTTGAGAGCGATGCCGCCGAGGTGCCGTCCGAAAGCATCAGCAAAGTGTACGTGGATAGGAGCCCATACTCGGCTGAGTACGGAAGACCGGGAAAAGATCGACTCGAAGTTACCACGCGCAAAGGTTCGCGCAACTATTACCATGGGAATATTCTGTTGCTAGGACGATATTTTGCACTGGATGCGCGCAACGCGTTTGCCAAGACTAAGCCCCCCATGCAACGAGAAATTGCAGAGGCTGAATTCGACGGGCCAGCTGGGAAAAATGTTCGCTTCCTTTTTGCCGGCAGGTCCGATATTGATAACGACAGCGCGGTAGTTCACGCACACACACTGACTGGTCCAGTCATCGAAAATGCCCCCGTTCCGACGCGTGGAACACGTCTGTTTGGGCGTCTTGACTTTCAGTTGAACCCCACCCATTCGCTCATGGTGGGTTTCAAGTTCAAGGATAGATCAGTCTCGAATCAAGGTGCCGGAGGATTCGTCCTCCCGGAGGATGCGACGAATTTCCACACCAACGAAACCGAACTTAAGATCATCGAACGCGCTATTCCCAATGCGCATTTAATTAACGAATTTCGCTTCCAGTTCAGAAATGGCCTCAAGAAGACAACGAGCGTTACCGATTCTCCGGCGATCGTGGTCCAGGGTGCCTTTACAGGGGGAGGAGCGCAGATATTCCAGGAACGGCAGGAAAAAGGGATGGACTTTCAGGATGCGGCTACTCTTATCAGTGGAAGGCATGCCCTGCACTTCGGCGGGGATATCCGGCCGCGATTCTTCCAAACGCACGACCAGTCCAACTTCGGAGGGACTTATACGTTCGGCAGCCTGGCTGCCTTTGCTGCCAATCAGCCGATTCTCTTCACATTGAACCAGGGAATTCCAGAAGTAAACTTTGGCCAGCACGATTTCTCCGTTTATCTGCAAGATGAAATCAGCCTGCGCGAAACTCTGTCTTTGTCGCTCGGACTTCGACAGGAATGGCAAACCAACGTCGCCCGCAAGGTTAATATCGCTCCGCGCTTAGCCTTCGCTTATTCACCGGGAGGCCGGTCCACTGTGTTGCGCGGGGGTGCAGGAATCTTCTACGACCGTCAACCCGAAGTTATGGAGCAACAGTCGCTCTTGTACGGCGGGCTTTATGGTCGGCAGTTTTATGCCCCTAGCCCAACATATCCCCTGCCGGTTATCCCAGCGACTCCGAGCATCCTGCGAATTGCACCAGGGATGGTGCTCCCGTACTTGGCTCAGGCGAGTATTGGTGTCGAACGATCGCTGGGAAAGGGAAAGAACTACATTTCAGCCGAATACACAATCATTCGTGGATACCATCTCTACCGCACCCGGAATACTAACGCGCCGCTGCAGGGAACAGGGGCTCGGCCTGATCCAAGCTTTCTAAACATCAATCAGTTTGAATCCTCCGGAAAGTCTCGCGGCCAGGTTGCGACTGTGACTTTTCAAACGACGCTCTTTCGCAGATTTTCATTTTTCTCCCAGTATAACTTTTCCCGCACGAACGACGACACCAGCGGAATGTTTTCCCTTCCCGCAAACAACTATGATTTGCGCGGTGAATACGGCCGGGCGGATTACGACCGGCGTCACAGATTCAGTCTGGCCGGCGTTTACGGACTGCCTTGGGGGCTGAGAGCAGGAACGATCGCAAGCATAAGCTCCGGGATACCCTTCAACATTACCACCGGATTTGATGACAATGGTGACGCGGTTCCGAATGATCGGCCTGCCGGAGTCACTCGCAACACGGGAAGCGGCCCTGGATATGCCAGTATCGATGTGCACCTGTCAAAAGTTCTATGCCTCGCGCGGTGCGAAGGCCGCCGAACCCTGCCACGCAGTGCTGGAGAAAGCATGGTTGGCATCCTGGCAGTGAATTCTTCTCCACTCCAGAGAGACCATGGAGCTCGGCTGGAATTGGGAGTTGATGCGTTTAACGTTCTCAACCATGTGAATCCA
>Ga0099828_10004263_pt1 | contig 10090 bp, 15 predicted proteins | sample CZO8metaG_2_FD_79338 | JGI IMG/M metagenome (GOLD analysis project Ga0099828, IMG submission 79338) | Vadose zone soil microbial communities from the Eel River Critical Zone Observatory, Northern California, USA - CZOApr15con2H1.8 metaG | ecosystem: Environmental > Terrestrial > Soil > Vadose...
AAGCGGCCGCTGCGCGTGCCGGTTGTCCTGACCAAGCACGAGGTGCGCCGAGTGCTCGCACGGCTCAAGGGGCGAGGGACGCCGGCGCTCGTGGCGGGTGTGTTGTATGGAACGGGCGTGCGCTTGCTCGAGGCACTGCGATTGCGCGTGAAGGACATCGATTTTGCGAAGAATGAAATCACAGTACGCGGCGGAAAGGGCGATCGCGATCGTGTGACCATGTTGCCGGAGCGGCTGAAGGGTCCGTTGCTCCGTCATCTCGCCGACGTACGGACGCAGCATGAGCGCGATTTGGCGGCCGATGCGGGGTGGGTGGAACTGCCCGGCGCGTTAGCCGAGAAGTATCCCAATGCTGGACGGGAGTGGGCTTGGCAATGGGTCTTTCCTGCGACGCGCACCTACACGGCTCCGCCGAGCGGCCATCTACGTCGGCATCATCTGCATGAGACAGTTGTGCAGCGCGTCTTCAAGGAGGCGGTGCGTGCCGCGCGAATTACTAAGACAGCGAGTTGCCACACTTTACGCCATTCGTTTGCGACTCACCTGCTCGAGTCGGGCTACGACATCCGCACCGTTCAAGAGCTACTCGGTCACCGCAATGTCGCGACGACCATGATTTACACGCACGTGCTGAACCGTGGTGGCATGGGTGTACGCAGCCCAGCCGATACGCTGTGATATTGCGTTTATGCAGACCGGTCGATTTCATTGACACAGATAGGGAAGGCTCGCTTAGGGCAGGGAGCTAAGATGGCCGAGACGTTTAAAACAGTTATTTCCAATTCACGTTAGACCGCACGATGCCTTCCGATGCTCCACATGCTCGAAGTGATGGGCAAGGAGCCGAGCCTCCGAGCGATCTGGGGAGCGGCGGTCGTTATCGGGGTCGTGGGTTATATCGCCACGCGGTTCCGTCGATGGCTAGTATTTCCGGCCCTGGCTCTGGTTGGACTGGCCGCTTGGATGGAACTCGGTGAATTGTTAGACCCGCACGTGGGTCCAGCCATCATGCAGGAAGCGGGCATGTGGTACGTCGCGCAGGCTGGGGCAGCTATCTCGCTGGCAGTGATCTTGTGCGTGCTGGGTCTGCTTCCGAAGCGTGCGGTCTAACACGCGGCTGGAGCTGACGCCGCCCGTCATGGTAGAATTGCATTTGTGAAAGACAAAGCACGGCGGCGCAGCTCAGCCGCACCCCGTTAGGCAGCCCTGATGAACCTGGCATGGTTGCGACGCCTAGTTTTCCTAGCTCTGGGCATACTGCTCGTTGTGTTAGTGCGAACGTCCGATATCTCTCCTGTTCCTGCCATTGCGGTGCTGGCCCTAGCAACCTATGACATCTTCCAGGGTCTGCGCGGACCGAAGCGCTCGCCCGACGGCTGAGCCGATGATCGTGGGAGGCTGCCTAACACGCGCCTGAAGCTGCCGGCGCCCGTCGTCTGGGGTAGAATTGCGTTTGTGAAAACCAAAGCACGGCGCCGCAGCTTAGGCGCACCCCGTTAGGCGGCGCGATGAGTCAGCGTCAGCTCGCAAGCGTCCTGTTCGCAGTTCTCGGTGCGTTCATCGCTATCACTTCGGTTCCACAGATCGTCTTGTCGATTGGAATATTGGCGGCAGGTGATCAGGCGGCTCCCGTCGCTTACGCGATTACCTTCGTAATCGGCACGATCATCTCAGTGATCCTCGGAATCGTGCTGGTTGTTATCCGCGTTCGCCTGGCTGAGCGTCTTTTTCCAAGCGACACCGGGTCGCTGGCTGCACAGGACGCGCAAGCGGTAGCGCTTTCAGTTCTGGGTTGTTACTTCGTCGTCGCGTCGATCTCCCGGCTAGCTGGGCGCGGTCGGATCGACTGGTCGGCCCTTACGCAACTTGTTTTGGGCGTCGGCTTGTTCTTGGGAGCACGAGGGGTTGCGCGCTTGTGGGCCGCTGTGCGAACAGCAGGTTCGTCCACTTCCCAATGAGCGCGCCGCCTAACAAGCGCCTGAAGCTGCCGGCGCCACGTTTTCTGAGGTAGTCTTTTGTTTGTGAACATTCTAGTCCGGCGCCGCAGCTTAGGCGCACCCCGTTAGGCAGCGGCATCACACTGTTGCTGCGCCGGCCCGTCGGTCTGACCCTCTTGTCGATCTTCTTTGCGTTCGGTTGCGTGATGGCGTCGATATCCTTCCTCACGCTTCTCGCCCCCGGCGGTCTTCTAGAACCGCTGTGGCGCCTCAATCCCCACGCACGTTTGGCGCTCGGGACAATCGGGCTATGGGGCGTTGCACTCATGCTTGTTGTAGCCATCGCGTGCGCCCTTGCCGCCGTGGGTCTTTGGATTCGTGCGCCTTGGGGCTATCAGATCGCGATTGTTGTTCTGGGGGTGAATCTGGTCGGTGACGTTCTGAATGCGGTGCTGCGGGGCGAGCTTCGGGCGTTGATTGGAGTTCCGATCGCGGGCGCTCTCATCTTCTACTTAGTGAGCTCTCGTACGAGGTCGCATTTCCGTGCTCGCTCGGCCGCTGCCTAACAAGCGCCTGAAGCTGCCGGCGCCACGGTCTCTGAGGTACTCTTTTATTTGTGAATGTTCTAAATAGGCGCCGCAGCTTAGGCGCACCTCGTTAGGCAGCACCAGGAGGTCCACATGCGGATACCGTCGGCGCATCGGATCTTCTTTATCCCACTGGTCATCTTGGCCTGTCACCGGGCGCGTCCCGAGACGACCCCCAATCACACTCCCAGTCCTACTCCCGAACTGGTGAAGGTTACTGGCTCAGTCTCAGCTGACACCCTTAGTGCCATCGCCGCTCGCAATGCTCAAGCCGGCATCGCTGATCCGATGTCACGAGCAAACGAGGCAGCTCGCATGACGACCCGAATCGTGTCTGAACCTGATTCTGTAGCGCTGCACGTGGGCGAGTCACGAGCGCTCCGCAGTTTTACATTCACGGCTTACGATACCTCCGGAGTTGCACTTCCAGGGTTCGTTCCACGCTTCGATCTAGAGGACACATCTGTCGTGACCTTCTCTGGCTTCAACGTCATTGGCGTTAGACGAGGCACCACAAGACTGACGGTCATACCTATGGTTTTCGATACGACGCGCATAAGGCCTCGTGCCAGGACGGCTCTTCGCTTGATCGTTATGCCCTAGCGGTGCTGCCTAACAAGCGCTTGAAGCTGGCGGCGCGCGTAGATTAGGGAATGAATCTTTTTTTAGCGCGCCGCAGCTTAAGCGCACCCCGTTAGGCCGCAACGCTCGCACCTCGTGACTTCGCTAAGACTCATCTTGGGCTGGACGTCTGTCGTGCTTGGAACGCTCGGGCTAGTTCTGGCTTCGCTACTCAGCCTCCGCGCCAGTCGGCTCCGGCTGCCTGAGGCTCCGCAAATCTTAATGAGATTTTACTGGACTGAACTGCACGAAGAACCGACGTTCTTTACGCCTCGGGGTCAGGGTCTGATTCGAGCCGGCCGCTACCTGCTTGGAGTTGGCGTGTTTCTAATTGCCGTTGGCCTCTTAGCGATCGTGATATGAGTCGGCGCTACGAAGGTTGCGGCCTAACAAGCGCCTGAAGCTGACGGCGCCCGTCGTCTATGGTAGAATTCCATTTGTGATCGTTCCAGTTCGGCGCCGCAGCTTAGGCGCATCCCGTTAGGCCGCCGTGTCCGTCATCGCACTCGGAGAACTCATCCATGCCACTTGTACGGATCTCGTTCTTGAAAGGGAAGCCTCGAGGGTTCGGCAAAGACGTTGCTTCGGTTGTGTATCGCACGATGGTGGACACCATTAACGTCCCACCCAAGGATAACTTCCAAGTCATCACGGAGCATGAGAAGGGGACCCTCGTCTACGATCCCGAATATCTCGATATTCCTCGCACAGACGGCGTCGTCTTTGTTCAAATAACGCTCAACGAAGGCCGCACCGTCGAGTTGAAGAAGACCTTTTTCACAACAGTCGCGCAACGCCTCCACGAAGAACTTGGGGTACGGCTCGAGGACGTGTTCGTCAATCTTGTGGAGGTGAAGAGAGAGAACTGGTCCTTCGGGAACGGCATCGCCCAGTACGCCGGAAGCTAGCTTCCGTGCCGCGGCGGCCTAACAAGCGCTTGAAGCTGGCGGCGCGCGTAGATTAAGGAATGAATTCTTTTTCTGCGCGCCGCAGCTTAAGCGCGATCCGTTAGGCGGCACCTTGAACCCTCTTCGCGCGTTAGCCGCTGCAATGCTTGTGGTGCTTGCGAGGCCTGTAGCGTCACAGAAGAAGCCACCGACAGGCACTTACGAATTCATGCTTTGCCATCCGACCTGTAACGACTCGAGCTCGATCGTTGGGCGTGGCGTGTTCGTAATTGTTGACGGTCAAGTCGACAGATTTCTTCGGGGTATCTCTCTGCGAGACGTACCTGAGGTTGGTTGGCGCGGGGAGCCGAATGCTTGCTTTCGAGTGTCGGCCAAAAGTCACATCGAGGGGCGCGAGTACTATCCCAGCATCATACCGGTCGGACTCACTGCAGTAACGGAGGCAGGAGAGGACTTTTCCATGCGGCTGTATGCATCTCCGGATGCTTTCTTTTCTTTGGTCTTCCAGGTTGATAGCGCAGGGAACGTCAGTGGGCAGGGAAGGCAAAACGATTGGAATAGGCGAGGCCCCGTGGAGTTCTCTGTAATGAGCGGCCACCGTGTCGGAGCGCCAGATCCCCCGGTGTGCTTCAAGAAACCTTGACGTGCCGCCTAACATGCGCCTGAAGCTGACGGCGCCCGTCGTCTATGGTAGAATTCCATTTGTGATGATTCCAGTCAGGCGCCGCAGCTTAGGCGCACCCCGTTAGGCTGCCAATCGAGCTTCACGACCCCCCACGTAGGAAGGCCACTATGCGCGTGATTGGATTGCTTCTTCTTGCTGCCCTCGTGTTTTCGAGCAGAGGACGCGCGCAATCCAACCCCTTCCACGTTCAACTAGAGGCGGCCGCCGCTTTGCGCCCCGTTTCGCTCAATCCGGCACGGCTCCCACTGAACGTCAACTTGGTTGCAGTACGTCGGTTCAACAGTCGTGCTCCCGGCGCCACGTTGATGATCATTGGCGGTGCTGCAATCGTTGCGGGAGCTCTCGTCAGTGGTTCGGGGGGCACGCTGCTTATTCTCGGCGGCGTAGGTGTGGGAGTGTATGGTTTCTATCTGTATACGCGCTAGGCACTGACACTGGTGGTTGCTGGCAGCCTAACACGCGCCTGAAGCTGGCGGCGCGTAAATTAAGGAAATGAATCATTCTTCTTCAGCGCGCCGCAGCTTAGGCGCACCCCGTTAGGCGTCACGACGAACTCACTTCCAATGTCTAGTCTCACGCCATCTTCTGTGCTCCTCGCATTCGTCATGGGCCTGCTGCCGCCTCGATCATCATCTGCGCAGAGACCTGATACCCTCATTGCGCGACCGGGGACCGGTGTTGTAAAAGGATTACTCGTGGCGCCCGCTCGCCGCGAATTCAGGGTCATTTCTCTGCCGTGTGAAGTCGACACGGCCACGGTCGCCCACGATCACGGATCTCTTGTCGAGCAGACTCGCCTCGTTGGAGATACCACCCTCTTGGCGATTCGAGAGTGGCGTTGGACAGACCGTCCGCGTGTGTCCGACACGACCAGTTACGAACGGAGCACGCTGGCTCCTCTCTGGAATCATGCACACTCCCAAAGCTGGTCCGCTTCCTGGGAGGTTCACGGGCCCCATGCGGCATTCGTCAGTCAGCAACCAGGCGGTGCGCGGGAGTCGGTTGATTCCACGATTGAGGAGCCAGCCTTTCTTGCTGGCAGCACCCATCTCCTCATCTCCGTGACACCTCGTCTCTATGCTCCTGGCGTCCTCGTGCGGTTTTCGCTCCTTGATTTAGTACAGGAGCCTGGCGAACGACCGTCTTTCGCTGTCCACAGGGCAAACGCTCGCGTAACGGGTTCTGAAACTGTGACCGTTTCTGCAAGACGCATCGAGGCATGGGTTGTGACCGTAGATGAGCCTCCAGGTGGCCGCACCTACTGGATCGACAAGGATTCCCATGAAGTCCTGATGTGGCGGGTCCCCGGGTACGAATCAGTGTGTCCTGAGAAATACGTGAGGTCTTGGCCGTGACGCCTAACAAGCGCTTGAAGCTGGCGGCGCGCGTAGGTTATTGAATGACTACTCTTTCACCAGCGCGTCGCAGCTTAAGCGCGATCCGTTAGGCAGCTTCGCGAGGGGATCATGCTCGACCTCAATCACCGCCAGGGTTTGTGGCTGCTTGCGACCATCGCCATAACCGGATGCTCCGAGGGCATCGGTCCTGGGGGGCGAGGGCGTCTGGCCTTCTTGCGCTACAATGGAACGACCGGCAGCGATTATCAGATCTATACTGTCGGCTTCTCCACAGGTGATACGGCTGCTCTCACGCATCTCGCTGCCAACCGTTGGATCCCTTCGTGGTCCCCAGACGGCTCGAAAATCGCGTTCAATTCAGACCAGGACAACACAGGCCAAGAGATTTTCGTTATGAACGCCGACGGCTCGCTCCCGCACCGCCTCACCACCTTCTTGGGGCAGGCCTTGTGCCCGAGTTGGTCACCGGATGGGAAGAAGATCCTCTTCGACTTCGAGGCCGGGCGGAATCCCGCGCTCTATGTCATGAATGCTGACGGCAGCGACACGACTCGCCTCGTGCAGGGCACGCACCCCTTTTACCAGTGCCCTGTGTGGTCGCCCGATGGTTCCCGCATCGCGTTCGTGTCGGCGGACAGTGCCGACGTGCTTTACACAGACATTTACTTAGTCAATGCAGACGGCACAGCCGAAATCAACTGGTCACACAATCCCGGCCGCTTCGACACTCAACCCGCGTGGTCGCCGGACGGGACGAAGATCGCATTCTTCTCTGAGCGCAACGGGGTCGCCGGTCTCTTCGTCATGAATGTCGACGGTACCGGCCTCAGACCCCTGGTCACCGCACCGGGCAACAATACTTGTCCGGCCTGGTCCCCGGACGGCCAATGGATCGCCTTCACGTCCACGAGAGACGGACAGACCGAACTCTATGCCATGGCGCTCGATGGCTCTAGCACGCGTCGCTTGACTGACGATAGCCAAGAAGATATCTGTCCGCGGTGGCAGCCTTAGATGAGCGCGAAGCTGCCTAACAAGCGCTTGAAGCTGGCGGCGCGCGTAGATATTAAGGAATGAGTCTTTCGTCAGCGCGCCGCAGCTTAAGCGCACCCCGTTAGGCGGCTGAACGGATGTTCTTACGCCCTCAATTGTTCCTCGCCTTGACTGTCGTTGCGTGCTCGACGTCGCCCGTGTTAGAAGCATCCGATCACGACCGGCTGGCAATTCAGGGGTTCGTCTACGGCCTCGATTCGCTGGCTCGCGGAGAGGATCGCGTACGCCCGTGCGTTGGACTGGACACCGGTCGAGCTGGGACAGACCCACCTCCTCAAATGATGGCAGAGCTTCGTAAGCACAATTCCCAAGTGCTTACGCGAAGCGAGTGCCGGACGATATTCCAGAATATCGCTGTGCTTCACGACACGATTTTCATCGCAGTCGATTTTGACAGTATCGCGACGTCGCCTCCGCGAATTGGCGTGCGTACATGGCGGAGCGGCTTGTGGGGTGGCGGGCATTTGTGCTCCCTGCAACGCAGTAAGGATGGCTGGCGCTTGGGAGAATGTCAGATGGTATGGATCTCGTAGAGGCAGTTCTTCTGTGCAGCCGCCTAACACGCGCTTGAAGCTGTCGGCGCCCGTCCTCAACGAATCCCGTGGACGTCCGGATCCGGTGTGGTAGAATTCCGTTTGTGACTATTTCAGCTCGGCGCCGCAGCTTAAGCGCACCCCGTTAGGCGCCATGATCGATCTCAGGCAGTTCGGACCTGAAAGTCTTAACAAACGCGTTTCCAATTTCCTCCGCTCGCCCGCGGCTTTTGTGCTCGCGTCAGGCGCCGCTCTTTGTTTCTCCCTGCTGATTGCCACCCTCCGTGAGCCGGGAGATCAGCCACATCCAGCTCTTTTCATTGCATTCCTCGCGGCAGTTGGCAGTCTATCGGGCACTGTGGCGGTGAAGCTCTTTCGAGGTGATCAGCTGCTTCAGCCTGTGCGCACACCGCCTCGAGCATCAGTCGTGCGCGTGTTGGGCTTTGTGGTTTTCCTGATCTCTGGTCTTGCGGCGCTCGTTAGCGACACTTGGTGGGGCCGCCTCGAAACAGGCAGCCTCGCTCTTTTCGGACTCGGGTGGCTCATTTGGCCGCGGCATTTTCTGCCACCCAGCCGTGATCATGGCGCCTAACAAGCGCCTGAAGCTGCCGGCGCCCGTCGTCTGGGGTAGAATTGCGTTTGTGAACGTGAAAGCTCGGCGCCGCAGCTTAGGCGCATCCCGTTAGGCAGCATGGCAAAGAATCACGCGCTCTTGCTCGGTAAGCTGGTTGGGAACCTACAATCCCTCGAGGCACTGCTGCGTGTCTTCCTGGTAAAGCGAGGTTCCAAGAGGCGCGGCGTCGCGCTCCCCCATCCTAGCTTCGGCAAGCTTGCGGTAGGTGATTACGTGCCTGAGGACGAGTTCACCAATTTCGATTCGCTGGGAGATCTCATCAAGAAGTACAACGCCGATGTTTCCAGCCTTGACCCGTCGCTCCAAGTCGATGCCTCCGTTGTTCCCTTGCGAGATCTCCTAGCTCATGGACGGATCGGTGCCGACGTACCGGATGAAGCTAGGTTGACCATCATCAAGTTCGATAAGCCGGTGGGCGGCAAGGTTCGGGTGATGGCGGCAGCCCTTATGGACGACGCATGGTTCGAAGCCAATACCGCGTTGGTTCGCGACCAGTTGCTGACCGTCCACAGAGCATTGGAAAGCCATGCTGCCTAACAAGCGCCTGAAGCTGGCGGCGCCCGTGGTCTATGGCAGAAATTGCGTTTGTGCACCGTACAGTGTGGCGCCGCAGCTTAGGCGCAATCCGTTAGACGGCGCTAGGAGACACCATGCGAATTCTGGATGTTGAGACTGGCTTGGCTCTGCGCGACCTGCAGATGTACTTCACGACATCAGAAGCAACCGAGCTCAGGGACTCCCTCAACGAGCTCCTTAAGGACCCTGAGGCTATGGAGCATCGGCACGTCATAGCAGACGGGCGCGAGATTTCCTTTTCGCTTGTCACACCAACCAAACTCGCCAACATCAAGCGCTATTCAGAACTCGAGCGCCGAGTGTTACAGGAGCGGTAATGGCGCCGTCTAACAAGCGCCTGAAGCTGCCGGCGCCACGGTCTCTGAGGTAGCATTCTGTTTGTGAACTGCACAGCTCGGCGCCGCAGCTTAGGCGCACCCCGTTAGGCAGCGACCAACCCAAGATGACAAGGAGAATCACAATGGCAGAGAGCGTCTACAAGGTCATCGAGTTGGTCGGGACCAGCACGGAGTCCTGGGAGAAAGCAGCTGCGGCGGCGGTCAAGCGGGCGGGGCAGACCCTGCGCGACCTCCGTGTGGCGGAAGTCTCACAGCTCGACATGCAGTTGAAGGATGGCAAGGTCGAGGCCTATCGGGCGAAGGTCAAAGTTTCCTTCAAGTACGAAGGCGGCAAATGATCTGAGCGCCGCTGCCTAACAAGCGCCTGAAGCTGGCGGCGCCATTCATCTATGGTAGAATTGCGTTTGTGAACGTTCCAGCTCGGCGCCGCAGCTTAGGCGCATCCCGTTAGGCAGCGCCGCGATTGCTGCCATTCGCGCCGGCCTTCATCCTATGGACTGGGGTCTGAGGAAGCCCACTGCCCGGAGGTGATCATGAGATGGAGTTGGCTTGGTGTATTGGCAACACTTTGCCTGGCTGGCTGTATGCGCGGTGGCCTAAATGTTACGCCTGGTCCGATCAAGCTCTATGAGGGAGTAACCCAGTCCGCAGAATCAGTAGCTGTCGTCGAAAATGACCCTAACATGTTCCTGGTATCTATCGACGGTCAGAGTCTGCGACGCTGGACTCAAACGCATGGTGTTGTTGCGGTCCAGGTCTTACCGGGCAAGCGTATCCTCGTGGCCCAGCCCAGCGCTCGCGCGGGCTTTGTTTCGATGGATGCCGTGCGGATCGAGTTTCTCGCTCAAGCTGGTCACCGA
>Ga0099828_10004266_pt1 | contig 10088 bp, 12 predicted proteins | sample CZO8metaG_2_FD_79338 | JGI IMG/M metagenome (GOLD analysis project Ga0099828, IMG submission 79338) | Vadose zone soil microbial communities from the Eel River Critical Zone Observatory, Northern California, USA - CZOApr15con2H1.8 metaG | ecosystem: Environmental > Terrestrial > Soil > Vadose...
AACCCGAGAGGCTCGGAAGTACGCGAATTATGTAGAAGTTGTCTCGCAACGTAGTCAGCAAGTCTCGACGCTGGATGCAGTTAGGAGAATCTGGCGGAGAGGGGGGGATTCGAACCCCCGGTAGGAGTTTTGGCCCCTACAACGGTTTAGCAAACCGCCGCATTCAGCCGCTCTGCCACCTCTCCGCGGTTTGGTTTCAACAGCTTACCACACTGCCCCAGTTAATTTGGCGCACAGTTGGTGCACAGAGTTTCATGGCGTCCAAGGTCGTCTCCATCTTCTTCATCGCCGCGAGAACCGCCGGGGCAGGGACCGTTCGAATGCATCGTGCACAGACACACTCCCCAGGGGAGCGACCGGACGGCAGAGGGAATCAGTCGGCTGGGTTCTTCGAAACCGAACACGATTGCTCCTATTAAGGCGTTCGCTGCGCAGGCGAACACGGCTGCGAGTAACGGGTCCGCCGTCCGAACTCTTGCTGTACCTAGCAATAACAATTGGCACGGCGACTGCCAAACAGATGACACGCGATGGCTGCCCGTAAATCCCGCAGAATACGTTAGAATTAGAAACGGAGGAGTGGGTGAGCGGTTGAAACCGGCGGTCTTGAAAACCGTTAGGCTCGAAAGGGCCTCGGGGGTTCGAATCCCTCCTCCTCCGCCATAAGCTGTTTTCCCTTAAAAAACGCCCTATTTGACCTCTTGCCTCTACTGTGCTACTATAATGTGGTGATTTGAACTGGAGGCACCGTGGCCCAGAGCATCTACACCAGAGGCAAGAACGAGCAGGGCAAATGGCGCTACAACCGTATCGAAACTGGCCGGGGCAAGAAAACCAGTCAAGTACAGCCGCCCTTCTTTGTTCGCCCATTCCTTAACGGTAAGCAGGTCTGGCATGCGCTCGGAGCCCAGACTTTTGATGCCGCTATCGCCGAAGCAGCCACGGTGGGCGTCGGATTGGAAGCACAAGCGCAGGGTCTGACAGTCGCAGAACTGGCAAACAATCCCAACCGCATCACCCTCGCCAAAGCTATCGAGAAATTCGTCAAGAACGCCGAAGCATCCAAGAAGCGCAAGACTGTGAACGGCTACAAGTTGAACCTGTCCCAATTCGTCGAGTCCGCAGATAGTGTGAAGTTCCTCGACCAAGTCACCGGCGAGACCATCCGCGAGTTTCGTGATTTCCTCCGTGACGATGGATACGATGTTCGCACCCAACACAATCGCGTTATCACCGTCCTGTCCCTACTCAAGAAGAACGGTATCAAGACCGACTTCTCAATGTCTGATGACCTCAAACCTTTCCAAGAAGAAATCGCAACACCGTACACCGAAGACCAATTGAAGCGCTTGTTCGCCGGGATGGATGCTGAAGAGAAAATCCGCTACAAGTTTTTCCTCGGCACCGGCTGCCGCGATAAAGAAGTCACCTTCGCCGCATGGGAAGACATCGACTTTGACAAGAAGACCTATCACGTACGAGCCAAGCACGACGTTGGGTTCTCTCCGAAGAACCACGAGGACCGCGTCATCCCGATTCCGACCAGTCTGGTGGACGACCTAAAGGCGAGAAAGAAAAAGGCTCCACATGCCCGATGGATTTTCGTGAACGAAGATGGTAGACCAGACAATCACTTCCTGCGCAAACTGAAGCGCATTGCGTTCCACGCTGGCTTAAATTGTGGTGAGTGCAAGACTGTGGTGACAAAGGGGAGATACGAAGGCAAGTACAAGGCGCACGTGACCTGCAAAGATGACCCCGTCTGCGAGAAGTTTTACCTGCACCGCTTTCGGAAGACCTGCGCGACCCGCTGGCATGAAGCCGGTGTGCCGTTGCGGAACATTCAAATCTATCTCGGACATAAATCTCTGGAGACGACTCAGATTTACCTCGGGGCTACGGACTCGAAACAGCTACGAGGCAATATCGACAGGGCATACGGCGATTAGTTTCGCCTTTCATGCAGCCGACTTCAAACGTTGTGCAAACTGCGCTTGCTTCTCCGCGTCAATCCACTCATCAAGGTCTTGAACATCAATCACGCGGTACTTCCCAACCACGATGAAGGGAAGCTTGTCGTTGCGCACGAGTTCTTCGACGCACCAGTTGGTCGCGCCGAGATATTGTGCAGCTTGGGGAACTCGTAACAGACGCGGAGTGATGGAAGGAATAATTGCGGGAACTGCCGGGGCATTCTTTTTCGCCACAAATACCAAACCTTTTTGAGCTTGGTACAGTGACCTGAGTTTATCGATTTATTTCGTGCTATCGATTCTCTTGTAGAACGGCAGCCAGCTTGCTTTCTGGGTTTGTGTCCTGCGGTCTCAACCACGCCTTTGGGAGGCGGCAGCGTGGCTTTCAGAACAGACCCTATACTTGCCAGACCGGGGAGGTCTGACATAAAACCATACTAACATGGGGTACCAGTACCTGTCAAGTAAAATCTTCAGCTATTGTAGAAGAACAGGACCGGGGTTTTCTTGCAGACTGAGGATTAGTCAAAGAAAGAAGTCCGCTCGCCTAGATTTTCCCGTTGCTCAGACGCTTAATAAATTCTCGCACCCACGCATCGGATTTATCGGCTAACTCGTCCGGGAACCATTCGCCGGACGGCTCGGTGAGGTTAACGCCTGTGAAAGTGTCTCGAATACGAAACTTGATGAACGTCGAGGCTTCGTCAAATTCGACGCTCTTGCCCGGAGCTAACTCGTTAGCGATTCGTTCGACTCTGGCACGCTGGAACTGATAGGTATCCTTCTCGGCCACTGGCATAAAACTCCTCCTGTTTGAAGCCAAGTAAAATTATACGCCTGCCCTTTTAGCTTATAAGAAGATAAAATCTCGTCGCCTATCCACGTAGGCTATTTGCAGCCACAAAGTATGGCTCGGCGCAGGAAGTGCACTATGGCCATTCGGTACCCAAAAGAATGGGATTGGGCGAAATTGAAGCTGCCGCACAGACTCAGTGAGTGGCATAAAGCACCTGAGAAATTTGGTTTTTATGAACTTGGCTATACGCGGGGCAACGAGTTCAGACCCATGTACGGCGGTCGGGCAGCGGGGATTACGCTCCGCACCCGCTTGTGTAACCATTTCACGCGGAGCCACAACGAAGATATTCGCAAGAATGCTTGGCAACTGTGGTGCCGATATAAGGAATGTTCAACTGTCGAACTGGCGAGCTACATCGAGGCCGTTCATATCGCCGCGATGGATTATCCGTGGAACAAACGCAACGAGTGGACACAGCATTGGGCTCTAGAGATGGAGGAGCAGTGACTGGTTCGACGTAGCACTGCTCGGTGTCTGAAACTTCTTCGAATCGAGCGCAATCCAGGCTTTTCCTTCTTACTCTGGCCAGAACGAATTAGAGCCGACCGAGCAGTCAATCAGGCTAGAAGGTGTGGCTTATTTGCCGAGGAGAATATCCCTCGCCAAAACATACGCGTCACCATTCCCAATCGACAGAACCCGCTCAAGTTGACCCAAGAGGATTTGCACGATTTCAGGCGCGAGTGCACATTGCTTAGGTTCTAGATGTGGATGGAAAGTGTGATGTATGGAATCGAGCCTCAGAAGACTGTCCTTGGTGATGTAGGCATCTCGGGGCAAGAACATGAAGTGAGGGAATTCGAGGTTGCTCACTCGCTCCAAGAATGATTTGTCAGTTTTGCATTCATCCTGCTCGTTGACGACACTGTAGCACGGAGCGACCGTGACCAGTTTCTTGTTGACCTTCATCATTCCTCGATGCTCTTTCAAATCAATTTCGCTTTGCTGAGGCATCAAGACGATAACGGGTCTGCGCTTCGCTCGAACTACTGGGAATTCTTCATACGCTTCCAATCGTGGAGTATGGAGCAGTGTGCTCGATTTGTATGCGTCACCGGGCTCCGACTCAATTTTGAAGATGTCAGCGGACGTTCTACTGTTGTCTAATGCAAAAGGCCGCCAGATTTCGCGATTTTCATAACAATACAAAACAGACGTAACGCAAATCTGCCCGACCACCAGTTTTGACCGAAAGTCGTCGCCGAGCTTCACATAGAACGGCGAAATGAGTTCGTGAAGCGGCACGCTAGTCTACGTCGCTATCAAGTTTGGCAAGCGCAGACCAGTAGGTCTCGTCGTAACGTGGAGGAGGGTCAAGGGGCGCGATTGAACTTTTCGTTGCGGAATGTAATCTCCTCAATAATTCCTTTCGCTTTCGCTGCTTCTCTTTTTCATCGAGTTGCGACTTGATTCCGGTATAGTGCGGAAGTTTTTCTTCTCGCGTCACCGTGGAGAAGTCGAGTGGCTCGTTTCTCACTGCGTCCCTCATCGGAGCGGTGTGAAAATACACGTAGTCGAGCAACTCGACTGTTGGCCTAGAAGCCCACGTCTCAATGATTCTCTTTGCTGTCAATTCCTGAACAACGTTTGGAAAAACTGTAGCAAGCGGTAACTTTTCAGTGGGGTCAAGGAATGTCGCGCCTTCGTCGGCATTTGGCGCGTTAATGGCAATCCTGTTTGCTTGTACGGCAGCTTGCAAAGCCTCACTGTACGAATCAGCCCACGGGCCGAAGCGATGAAACTTCCAAGCGAAACCCGTTAAGGTAGCTCCCGTTTTTCGGTACGATTCGATATCAAGCAAGTACAACAGCTTGAGTATCTTTGTCTTAGTTGGTGCTCCGCCGCACTCCCTAACACTGGTAGCGACTGCGGCGATTAAATCAATCAAATTCATTCTTTTAAGTGTGCCTGCAAGTTTCGATAATTGTCCGGCGAATGTTGTTCGGTCTGTTTACTACCACGAGGGTAGGGGATTGGATGCCCCCGCGAGTGCCCGAAACGGCCCCCAACGAGCATCCGATATCATTGTAGCGAATTAAAAGCGAATCTGCTAGTAGCCGTAGCATGGCCGTCCATTCAACCTCGGCGGCATTCATTCAACCACCGCTCGATATCTGACCAGCGAAAACGAAGGTATCTGCCGACTCTGAGAACCAGGCAGCGGTCGAACGCTGCGACGGCGCGTGAGTTCGTAGACCGTCGAAGGCTTAATCTGCAAGCGTTCTGCGACCTGCTCGGGGGTCAAGATTGGCTCGAACGATGGGAGTTCAGTAGGGGTGGGATGAACTACAGCAGATGAAACTTTGACAAATTGCTGATTCTTTTTCTTCGGCGGCACGGAGACCGTCTCTCGCTGCTCAGATATCACGAGTGCCACGACAGATGGGAAAGCGCGTACAGCCGAGAAAGACGTTACCCTTCCTCGGCCCCCGCTTAGCTATTCGAGTCGTCATTGGAGAACCGCACTCCGGGCATACGGTCTCGTCCTTAGCCCAAGCGTCTTTCATCGCCAATTGCTCTCGGTCCAGTCTGAGCTTCACCCATTTGTAAATGACCCATCCTACGAAGATGCTGAACCAGAAAGCGAACTGTTGAGGGAGTGTGTTAACACCTCCATGCCAAGAGCAAGCCCCCTGTCTCCCAATCGATGGCGAACGCCAGCCATCATTGCAAGTCGTCGGACCGAACAGAATGAGCAGACCGACGAAGGACACAACGAAAGCCAACAATCCAGCGCCACGTGGGCCGAGGGATTTCACGGAGATGTTGGGGATTCTACATCACCGCACGTAATAAGGGCGTGAAGGAGGTGGGCTAGGCGGCGTGACACCATTTCTGATATCACGCCGGATATCAGAACAAATGCCTGCACGGTGCTGGCGTCGTGTAGCTTGTCACGGTGAAGCAGGTACACGGATATCCGGTGAGGATATCCATATAGGGGCGTATATACTTCCGAAGCGAGAAAAATATACGCCTGCCGTCTTCGCCGCTGGCTGCCCTACGTTTATTTTGAGGCGAACGTAATCGGAGTAAGCGTTACCGAACACCCGCTGTCGATGACTCCGAACAGACCGACGAACTTGGAATCGGACGCGGCGTGAAGCTGGAGAGTGGCTTTTCTTTGTGCCATTCGCTTGCCGTTTTTCTTACACTCCACATACGAATCCAGCAGGCCGCCGAGGTCAATGCCATCGGCTTTTACGTCTAGGACAATGTCGTGAGAAAAATTCGCCGGGCTGACATGATAGACGTGCAACACGTCTTCGTTAGGCGGTCGGATTGTGACGATACGTATCAGACCTTTCTCTGCCTTGATTTGAAACTCGCCTCCAAAAAGGTCAGAGAACCAGCGGTCGTCCTGCCCGCCTGCGTTTTTTGCGAGACCTTTGTTGTTCTGTAAGAAAGCTCCACACACCCCCGTTTCGTCTTCCGGGCCTTTGGCGCACTTCGTCACTTGCGCCTCTCTTGTGGCGTTTACCTCCCGGCAACTGGATACAGCACCATCGGGTAGTTGTACGCTATCAACCGGATTTTGAAAGCAGTACTTCATGCCCTCCCATAATTGGTCCAGAGCCGTGCCCCTAGCCGCTATGATTTTTGTACTGGGCGAGGGAGGGTCGTTTGGCTTGTCTGTTGGCGCAACTTGCGCCTCCCTCACAGATTCCTTCGCCGCTTCGTTGGGCAAGTTCTGGAGCTTCGCGGATTGATTCAAGAGCAGCAGTTTTGCGTCGTTGATAGGGATGGCAAAGTGCAGATTCTCGCCGCCTTCGAGATACAGCGTGTTTATCCCGACCACTTCTCCTGCCATGTTGAACAACGGCCCGCCGCTACTGCCGGGAGATATCGGTGCGGTGGTCTGCAAGAATTTGCCTCCGAGTCTTTCAACTTTTCTCACCCCGCTGACAATTCCGTTCGAGACAGTCGATTCGAGGGAGAGCGGATTGCCGATTGCAACGACCCCTTCGCCGACTTGAACTCTGTCTGAATTACCGAGCGTGAGCGTTCGGAAGGTCTTGCCGTGTATCTTGATGATGGCAAGGTCGCGGACCTTATTGGCTGCTAGTACGCCATCAACGGGTAAGATGGTGCCGTTAGGAAATTTGACGATGGCGAGGTTGCCGGTCTCGATGACGTGGTAGTTCGTTACGGTCAAGCCGTCCGGGCTCACCAGAAAACCGGTCCCTTCCGCTATGGGTTTATCGTTGAACAGCATGATGATAGTTACGATTGCTCCATTTACAGCTTTAGCTATTGCCGGTATGTCCTTCGGAGGTGGGGGTGTCTGCGCGACAACGACACCAGCAACGACAAGAATCAGAGAAAGAAGTTTTCTTGTAAAACCACTCGCCAAGTCCGGGCTCCTTTACGTTGTTTCTCCTTATACTCTAAGCATTACTACCTTGTTTTAGCGTTGCAATGGCGTGTACCCACTGTGTTATTTACCAGTAGGCGTAACTTCAGGCTTGCAGGGGAAGATGGTTACGCTTGTTCCTTTGGCCGGGCGAACCGGCGCGAAATTGAATTTTTGTTGCTCGGGATATTGGGGCGCTGCTTGTGGCACCAGCGAACTTTTTCGAATTAAGTTCGGCGGATTAAAAATGTTCGAGGCGTTTTGCTATTCTCCCGGCCCGAAAGTTCCGGACGTTCTTGAATTTTGTGGGTACACACCAGATGCTACTGGGGCACCGGCTGCGCGACTGTCCGTTGGTGGTATCGCCGGGTTGCTGCTGAACTGCACGTCATACACCAGTGTTCCGTTCAAAATCCGCGCAGCGTTCGGAGTTATGCGGCAATCTGGCTCGCTGTAGTGTGGCTGCGTTGTCGAAGCGCTACCGATGCTAAAGTTTGAAAGTTGAACATCGCTGAGAGAGAGCGAGTTTGCAAACAGCCCGGCTGAACCAGATGAATAAGTGGCGTCAGTGACCGAACCAAATTGAACGCCGTTTTGAAACGCAACAATTGTTGTGCCGATGGCAGCGATTGTAAAAATATCTCCAGCGGAGATTGTCGATAAAGACCCGGATGAGATAAGACTGCCCGAGGCAAAAAGGGCCCAAGTACTGAAAATGTCAAGTACATATCCGGGCATCAAAAGGAATTGTGCGCCGTTATCCGTTTTTCGGACTCCTATCCGCAGCACCGGACTAAAACCCGATGGCGCAGCGGCAATTTTAATCGAAGCGTATTGGTCGTTTGGCAGAGAAATGCCGGAGTAGAGTTCTGCGCAAGGGACATTTGTTGCGGTTACTTCGCAGACATCATTCACGATTTGGAGGCCGGGGTTGCCACGTGAATCGCGAGACCACGGTGGCGACTTCAACGGGCTCTCGTTGGCGCGTTGAAAATTGTCGGCTGCGAGCTGGGTTAAGAAGAGACTCATATTGTTGCTCCATCGAAATCAATTCCGGAAGTAAACTGCTGGCCAACACACTGACAAGAACATCGGCTATCGTGTCGGTGCTTTGAACGCCGGATAGGTCGAACAGCGGACTGGTCTGTGGCTGCGCTGGTTGACTCGACGTGGTTTCGGTCGAGACTGTCGTCGTTGATACGCTCGTGGCAGACAAGGTCGAGCCGTACTGAGTCAAAAGGGTTGCCCCGTCTGCAAAAATGCTGCTGCCAGTCTGACCGTACAGCCATTGAGCCAACAAAAAGATTTGACTGATTTGGATAAGCACTTCCTGCCACGACATTCCAGCGATAGCGAATGCGCGCGGGATGTTTACTGGCGCACAGAAATTGTCTAAAGCGGTCACATCCGCTGGCTGAAGCAACGTTGTCAAATCGGATGGAAACGCGAACACATCGGGCTCCGCAGCAAGTTGGCTATTTGCGCTGGCGAGCGAAACCAAAGTCATCGGCTCTGCCCCATAGGGAATCGCCGCAAAATCGCTGAACAAACTCTGCGAATATTTTGGTGCTGTGAATTGGTTGCCGTTCGCGTCCTTGAAACTGGCCGTCGGCATCAAATAGAACAAATTGCTCATACTACTCCTTTGGCGGTGGTGAGTTCCGCGATTTGCGCTTCGAGTTGTGTGATTCTCTCTACGCAGTTCAAAAGCAAACGTGCGGTGGCATCTGCGAAACCGCCGCGTTGAATGCCTGTATCCGCGACGGCACGTACTAAGCTGATGTCAGCTTCGCTGATGATGTCGGCGGGTAGATTTAACTGTTTTGTTTTGTCTTGCATGATTTCTCCTCTGCCGCTGTGGCAGAGCCAAGGCGACGTTTTCTCTCCTCTGGTGTTTCAACTGCGTTCTGTGTTTCCATGTTTGCTCCTGAAAATCAAAATAGAACCCGGCCCGGACTTCCCCGGGGGTGCCTGTTTCTGGAGGGACCCAAAGATTTCAAACCGTGGCTGGGCACCTACCGGGGGGGGGCGGATTTTTGTTACTGGTAACGGGCGAGAAAAAGAGCGTCGTTACCACGCTCACGTCGTCGCGGTACCATCGAGGCTACGGGGCGGGGCGCACGCCGGGACTCCCCCGGGTCGACTTTTTTGGAAACTTTTCTTGGAAACTGTTTCCTTGAAAAACAAAAGCTCTTCGGTGCTTGCCTCTTATCCTGCCGAAAATCCGGGCAAGGTGATTGCTTGCGCTGCTCAGTTCTCGATTGTGTTGCACGAATCGTTGCAAAGGAGGGGTTGCCCTTCGAAAAATCTGTCGGTTGCCTTCACTTTTTGCTTGACAGCTTTCCAATTATTTGTTATACATAAACTATGCCAAAGATGGGCAGGCCGAAGAAACCAGCCAAAGAGCGCTCTAGCCACTTGATTGCTCTGCGGCTGACTCCTGCTGAACACAAGGCTTTGGAACAGGCGGCTGAGAAGTCCAAGTTATCTGTCAGCAACTACATTCGAGAAAAACTCGGCTTGAGGTGAACATGAAAATCGCCATCTACGCTCGCGTTTCTACAAAGGATAAAGGCCAAGACACTGAGAATCAGTTGGTCCAACTGCGCGAATTTGCTGCAAAGCAGCAGTGGACGATTTCCCGCGAGTACATAGACCGCGAAACCGGGTCAACCTCAGACCGCGAGCAATTCCAAGCGATGTTTGCAGATGCAAGCCGTCGCAAATTCGATTTGCTCTTGTTCTGGTCGCTAGATAGACTCTCGCGTGAGGGTGCGCTCGAAACACTTCAACACCTCAATCGGCTCACGTCCTACGGCGTAGGGTACAAAAGCTTCACCGAGCAATACCTCGATTCGTGCGGCATCTTCAAGGACGCTGTAATTGGCATCCTCGCCGTCAT
>Ga0099828_10004269_pt1 | contig 10087 bp, 8 predicted proteins | sample CZO8metaG_2_FD_79338 | JGI IMG/M metagenome (GOLD analysis project Ga0099828, IMG submission 79338) | Vadose zone soil microbial communities from the Eel River Critical Zone Observatory, Northern California, USA - CZOApr15con2H1.8 metaG | ecosystem: Environmental > Terrestrial > Soil > Vadose...
CCCGACTATCGATGAACTGGTCCAGAACGGTAGGGTCCGCACATCTCCAGGTGGTAGCGCTCTGTTCACGTCATGCGCGGCAGCATACCTGGGATCAAAGGTTGGGATCATTGGGACTATTGGCGAAGACTATCCTCCTAAAATCCTGAAACGTCTCAAGATGCTGCATATCGATATCCATTTTCTAAGAGAGACTCCGAGGCCTTCCACAAGATTCCAAATAACTCGAAACAATAGATCTCGAAAGCTCCGACTGATTGAGCCAGGTAGCCATGTGGTGGCGCCGCGGAGTACAGGCCGCTTTCAGGGGGTCCACTTGGGACCCGTGTTCAACGAAATACAGAGTTCTCTTATCACCACGCTTCGAAAAAAGTGCGAGTTTCTATCCGCAGATCTTCAAGGATTCACACGTACCGTATCTGCTAACGGAACAGTCCGGACCGTTCCGCGGAGCTTAAGTCGACTAATTGGTCAGTGCGATATGGTCCAAGCCTCAATTGAGGAAGCACGCTCTCAGACGCGATCCCGTGACCCGAGAGTCATCTTGAACCGATTTCTCACAATGCGAGCGCAGTATGCAATTGTCACTATGGGCGAAAAGGGATCCTGGCTAGGCTCGCAACATGACGGCATTTATTTCGTCCCTCCTTTTTCAGACCGTAGCATTCGAGATTCAACTGGTGCGGGGGATGTTTTCGCTGGGTCTTGGTTGAGTACCTATCTCTCAACGAAGGATCCGGTCTGGGCATCATCTGTAGGCTCGGCATTCGCCTCATTAGCCTCATGGAGAACCGGATTGTCCAAGTTCAGTCTTAGGAGGAGAGAATTGCTTCGTCGGGCGGGCTGGGTCTATAATCATGTCAAGCCAGCCGCGGGTTAGTCGGACAGCAAGGTATGGACCTAACAAACGAGACCTATGTCATCTCGTTGAGGACGAAGACAGTTTCTGAGCGCAGGAAGCCGGGACTCAGGCATACAGCGTGAAACACCAGTGCCTGGCTCAGAGGGCGTCAGCGAGTTTTGGTTGAAGGTTTTTGATAATCATCGCAACCAAGAGACAGCCGATTAAGAGTGCAACGAACCCTCCAAGGATGTTGAATATGAACAAGCCGGATGTTATGAGCCCAATTGTTAAGGCGACTTCAAGAACTAGAAGGGCACTGAGAAGTGGTAGGGCAGGGATCTTGCGCGAAATTTGTCGTCTCGATTTGTCATCTTGCGGATTCTTCACCAGTTCAGCTCTCCAGACTTGTTGATGGAGGCACAAAGTAAAGAAGGTTGTGGATATCGTGATTCTAATACGATCTTGCGAAGACTACTTCTCTCGAGTTCGGAGCGCCACAATAGACACACTGTCCTCTGGCGGATTCCTTGAAGGGTACGATTCTGACGGTTGCTCCTGTCTCCAGTTTGATTCTTTCTTCGCAGTCGTTGTCTTCGGATAGGAAGGCTTTGACGAACCCGCCAGTGGTTTCTATGATATGCGCGAATTCCTTCATGTTAATGGCAGTGGTTGTAAGCTTGGCTTGGGTTTCCTTGGCCTTATGGAGTAGAGATTGTTGAATCTCTTCTAGTGTGTTGACGATCTGTGTGACCGAGTCCGATTGAGGCACTCCGATCTTCTTTCCGGTATCGCGTCTTACTAGCGTGATCTGCTTCGATTCCATGTCGCGGGGTCCTATCTCCACCCTCAAGGGTACTCCTTTCATCTCCCACTCATGATACTTCCAGCCTGGAGTATACTGTTCACGCTCGTCAATGTAGGTCCGGATGGAATGCTTCCCAAGACCCTCAGCGATATGCCGAGCCGTTTCTAGGATGACTGTCTTGTCGGATTCCTTGTAGTGTATGGGGACGAACACGACCTGTATAGGCGCTACTCGAGGGGGGAGGACTAGTCCTTTGTCGTCTCCGTGGGCCATGATCATTGCTCCTATGAGTCTCCAGCTGATTCCCCATGAGGTGGTCCAGGCGAAGTGTTCTTTCTCGTCCTTGCCTAGGTATTTGATCTCGAAGGGTTTGGAGAAATTCTGTCCCAAGTGATGGCTGGTTCCCATCTGGATCGCTTTTCCATCCGGCATCATAGCTTCCAGGGTGGTGGTGTATACTGCGCCCTTGAACTTCTCCCGCTCAGTCTTCTTCCCTACCAGGACCGGTATGGCAATCTGGTCTTCCACGAGCCTTCGGTAGATCTCGAGAATCGTCATGACTTCCTTCTCTGCCTCTTCCTCAGTCTCGTGCACCGTATGGCCTTCCTGCCAGAGAAACTCAGTGGTGCGGATGAATGGCTTTGTCGAAGTGATCTCCGCGCGCAAGACACTGTTCCACACGTTGATGAGGACGGGCAGGTCCCGCCAGCTCTTTACCCATCTACTGTACGCCTCGTTGATTATCGTCTCAGACGTGGGCCTGATCGCGAGTCGCTCGCCAAGCTCGTTGTTACCAGAGTGAGTGACCCAGAAGACCTCGGGTGTAAAGCCCTCGAAATGTTCCGCCTCTCTCTTCAGCAATCGTTCGGGTATGAGGAGCGGAAAATAGGCGTTCCGGTGCCCGATCGCTTTGATCCTCCGGTCGAAGTGTTCTTTGATGCTCTCCCAGATGGAGAACCCGTAGGGCATGAGGACCATGAATCCTTTAGCGCTGGAATAGTCGGCCAGCTGCGCTTTGGTAACGACCTGAGTGTACCATTCCGAGAGATCGGCGGCCTTCTTGACAGTGATACCGAGATCTTTGGCGCTCATTGGAATATTCGTCCGGCTCGTTGGTCGGAAAAAGGTCTAGAGCGGTAGAGGTGAATCTGGAAGAAGTTCACCCAATTTGATCCGTCCTTGAGATGACGTGATTCTAGATTCGATATTTAGCTTTTCTTTCCCCAAAAACCACGAGGTGTCGTTTAATTTGATGAACTTGGATAGCGTAGACTATTCGTTCATTAAGACAAACTGCCGATATTACCGGTGTAGGAGGATTTCCCGATTGAACCATCATGCGGTCGTCTTCGACCTCTTTCATACAATTGTAGACTCAGAAGACTTCAGGCCAAAGGACTTTCGAAGGGCTGAACGCGCTGCCGAGCTACTCGGGGTTGAAGTTGAGGAGTTTTCTACTTACTGGTCTGGGATTTCGTCAATAAGAAATACTGACCATTCGATGACTGCGATAAGCCTCATCGAAAGGTTCCTAGCGAGAAAGGGCATCAGATGCGATCGAGACCTGTTGGTCAAAGCCGATCATGAACTAGGCCGGTTCCAAGACATGGCCCTGCTCAATCCTCGCAAAGAAGTTGTTTCGGCCCTGAGGACCATGCGTGATCATGGATTGAAGCTGGGACTATTGACAAATTGCGATGAGAGGGATGTGCGACAATGGCCCAACTCTCCGGTTGCGCCCTTCTTTCACTCAGTCTGTTTCTCATTCGACATCGGTGTAATGAAACCTACACTAAGAGCTTACGAGACAGTATTGGAGAGACTTGGCGAAACGAGCAGAGAAGCGGTATATGTTGGAGAGGGGGTAGCGACGAGCTTGATGGAGCCAAGGCGGCTGGCTTTACGCTAGTTGTCTTTATGGAAGGTTTCGTAGCCTCGAACGGCCTTCGTAAACCAAGTGAGATTCAAGGATTCCGTAGCGTAGCGGACCTATCTATACAGAAACTGGACGCGCTTGCTTCTCTACTGGACGTGGTGAAGATCGATTAGCGCGAATTACTCGGAGACTGGTTTTCCGTCTCGTTTGTGTTCGTAGAGGACTACTGATGAGACTGTGCTTCTGACTCCGTTGATCTTGAGAACTTTGTCTTTGAGCGCGTTGCGGAAGGCGAGAATGCTTTCCACCTTCAGCATGCAGACAACATCGTATTCACCTGTGACTTCGTACACATCAGTCACCTCGGGAAGCTTGACAAGGCTCTGGGTTACGTTTTCGAGTTCCTTGGATTCTACGAACAGGTTTAGGAAGACTCGGACCTCTTTGGTCATGGTTGACAATCCGGAAAGGGATTACTGAAGGCCTACTCGAGGGTCCTATTAAGCGAGAATGTTTAGGGGATTTTGCGCCCGATCAGCGTTTCCAACGGTGTAGAAAAACGGGATGCCGACTGAGTCTGAGATAGACAAATCATTGCTGAAGAGGGTCATTCAGGAGGAATTTGGAATCGGCATATCCTCCATGACGCTTGTTCCGAAAATCAAACCTGCCAGAGGATACTTGATTGAAGGACTAGATCACGAGAGATTTTTCCTGAAAATCTATACTAATGACAATATTCCCGACTCCGCCTTTAGGTTCGCTCACGACCTCTTTTACAAAGTTGGTATTGCGAACGTCGTACATCCTGTTACAGCCAAGTCGGGTCAGCTGCGGATAAGAACTGGTGAATCTTACATTGCGCTTTTCAGACTGATTGTTGGTAGAACGGCGGAGGAGAGTCGGTTCAATGATAGTCAATTGGAAAAACTTGGCGAACTGTTGGCCAAGATACATCAATCGAAGAAAGTCGTCGGGGAATATTCGGTGAAGGAGAATTTTGAAATATCATTCGAAGACAAATTCTTGGCTGTTTTTACAGAAATGGGTAGGCTGAATGACGATTCGATGGAATACCAGAGAAAGGTCAGATTTTTCCTTGATCCCCATAGGGAGAAGTTCATGCAGGAGTTAGCAAGACTGAAAGAACTCCAGCGAGAGGTAAGGAAAATGGACCTGGAATTCGTTAATTGTCATGGCGAGCCATCTCCGGGCAATCTTCTGTCTTCTGACAATAACGAAGTATATCTTCTCGATTGGGATGAGCCGATTTTTGCTCCGAAGGAAAAGGACCTTTTGTTCTTCAAGGACAACATTGAACCTGTCTTGAGAGGCTATCGTAGATTTTCTGAAGACACCAGTGTTAATCGAGATGTCGTTGAATTCTATGGACATATGTGGAACTTGGGCGAGATTGCGGATTATGGCGGTCGCATACTCTTCGAGAATAACAGTGACCTGCTGAACCAAACATGGTTAGACAATTTGAAAGGAGGATGGGATTTCGTTTTCTGAATCAGCCGACCTTAACTTTCGACCAAGGGTCCATCCCGACTGTCAAGAATCGAGGCCGCATGCTGACTCACTCGCCGACGCTAAACCTGGTCTCTAACAGTTCCCTGCAAAACGCCTTGGAATCGCCTTAGAATTGGAAACTTGATCGTGATCGTGCTAATCCTCCAGGGTCGTCAGGTGACGAGTCAGCCGTCTCACACTTTCGGCAGTTTCGTTCTCGTGTCTGAACGATAACCGAACGATCGCTCTATGCCAAAGACGTCGGGTCAGCGGAGCAACTGGCGCGAGCGACTACAGGCCAACCCTTCACGAATGGAACAAGAACTAGCGATCAAACTACAAGAAGATGGAATACATTCCAAGAAATGTCAATTGCAGTTGAGTCTCGTGACGCAAACCTCGTGTTTGGGGAATTCCCGGAGAAGCAGGGTTGCAGGTTTCAATCCGTGTCCCTTGATGAGAGATAATACGGACAACGACCCAATTGTCCCTAGGAAACGCCTCGAAAACAAGCTGGGGGGCACGACAATGCTAGATTCGGCTAGATTTTCAGGAGTGCGCACTAGAAGATTTTGATGGGTCTGTGTTAATATTCGGCTTGCTTGGGACCCTCTAGAAAATTAGGGTATGCGTCTCTGTCTTGCGGCACAGATCCGGAGTTTCCTATTTCCCGTTCTATGCTAACAAACCCGGTCTGTCAATAAGCGCGATTGAACGGGTCCTAGGCTAGGATTCGTTTGATTTGAGTTTCAGCTTCTTTGGCAGGTACTCGTCTACGATGTATGTTAGTCCGTATCTGCTGAATGCTTCTTGCTCCGACTTTTTCCGGACTTTTCTGAAAGTGTCGATCTCTCTCTGCCAGAGTCCTCCAGCGTAGCGGGGATCCTTCTCAAGTTCATTCAAGCGTTTGAGGTCCAAATCCGTCAGCGGGTCACTGGGTAACTTGTAGTCTACAATGTCTGTGGCCCAGACTCCGCCCCAGATCGCGTCCGGAGTGTTCAGCTCTCTCAGGTGAGCTGCGTTCGCGGACCCGGAGATTATGACCATGGCAATGTGCATTCCCCAGGGATCACCATCGGTGAAAATGTAGACTGGAAGATCCAATTCCTGATTGAGTCTTCGAAGGAGAAAACGTGTCGCTCTGGGTGCTTGGCCGGCTGTGTGGATTAGGACTGCATTGAACCGCTGGTGCACCCGTTCCTCAATAAACCTCGTAAACAGTCCACCTTTCTCAATGGCTATCACCTTGTCAACTTTCTTCTTGTCCGGCCGAACGAATTCTGAGGTTGTAAGGGCGGGACCGATCATCACTCCATCCGGGTGTGATGCTAGATTGAGCGTCCTGCCCTCGTATCCCGGCACCGTATACTCGATTGTCAGATCCCCGAAGATGGCGCTCCGTTCTTCAGGAAAGACATTGAAGTCCTCTCTCGAAAAGCCAGTCACAGTCTCAAGATCAGTGATGAGACTGTCGCTCTCCTGCTGGTCCTGAAAGTCCATCTCGTAGGCTTGGGCCGAGTAGAAGACGTCCCGTAGAGTACTGGTCTTGTTCTGCCCTGTCAGTTCGTCCGTGAACATGGCGGTCCAGAGAAGTTGCGTGAACGGTCGAATGTGCCTAACATTACGCGCGCTCCTCTTCACATTCCTCTTCCCGAGAATATACTGCCGCGTCTTGTCATCGTAGATTATGTTCGCAATTGACCTGCTCGGCATCTTGACAGTTGGAAACTCCTTCTTCGCCAGTTGATCATACACCTGGCCCCCAAGCTGCTCTAGGGAGGAGAGCACGTGATCCTTCCTCTCCTTGACGACCCCTTTACTGCGGCTCTTCTTCTCCTTCTTCGACACCATATTTTATCAGACCCTTGAGCAGCGGTTTGATATCAGGCTCCTTCTTAGCCCTGGACAATTTCGTCGAGAACTGTGCCATTTTCGGAAGATACTTCTCAAAAACATCGACGCGCCTCTTCTCCTGAGCAAGATGCTCTCTTCGTGACAGATAGATCCTCAGATTCCTTGACGCTTCTCTGATTGCGTTGAGAATCTCATGCTCCACCTCTGGACGGTCAGCAATGAACTCTTTTCCAACAGTCTTGTATGGAATCTTCGTGCTGCACACGTGAATGAATATGGCAAGGGGTGTCTCGCCCGGGATGACTTTGTAGCTGCGCCAGTCTATCTGGTCAACCACTTTCCACGAAACATCGCTAGCCTCATCGAACAGTAGAGGAATCTTGTTTGCAAACCGGAAGAGCAGTATCTTTCCCTGTGTCTCTATCTGTTTCCCGCTAGCGATCCCAACCTCAATAATGAATGGGAAACCCGAGTACGTAGCGGGTTTACGCTGAAGAGTCGCAATGAATGCGGATCCATTCTGAACATCCTCATCAGTTATCTCTAGCTCCTTCTTGATTCCTGTAGCCAGTAGGTCCGCGCCCAGGGGGGAGAGGCTTGTCGGATCAGGAGAGAGAAAGTGCTCATAGCTCTTCATGGCATTGACCAACCTTACGATGTCTGCAGCAGACAGGTTCTTCGGATCTCTTCTCTCGGCCTCTTTCTTGCTCAATTTGCGTTTCCGTTTGCTGGGTCCTTCCTCTATATGGAAGCCGGCATATTCCAGGAAGTTTCTAGCTGTTGTGTCTCCGATTCTTTGGAAAGATTTCCGTAAGAATTCCTGTAGCGTCTTAGCCGTGGTGAGTTTCAGCATGCGTTGAACAGTCTCTACGTCAACCCCGTAGGGGTGAGGAGACGTCTCAGTAGGTGCAGGAGGCACCACCGTGGTCCCTCGTGTGAAGTGGTATAGTCGTCCGCGAGGATCTACGAAGGTGAGATTGGCGTAGGGGACGATGATTGCGGTCTGTTTGAAGTATTCGAGGATCCTCGGCATAGCTCGGGAATAGTCCGCTTCAGTCTTGAACTCGATAATGGTCCCTTTCCAGTGAGAACTGTTCGGCCGAGTCTTCTTCTTCAGCACAACCGGCTTGTTATGCTGAATGTCCGTCCGCAGGCCAATCTCAGTAATTTTCTGCTTGGGATTGGTACTGGAGCTGATCTGGGCCTCGCCATGGGTGGTTATCTGTCCGTACAGCAACGCCATCTTTCCCCCGAGCCCGAAGGTGCCGCGGGTCTGGCGGAGCTTGTACTTTGAACCATAGAGAACCTGGCCGAACGCTGACGGTATGACGTCTCCAGGAACGCCTATGCCGTTGTCTTCGATTCTAAGATCATAAACTCCAGGACCATCTAATGGTCCAGATTCGTGGGAGAGTCTAACATAGATGTCAGGAGGAATGCCTCCAGTCTCGCAGGCGTCGAGCGAATTCTCTACCAGCTCTCTGATGGTTGAGTAGATGGATCTGGATGGGCTGGTGAAGCCTGCGATGTCTCGGTTTCGATAGAAGAAGTCGGCGGCGCTTATTTCCTGGAATACTTCGGCGACTGTCATTTTTTCCGCTCAGAGATTAGGGCGGCCGCTACGCTTTTTTCTTGGCTGGCTCTGACCCTTCCCACAGTCCTAGAGCTTTCTCCTTCTTGACTTTTCTTCTCCTCTTCTTCAGGATCTTATAAACGGTCTCGTGCTGTCGGCCTTCGATCAGTTTCTCCAACGCATCTTTGGCCATCGATACAGACTCGAAGGTCCCAATGATCGAAATAGTATGCCCGCTGACGGAGATTAGGGTCCCTGTCAATTCCTCGATATTCCGTCGACTCCTTCCTTCTCGGCCAATGATTCGACCATCGACTCGTCGAATCTCCGCCTCGTTCTTTCCAAAATAATCATGCAAGTCAATGATTTCGAACGTATAGTCCTCGTTGAACAGGGAGAAGGCCCTAGGTGGGGAGAATCCTCGTCCTATCGCCAGAACCATGTCCTTGGCTCTCAATGCATAGGAAGGATCCGGAGAACTCGGCTTGACCCCTATGTCGACGGACCCCGACTCGCTGTCAATCTTCAGATCAACAAACAGCTTCTGTTCGATGGTTGACTTTACTGATCCTTTTGGTCCAACAAGTACTCCGATCCTCTCTTTCGGGATCATCGCGTTCATTCTCGTTTCTGCCATCATTCTATCTCCGGAAACACCTTTTCGAACGGGCGGGTCTTGACTCCTAGTCCTGCGAAGTAGTGGTTCAAGTTTTCTACGTCTCTCTTCAAGAACAGCTTCGCCTCCGGATGCTCCATTGTTACTGCTTGGGCAAAATCGATGAAAACCGGGTATCCGTCTGGAACGAGGATATTGTACTCGCTTAGATCTCCATGAACCAGCTTCACCTTATCGTGAAGGTCCTTCAGCATTTCAAGGGTCTTCTTGTACCAGCCAGCGGGCGCTTCAAGGGGTACCTCGCGGAGATGCGGGGCAGATTTTCCATCTTTCCCGATGAATTGCAGGAGGATGACGTTTTTCTCTACGTATATCGGTGCAGGCACCGTTATGGCCTGACCAGCTAGCTCCAGGTTCTTGTACTCTTTCAGAGCCCACATGTCAACAAGGGATCTCGTGTCATGAGGAATGTCCTTGAATCTAGGATCACCCTGAATGTACTTCAATCTGCCCTGTCTGAAAATGTTAGAGGATGTCAGGAAGATCTTGACCGCTACCTCCTTGCCCTCTGGGTCGAGTCCGTGATAGACCCGGCTCTCTTTCCCTGCTTTGAGGACCCCCGTTATTTCTTTCAGCTTTCCGATGTTGAGAATTTTTAGGATTGTCAGAAGTGTCCGTTTGTCAAAGACTTCTTCGAGAGTCTCCAAATCCTCGCTTGACTTTATCCTGACGCGTCGCTCCCGGTCGTATCTCTCCTCGCGCCTCTTGAGCTTCTCGTCGACCTTGTCAGACAATGAATTCACACAACTCGCTGCTGGTCGTCCGACATGTCAGGCATCAGCGGCGTCGGAAAGCGATCTCGGCGTTCACAGTCGTACCTGGCCTCGCGCCAACGAAGACGCTCCTCGCCAACGAAGACGCTCCTCGGGTTTGTCGCTCAATCCGAAGCCATTGGTGAAGAAGTAGTACTTCAACTAACGATTAGCACTCCAATCAGAACAGCC
>Ga0099828_10004270_pt1 | contig 10085 bp, 9 predicted proteins | sample CZO8metaG_2_FD_79338 | JGI IMG/M metagenome (GOLD analysis project Ga0099828, IMG submission 79338) | Vadose zone soil microbial communities from the Eel River Critical Zone Observatory, Northern California, USA - CZOApr15con2H1.8 metaG | ecosystem: Environmental > Terrestrial > Soil > Vadose...
CCCGGGATGCTTGCAAGGTAGGGGGTTTTGAATTCCCTTGCACAGCGTCTTTAGACGTATCCAGTCGCGTAGGGGCGGGGGCGGTGTGGATGCGGGGAGGGGATGCTTGCATCGCCCTCAGTGGGAGACCGCTCCCAAGGGGATTCCTCCCAAAAACCTATCTTTGTGGTCAGACGCCTCATGATCTTGCCCTCTTGCACTCCCAATGTCATCCGCCAGCAGAGTCCAGATAAGAGGCAGTTTCCCGAATCTCGCTATGGGCAGTATAACCTGCGAGATAGTCCAAATAGCCTGCATCGTAGATCACCTGTCGAGCAAGGTCCGGTGTGAATGTTCGGCCAAGATGTGCCAGCGCCTCTGCTGCATGTCGCAAGTTACTATAAAAGCCAGTAGCGACTGCCGAACAGATGGCGGCCCCGAGCGCTGCGGCATTAGGCTCATCCAGTACGGTGATAGACTTACCAAGCACATCGGCGTGAATCTGCATCCACAATGAACTTCGACTACCCCCACCACAAGCCACAATGTCTTCGACCTTGACCCCCGCCTCCTGCATAACTTCGATAATTTGCCGGCCGCCAAACGCCACCGCCTCAAGTAGGGCACGATAAAGATGGGCACGTTTGTGCCCGAGACTAAGCCCCCAGAAACTGCCCCGGCTCGACGGGTCGCGGTATGGTGTGCGTGAACCCTGCCAGGTATCGAGCGCGCGGAGGCCCTCACTGCCGGGAGGTATCATTTCGGCTTCGCGGTCGAGGTCTCGATAGCTTACGTGAGGTGCAAGTTGGTCGTGAAACCAGCGAAGCAAGGAAGCAGCGCTGGTCTGACCGCCTTGTGTAGCCCACGTTCCAATACCGAAAGCATCTGGTACATGGCCAAGTAAACGGGGGTCTGATCTTGGCGCACCGGTCAGCACAAGATAGGATGAAGAGCTACCGAGTGAGAGACTCAGCCGGCCTGGAGCAAAGACGTTTGTTGCTATGGCCGCTGCATAACTATCCATCAGGCCCTGGGCAACCGGAAGCCCCAGGGGAAGGCCAGTTTCCATCGAGAACTCACTCGTCACCTGCCCTACCAGTTGTCCCGGTGAGAGTACATCAGCAGGCCAGCGTTCAGGCAGGTCTCCGAGATCAAGCACTTCCAACAAATCCAGCGGCCAGCCTCCCCGCTCGCTCACATACGACCACTCGCCGCTGATCGTGGCAAGTGATAGTGCCCAGCGTCCAGTTAAGCGAAACATTAGCCAGTCGTGAAGTTCGACAATATAACGGGCTTTTCGATAGCGATGGAGAGCATGGCGCTTCAGCCATAAGGCCTTGGGGAGCATCCACTCAGGTGACACCGCGTTGCCGGTGTACCAGAGAGCTGGATGACCTGTGGTACTGATTTCAGCAGCCTCAACGCTCGCTCGCATATCCATCCACAGGATGGCAGGATCAAAAGTGTTCCCATCACGATCTACGGTTACTACCGTTACAGCGGTCGACGCCAGGCTACAGCCTTGCACATCAGCGCCAGGAGCAGCCCGTATTGCGGTACGAACGGCTGTGAGAAGGGCCGCCCAGACTTCCCGGGGATCTTGTTCCACCCATCCAGGGCGTACAAAGTATGTAGTATGGGCTGCGCAGCCATCGCCTAATGCCTTGCCACGCGTGTCAAATATCACAGAACGCACGCTTTCCGTGCCTACATCTATGCCGAGAAAGCAAGGTTCGCGAATCATTCATTGACCTCGGCTATAATCTCTGTGAGCGCTTGAGCCAGGATATCCACCTCTGCTTCACCGATCTGCCAGTGTGTAACGAAACGCACAACATAGGGAGGCCTGGCTGAGGCTCTAATGCCACGCGCCTTCAGGGCTGCCACAATCTGTTCCGCACGAAGGCCACTATCGCTGCTGTCGATAAGCACCATATTGGTCTCAACCCCCTGTGGATTTACATGCAATCCCGGGATATCAGCCAGGCGCCAGGCCAGTTGGCGTGCTCTTTGATGATCTTCAGCCAGTCGATCAATGCCCTTTTGTAAGGCTACGATGCCAGCAGCAGCAAGTATCCCGGCCTGCCGCATACTGCCGCCAAGCATCTTTCGTATCCGCCGTGCACGCTCTACGAAAGTCGCAGAACCAGCAAGCACTGAACCGACAGGGGCGCTCAGACCCTTGCTCAGGGCAAAACAGATTGAATCTGCATCTACGGCCAGACGGCTAACTGGCACATTGAGTGCCACTGCCGCGTTAAAAATGCGAGCACCGTCAATGTGAAACCGCATACTCCACCGATCGCACAATTCACGAAGCTCGCGCATTACTTCAGGACTGGTAATCGTTCCACCAGCACGATTATGCGTATTTTCTACGCACAGTAGCGTAGTGCGTGGATAATGCTGGTTGGGCTTACGCAGTTTGGGTTCGATTAGTTCGGCACGGAGTATGCCCCGTTCACCCTCGATTGCTAGAGGCATAACGCCGGCGACCGCAGCAATACCACCCGTTTCGTAATACATAACGTGGGCTTCGGCCTCGACCACCACCTCATCTCCGTGCTGAGTATGGCACATGACGGCCGTCAGGTTCGCCATTGTCCCACTTGGCATGAAGATCGCAGCCTCTTTATGCAACATCTCGGCTGAGAGGGCTTCCAGCTCGTTCACAGTTGGGTCCTCATGGTAGACATCATCCCCCAATCGGGCCACGCGCATTGCATCGAGCATTTCCTCTGTAGGCAACGTGGCGGTATCGTAGAAGCTAATCACGTCTCTCTCATTACCTCGTCATATTCAAAATAGAATGGAAGCAAAAAGTCTTATAATACACATTTTATTCCCCACCATCCGCTGGCGCAAGCGCGCTTTCTGCGGTCGAAACCTCTTCAACTCCCTCGAACACTTGAGCTTTCCGTTTGAAGAGCCCTGGATTCCGGCGTCTCTGCCACAACGTCCAGGCCAGACCCGCTAAAAGCCAGATCACGACAGCCAACTGTATACTCTGTCCATAGGTCCAGCCTGCCGCCCAAAGCGATGCAAGGTAAGAGTTGTAGAGGATGTATAAGACTACTACAATACCGAATATGGGCACGACAGCGTTGAGGAACCAGTTGAACTTTTCTCGTCTGAAGCGCCAGAAGAACACTATGTTGACAATATTGACTGCTAAGTAGGTTAACAATCCAAGGAACGATGTCATAGTGCCTGTCCAGTTATACTGGTTCGCCAGTCCAAGAATCGAGCCAAGAATCAGTGTCACAATCGTAGTTAACACGATGCCCAGCGTCATCGCATTCCAGGGAACACGATAATGCGAGTTGAGTTTGCCAAACCACCCCGGCAGCGCTCCTTCTCGTCCCATGGCGTAGAGTGCCCGACTGGTAGCAGCCGTCTGCGCGATGTAGATACCGGTGATTGAGGTCATCGCCGAAATCGTGATCAGTATATTCCACCCACCCCAATACAGGCGAGCAATGGGCGTGATTGGAGTGAATCCCTGGTTCATGAGATTGACGACGCTGCTAGCCGGAACCGAGATGGAAAAGCCCCACGAAACAATGATCCAATAAATGCCAACTACGATCACGGCCGCAATAGTTGCCAGCGGGATAAAGCGTTTTGGCGTTCGTGTCTCTTCAGCCATCGTTGCAACAGCGTCATAGCCGACGTTCGCCTGGATACCGAAGATCAGCGCCCCGAAGATTGCTGTACTCCCGCCAATTGCTGCTCCGGGGTTAAATGGTTGGAACGACAGTGCATGCGCGTGGCCTCCCACGGCCAGAATCGTGATCGCCAGTGCTAGCAGAATCAGTGATTCGACGAGCATAAAAATTTCCGTTCCCCTCACCGTCAGCTTGATCCCCAGAAAATCGAAGAGCACGACAACTCCGGTCGTTAAGAGTACGCCCAGTACCCATGTACCGAAGCCCGTGGGAACACCGAAGTAAGCCAGGAATTCGTTGAAAAAGAGCGCAAATATACCCGGCAGAACGATCATCGCGAGTATGTAGAATCCCGCGAAAATCCAACCGACGAAGAGCCCGATGCTTGGCCTTGTGGCATTCCAGACCCAGGTGTATACGCTTCCCGCTGCTGGCATCTCACTCGAGATGACCGCAAAGGAGAGAGCGGTGGGCAACGAAGCTAACATTGCCATGATGAAGATAAACGGCGCGACGGTTCCTGCCGCACTGACCATTGGACCAAAGTTGAAGTAAATGCCGCCTGCCGGTGACATAATGATGGCGCCAAGCGCTGCTGCTCCAATCCATCCCATGGCGTTTGCGCGAAGTCTGGGGCGTCCTCCCTGCTTGCCTGGCTGCACATCGGAGGGTGTTGCTTTGCTCATCTTGTTTTCTCCTTTTGGGTAGAACTACAGGCTGGACAGTTAGCTGCCAGCCTGTGCCTTGGGTTTATCCGGCATAGTGCCGTTGATGGCGAGTTGTCCCCCGTCGCAGACAAACACTTCCCCTGTGACATAGCTCGCGTCCTCAGAAGCCAGAAACACGATACAACTTGCGATTTCCTCTGCCCTACCCACTCTACCCAGCGGAATGCCCCCGAAATGCCCAGCAGGCTCGGCATCAAGGATATGCGCGATCAGCGGGGTATAGATGACGCCAGGAGCAACAGCATTCACCCGGATACCGTAGGGAGCCAGGTCTATGGCCATGGAACGCGTCAGCATGACCAGGCCACCTTTCGACGTGTTATAGTGGGCGAGTCGTGGTTCCGCTACCAACCCATTCGTTGAGGCCGTATTGACGATGGCTCCCCCTCCGTGCGCCATCATCTGCGGAACAAATGCTTGCGAACACAGGAATGGCCCGGTCAGGTTAACGCTCAGGATGCGCTGCCAGTTTTCGTATTCGATCTCCAGGAAATCGCGCTCGTTCCACACGCCAGCGTTGTTCATCAGGATATGAGCGCCTCCTAACTCTGCGACACGGGCAGCCAGAGCCTTCACCTGGTCAGGCACTGATACGTCGCAAAATATAGGATGGATTTCGCCTCGCGGTGCAAGCTCCGCTGCTGTCTGCTCAAGTTCACCTGGCCGGTCAGAAACCGCAACGATCCGCGCTCCCTCGTCCAGGCAGCGGGCGGCGGTAGCCTTACCAATACCGCTACTTGCTCCCGTGATGACCACGATTTTACCTTGAAGTCTCATGTGTATCACCTTGTCTGATCAGAAGGATCGACATAGCCCATGGTCGTATAGAGCGTGTAGCTCGGAATGACCTCGAGGCGACCATACTGGCAAATGACCGGAACATCGCTGCGAACTCGTATCGCGTACTGGGTACGGACGGGAACATGCACACGCTTCGCATCTTCGGGGTCATCGAACCACGGCACGCGCAGGGATCTTACGCGCTCTGCCTCAACACGCACTTTGATGCCGAGAGTCGGATCCTTGTCGGTCCAATATAGGTCAAGTTCAATATTGGCAGGTTGTTGGCTGACATTGAGGATCATCAATGATTCGTGGGCTTCTATCGACCCGTTATCGGTCGGAGGTCGATCACCATCGGGGAAATACCAGGTGAGTGCGCCTGTACCATGCGTGTGATCGTGTTGTATACGCCAGGAATCTTGCATCTAATAACTTCCTCATATACTGTGATTACGATGGGAATCAATGAATGATATCGAGTCGTGCTGTAAGCGTTCAAGGAGACATACTGTGCTTACTCCTGTCTAGCTCATCCTTCTCTATGGGAGAGTCAGAAAGGGCAGACTCACAAAGTGCATTGGCCACGCTACTATCTGTGACAAGTGCATTAATGAAACCACCACAGAGCGCCCCTTCAATGGCATGCACCTTTGTGATGCCAGCAGCGACTCCGATACGACAGGAGACATGCTGCAAGTCGGCAAGGGGAATAGCGACCACGCGATCATCCAGGGCTGTGGTCACAAGACTGCCATCGGCGCGATAGACAGAGGACAGAACGTCACCGACTGCCCCCTGTTCGAGCAATTTATGAAGCAGCGATTCATCGATGATGCCGCCGTAGAGAAGGCGTGAGGTGGTACCCTGAGCCAGAGCGCCAATGCCGAGAACGGCAACGTTGAGTGCGCGATACATGGCGTAGGTGGCCTTGATGTTTGAATCCGCCAGCAAAGATTCGCGCAGACCATTGCCCCCCACTACGGCGGGTGCGTACAGGAGATAGGAACGGGAGCGAAAGCGTTCTGCTAACTGTGTCGTGAGTACCTCCGGACTTAAGTAAGATTTCACATGCGGACTGCCGCCGATAAGTTGTACCACTTCGACGCGCTTGCGGATGCGATCTGGAAGTTGATCCACAAGCGCCTGCACCGTGCTGCCGAGCGAAACACCAAGTACATCCCCATCGTTAAGTACCTCTAAGAGATAGCGCCCGGCAGCATCGGCCACCCTGCGTTTAATCTCAACGTCCTCGAGATGATCGTTGTCAACCACTATAGCAGTTTTGAGTCCATAGCGCTCCTCGAGAATTTGCTCCAGTTCTGTGTGCCAATGCTCTGGTTCGAGAATTTTTACAACAATGTACCCATCGTCTATCGCTGTTTTCAGCATCCGAGCAACCTGGAAACGGCTCAGGCCCAACCTTTCCGCGATCTCAGTTTGTGAAAACCCCAGACGATAGAACTGGTGACATACCTTCAAAATGAGACGTCTGTCATTTGTGCCGCCGCTCATTTGAGTGCTCCCGCTCATTTGTGCATATATTGTTGTAAAAATAATACCTACTACTGCAGCGTTTGTCAAGGATACCCTGGGCTTTTGTTCTTCCTGCTTGCAAGGGAAGTGTATCCAAGGGTAAGATAGAGGAAGATGCAATGGCTAAGAAAAACTGAGGAGAGTGAGATTTTTCATGAGAAAATGACCTTTGTCTACGTAAGATGCGCTGATAATGCACTACGCTCCTGGAGGATCTGATGGTTACAAGAGAAAAGAGTCGTGATATCCCTGGTAGTTACCAAGTCGTCTTTGAAGCCTGTGTGAGAACCATTGAGAGTTTCGAGCCACCAAGCGAGCAACAAAGTATGATGGGGATCAAGCGTTTGCTCAGAATTCAATCTGCTAATGCACAGGCAGGGACGATCACTGCCAAGTTAGGCGAAGTATGGCACCTAGAGATACATGTAGCGAGAACTGAGGGAAAATGCTCAGTGTCAGTGAAACTTCTCTCCAACGAGCAGGGGGCTGATCCTTTGGGAGGGATGTTCCGCTGGATCGATGAATTTTTTGATTCGCTCATGCACATCACCAGAGGTATTTTATCAAAGGGTCGAGAGCATTACGACTGACTAGTCAAGAAAAGACCGCTTACTACTGAACTATTTCAATTGTTTTGCCTGCTTGACAGATAAGCTAACCCTGCGTACAATAAAAGTGACACTAAGAACTGATGTTCGATTGAAGTATCAAGTATCTGCTGGGAGCGAATATGAGTACAAGCTCGCATTCCGGTCCGCAACGCCTTGGACAATATGAATTGTGTGAGCGTTTGGGGCGAGGAAGTATAGCTGAGGTATGGAAAGCCTTTGATATCCAATTGCAGCGTAATGTTGCCCTGAAGATTCTCCACGCCGATTTACAAAATGATCCCAATTTCATTTCTCGTTTCGAACGTGAAGCACAAGTTATTGCTTCCCTGCATCATCCGAACATCGTACAGGTCTATGACTTTCACATTGCACGCCCGCCTGAATCAGATAGCACTACTGCCTACATCGTCATGGATTATGTCGAGGGAATTACACTTTCCGAGTACCTCCATAACACGTCTCGCATGGGGAAGTTTCCATCTCCCACCGATATAGTTCAACTCTTCACACCCATTTGTATCGCTATTAATTACGCTCACCAGAAAGGCATGATCCATCGCGACATCAAACCGGCGAATATCCTGCTTGATAAACATAATACGAAACATAATCCGATAGGTGAACCTATTCTCACTGATTTTGGCACTGCTACATTAATGGATGTCACCTCCGGCACCTTCAGCGGAATATGGCTTAGTACAGCGCTCTATATCTCGCCTGAGCAAGCTCAAGGTTACCCAGGCAACGAGCGTAGCGATATCTATTCTCTTGGGGTCATCCTCTATGAAATCTGCGCTGGAGTGCAGCCATTCCAGGGTGAGTCAGCTCCAGCAATTATGGTAAAGCATATCAACAGTATGCCTACCCCACCTGATCTCATTAACCCAAACATTCCACCTGCTCTGACGCACGTGATCTTACGCTGCCTCGCTAAAGACCCGGCAGCACGGTTCAGTAACGCGTCCATCATCGTCGCATCGGTGGCCGAGGCATTTGGTATCCCGATACCTGCGGAACTAGGCTTGTCCACATACCCACAGGTTGTCATGAATGGACCTACCTCCCCTTCTCCACGTCCCGGTTCCCTAATGTCAGGCATGATTCCAACTCCCCCCTCTATACCGATTTCGACGCCTGGTCAACTTCCACAGCACGCGTCCCCATCGAATCCACAGTTATCGGTCGTTTCTGGTGGTGGACAAGTTGCTCCTACAGTACCTGTTATCAACACTCCTGGTGGCACTTCTCTTGCAAATTCCCCTCACAATGTGGAATTCGTGACACCGTCGGAATCTCTATCATACAAAACTCCTACGGCTGTGCCACCCCAATCTCCACCTCCACCAGTATGGAGACGACGAAGAGGTCTATTCCTCGCAACCATCGCTGTGCTGATTATCGTACTGCTGGGTGCGGGTCTGGGTAGTTTCTACTGGCTTACACATACTCGTAGCGCTACCATTGCAAAAAATCAGATAGTAGGTCATGCCTACTTTGTCAGCAGCGGCCAGATCTCTGAGCACAGCAACCAGGGGATCAACGATGAAGTGCTGATTGAACTCCAGAACATTCCTAATCCCGCCCCTGGCAAAGGTTACTATGCGTGGCTCCTTCCCGACTTGACGACCCCTTTGGCACCACCGGTTGCGCTTGGACAATTAACCGTTACGAACGGCAGCATACATTACCTCTACCCAGGCGATACGCATCACACCAACTTAATCGCCATCACGAGCCGCTTTCTGATTACAGAAGAGAATACAAATCCACCACCGGGCCTTCCTTCCCCTGATAAAAGCACCTGGCGTTACTACGCTCAGCTTCCCCAAACACCTGAAAGTGTGGATATAATGCATGAAGGGGCTCTCCAACATATTCGTCATCTACTCGCTGATGCTCCGGAACTCAAGAGCATCAATTTACCCGGGGGTCTGGATATATGGCTCTTCAGGAATGTGCAAAAAGTCTCTGAATGGGCAGGGAGTGCCAGAGACTTCTGGGAAAGAAAAGACCCGGCCGGCATGCTCAACCAAACCGTCCGTATCCTGGATTATCTCGATGGAGCAGTATATGTCCAGCAAGATGTGCCAGCTGGTACACCTAATCTGGTAAACCCACGTATTGCCCCTCTTGCTCTGCTTGAGTTCGATCAACAGAAACAGAATCCTCCTGCCTTACTGTATCTCGTCGGAATTCATCTGAGTGCCCTGGTCCAGGCTCCTGGTATATCCCAGGAAAAACATACACTTGCTGCCCAGATCGATCAGGACAGCAAGGATGTGCAAGCCAGGCTACAGCAAGTGCGTCGGGATGCAAAGCAGCTTGTCATTATGACACCCACCCAATTGCTCTCCCAGAGTACTCTGGCTATTCTTGATGATATGGAAACTGCCGCCAGATCCGCCTACACTGGTCAAATCAATCCCAATACGAATACAGCACAGGGAGGCACTGATCAGATTCACTACGATATCCAGCACCTGGCTACCTTTGATCTTTCATTGGCTTAGCCACTCATACTCAGAGTTTTAGGCCACTGCCCATGACGAAGCTTATGGCGCTTTCATGACACTTCCTCCTTATACTAGGACCAGAGAGGGCAAGGCGCCTTAGCTGAGACCTTGCTTGCACGTCTATCCCGTTTACATGTAAAAACGAGGAGGTTCTATGTCATCCAATTATCGTCACATTGATCAGCAGCGCGCCCCAGTTGGCGTATTGGTCATGGCCTATGGTACCCCTGCTGGACTGGAGCAGGTTGAGACCTACTATACTCACATCCG
>Ga0099828_10004271_pt1 | contig 10084 bp, 7 predicted proteins | sample CZO8metaG_2_FD_79338 | JGI IMG/M metagenome (GOLD analysis project Ga0099828, IMG submission 79338) | Vadose zone soil microbial communities from the Eel River Critical Zone Observatory, Northern California, USA - CZOApr15con2H1.8 metaG | ecosystem: Environmental > Terrestrial > Soil > Vadose...
CGATTCTCAACAGCATTGGACGGTTCGCTTCCCGTACTCTGGCTGCACATGGCACAAACAATATGCAAGAAATCAGTGACTCAGGAGACTAGTTGAAAAGATTGCGGTTGCTCAAAGCATTTTACGAAAAAGAATTCCGGAGTTCCCACGATGAAACAAATCCAGCCAATTGGTTCAGGGCCGAACAGGTTCTAGCGAGATACTTCATTTTGTCATCTGGCACACGGACAGCCTGCAAACCCACATCTCCGAGGTCCCAGGAGACAGATTTCGATCCTGCTGCTTTCTGAGTCAGTCTACTTGTATGACCCCGAGGCGAACGCCGCCACCGGGTGCGTCAATGCGCAGGACGTCTTGCGAGCCAGATTGAATATCTGTTTCGCAAGTGTTCCATTCAGCAGAATTGCTTGACAGTGTGGCGTCTCTGGTATACAGACAAGAGCAGTGGAATCTTATAGTTCGCAGCAGTAATAGTTTTGGGGGGGATATGAACCGTTCGAAGTGGACTTCTGCTGTAGCTGTGTATTCATCGCTCGTGCTGCTGGTCTTTTTCGGAGCGATTGTGCCGGCCGCAATGGGTCAGGCGGTGACCGCCACGCTTTCTGGAAAAATCACCGACTCCTCCGGGGGGAGTGTTGCCAAGGCCACCATCGGCATCTCCAATACCGCGACAGGGTTCTCTCGCACAGCGCAAAGTTCGGACGCCGGGGAGTACAGCATACCTTCCCTGCCCGCAGGAGATTACAAACTTACCGTTGAATTCACCGGCTTCCGCGGACAAACCAAGGACATCACCCTTCAAGTCGGCCAAAGCGCGGTGTTAGATTTCATCCTGTCTCCCGGTCAGGTTACGGAAAAGGTCGAGGTGGAGGCCACCTCCGAGTTAGTCGAGCCGACGCGCACACAGGTGAGCACGGTGATCACCGAGCGCCAGATTATCAATCTGCCGGTCAACGGCCGCGAATTCATCGATTTTGCGCTGCTCTCCCCGGCTGTAGCCATCGGAAACACCACTTCCGGCAGTACGGATGTGATTGTCGAGCCGGTGACCAAGCTCTCCTTCGCCGGGCAGAACCTTCACTACAATTTCATCGCCGTGGATGGCGCCGACGATATATCCACCGCGTCGGGAATCCAACGTGGAACCCCGCCGCAAGAATCAGTGCAGGAATTCCGCGTCGTCAATACCGACTACTCGGCGGAATTTGGACGTGCTACGGCAGGGATCGTGAACATCATTACGCGGAGCGGCACAAACAACTGGCATGGCACCCTCTACGAGTATTTCCGGAACAACAAGCTGGACGCCATCAACCTTCTGCAGGCAAGCGGAGCCCACGTGCTGCGGCAGAATCAGTTCGGCGGTGCCATTGGCGGGCCAATCCAAAAAGACAAGACTTTTCTCTATGCCAACTATGACCTCCAGCGACGGGCCGAGTCTCATTTTTATAATTCGGTTATCTTGGCGAATATCAACGCAATTAACACTGTGAAAACCGTAGCCTATGGACTGCCGGCTGAGCCGGACCTCAGCAGTGTGCTGGCCACAAACGATACGGACAATGGATTCATCCGGCTCGACCATAGCTTCAGCGAAAAGCAAAACCTATATGTCCGCTACTTTATTAACGATGGACGTTTGCTCAACCAATCGCCGCTGAGCGACGGTTCCGATCTGCCGTCCACGTTCCGGCATAATTTCTATCGCGATCAGTCGTTGGCGGGCAGCCTTGCTTCGGTTTTTAGCCCAAAATTAGTGAATGAGCTACGAATGCAGTTTGCGCGACGCTCATTTGACTTCCCGTCTGTTTCGTCCCAGCCGCATTTGGAGCTCACCAATGTCTTCACTGCCGGAGTGAACCGCGGCAACCCGGAATTCTACCGGGAGTCGCGCTTCGAGATCGTAGACAACGTCACTCGTTCCCTCGACAAGCACACCGTTACTTTCGGTGGCAATTACAACTGGGTACGCACACAGGAATCGTTCCCGCTCTTCTATCCCTTCGAAGCCCATTTCTCAAATCTCCATGCATTTCTAGGCGACGATGGCTTTCTTCCGGGATGTACTGCCGGCGTAATCGCCCCCGGCTGTCAACATCCTGGCGTGATTTTCTTCCAGCGATTTGATACGGCGTCCAATTTTACAGAACAAACGATCAAATTTCCTTCACCACCCCTCAATCCCCTGCCAGCGGCGGTCCGCAATCAAGCCGAAGGATCGCTCGACCATACCTACGACGGCCTCTTTATTCAGGATAAATGGCGCGCCACCGACCGTCTAACTTTAAATGCCGGGATTCGCTGGGAGTGGGAAACCTGGCCTTCCAACGTGCTCAATACGCAATGGAAAAATTTCGATCCGCGTCTCGGCCTCGCGTACAACGTCGGCACTAAGCACAACGTGGTTGTGCGCGCGGGCTTCGGTCTCTTCCACGGCATAATCCCCGCGCCGCTGCTCGCTTGCCAGCGCGCTGTCTGCGGCGGAACCATCGGTAAATATCCAAGCCGCCCCTTTGAGGATGCACTCGACGCCAGGACTGAAGTCTTCGGATTTGCCAGTTCGCCTGTCATAACGTCGCTAGGTTTACAGGGGCTGATCAAGGACGGCGCCTATCCGGATAACACCACGGACCCCTTCACAAACCCATTCCCAGGCTGTCAACCCATCACTAACTGCGGATTCTTCGGCCCGGCCGTCGTTGTGCGCTTTGTCCAGGATCACAAGAACCCTTACGGCGTCCAGGCGAGCATGGCACTGGAATTTGAACCTTTGCCGGACACAACTGTCAGCATCAGCGGACTCCACGTTCGCGGCGTGCACCTGGGCAGCTTCTTCAATGTGAACCAGCCCGATCCAAACGATGCAAATCTGTGCAACACGCCCGCTACTGCGGCATTCTGCGTCTTCCACGACTCGCAGGGACGTTCGGGACTGAAGAATCTTTATTGCACTACTCTCCCCTGTCCTTTCAATCCGGGAGTCCGGACCTTCCCCACCGCCATCTACTTTGAGGCCACGTCACGGTGGGATTCCCAGTACGATGGTTTGCTGTTCAACGTGAACAAGCGGCTCAGTCACAACTTCGCGTATGGAATCAGCTACACTTGGTCGAAATCAATTGATGACGGGCCTAACCCCAGCTTCGTGCTGATTCCACAGGACAGTCAGAATTTCCGCGCTGAGCGCGCAGCGTCAAGTGACGATGTTCGCCAACGGCTCGTGCTCAATGGCACGATATCGACACCGCAGAACTGGGGCACCGTTGGCCGCGACTTCCTCTTCGGCCTTATCGCGACAATCCAGTCGCCCCTACGCTTCACCAAGTACGTCGGTTTTGACGCCAACGGCGACATCTTCGACAACAACGACCGAGTGGGCATCGAGCCGCGCAACACCTTCGTCGGCGACAATTTCCGTTCGGTAGACGTGCGAGTATCCCGCAAGTTCACTTTCCGCGAGAAACAGAGCCTCGAATTAATCGCCGAGGCGTTCAATCTCTCCAATACCCTGAACATCAGGTACTTCAACACGGTCTATGGTGCCGTAGACTTCTGCCCCTTCAACCCGACAGCCTTGGGCTGCCCTGCTACTCCCTCTTCCAACCGGGAAGGCTCGCCGAGTCCTCTCTATGGCACGCCTCGCGCTGTAAATAACCCCCGTCAGATTCAATTTGCTCTGAAGTTTAACTTCTAGCAATTGCTCATCACTGTGTGACAGAATCCGGCCTTGGAGCATGACCGCGGCCGGATTCTTTATTTTCAATTATTGACCGGTTGCTTCCGCCAACAACAACATGGCAGTTTCTCATTCCACTTCCCGCGGCGTTGCTTCTCTTCCGGTTGAAGCAGCGTTGGCCCCATTCAGCGCGCGGCGCCTTCTTTTGCTCGGCGGCATCGGCTTGATTCTGGCCGGGATGCTCTTCGGGGATATTTTCGCCGTCTTTGTACTGCACCAAAATGCAGCACGCGTAGGGGCAAGCCTGGCAGACGCGGCCCACGCAGCGCTGGCCGGGAATGCGTCCGCGGTTATCGCAAGTTTCCAGAAAGTCGGCAGATTTCTGGAAAATCGCGGTACCAAAGTGGACACGCACGTCCACATGATTGATTTCGGCTACCTCGGGCTGATGCTCGCGATTCTGCAGCCCTGGATTGCTTTGTCCGAAACCGCTAAACGCCTCTTGGCATGGCTGTTTCTTGCGGGAGCTTGGGTATTGCCCGTCGGGGTTTTCTTGATTCATTACGTCGGGCTGGCTTACAGCCCGCTGCAGGCCATCGGCTGGGCCAGCATTTTTGCCGATCTAGGCGGCTTGTTTGTCCTGCTCGCGACGCTCGCTTACCTTGGTGGTCTTTCGAGGAGTTTCAGAATTGCAGCCGGCCCGCGTGTGAAGGACAAACTGCTATCGGATCGCAGCGCGCCCGGCCGCATGCTTCTCGCCGGAGGAGTGCTGCTGGTCTTACTCGGTTTTCTTCATGGCTCCTATTACGCCGCAGTGGATTTGTACAACCACGAGGCGAGCGATTACGGAATCCTCTCTCGAATGACCTCGAGCGCAGCAATTGGGGACACTGCCGCGGTCGACAAAGCCCTCGCGGATTATGGACGGCTTCAAGGCGAGAAGGCCGTCAACATCGCCGCTCATGCCCACGCCATCGAATTTGGCCTTCTTGCGATCCTGTTGGCCTTTTTCCAGCCGTACGTGAGCCTTCGCAAAACGTGGAAGCGGCGCTGGGCCGCTGTTTTGTTGGCCGGTTCGCTGCTGCTGCCCGTGTGCGTACTTCTGGAATTAGACTACGGCCTAATCGCCGGTGGGCTGGCCGATCTTGGCGGGCTCCTGCTAATCATTGCCTTGTTGGCGATGTGGGTCGGTATCTTGCGGTACACGGGCGAACTGGACGCGGCGAGAGGAATTCAATGAGCGCGGCACGCCGTGTCTTGTTAATCGGAGGGATTGCTCTCGCGCTCTGGGGAATGGGCTACGGATTATGGTATGCCGTCTTTGCGGAACACCAGGCGCTTGATGGCATTGGCTCATCGCTGGCAGGGGGATTTGCCGCCGCCGCAGAACGAAATCCGGCCTCCGCGGCAGAAGCGCTCGTGAGATATCGCGAGGCAAAGTACATCTATGACCGGCAAGTGGATGTGCACAGCCATTGGATTGGGCTGGCTATGCTGTTAATCGTGCTGGGGATTGGCTTCGACCGCGTGATTTTTTCGGATCGCTTGAAGTTAATGCTGGCGTTGGGCCTTTTCCTGGGCGCTGTGCTATTTCCTCTGGGCGTCCTGCTGCAAACGATGAGCCATGGTTCGCTGCCTCGCGCGATCGCCATCGCGGGATCAGCGCTCGTCATCGTTTCTCTCGCGGGAATTGCGCTCGGCTTAGGCCGAAGTCTAAGCGCGGCGAATTGAAACGAGCGATGCAGAAGTCAGTTTTAGCGCTCTTCGCGCGCCAGATACTTTCGCAAACACAGACGGTAAGTTTCGGACGAGTTGAAATCTTCATAAACGGCCGGAGTGTCGACCTCAATGGTGCGTATGCGCTCAGGACGCCGGTAGACGACCTCTCGCGCAGTCTCGGCTTGAAAGAACTCCTTGCGTACTCCCGATGAAATGATTACCGGATGGCCGTCGGTTTGCTTATGCCGAGGCATGACAACTTGCTGAGTGGATTTGCGGGTTCGGAAGGCGCGCACCAATTTCTGGATGGTCGCCTTTTGCAGCAGAGGTTGGTCGACTGGATAAATCAAGAACGACCATTTTGGGAGCACATGCCGAAGCGCACATTGCAGCGAGGTTAACTGCCCCTTGCGCCAGTCGCGGTTTAGGATTGCCCGCGCCTCAGCGGGCACTGCCGGGCGCACGCGTTTCGCGTGGCATCCCAGAACAACCAAGGGCGCCTCCAGACCCTCGCAATTTTCAACCGCGATCGCCAACGCGGTTTTCCCGGCGAATTCAGCTAACGCCTTCGGAAAGGGCAAGCGCTTCGAACGGCCTGCGGCAAGGATGATGGGGACAATCTTCTCTTGATGTTTCATTGCGGAGGCTGCGGCAGGATAATCGAAGCGATAAGCAAACTCCAAGGATTATCAGACCGAAAGATTTGTATTTTTTCGCGCGGCCTGTAAGACTTCCGTTTCGCCTTGCCACTCGGGAGCATTCGAACTAAAATGCGGTCGGCGCTGCGATTGTGCTTCTAAATTCCGTTGATATGCGCGGCCCGCTACCCTGCCCGGAGGGCAAGCAGGAACCACCGTGTACGCACATCCATTTTCCTACCATCGCGCCGCATCAATTGAAGAAGCCTCTAAACTCCTCCAGCAACTTGGCGACGAGGCCCGGCTGATTGCGGGTGGCCAGAGCCTGATACCCCTCATGAAAATGCGCCTGGCCCGGCCAACTGCGCTGATTGACATTAACTTTATTCCGAGTCTTGACGTCATCCAGCGAAACAATGGGGAGTTGCGCCTCGGCGCGCTGGTGCGCCATACAGAGATTGAGCATTCTGAGATAGCCTCCTCTATACCGATCGTGCACGACTGCGCGGCAGGGATCGCCGACGTGCAGGTACGCAATCAGGGCACTATCGGCGGATCGCTGGCCGAGGCTGATCCGAGCGGCGATTGGGCTGTCGCGCTTCTCGCGCTGGACAGTTTTGTGCACTGCTTCCGAGTGAAGAGCGAGCGAACAGTTCCGTTCAATGAGTTCATCAAGGATGCTTATACTTCCGTCCTGGAACACGATGAGGTGGTGCGCGAGGTGATCATCAAGGTGCCGCCCAAAAACAGCGGCGGCGCCTATGTGGCGTTCAAGCGCAGCGCCCCGGTCTACGCCACGGTGAGCGCCGCGGCACAGATTACCCTAGACGGCAAGGATAGCTGCAGAGACGCGCGTATCGTTCTGGGCTGCGTGGGCTTGATGGCCATTCACGTAAAGCGCGCGGAGTCCGCGCTCCGGGGAAAACCGATCAACGATAAAACAATTCAGCAAGCGGCGGAAGCTGCGCGGGAAGCTGCCGAACCGCAAAGCGATATGCGCGGCTCGGCAGACTATAAACGCACGCTCGTGGCGGCGCTGGTGAAGCGCGCCATCGGTATTGCGGTCCGGCGCGCTCGCGGGGAGGACGTGGAGGCAGAGCACGAATATGTCGGACGCTAAACAGATACGCGTGCGAATTCGCGTGAATGGCGAGGCGCGGGAAGCGGAAGTGGAGCCGCGCACCCTTCTGGTCGAATTCCTGCGCGATCACTTAAACCTGACAGGCACGCACATCGGCTGCGACACGACATACTGCGGCGCGTGCACGGTTCTCCTGGATGGCCGAACCGTAAAATCCTGCACCCTGTTTGCCCCGATGGCGGACGGCTGCGAGATAACCACCGTCGAAGGGCTGGCCAAGAACGGGAATCTCCATCCCGTGCAAAAGGCATTCGCGGAATGTCACGGCCTGCAATGCGGGTACTGCACGCCGGGACTTCTCCTCTCGACGCTGCACCTTCTCAGCAGGACTCCCAAACCAACGGATAAGCAGATTCGCAAGGCCATCGCCGGCAATACCTGCCGATGCACCGGCTACCAGAATATTTTCAAGGCCATTCGCACCGCGGCTGCCGAAATGGAGAAGCGCTAAAGTATGCAGATCAAGTTTGGCGGGGATTTCACCGTAAAGAAAAAGCCTGAAGAGGTTTATGACTTCCTGGTAGATCCAAACCGCTTCTGCCCGCTTTTGCCGGATTATCAGAGCATGGAAATTCAGGACGAAAAAACTTTTCTGGTGAAAGTAAGCGTCGGGATCTCCCATATTCGGGGAACGGCGGCGGTAAAGATGTCTTTGGTCGAAGCAGAGCGCCCCACTCGTGCGATCTATGAAGGAAATGGCGACGTACCTGGCGGCTCGGCAACGTTGCGGGCGGGCTTTGACCTCGAGCCGGCGCAGGGCGGCCAGACCAAGGTCAAGTGGACGGGGCAGTCGAGTGTCCTGGGGCGAGTGGCTTCGCTGGCCGGTGGGCTTCTCGAGCCGCTGGCGAGAAAAAACGTGCAAAAGCTGATTGATGGTCTGCAGAGAGCGCTGACATAGGAGCCGAATCCAACGATGAAAAAAACAGCGCGAGCAAAAACAAAGAAAAAGACGGCCGCGAAGCCGGAAAAAGGATCCGCTTCCTTCTCCGCCAAGTGGGTTGGGCAGCCCATCCAGCGCAAGGAAGAAGACCGGCTGGTGCGTGGCAAGGGCATCTTCGTCGATGACCAGAAATTGACCGGGATGTTGCACATCTGCTTTGTGCGCTCCACGTACGCTCACGCGAAGATCATTCGCGTGGATGTCTCAAAAGCCGCGGCGCTTCCGGGTGTGGTCTGCACGCTTACCGGGACGGAAGTGAAGGGCTTGGTCCAACCGTTTATCGAAATCGGCCCGGACGTGGGGCAAAAAATCGCCGACTATCCCATGGCAATCGACAGGGTGGTGTATCAGGGCGAGCCTGTCGCGGCGGTCGTCGCGGAAACGCGTATGGGAGCCGAAGATGCCGCCGAGCTTGTGGAAGTAGATTACGAGCCTCTTCCAGCGGTTATGACCGCGGAAGATGCCTCCAAGGATGAAACCTTGGTTCATCCCGAGATGGGCACCAACCGCAACTGGCACGGGCTGTTCAAATACGGCAGCGTCGAAAAGGCCCTGAAGCAAGCCGCTCACGTTGTGCATATCAGCAGGCTGCACTTTCACCGCTTCTCGAGCACGCCGCTCGAAAACAATGCGATGATCGCGTCATGGGACTCGCGATCCGATCGCATCGAGTATTGGTCCAACAACTCATTTCCTTCTTTCGCGGCGCAATTTCTTTCGCCTGCCCTCGGCGTCCGCATCGATCAGATTTACATGAAGAGTTTCGACATCGGCGGGGGCTTCGGGATCAAGATTACCAACTATCCGTACATGGCGCTTTGCGCGCTGGCCTCGCGAAAGACCGGCGGGCGCCCCGTCAAGTGGACAGAAACGCGCACCGAGCACATGCAGGCGAGCGCTCACGGCAACGAACGGACGTTTTTGGACACGCGCGTGGGTCTGGACAAAAACGGCGTCATCACCGCGATCGATTCGCGGCACGTGGATGATTGTGGCGCTTACCCGCGGTACGAGCCGCTGGGCTGCGTCATTTGGGCACAGGTACTTCCCGGAGCCTACCGCATCAAGAATATTCGCATCGACATGAACCAAGTGGTGACAAACAAGTGTCCCGTGGGTCCGAACCGCGGCTACTCGCGCATGCAACAGTTATGGTTCCTCGAGCGGGTTCTGGATATTTGCGGGCAATCCCTCGGAATTCCTTCGGATGAGATGCGCGTGCGCAATTACATTCGCAAGGACGAGATGCCTTACGAAACGCCGAACGGGTGCGTCTACGACTCCGGCGATTACGCGGGGATGCTGGCTCTTGCCAAAAAACTAGTCGGCTGGGACGACTGGAAGAAAAAGCAAGCCGCAGCGCGCAAGGAAGGCCGGTGGTTTGGCTTGGGAATCGGATCGACACTCGATTCCGGTACCAATAATTTTGGCCAGGCCCGCATCATCAATCCTGGCGCACCGTATTCCGGTCAGTCAAAAGCGGCGATCGCCAAGCTTGATATTTACGGCGAAGTTGTCGTCAGCATGGGCTCCGTGCCGCAAGGACAGGGCCACGAAACGACGGCTGCACAAGTCGTTGCCGATGTGCTGGGGATTACGCCGGATATTGTCAAAGTGAAGCCGGGTTTCGACACCGAGCAGAATGCCTATACGGGTCACACGGGTACGTACGCCAGCCAGTTTGCCGTCACCGGGCTTTCCGCAATCCACGGCGCCGCCGCCAAGCTTCGAGCGGAAATGAGCCGGCTGGCGGCCTGGGCGCTCAAGGCCAAAGAAAAGAACCTTGAATTTCGCATTGGCGCGCAGGGCCCGGAAGTGCGCGACACGCGCTCGAAGAAATCCATCAATTACTGGGCGCTTGCAAATCTCGTAAACGTCAACAACGCCGGGATGCCGGAAGAGTTGTGGGATGTCACACTGAACTGCCGCCACGTTTACCACGCGCCCTTCAACATCCCGGACGTCAAGCG
>Ga0099828_10004274_pt1 | contig 10083 bp, 10 predicted proteins | sample CZO8metaG_2_FD_79338 | JGI IMG/M metagenome (GOLD analysis project Ga0099828, IMG submission 79338) | Vadose zone soil microbial communities from the Eel River Critical Zone Observatory, Northern California, USA - CZOApr15con2H1.8 metaG | ecosystem: Environmental > Terrestrial > Soil > Vadose...
CACGCGATGGATGACCCTCAGGTTGTTGAGCGTGGCGGCGACATCGGCGTGAAACTCGCCATGCACGGTTTGGCAAACCTTCAACCCCTGCAGATACACTGGTTCCGCTTCCACATACTTCCCTTGGCCGGCATAGACCTGCGCCAGTTGTGATATGTGGTCTACCGCGCGTGCTACGGCGACCGCGGGCTGTGGATCAGACCAACGGTGATGTTCCTGGAGACTGTGATCGTTGATGGTCGCTCTTGTCCGCGGTTTCAGTTCCTTGCAACCCTCTAGCAGGATGCTGAAACAGTCCGCCAGCAGCGTTCTCGCATTGTTCAGACCCTCAACGGACCAAAAAGATTTTCGGAGATCGGAATCGCTGGAGGAACTTTTCCGTTCGCCAAGACCTATTCTAGGGGTGAACGGCCCACACGAAGTGGGGTCTGTGCCTCCTCGGCCTTTCACTCGCTGCGGCCTTGCTTGGCACAAGGCGCGGCCTTGGACGAAGAGGCTGTCTTGGCAGACTCAGGGCGGGCGGGTGAAGTAGCCGCCGGGGTTAGGTGGGTGAGAAGTCTGGCCCTCTTGAGAATCCTGCGGGAAACGTTCCAATTGCTCTAGGCATCATGTGTCCATCCCGCTCTAACTCGCCAGAACAGTTTTTCGTGTCTGCAAGTCGGTCAGGTCAACCAGGTCCATTGGGAGAAGGTGGCAGCCTGCCCGACTCTCTGTCCCTCTGCATCCACGACATTCCAAATGAGGGCGTTCTCGACGAGAAAGCGGCGTCCTGTTGACGCAATTCTCACACCTTGATAGGTGTCGAGATAACCGTGCGTTTTGGCTTGTTCCAACATCCGTTCGCGTTCGGCCCGATTCGTGGGCTCCGCCGTCAGCCGCGACGGTGTCCGCGTCAGTTCCTCCCAGCTCATCTCCCATAACTCCAACGCGATCTGATTGCCGTAATTGAGGAGAGGGTCCTCTTCCATCCCGTGGGATACGACGACGAAGGGAGACTGGAAGAGCGCGTGGGCCTGATAGTCCGGATCGCCCGCTCGTTCGAGCAGTTCACGTCCGGTCCAGTGACTGAAACTATTGAGGAGCAGTTGCGACCACTCCATGATGGCGGGATTGGTCCATATCTGAGAAGTCACGGCACAACCCTCTGGTGCAGCCGCAGGGAAGGGGCCTCGTACCCACCGACCAAGCGGTGTACCACGTCCGTTCGATCAACGCAAGAATATGGTGCGCGCTCTTGTACAGACCATAGGAGGACTCTGTATAATGCAACATTCTCTCGAAGGACCCTTTCGAGCGAGACCGATCATTGGGGAGTTACCATGGCCGCTCAGACCCTCTTCGAAAAAATCTGGGAGTCCCACGTCGTCCGCGCAGAATCGGACGGGACCACCCTGCTCTATATCGATCGTCAGCTGGTCCACGAAGTGACATCGCCGCAGGCGTTTGAAGGACTCAAGCTCTCGGGCCGCCGGCCTCGACGTCCGGGTGCCACGTTGGCGGTGCCGGATCACAACGTCCCGACCACCGACCGGACCGTGGGCATTGCCGATCCCCTCAGTGCGAAACAGATCCAGACGTTGGAGGAGAATTGTCGTGACTTCGGCATCACGCTCTTCAGCATGAACGACATCCGCCAAGGCGTGGTGCACGTGATCGGACCCGAACAGGGCTTTACCCTGCCGGGGACGACCATCGTGTGCGGCGATTCGCATACTTCGACACATGGAGCGTTCGGCGCGTTGGCCTTCGGCATCGGCACCAGCGAAGTGGAGCATGTGCTGGCCACCCAATGCTTGGTGCAGAAGCGACCCAAGACCATGGAGGTCCGCGTCGACGGAGTCCTGCCGGCTCTCTGTTCGGCAAAGGACGTGATACTGGCGATCATCGGAAAAATCGGCACAGCCGGCGGTACCGGCCATGTCATCGAGTACACGGGCTCGGCGATCCGCGCCCTCAGCATGGAAGGGCGCATGACGCTCTGCAATATGTCGATCGAGGGCGGCGCGCGCGCCGGGATGGTCGCACCGGACGAGAACACCATCGCCTATATCAACGGGCGTCCGTTGGCTCCGAAGGGAGAGCGGTTCGAACAGGCCGTGCAAGCATGGCAGCAGCTCAAGACCGATGCGAACGCGACGTACGATTTGACCGTCACGATGCGGGCCGAGGACATCGCGCCGCAAGTCAGCTGGGGCACGAGTCCCGGCATGGTGACCGGCATCGATCAACGAGTGCCCGACCCGCGTACGATCACCGACGAGAACCAGCGCCAGGCGACTGCGCGGGCGTTGGAATACATGGGCCTCATCCCGAACATGCCCATGACTGATATCAAGATCGATACGGTGTTCATCGGATCCTGCACCAATTCACGCATCGAGGATCTTCGCCTGGCCGCGAGCTTGGCGAAAGGCAAGCATGTCGCGAAGACCGTTCATGCGATGGTCGTGCCCGGTTCCGGTCTTGTGAAACAGCAGGCCGAACAGGAAGGGCTCGACCGACTGTTCAAAGAGGCGGGATTCGAGTGGCGGGAAGCCGGCTGCAGTATGTGCCTGGCGATGAATGCCGACGTGCTTCAGCCCGGAGAGCGCTGCGCCTCGACCAGCAATCGAAATTTCGAAGGGCGCCAGGGGGCCGGCGGCCGGACCCATCTCGTGTCACCGGCGATGGCAGTAGCCGCGGCGGTTGAAGGCCATTTCGTCGACATTCGCCATTGGGCGTGAAAACCATAAGGGGGTAGGCGTGGGGGAATTGACGAACGGATTTCAAGAGATTACGCAGGCCTCACGTTTCACGCTTCACGTTTCACGAGGATCATGATGCAAGCCTTTACCACCATGACAGGTCTGGTCGCGCCACTGGACCGCGTCAATGTCGATACCGATCAAATCATCCCGAAGCAATTTCTGAAGACGATCAAGCGGACCGGGCTCCGCGAAGGGTTGTTCTACGATTGGCGTAAGCAGAAGGACGGTTCACAGGACCCGGCGTTCTTTTTGAATCAACCGCGCTTCCAGGGTGCGACGATTCTCCTGACGCGCGATAACTTCGGGTGCGGATCGTCGCGTGAACATGCCCCCTGGGCCCTCCTCGACCAGGGCTTCCGATGTGTCATCGCGTCGAGCTTCGCCGACATCTTCTACAACAACTGCTTCCAGAACGGCATGCTCCCCGTTGTGTTGAAGGCCGACGAGGTCCAGGCGATGATGAAAGATGTCCTTGCGACGCCTGGGTACCAGCTGACAGTGGACCTCGGAAACCAAACGGTGACCACTCCGGACGGCACCCGCTCTCGCTTCGAGATCGACCCCTTCAGAAAGGATTGTTTGTATCGGGGTCTCGACGCCATCGGATTGACGTTGCAACACGAGGCAACCATCGCCGCCTACGAAACTCGACGGAAGACCGAGGCTCCCTGGTTATTCGCCGATCTTCAATCGTAATCTGAATAGATACCCCCATGAAGTGGCTGTGGCTCCCGAAATTCATGCTGACGTTGCTCCTGTTTCTGGGGGCGGCCTATCTGCTCGTCGCCTTCAACTACAGCTATTCCGACGGCAGTCGAGCCGGCTACATTCAGAAATTTTCTAAGAAGGGATGGATCTGCAAGACCTATGAGGGTGAGTTGGCGATGACCACCGTGCCAGGGCTCGCGCCGGTGCTCTGGGAGTTCACCGTCTGGGATGACAAGGTCGCGTCACAGCTGACGCAAGTGATGGGGAAACGGCTGGTGTTTCACTATAAAGAACACCGGTACCTGCCGACGACCTGCTTCGGAGAAACCTCCTACTTCGTCGATCGCGTCGAGGTCACTGAATAAACTCCCGCCTCTCTCGACTCCAGCCCAAGTTTCCCCGCTGAAAGCAGCGGGACATAGCAACCTCGTTAAGACGTCCAACATTGACTGTTCTGGCCGATGGCTTCCCCCGCCACCTGCTGCCAGAATGCTACAAGCGCCCACATCGTTCCAAACACCGAAGTCTCAATGCTGATCCACATTCATACCACCTCGAACACACCAGACTTGGACACTGTGAGCCCAATTGATGAAGGTCGCGCCGCCGCCCAAGCCGAAATGTACGCCCCACGAGCCCCTGGGATCCTCATCAACCCTCGTCGCCGACCAATAGACGGCCGACTGGACAGCCAGAAACGGATGGCCCGGCGGAAGAGTCGGTCCCGGAGGGGCTACGGAGGGATCCACCAGACTGGCCAGCTCTGGGAGGGACGGCAGCCGCCAGCCTGTCTGGCCTCCGACATTTTTCTCGATGCAGATGCGGCGGGCCACGCTCCACTTGGCGCTCGTCGTCTGCGGGGACTTCTCCCAGACCAAACCAGTTTCTTTATCCAACACCGCATCGCTGTTGAAGGCCGGCAGGATGACGAACCGCTGCGCCGCCGGCAGGGCTTTGTCCCGGTTCTGGGTGACGCCCGGCAGATCGGTCGGTACTCCTTGCGCGCCCGCTGGCGCATCTGCACTGCCACAGCCTGCCACGAGCAGCCCACCAAGCACCAGCACGCCCATCGTGACGGTGAAAAACCGTCGTCTCTTCATCACGCCCTCCCTTGGTGTGTTAATGTGGCGCCGACTGCCTGAATATTGGCCCATTGCACCGGCCCCCAGGCGAGAAATACGATCATGTCTGAGATCTCCCCCTCTCGCCCCGTGCTTTCAGCACCTGGCCCGTAGTCTTACCCGCCCACGCTCGCGCGTGACTAAGGGACCGGTGCGTCCTCAGACGTAACCGGTTCGCAGCCGGCCAGCCCCGCGAGGAGCATCAGGCTCTGGAGCAGCGCCAGGTGCGGACACAGCAGACGCAGGCACGGTCGTGATGGATGCATGCCCTCGGACCTTTCAGGAGACGTGGTCGAGGCTGAATCGAGGTTGGATTGGGAACGGTCTGCGTGAGGGTGACGTTGCTGAGGCGCTGTATCTGACGCCGGGATGAGACGGATCGGCCCACCAGGCGGAGAGATGATGGACGCGCGGTTAGGTGTCGAGTTGTGAGTGAGTGCAACAAGAGGGCCGTGTGTTCGGAGGTGATTCCCCGAACCGTGTGAGACTGCATCGCGCCCTCCTGCAGAATGGCTTCAGGGTAAGGCTTTGCGGGCATCGAGACGAGGATGCTACCCTATGCCGCGATACAGAGACTTGTCAATCCCAAGCTTTTACGGAAAAATTTTCAGCACTACCTCCTTTTGCCAACAACCAGAACCGTGCCAGGAGCCTTTCACCCAGATAGAGTAAAGTTCTCTGAGCAGATTTTTCCCCGTGATAGGAGGTTTTGGGGGGCCTTGAACAGAAGCCTGGCGGCCTATTTCATCAGGCTGCTAGATCCACTTCTTCCGTTTGAAAAATCCCAGCATGGCGATCGCGATCGCCACCATCAGCCCGAGTACCAGCGGGTAGCCCCATTCCCACTTAAGCTCCGGCATGTGCTCGAAATTCATCCCGTAGATACCGACGATGAAGGTCAGCGGCATGAAAATCGTCGTAATGATCGTCAGAACCTTCATCACCGCGTTCAGCCGATAGCTGATGCTCGACAGATATATATCGAGACTGGCTGAGACCATTTCGCGAAGCGTCTCGATGGTATCCACGATCTGAACCACGTGATCGTACACATCGCGGAAGAATACCTTTGTCGATTCCTGTAAGAAGGGGCATTCCGATCGGGAGAGATTGTTCGTCGCTTCACGGAGTGGCCACACCGCCCGCCGCAGAAACAGCAACTGCCGTTTGAGGGCGTGAATCTGGCGCAGCGTATCCGGCTTAGGATCGCTGACCACCAGATCTTGCAGCGCTTCGATCTTCTCGCCTAAAACCTCCACCACAGCGAAGTATTGATCCACAATCGCGTCGACCAATGCATAGAGCAAATAATCGGCCCCGGATTGCCGCAAGCGTCCTTTACCCCCACGAAGACGATCCCGCACCGGTGTGAAGACGTCGATCCCGTTTTCCTGGAAGGACAGCACAAAGTGTCGTCCGAGGATCAGACTCACCTGTTCGGCGATGATATCCTGTCGGTCGGTGACTGAGAGCATCTTCATCACGAGGAACAAGCAGGTCTCATAGTCGTCTAGCTTCGGCCGCTGATCGGTGTTGGCAATATCTTCGAGGAGCAATGGGTGAAGCTGAAACTGCTTCCCGAACGATTCCAGAATGTCCATCTTGTGGACGCCCCCGACATCCACCCAGGTGACGGACTCATCGGTCGGTGGCGCAAGCACATCGAGCGACGGGTCCTGGCGTTCGTCGCAGCGGGTGCCGGCGTAGTTGAAGGTCGTGATCGTGACCTTGTCCGTTTTTTTCTCGCCGATATGGACAAGGGTGCCCGGGGGAAGCCCCGTCTTTCTGGATCGTTTCTGGACCAGCTTCATCGGTAGAGATCTCGCAGGACCCCCTGCTTGTACGCAGATTCTCTGCGACGGTCAAGAGGAGCGTCGGCGCAGGTTGCCGGCTGCCGTCTTTCCGCTTTGCCGATCCAGCGAGACCTGCTACTCTTTCTGTCCACTCTACGAGGCACCGAACATGGAACGAGAATTGGCAGCGTTGGTCGAAGCGGTCCAGAACGCCGGCGCGAAGGTGCGTGAATTGGTCAGGGTTGGATTCGAGGTGCAGACGAAGTCGGACCGTTCTCCGGTCACCACCGTGGACTACGAGGTCAACCGCATCCTGCATGAGATGCAGTGCCGGGAGTTTCCACAGGATGGATGGCTCTCGGAAGAGTCCCCCGACGATCCGGCGCGACTCACCAACACGCGCGTCTGGATTGTGGATCCCATCGACGGCACAAAGGCCTTGGTGAATCGGATGCCGGAGTTCTGCATTTCTGCCGCATTGGTCGAGCGAGGTGTACCGGTTGTCGCCGCGATCCTCAATCCCTCGACCGACGAACTCTATACCGCGGTGCGCGGCGGCGGACTGTTCTTGAACGGCGCATGCGTCACTCTCTCGCCAGCTCATGACTTCAATCCCGTCATCATGGTCAGTGCGTGGGAATTCCGGAGCGACCGATGGTCGACGCTCACCGATACCACTCGGTGCCGCCCCATGTACTCGATCGCCAACGCACTGGCCCTGGTCGCCACCTGTCGCGTCCAGGCTGCCTTGACCATCGAGCCGGAAAACGAGTGGGATCTCGCGGCCGGAGTCCTGCTCATCGAAGAAAGTGGCGGCGCCATCAGCGACGCAGCCGGGAAGCCCTTCGTCTTCAATCAGCCGACACCGAGGTTTCGTGGCGTCATCGCTGTGGCCGCCACAGCTGACAAGGACCTGCGTGCCAACCTCCAGGCCCACGCCGAACATGCCCGCTCGCAACCAGAGCGAAAGCGAGCCGCTCCATGACCATTACCCTGTTGGGAACCGGTCTGTTGAGTCGAGCCATTGCTGAACGACTCCAGTCGGTCGGCCATATCGTCACGGTTTATAACCGAACCGCGACAAAGACGCTTCCCCTCCAGGCCAGCGGCATCACCGTAGTCACGCGACCGGAGCAGGCGATAGCCCAAGCCGACTGTGTAGTCCTCACGTTGGCCGATGCGGCGGCGATCCGTGCCGCCCTGCTGACACCGGCTTCGTTGGCGGTCCTCCGCGACAAAACCGTGATCCAGATGGGAACCATCGCTCAGGAAGAGAGCCTGGCTCTGCAGGCCGAGATCGAACGAGTCGGCGGATCGTATTGCGAGGCGCCGGTGCTGGGAAGCCTTGCCGAAACACAAGCCTGAACACTCTTCGTTATGGTCGGCAGTACCGAAGCACAGTTTGTCCAGTGGGCTCCGCTGTTCGGTTCACTGAGTCGGGAGCCGCGTCTGGCCGGTCCTGTAGAGAAGGCCGCGTCCCTTAAGCTCGCTCTCAATCAATTGATTGCTGCAGAAATATCAGCTTTCGCTCTGAGCCTTGGGTTGGTGCAGCGGGCAGGGGTTCCCATAGACACCTTCATGGCGATCTTGCGGGAGAGCGCCTTGTTCGCCCCGGCGTTTGAGAAGAAGCTGCCGCGACTCCCGACGCGTACTATCATATCAGCATCCGAACTTTCCCACACGTCATCTCTTGAAGGACGTGGAGCTCTTCCTGAGGGAAGCCTCCGGTTACGCACTGACGGCGAGCAGTCTGGAATGGTTCAGGCCGGTGCTGGAGCGGACCATTGCGCAAGGACTTGGCGATTCCGATTATTCGGCCATCTTCGAGGTCGTCAACCCGATTCCATCGTCTTACCCCCCGCAAGCTTGTTACCGACTCCCGCGTCCGATAGCCTCGCGAAGGATCGCGCTCCTTTTTGATATTGGTTGTGAATGACGAAAATACATTTATACTGACATGTATTACGACCGGCAGCGGGGTACTGAAACGGACATCGTGCTCTTTCCGGTACCCACGAAATAGAACAATGCAGAAGCCCGCCCACAGAACCATCGAACCACGTGCCTACGATCCCTTGATCCACGAGGGCTTCATCCGCCAGGCGGATCTCGTGAAAGCTGTTCAGGAGTCCCTGGAAGGATGGACCGACTTGGAAGGCCTGCTGATCGAGAAGTACCGAATCCCGAAAGCGGCGCTCGGCAAGACACTGAGCACGTTCTTCGACTGCCCCTATATTCCGTACGACGAACGGACCCTGGCTGATCCCCAGCTCCTCAATAATCTAAGTCACGATTACCTGCGCAGGCACCACTGGCTGCCGCTGAAGCAGCAGGGCGATATTCTTGATGTCCTGATCGACAACCCCCATGATCTCGATAGAGGTCATGACATCCAGCGCTCCTTCCCAGGCCTGACGATACGGTATGCCTTGGGCTTGCGGCGTGACATCGAGCGGTTCCTCAACGCCACGATCGGAGAAACCGACAGTGGGTCCATTACGGATACGTTGGGCGAGCTGGTCAACGACGCTCACCAGGAGGAGACTTTCGAGATCGACTCTAACGGCATTGACGAGAACGATTCCGCGATTGTACGGCTCGCGAGTCAGATCATTGTCGAGGCGTACCGACACGAGGCGTCGGACATCCATATCGAACCGTACTCGGATCGCAAGGAAACAGCGATCCGTTTTCGCGTGGATGGTACATGTTCCACCTATATGCGGATTCCCGCGATCTATCGCCGAGCCTTGGTGTCCCGTATCAAAATCATGTCCAATCTGGATATTTCTGAACGCCGGAAACCGCAGGACGGGAAGATCCGATTCAGGCTGAACCAGGATCGGGAAATCGAGCTGCGCGTGGCGACACTGCCGACCTCCGGCAACAATGAAGACATCGTCATGCGGTTGCTCACAGCCAAGGAGCCCCTTCCTCTCGATGCCATGGAGTTCGCTCAGGCCACGCTTACGACGCTCTTGGAGATTGTGGAGAAACCGCACGGCATCATATTGTGCGTGGGGCCCACCGGAGCCGGAAAAACGACGACCCTACACGCCCTGCTGCGCCATCTCAACACAGACGAACGGAAAATCTGGACGGCGGAAGACCCCATTGAGATCAGCCAGGAAGGCCTCCGCCAGGTGCAGGTCCATCCCAAAATCGGGTTTACCTTTGCCGCTGCCATGCGGTCATTCTTACGAGCCGACCCGGATGTCATCATGATCGGTGAGATGCGGGACAAGGAAACTGCCGATGTGGCCATCGAGGCCTCGCTGACCGGCCACCTGGTCTTGAGCACATTGCACACCAATGGGGCGGTCGAAACTGTGGTTCGCCTCCTCGACCTGGGATGCGATTCCTTCAACTTCGCCGATGCCATGCAAGGGGTGCTCGCGCAACGCCTCTGCAAGCGGATCTGCGTCAATTGTAAAGATACGTACCATCCAACTGCGCAAGAGTACGATCAACTGGTGCATGGGTACGGTACACATGCGTGGAAGGCGCTCGGCGAGACCTATCGCGAGGATTTTCAGCTCTATCGAGGGCATGGGTGTGAAGCCTGCAACCAGACAGGCCTCAAAGGTCGGATCGCCTTGCACGAACTCCTACGGGGATCGGATGAACTGCGAAACCTGATCCAGAACCGCGCCAAAACGGCAGAGATGCAGAGCCTGGCCGCGAAGGAGGGAATGATTACACTCGTGCAGGACG
>Ga0099828_10004276_pt1 | contig 10077 bp, 10 predicted proteins | sample CZO8metaG_2_FD_79338 | JGI IMG/M metagenome (GOLD analysis project Ga0099828, IMG submission 79338) | Vadose zone soil microbial communities from the Eel River Critical Zone Observatory, Northern California, USA - CZOApr15con2H1.8 metaG | ecosystem: Environmental > Terrestrial > Soil > Vadose...
CCCCTTCAGCATTTGCAATATCACGTCCATGTCTGATCTCCTAAAATCTTGGCCTGGTCAGGTCCCGCCGCCTACTCGATTTTCGGCGGTGGCTTTCCTTCTTCCAATTGCGACAGATAATTGATGATTTTGTTGAGTGCCGCCGCGTTGAGCTTTTTCCCGAAATCCTTCGGCATGATATTGTCCGGGAACGGCTTCACCACATACGCGCTCGGGGTCAGGATCGACTCCATGATGTACTCGCGAACCGTGGTGGCTTTTCCCTTGTAATCAGGGTCCTTCAGCCTGAGCGGGGCATTCGTCTTTTCCACCAGTTTCGGCCCGACCGCCCCGACCGCTCCCGGAATGCCGGGAATGGTGTGGCACGCGAAGCACAAAGCCTTGGTGAAGATCTCATTCACAGGCTCATCGCCCGTCACCACAGGAGCGCCAGGAACCGGACCTCCTGGAGCTGCTCCAGGAGCACCTGCCGGCTTTGGACGGTCGGATTCAGGGATGAACTTTTTGTACGCCGTCTCTATTTCATCCGGTGTCGGCGGCTCCACTCCTTCACGAGCAAACAACCATGTGTCCACTGCAATCAACTCATCAATACTCAGACCAATCGGCGGCTTGTGAATCGCCGGCATGGGGCTTTCTTTGTCATTCGTCCCCTTCACCCCGAAGCCCGCCACCACATAACAGTTGGGGCACGCATGAGATTCCGCAATGTATTCGGCCGCTGTCTGCGCCGTTCCGCAACCAGGGCACGCTTCCTTTTGAATGGTGTCGCGTTTGCTGGGATCTTTCTGGCTATAGCGGGGGTCCTTCAACCGTTCTAAAGAGCGCGATGGGACCCCAAACAGGTTGGGCGCCCGTTCGCTGAGGAAACCTTTCTGGAATCCGTGACAGAGAGGGCACTGTCCCTTGCCGATGGCGCCCTGGGTGCCGCTGGCCCCAACCGCGCCGAAGATGATCTTCTCACCCAAGTCAGCCCGTTCCTGCACCGACATTTGACGGACGTCGGCTGTCTTTTCTTCCGCCGGGGGCGGATCAGCCTTGACCTGAGGCAGCCAGTTGCCGAACCCGGCCAGACACGCCGCGACGAAGAACATGAACCCGCCGATCTGAAGAAGAACCCGCACTCCCTTGAAATACATTGCCATCGTAAAACACGCGACAGTAAACATGACGAGAGAGATAGGCAGGAAACGGGGCTCGCCAGGGGCCCCAGCACTCTCATCATTGAAGTTGGTGGCATAATTGGCGATCGCGATGAAGATCATCGAGTACCCGAGGAATCCGACGATGGTCTTAAACACGAGATCGCCCTGATTCGGATCCTTCGTGCGCCCGAACTGGAAATACAGCAACAGGGCGACGATCACTACGCCGCCCGGCCAGCCAATGGAAAACGCTTTCCGCATCAACTGCACGGCGCCGGAATCGGGCAACAGCCAAAACACCACCGTGACAATCGCCGCGATTGTCACCGCCGTGATGCCACCCAACACCTTCGTGTTAAACATTCACTCCTCCATCGGGCCCACCGCGGGGGGAGTCCCCGCGGTGGAGCTACATGCGTGTGTGTATGTTGCGACGAATACGAGCGATTATGGTTTAGTGGCTCCCAGCCGGAAGCGGAATCTTCTGCCCAGCAGGGGCGGTGACCGGAACCTTCTTGACTCCCAACGACCCGAGCCAGAATACAAACAGGATCGTCATCCAGAAAAACAACACGTTAAACGAAATCATGTTGGCGCCAAATCCGATCGTATGCGTAAACGCCCAGGGCGAATTGTCGCGCATGATTTCATTGACGTGCCAGAACAATCGCACGGACGACCGGATGTACCCCATGAGACCCATCATCCACGTAAATGCGGTGGCCAACATGATCAAAGCATACTGGGAACGGACTGATATCTGGCCCCACACCGTCGGCCCCAGATCCTTCGCGCCCTTCAACATGACGGAGTTCAGGAGAACCCCGATAAAGAGGCACGACAAGGTCGTTGCCACCTGCGGCACAGAAAGGCCTACTCGCACGTTGGCCGGAATGTAGTACCCGTAAATCGCCAGCCAGATGATGTTGACGTAGGCCATTGTGAACAGGCCAAACAGGAAGGCATTGCCCAGCGGCGCCCACTTCACTACCGGGACTTTGTTTCCCCGCTGATACATGATGAAGCTCAGCACCGTGGTGGTGATGATGGTATTGATGGCCCCGTTCTTCGCGGACATGACTCCATAGTTCCCCAGCACCGGATGCTGCTGGCCGCCCATGGCTTTCAGCTCAGCCGGAGTCATGACCATCGTGTGCGGCGTGAGCCAGACGATGAAGCAAGTGATCAGCACGAAAACCATGTACTTGATGTACTTCTGGTAGCGTTCAGCCCCGCGCATCCGCTCCATCCCCTGCCAGAGGTAGTAGTTGGTGGTCAGGAAGAGGGCCCCAATCATGACGGCCTGGATAATGAAGAGCCAAGCCAGAAGACCACCCATCAGCGTGATCCCCATCTGCTGCCGGTAGGCGTATACTTCACGCATCAGCCAGTACCCGGCAAAGGGCAGTGGAATCAGGAAGCACACACCGATGAACATGGCTACATAGCCCATCCAGTCATAGTGCGCGCGCTCTTCATCGCTCTTCGACGTGAGGAACCGATAGGCTGCATAGGCCGCCACCACGCCACCGCCGAACGCCATGTTCCCGAGAAGCCGATGCACGTTGATCGGATTCCACAAGGTCGTATGGATGACGTGCCAGATGTTTCCAAGATACCGGCCATCAGCATCCACGCCAGCCGGGGATTGCATGAAGGCGATCCAGGAGTTGGCCAGCATCATCAGAACGGTCCCGATCACGTTCAGAACAACCGACATGCTCACATGGATCCACTTCAGAAATCCCTCTCTCATCTTGTCCCAACCGTAATAATAGATGTAGAGCGTTCCGCTCTCCGCTATAAAGAGCAGCGCGTAGGTAGCCATCACCGGCCTGAAAATGCTCGAGAGATATGTGAAGAAAGTGGGATATAGCGTGAGGAAGGTAAAAATGACGATCCCACCCAAGAGCGCCGTGAGGGAATATGCGGTCAGGCTGATCTTGACGAAGTCATAGGCGAGCTGATCATACTTCCTAGCGAGCGCCTTGTCCTTCGTGATAATGCCCAGGTATTCGACGACCATGCAGAAGATCGGGACCGCCAGCACAAAGCTTCCGTAGTAGAGATGTTGCTGAAGAGCTACCCACAAGATTACTCGGCTTTCAAAGTTGTACCGCGGGTAGTCCTTCGGACCGTCGGTCGTCTTCGGCGCCGGCGCCCCGACCACCGGCCCCTCGGTCTTGAACCAGACATCCCGGGACTTCTCGACAGGCTTCGCATCAGCAGGTTTCGCTGTCGGCGGCGCCGTCGAAGCCGCAGGAGCGGGCGCCTCACCGCTTGCGCCGACTGGAAGCGACAGGAACAGGGGCAGCAACAAGAGCCCCACGAACGTTCCCAGCGCCAAGAAAGCCCAAACTTGCTTTCGGGCTTGCTTATTCAAGGTCGCCATGGCTTACCTCCATTACACTCACAGTTTCTACTTCCGGAACATATAGAAGTAGTCCAGCCCTTGGATATTCATCGCGAACCAATCCAAAAACGTGAAATAGGCTGCCGCCAAGATTAACGAGCCGACCGCAAAAGCGATCTTCTTTCCCGTACTGATCTGACCAACTTGCTCAGCCATTATCCCCTCCACTCTCAGCACGGGCACTGAATTGCATTAAACCAATAGAAAAACCATATCGCTAAGGCACACATGAGATAAAACATGAACTTCCCGAGCCTAAGCTTCGATACGACAAACTTCCCCGTCCTGAAATATTCGACGTCCTTGACGCCAGACGATCCAACCGCTGCTTCTGCCATGGTCACCCTCTTCGAAAATTAGTTGATTGCAACAACTGCAGATATGGTTATTTCTTCTTCTAACCCTTGACAGAAATTCAGGGATTATGCTACGCACACCTTCCAGTTGAACGAGGCGTACACTCCATGGGCAAGGACCCAAGATTGTTCGATATTATAGTTTTGGCCGGTATGGTTGTCAATATAATTCTTGCCGTCTTCCTCCTCATCTATTACTTTGATTTATTGTAGGATTAGCTCGTTTTGGCTAACCTTTATTTCTGCCCTCCGGAATCGCTTTTTGCGCATCGAAATCCGATGGTTTCACGTCTGAAATTAAAGCCGATCGGCGTATCCCGTAAGTCTGTCAGGACCTCGACTTTCCCTTTGAGACGGACAGTAAGCCGCGTCTCTTTTCCGACCGTTTCCCACGACGAACCCCTGATCACTTTGAAGTCTCCTGATTCAGGTCCTTTCGGATTGGATGCCATCTCCTTGTAAGCATCCTCCTGGTACCAGTCCGCTACCCACTCCATGGCATTTCCGGTCACGTCGTACGCTCCATAGGGGCTCTTATCCAGCGGGAAGCTGCCTACGGGAGCCGTGAACTCATAGGAATCAGGATTCCCGGTATTGGCGGCCTCTGGCCTGTCCTCATTTCCCCACGGAAACAAGAGCCCTCGCGGTCCTCGCGCCGCTTTTTCCCACTCCGCTTCGGTCGGAAGACGCGCGCCGCGATAGCGACAGTACGCATTCGCCTCATTCCATGACACATTGACCATCGGCTGGTTCGCTCCGCTCAATTTCTCAAAATGCTTGACATACCGCGTGAGCGGCTTGGGACTCTGCGTCACCGCCACGAAAGCCATGTACGCTCCGTAGGTGACTTCGTAGCGGTCTATCCAGTAGGCATCGAGCCTGATCCGTCTTTCTGGCTTCTCATCGAACCCCCCGCCGTTATAGCCACGCAGAAATTCTCCTCCCGAAATGAAGACCATATCCTCCTTGATAGGCTCAGGGGGCGCTGAGGGAACGCGCGGGAGCTTCGCATCTCCGGTAGCTTTCACGATACTATCATCGCTTTGGGTCTGGACTTGCCGGTGGTCGGCACGAACTATCGAGGTCAATTTTTCGAAAAGCGTCTCAAGGTCGTCATGATAGATCCCGGCCAACGGCAAGCCGGCGAATATAAGCATAACCAAGAAGAAGGCCCACTTCAGGCGTTTATCAAGCATGGAAACGACACAGTCGAGTCCTCATCTGGTTAGGACCCGCTCTTGGCGCAACGAAACCCGATGGTCGCGTCGGTTCGCCAGAGTTTGGCTTGGAACCGTTTGACGACTCTGGCCCCATTCGGGGACTCGCGCCAGGATCCTCCCCGGATCACTTTGTTTTGCCCATCTTCAGGCCCCTTCGGATCCCGATAAATAGTCTTGGCGTAATACTTGTCGTCATAGGTGTCGGCCACCCACTCTGCCACATTCCCGGCCATATCATACAGCCCGTAGTAACTGCGTCCGGCCTCGAATTTTCCCGGAGGGGCCAGGTACTTGTAGCCGTCTTCCTCGCCGTCCAGATTTGCGTGCTTGGGGGTCAACGTGTCGCCCCAGGGGTATTTACGGTTCCCTTCCCCCTTCGCCGCCTTCTCCCATTCGGCCTCGGTCGGCAGGCGCTTGCCCGCCCACTGGCAATAAGCCGTCGCGTCCGACCAGGACATCCCCATCGCCGCCAGTTCCGGCTTGAGAATCTTGGAAGGGTCGTCATCAAAGACCGGAACGAACGGCTTCCCTCGTTTCGTCATCTTGACGAACCGCTCGTACTCAGCCTGGGTCACTTCATACTTATCCATGTAATACGTCGAAAGGTAGATTTGGTGCTCAGGGGCTTCATCGTAGTCGCCATCCTTGCTGCCCATTTTAAATGGGCCTTCCGGAATCTCGATCATCTCCCGTCCATCATCACCCACGATCGCTTTGTAGAGACTGAAATCCGTCTGGGCAATGGCGACGGGCTCCTGGGGAGTCGCTGGGATCTGCTTGAGCAACTCCTTGTTTTTCTCCGAGTGCCGGGACAGCATCATCATGCTGACAATCATCAGAAAAAACGCCAAGAAGGTGGTGCCGACACCGATCATCAGCCATTTATCTTTCATCTCGCACTCTCGTTGTCTGAAGCGGACGGCGTCGAGGCCGGCGCTTCTTTGCGTTGACGCCAGAGCTCCAGCAGCATCCCCATTTGGACACCGAGAAATCCCCCCATGGCTCCACCAGAGGAGGCTCCCAGCGGGATTGCGGACGGCCCGGAAACAAGCCAAGCCAGGCCTGCCCCCAACAGAGCCCCGCACACAATGCTGACAAAGAATCGGCGCCCACCCAACAGCCCGATCAGAAACCCGAACACCAGCCCCACGGCAGTCGTCACCGCAAGGCCCACACCCGTTCCCCAATAGTAGCCGATCGCCGCTCCCACCACACCGAACACGGCGGCGCCCAGCAGCATATCAAGGGTGACACGCCCAAGTTCTGTCCGCAACCGCAACATCAATCGGTTCCTTATTGCTTGGCGAGGGCGATGCTTCCGAAGTCGAGCTCGACGCCCGGGCCGGTGACGAGCGAAAGCCCCCAGGCCTGAGGGGCCGGCTCATGCTTATGGAATTTGAGGAAATCGGCGTAGGCGTTGACTCGCTCTTCGACCCACTGCCCAATCGGTTGCGCCCCAGCTCTGACAATAACTTCGGAGCCGCTGAACATGCCGCCCTCTTTGAAAGCTCCCGTCGTTCCGCTCGGACTCCACACATATTTGGTGAATACCGGGATGAACAGAAGATCCGTATCCAGCGTGATGAAAACAACAGCGATTACACCGCCACTTTGAGGAGCCGATCGGAGCCGCCAGCGCCACGTCACGATAGGATATTCCTTGGGATCCCACGCGACGCGCTTTTTGATGCGCATCTGGTCGTCAATCCCCTTGGTTCTGAGGAAAGTCTGCTCCCCTTCTTTGTCGATGGTATAGGCTTTACGGGTTGCAGCCTCGCTGCGACTCGCCTGCCAACCTTGCGGGAATCCGTCTGGCTCGGCCTTCGAAAAATCTTCCAGAACCTGTACGGCTGGATTTTGAGACGACGAAGACTGACCGGTGACGACTCCATGAAGAAGCAGAAGACTGGGCACGCCGGCCAGAGCAACCAGCGTGAGAATCCTCATAGGAGTGTCAGCCATCGCGGAGAAGGACCTTACTCGACATGGTCGGAATAAACGCCTGCTCTCTTTCCGAAGCCTTGCCAGCCCACACCTGCTCGGGCGCCTCGGCCGGCGCGAGCGTTCGCTGGCTCAGCCAGAACACTCCCAGCAGCAGCCCCCAGAACAACGTCATATTGAGAGTGACCATTCCGGCTGCAAAGCCGAACCCGGGCGTAAAGGCCCATGGCGATCCGTCACGCATGATCTCGTGGACATGCCACCCCAACCGCCCGGACGACCGGATAAAGCCCATCAGCCCCATCACCCACGTGAAGGCCATCCCGAGAAGAAAGAGCATCACCTGCCCTCGGACCGGCATCTTTCCCCAGACAATCGGCCCGATCGGCTCAGCCCTCTTGAGAAGGGCCCGGTTCACCAGGAGCCCCACCACCAACGCCGTGAGTGTGCTTATCGCCTGAGGGAGCGAGAGCCCCACACGGATATTGGCGGGCAGGTAGAATCCGTACACTGACAAGCCAATGACGTTGATGATCGCGACGACGAAGACTGCCCCAATGATCAGATTGCCCGTCCGGACCCACGATGTCGTGATGACCTTGTTGGTCCGCTTGTACAGGATGTAACTCAACGCCGAGAGGAGGATCATGCTATTGATCGCGCCGTTCTTGGCGGACATCACGCCGAAATTGCCGATGACCGGATGCTGGGCTCCGCCGATGTCCTTGGCTTCTTCCGGCGTCAGGACCAGCGTATGCGGCGTGAACCACACCAGAAAGCTGACGACCAGCCCATAGAGCAAATACTTGATATACCGGTGATATCGTTCGGCACCCGGCATCCGCGCCATCCCCTGCCAGAGATAGTAATTGGCGCCGATAAAGAGCGCGCCGACCGCGATCGCTTGAAGGACGAACATCCACGTCAACATGCCGCCCATCATCGTCACGCCCAATTGCTGGCGGAATTCATACACCGACCGCATCAGCCAGTACCCGGCAAACGGCATGGGGATCAGGGCCGCCATCGTGATGAACAGGAACACAAACCCCATCCAGTCGTAATAGCCTTTCTGGTCCTGGCTCTTGGCCGTGAGAAACCGGAACGCGGAATACCCCAGCACGACGGCTCCGCCGGTCATCATGTCGGCCAGGAAACGGTGAACGTTGAAAGGGTTCCACAGGGCCGTGTGCAACGTATGCCAGGCATTCCCCAGAAAGCGGCCCGACTGGTCCACGCCGGCCGGCGACATCATGAACGAGACCCATGAATTGGCGAGAAAGAGCAAAATGGTCCCGAAGACATTCAGCATCACCCCGAATGCGGCGTGAATCCACTTGAGGCCGCCTTCGTTCATGCGGTCCCAGGAATAGTAGTACAGGCAGAGGGCGCCGCTCTCGGCCAGGAAGACCAAGGCGTAGATGCCCATCATCGACTTGAAAACTCCGGTGATATAGCCGAAGAAGGCCGGATAGAGCATCACCAAGGCGGTCACTACGCTCACGCCCAGCAAGGACGAAATCGAAAAGGCGATCAGGCTGATGCGGAGGAAGTCCCGCGCCAGGCGGTCGTACCGTGCCGCCGCAACACGGTCGCGAGTCAGAAGCCCCATGACCTCGATGATGAGACAGAAGATCGGCAGGGCCAGCACGAACCCGCCGAAGTACGTATGCTGCTGGGTGATGACCCAGATCGCGAGCCGACTGTCCAAATTGCCGTAACGTGGGTAGTCGGCCAGACCAGCACGTGGAGCCGGATCGCTTGCCGGCCGGCCCGGCGTGCCATAGTAAATATCCGCTCCGGGAGGAGTCTGAAGGGACTGCTCGGACTCCGCTGTTTCGGCCGGCAGGCCGCCGTAGGCACCGTCCTTAGCGTGCGCGGGTAACGATCCGCCGACGCCGAGCAGCAGGATGACGAGCAGAAATGAGAGCATGAGTCGCATCAGTTCGTCGTCACCACTCTCACGATCAGGCTTTCCTGGAGGTCAGAATCCCCCAAATGAAGGGGCACCGAAGCAAAGCGGGCGCGATTGTAGCATGAAGTTTCTCCTCCTGCCATCGGGATCGGCCGAGATGATAGCCATAGAGACTCATCAGGCCGCCGATGCCCGCCGTGACAAGAATCCTCATCCAGATCGGTGGATGCGGGATAGCCAAGAGGAAGCTGATCACCCCCAGCGCGACAAGATAATACGTCCAGGCAAAGGTCATGCCGGGCCAGAGGAAAAACCTCAGCAGTTCCCGCCATGAATACCGCGTCAACCCTTCCCATAGCGTGAACGATGGCTGTAGTCCTTGGACAAAAGCAACCGTACAAGCGAGACCTGCAAGTACGCCGATCGCCGCAAGCTGTCCCAGGTCCGTTGCGACGGACGGCGCGATTGTCACGAGCCCGACATAGGCCAGGCCGACCGCAAGGGTCGCGGCGGCGACCTTGGCCGTCCAGAGGTCAAGCCGGCCGGTCACGAGCGCCCACAGCGCCTTCCCGTCCGGCAGAGTCACGAAAGGCCGGCCCTGCCGCTGAAGGAAACGCAGGTGCCCGATCTCAAACGCATCACGCGCGACCGACGTCGAGGCGATGATCAAGGCCATCATCGCAGGGGCGGCCGGATGATCATGGTAATCGAAGTAACTGTAAAAAGAGGAGGCCACTTGCAGCAGGGCCAGCACCATCAACGACAATTGAATGCCGTAAAGAAACCCGATCCATCCTCCCACCCAGGCTAGCTGCCGGAGACTTTCTTCATATACCAGCTCTTTGAGCCGCTGTTCACGACCGTAGGCATAGCAGGCCAGCGCGACCCCAGCGCAGAATAAGCCGCTGGCCAGAAGCAGAGAGACGATGTCGGCGTGCCAGCCCATCACTTGGAGAAATTTGTAGAGGGCGTACGCGAACAGTCCAGGAAACAGCATCAATATCCGCTTGCGCCTACGGAATCCCTCCTCCGTCACCGCCACCGTCAGCGCCGGCACCACCCGCATGGTCATCCGATGCAACATGGC
>Ga0099828_10004277_pt1 | contig 10075 bp, 7 predicted proteins | sample CZO8metaG_2_FD_79338 | JGI IMG/M metagenome (GOLD analysis project Ga0099828, IMG submission 79338) | Vadose zone soil microbial communities from the Eel River Critical Zone Observatory, Northern California, USA - CZOApr15con2H1.8 metaG | ecosystem: Environmental > Terrestrial > Soil > Vadose...
AGCCCGATGCGTCCGGTGCCGATAATCGCAACCGTCTTGCCGGTAACTTCGTCTCCCAGAAATGGCAAGTAGGGATGCCAGTAGCTCCACTTATTTTCGCGAGTGAGGTGTTCCGCCGTCCACATGCGGCGAGCTAACGCGCCCATCATGAAGAAAGCAAATTCCGCGGTGGCCTCGGTGAGCACGTAGGCAGTATGAGTGAAAGGTATCTTGCAGCGGTTGGCGTCAGCACGATTAATGTTGTCAAAGCCGACGGCCATCTGGGAAACCACCTTCAGGTGTCCTTTGCCGGCTTCGAAGACCTCGGCGTCAATTTGGTCGCGCAGGGTGGTTATCAGCCCGTCGATGCCAGACTTTACTTTTTCGATGATCAGGGCTTTGGGCGGAGCTTCAGGCTTGGCGTAAACCTCCAGTTCGTAGCCGCGCTCGCGGAGAACATCAAGAGCTTCGCCGATATCGGAGGTGGCAAATACACGGATTTTCTTGGGCATAGTCCTCAAGGTGTGACGCGTGATGCGGACTACATCGAATCCGACTACAGATTCTTAACCGTCCATCGCTCAATGGACGTCAGGGCCTTCTGCAAGTTCTCGAGCGAGTTGGCCACGCTGAAACGAAGATAGCCTTCACCGAATTCGCCGAAAGCGGTGCCGGACAGGCAGGCCACGCCGGCTTGTTCTAACAACGCATCCGCGAGCATCTTCGAGGTCCAACCTGTTTTCGTAATATTTGGGAAAACGTAAAAAGCACCTTTTGGCAGGCGACACGAAAAGCCTTTAATGCGGTTGAGTCCGGCAACGAAAACATCGCGCCGGCGCTGGAACTCATCGCGCATGCGGTCGACTGAAGATTGGTCGCCGCGGATCGCTTCAATGCCGGCGATCTGAGTGAAGCTGGCGGTGCAGGAATTGGAATTTGTCATCAGACGCGTGACGTGGGTCGCGAGATCGGATCGCATGACACCATAACCCATACGCCATCCAGTCATAGCGTAGGTCTTCGAGAAACCGTCCAGTAGAATGGTGCGATCCTTGAATCCGGGCACGGACATGATCGAGAAGTGCTCACCTTCAAAAAGCAAACGACTGTAAATCTCGTCCGACAATACGAGGATGTTGCGGTCACCGATGGCGTCGGCGATGTCGTTGATGTCCTGCTGGCTGAGGACGCCTCCAGTTGGGTTTTGCGGAGAATTCAGAATGATGACCTTCGTCCGATCGGTGATCAGGGAGGATAGCTCGTCCACGGCGAGACTGAAATCGCGCTCTTCGCGGAGATGAATCGGCACCGCGCGGCCGCCCATATAGTTGATCATGGACTCGTAGATGGGAAAACCAGGATTGGGATAGATGACTTCATCTCCAACATCAACGAGCGCCAGCATCGTAAAAAAAATAATCGGCTTGCCACCAGGAACGACCACCACTTCATCGCTTGTAACAGATACTTTTCGCGTCTGGTTCACATATTCGGCGATGGTTTGGCGCAAGTCGGGAAGGCCGGCGGATGGACCGTAGTGGGTCCAGCCCTGATGCAAGGCGGAGACCGCAGCTTCAATGATGTTGTCGGGGGTGTCGAAATCGGGCTCGCCGATCTCAAGGTGAATAATTTCTCTTCCCTGGCGTTCCAGGGCGCGAGCCTTGTTCAGCACCTCGAAAGCGGTTTCCGTGCCCAACCGGGACATACGGTCAGCAAGGCGCAATTCATACTGTGTGGCTCGTGCCATAGAAGCGAACCCGAAATTATAACCTCTCGCCAGTCAGCTTCGCCGACGCGCGTATGTAGTGTGCATGATGGGGCGCGGAAACGCGATTGGAAATTCCGGGGAGTTATTCCGAGATAGTGTGCTCTTCGCTCTGGGCGCGGAGAACACGTTCTACGGTATAGGGCGCGCGGCGGGAAGGCTCATGATAATGACGCACCTGCATCTCCCCGAGAAGACCGAGCGCCAGCATGTTTAAGCCAGCGAGCAGCAGCGCGGAGGCGAAGATCATCAGCGGGCCATGTGCGGTCATGATACTGACGCCATGCAGCTTTTCCACCAGCAGCCAGCCGGCTATACCGAGGGCCGAGAAGATTCCCACCATCCCGACGGTGCCGAAGAAGTGCAACGGCCGAGAAAGATAACGCAGCAGAAAGCGGATGGTAATCAGGTCGAAGAAAACCCGTATAGTGCGCGAAAGTCCGTAATGGGAAGCGCCACGTTCGCGGTTCACATTGCGAATAGGGACTTCGACGATAGACGCGCCGTGCCAGGATGCCAGCGCCGGAATGAAACGATGTAGTTCACCGTAGAGCGGAACTTGTTCCAGAATGTCGCGGCGGTAGGCCTTGAAGGTCGTACCAAAATCGTGGATATCGACACCGCTCAATTTAGCCATCAGCCAGTTAGCGCAGAGGGAAGGGATGCGGCGCAGCCAGAGATTATCGATGCGGCGCTTGCGCCATCCACTGACGATGTCGTAGCCTTCGGCGATCTTTTCCAGGAATATCGGGATATCGGCAGGGTCGTGCTGTAAGTCGCCGTCCATGGCGATGATGTACTCGCCGCGGGCATGATCAAATCCGGCGGCCAGCGCGGAGGTTTGGCCAAAATTACGGCGCAGCTTGACGACCGTGATACGGCTGTCCACGGCAGCGATTTCGCGCAGCAACTGGAAAGTCCCGTCACGGGAGCCATCGTCCACGAGGACGAGTTCGAAGGTCTCCGCGTGAGCCTCCATTACCGCCTTGAGGCGATCGTAGAGATCCATAACATTTTCCTGCTCGTTATGGAGAGGCACCACGATGGAGTACTTTGGCACGGGGATATTATACGTCGCGGGCGCGGGGCGGAGCTACCGGGATCGAACCAGAAGAGAAACACCTTAGATCAGTGTTACTGCTCTTATTTGCCGGGACCCAGGTAGCTCAGTACGCGGTTGATGCCTTCGCGGAAATTTGCCGTTGGCGTAATCAGGCTCACGACCAGATATCCATCGGCGGGAAAGTCGTAGAAGGTTCCGGGATGCACCACGACGCTGGAGTTCTGGAGCAAGTTGACCGCAAGGTCTTCATCCAAGTGTGTAGCCGGCACGCGCACCACGGCGTACCAACCGCCTTCCAACTGCAGAAGCGAACAGGCAGTTTGTCCAGCCAACTGGCGGTGGAGTTCCTCGAGGTTGATTCGCAAGCGGTCCAGTAATCGGGGCTGGAAGGTCTTGCGCTGTTCGAGAAGCGCTGGAGTTGCGAGTTGAATCGGGGCATTCATCGAGAGATAGGTGTCAGCGATCACCTCCAAACGGGCGAGTGCATCCCCCAGCTGTTTTTTGGGCCCGCTGGTGCCCACCCACGCTACCTTCATTTGGGGCAGACCTGAAATTTTTGATAATCCACTTAAGGTGAAGGTGAGGACGTCCCGATTACCGGCAAAGGTCTGGCGGGGCTGTCCATCGTGTGGGTAATCCAGAAATACTTCGTCGCCTATCAACGCCAGGTTGTGCTCGTGGCAGAAGCGGTTGAGCAAGCCAATTTCATCCGGCCGCACGAACGAGCCCGTCGGGTTATTGGGATGCACCACCAGCACGGCTCGCGTGCGCTGATTCACGGCCTCGTAGAGTGAGGGAAAATCAATCTGCCAGCCGTGATCATAGAGCAGCGGGTATGAAGCGAGCTTCACATCGTGCAGGACGGCAAGAAACTCAAATAGCGGGTAGCTCGGCGCGGGCACCAGGATCTGATCGTCGGGATTGCACAGCAGGCGGAAAACGGAAGAGTAGGCTTCGCTGGTGCTGGTAGTGAGCAGGAGTGCTTCGGGATCAATGTCGAACACGCCATGCTGCTCGCGGTAATAGGCTGCGACGGCCTGCCGGGCGCTTAGCAAGCCTTTGGGTTGGGGATCGTAATCAAGCGCAGCTAAATTCTGCAGAGAACCAAGGATGGATTCCGCATCGTACGGTATACCGGCCCGGGTGGGATTCGAGATGGTTAGGTCAAGCAGTTCCCTGCCCGAGGCGATAAGCTCCCGCTGCACTTGACTGAAGCGGTTGGGAGTGAGCTTCCAATCGGTACGGCGGGAAAACATAAGGGAACATGATAGCGGACAAGGCGGATTGGGATGAGCAGGGGCGCTGCTGATCGGCCACCGCGATGAAAACTTTGATCAGGCTATGGCCAAGACTGTTGACGATGTAAAAAACCTCACTACCCGCCCAGCCGCTACTGACACTAAGTAAGAAACAAAACATCCGGGAAGCCATCGTTAGTCAGCCTTGGTGAAGATCCAGAATTAAAAACCAAGCGTCTCGTCGGCGGATGGGCCGTAGATCGCTGGCACCTTTTGGCCATTCAGACGGAGATAGACGCCGAGTTGGGCACGGTGATGTACGAGGTGGTTGAGGAACATCTGCCGGTAGGCGAGAAAGCGTAGCCCATTAAACAGGATCTTGTTGCCCCCGAAAATCAGTTTCCAGTTCTGTTCCCAAGCTTCGTCGGGCGTGGCCGTGAGTGCTTTGCGGACCTTGGCTGCGCCTTCATCGAAGGCACTGACGAGTTGCGCAGCAGAGTGAAATGGCAACGGTTTGTAGCTGCCGGTAGAAAAATCCACTTGCGGCGTAGTCAAAATACTCAGACCGAAACCGGCAAGCTGAGCAACGTGAGGCGCAAGTTTGCCCAGCGGCATGGACTTGGAATGGGGCGCGAATTCCGGGTTGTCGGCTGGGACTCGTTCCAACGTCGTTCTGGTCTTCTTCATCTCTTCATCAAATTCGGGCAATAGCAGTTCGCTTATCTGCATGGATCCTCCAATTTCTTAAGCAGGCTACCTTCAGTGTATTCACTCGGAGCGCATTGGCACGGCTCATTTATTTTTGTGAGGGGAAACACGGCCGGACGGTCGCTGGTCCACGTCAAAATCAAATTGAAAGGCCCCGAGCGAGACGCCAACGCGATTTGATGAACGTTCCAACATCTGCAAGTGTATAAGGTGTTTCGCTTATTGCCAAAAACAGCGGACGACTTTATCTTTGTCGCACTCTGCAGAGCCCGCCACTCGTATAGCCCAGTTTTAAGTTGTTGGACGTACGCGAGTAATTCAAGAGATTAATCAAGCGTTACCAGGAAACTGCCGCGAAGGCGCTAGTGTCAGCAGCGCTGAACTCCTTCTCTGGCTAGGAAGCGCCTTCGCGCCGGAGCAGGTGTTGTGAGACTCAGACTTCTATTGCCCTTGATTTTGCTGCTCACTGGGTGCGGTGGCGGTATACAGAATATCGCGAAGCAGCAGACAACTGGTCAGCCGCCGGCCCCTCCCGTGACTGCGCCTCCACCCATTACACCGCCGCCACCACCACCACCACCTCCTCCACCGCCACCCCCGCCCAAGGCGCCGGCGGCACACGTGATCTTAATCATCGAAGAGAACCGGAGTTTTTCCACTGTGTACCCGCATGGGATGCCATGGCTGAGCGCGTTGGGCGATCAGTATGGTATCGCCACGAATTATTCGTCGGATGAATCGGGCTCGATGCTCGACTATTTGTGGCTCTCATCGGGTAGCGGAGAGCGTTTCTCGGGATGTGCGGGATGGGGGTGCACCCACGTCATCAATAGCAACAACATATTTCGCGAACTCAACCAGGCTGGCCTCTCGTGGAAAGTTTATGCCGAGTCGCTGCCCTCCGTCGGCTACATGGGAATGTTCTCGGGCGTCTATGTAAAACGTCACAACCCGGCGGCGTGGTACAGCGATGTGGCTAACAATCCGGCGCAGCAGAAGAAAATGGTGCCGTTCACCCAGTTTGCCCAAGATCTGGCCGCGAAGAATCTGCCCAATTACTCAGTAATCATTCCCAACCTCCTGCACGATGCTCATAATGGCACGCCTGCGATGGCCGATCAGTGGCTGCAGCAGAACATAGCATCCGTTCTCAACAGTTCGTATTTCCAGTCGGGAGGAAGCGGGGTGATGTTCGTAACCTTCGATAATGGCGATCGTGATGCGCAGGGCCTGATCTTCACGGCCGTGATCGGTGCGAACGTTATTCGGGGAGCGAAAGTGAGCGTGCCCTTCAGGCATGAAAACACACTGCGCACGATGATAGAACTGTTCGGGCTGAAGCAGTTTCCCGGTGCGAGTGCAGGCGCTGCACCGATGCGCGAGTTTTTCAAGTCGTGGTGATGGGAAAATTAAGGAACTGAAAATTTGGAGCGGGAGACGGGGATCGAACCCGTGACATCCAGCTTGGGAAGCTGGCGTTCTACCGCTGAACTACTCCCGCTCTACACTCGCTCTCGAGCCAACCACGCTAGATTAACATCCGCGCGAAGCTGGTTACAACCGCCGGCAGTTTCCTTGTCTAGAACATAACCATCACCCACCCTCTGCGTTTCGTTGAGCGACTCGGCGAAAAGCCTTGCGTCCATCTGTTTTCTCCTGCGGCAAACTGGTAGCATCTTGCCTCACGGATTTTGCTTCCTGACTTGAAAACATTCGAAGGAGAAACCAGCTTGAGCCCAAAGGATGGCGATCCAGTTTCCGGCCGTAGACGGTTTTTGCAAGCCAGTTTCTTAACTGGAGTGGGCGCTGCCGTGTATCCCGCGCTGGCTGCGGGACGAGCGGTCACAGCGACGCCGGCTGCTTTGCCGGAATCGTCCACATTTGAATTGAACGAGATCACGATTCGCGATCTACAGGACGGGATGAAGTCGGGCCGATTCACGGCGCGCTCAATAGCGGAACAATACCTTGCGCGAATTGAATCTATGGATCGGCCGGACAAGGATAAATCGGGCAACGATAGGCGGCGGCCGGCCGTGAACAGCTTGCTCGAACTGAATCCTGACGCGCTGGCGATTGCGGACGGACTCGACCAGGAACGCAAACAAAAAGGGCCGCGAGGTCCGCTGCATGGGATTCCAGTTCTGATTAAAGACAATCTCGATACGTCGGACAAGATGAATACCACGGCAGGTTCGCTGGCGCTGATGGGAGCAAGGCCGTCCAAGGATTCCTTTATGGCGCGAAAGCTACGCGAGGCGGGCGCAGTCATTTTGGGGAAGACCAATTTGAGCGAGTGGGCCAATATCCGGTCGAGCCACTCGACAAGCGGTTGGAGCGGGCGCGGTGGACAGACGAAGAATCCCTACGTGCTGGATCGGAATCCTTGTGGCTCGAGTTCCGGATCGGGCGCGGCAGTTGCGGCGAACTTCTGCACGGTCGCGATTGGAACCGAGACCGACGGCTCGATTGTATGTCCGTCGTCGGCCAATGGAATTGTTGGAATAAAGCCTACCGTGGGCCTGACCAGCCGCGCGGGGATCATTCCAATATCGCACAGCCAGGATGGTGCCGGACCCATGGCACGTACCGTCAGTGACGCAGCGATCTTGCTGGGCGCGCTCGCTGGTGTGGATCCCGACGACAGCGCCACCGCCGGGAGTCAGGGTAAATCCTATACCGATTACACTCGCTTTCTTGATCCCAACGGACTGAAGGGCGCAAAGATTGGTGTGGTGCGAAAGTACTATGGCTTTCACGATGGCGTGGACGCGCTGATGAACACCGCAATCGAAGAGATGAAGAGGGCGGGCGCGACTGTCGTGGACCCGGCGGATATCGCGACGATCGGAAAATTTGATGAGTCCGAGTTGCTGGTGTTCTTATACGAACTCAAGGCCGACCTGAATAATTACCTGGCGCGGTTGGGGCCCGCTGCTCCGGTACACACCTTGAAGGACATCATTGACTTCAACGAGCGGAACAAAGAGAAAGAGATGCCCTACTTCGGGCAAGACCTTTTTCTCAAAGCCGAGGCCAAGGGACCGCTGACAACCAAAGAGTATCTGGACGCGCTGGAAAAGAACCACCAACTTTCGCGTACACAGGGAATTGACGCGATCATGGATAAATTTCAATTGGATGCGTTGGTGGCGCCAACAGGTGGACCAGCGTGGATCACGGACCTGGTGGATGGCGATCATTTTGCCGGTGGGAGTTCTAGTGCGGCGGCGGTGGCAGGTTATCCAAATATCAATGTGCCAGCGGGCTTCTTTTTTGGATTGCCGGTAGGGATTTCATTTTTTGGACGAGCATGGAGCGAGCCCACCTTGATCAAGCTCGCATACTCATTTGAACAGGCGACGAAGTTTCGTAAGCCGCCGCAGTTTTTGCCGAGGGTGGAGGTGTAGGCGCCCGCAGGCAAAAACCCAGGCGCGTCGTGGTTCTGACACGGCCTGGAAGGCCAGCTCTTCGATGCTATCGTGCCACGGTAACCCGAGCTTTAGCCGGCCTTTTGCTCGGGCATGGGCTTTAAGGCCGTACATCCACGTTGCGCGGGCTTTTACTAACCTACCCTCCACGACTGATTCCAAACTAATCGGGCTCTTTTTTTCACTGCTCGCAGGAATGATTGCGTGACGCGATGGAGGCAGGGGAATCGCGCCTTTGCTGTCACGCCAGAGGATGGCGTTCACGCGCTTGGCGTTGGCCGCATCGGGGCGGGAGAAATCCATCCGTGACGACTCTTGCGCCCCGAGACCTTTCTTCGGATTGATCTGGTAGATCAAATTATTGTCACGGTTGCGGTAATCGGCGGCATAGGGAGCTTGCGCTCCGGGACCGGAAAAGAATGGCGCCATGACTGGGGCGTATGCGTCGTTCTGGTTCATCGGCGGGAGGCCTAGTAACTCTTCGACGGTGTGAACCATGCTTACCGTGGTGTAGAAGCGATGGTCCACGAACGGGTGCTCAGCCGAGCCGGGAGAATATTTGCTGATGACGAACGCGATGGAACGATGTGCGTCCACGTGGTCAGCTCCGTCCTGAGCATCGTCCTCGAGAACCAGGATGGCAGTGTCGTCCCAATAGGGGCTGTGGGAGACGGCTTCGACCACGCGGCCGAGTGCAAGGTCGTTATCGGCTACGGAGGCTGCCGGGCGGGGCATCGCGGGGTGAGTAGCGGCAGTATGGTCATCGGGCAGGTAGAGGAAGACGAAATTGGGTAGCTTCGTTCCATTGCCTGTCTTACGGGCAAGAACGAAGCCGCCGAATTCGTTGAGGAATTCGTCGGCTCGCAACTGGTCGGGAAAGTCCAGTTGGAAGTCGGGATACAAAGGATCTAAATGATCGCGCAGTGCGGCTTTGGTGGGCTTCATACGCTTCAACACCGGGATGGGCCACGGCCAGGGACTCGACGAACCGTGCGGCTGGCCGAGATGAGATGGCAACGGATCGCCTTTGCGTATTTTGGTTTGTGCGCAGGCGGCCGAAAACGGAGAAGGCGTGCCTTCCTGCGGAGAGCCGGCTGTAGTTTTCTTGTTGCACCATTCGGCCAGCACGAACTCACCGTAATCGCGATAGCTGAGGCCGTGGCGGGCAACGTTGTCCCAAAGGTATCCGGTAGCGGGATCGTCGATGTCGGGCAGGTGGTAGTCGAGCATGTACTCGTCGCTCACTGTTCCCTGGTAGTCGTAAATGCGTTCTTTGCTGCGATAGCCTATCTGCCAGGTCTTCTCGTTGTAATCGGTGGTGATGGCAGCTGTGGACCAGAGATGTCCATCGCCTGAGACTTCCCCACTGTCGTAAAAGTTGTCGAGCACGCCGAATTGCAACGCCAGTTTGTGCTCGTTGGGCGTGATATCGGCGCCGTACATCGTGAGCGACGGATCGCCATCGCCAACTTTGCGATTGCCGGATTTGAGGTCGCCAAGCACCTGATCGTAGGTGCGGTTTTCCTTGAGCACGTAGATCACGTGCCGAATCGGATTAGTGCCTGCGGCAAAGGTGACCTTGCTGGGGTCGGAATGCAGATTAAAGAGATTGTCCTGCTCGACCTGGTGGGTGAAATCGGCGAGATTGCCCGGTATGTCATGAATCCCAAGGCGTGCGATTGAGCCACCAATCAAGGTGGCAATATATGGATGGACGCGGCGCCTGCGCCCATTCCTCAATTTACTGATACCGCTATTGGGGCCGCTTCCCTGCCCTTTGGCAGTAGCGATCAGCAGATCATCGCCGGTTATTGCAAGCGCGCTCGGATACCATTCGGTAGGTATAAAGCCCAGGGCTCTTACTTCGACCGGCTCCGTTGTCTGACCCGCC
>Ga0099828_10004279_pt1 | contig 10073 bp, 9 predicted proteins | sample CZO8metaG_2_FD_79338 | JGI IMG/M metagenome (GOLD analysis project Ga0099828, IMG submission 79338) | Vadose zone soil microbial communities from the Eel River Critical Zone Observatory, Northern California, USA - CZOApr15con2H1.8 metaG | ecosystem: Environmental > Terrestrial > Soil > Vadose...
ACGTTGGTGTAGCCCATCTTCTGTAAATTGTCGGCAGCCAGCGCCGAACGGAAGCCGCCGCCGGATCCGACCACGCGAAAGTGCCCGGAATGCCTGAGCGAAATCCCCCTCGGGGCGCGCCGCTGCGCCCACTGCACTTCGCCGCTGCCGGCCTAAAGCGGAATCGCGGGGCTACGGTTTGGCCGTGGGGTACCCGGCGTCGGTCCAGCCTTTCCAGCCGCCGTCCATGGAGATGACGTTGGTGTAGCCCATCTTCTGGAGGCTATCCGCGGCGAGCGCGGAACGGAAGCCGCCGCCGCAGTAAAGCACAAGCGGCGCGTTGCGGTCCGGAAAGGCCTGCTCGGCGTCGCGCTCGATCACACCTTTGCCCAGATGGACAGCGCCGGCGATATGCCCGCGCGCCCATTCGGAGTCTTCGCGGACGTCCACCAGGACGAGCTCTTCGCCGGTGTCGAGCCGCTTTTTGATCTCGTGGACGTCGGCTTCGCGGACTCGGGTCTTGGCGTCCTGTACAATCTTCAGAAAACCGGGTGAATGGGCCATGATTGCACCTCGAATGAACGTTGGATTTGGAGAGCCACAGACTACCACAAAGCGAGTCACAGCTTCATGTCCCGCCAGTTCGGACCTACTTTGATATCCACGGCCAGAGGCACTTTGAGCGGCCCTTCGGGCGACTGAACGCGCTCCATCTCCTCGCGGGCCAGCGCGCGGACGCGTGCGAGCTCGTCTTTGGGCACTTCAAACAGCAGCTCGTCGTGCACCTGCAGGATCATCTTCGCGTGCAGACCTTCGGCCGCCAGCCTTCGGGCAATTTCGATCATGGCCAGCTTGATCAGGTCGGCGGCGGTGCCCTGCAGGGGAGGGTTCAGCGGGGTGCGGTCGGCGAAATTGCGCATATTCACCTGGCTCGAGTTGATCTCGGGGATCGGCCGGATGCGACCGAAGAGCGTGCGCGTAAATCCGGTGCGGCGGACCTCGGCGAGCGAGCGGTCCAGGTATTCCTTCACCCCGCGGTAGCGCGCGAAGTAAGCGGCGATGAACTGCGCGCCTTCTTGGGGATGGATGTTGAGCTGTTGCGCCAGGCCGAAGGGCGAAAGGCCGTAGATGATGCCGAAGTTGATGATCTTGGCCACGCGGCGGTGCTCGGCGGTCTGCATCAGCGGGCCGACGCCGAACACTTCCTGGGCCGTGCGCGAGTGGATGTCTTCGCCTCTGCGGAAGGCGTCGAGCAACACTGGATCGCTCGAAAAGTGCGCGAGCAGGCGCAGCTCGATTTGCGAATAGTCGGCCGAAAGGAGCGCCCCGCCGGGCTCGGCGATAAACGCCGCGCGGATTTGCCGGCCCAGCTCCGTGCGCACGGGAATGTTCTGCAGGTTGGGGTCGCTCGAGCTCAGCCGGCCGGTGGCCGTGCCGGTCTGGCTGAAGCTGGTGTGCAGCCGGCCGGTGCGCGGGTGGATCAGCCGCGGGAGCGCGTCCACGTAGGTGGATTTCAGCTTGGCGATTTCGCGATATTCCAGCACGCGGCGCGGCAACTCGTGCAGAAGCGCCAGCTCTTCGAGCACCTCCGCCGCGGTCGAGCGCACCTTGCTGCGGAAGCGGCGGCTGGGGGGCTGAAGATTCAGCTGGTCGAAAAGGATTTCGGCGAGCTGCTGGGGCGAGTTGATGTTGAACTCGCTGCCGGCCAGGTCCCAGATGGCCTGCTCGCGTGTGCGGACCTCCGCTTCCATCGTCGCGGACATGGCTTCCAGCGCCTGAGGGTCCACGCGCACGCCGTGGCGCTCCATTTCCGCGAGCACCGGAGCCAGCGGCAGGTCGATGGTTTCGTAGAGCGCGACGAGGGATTTTGCTTCCACGTCGGCACGCAGCACCGGCACAAGCCGCTGCAGGGCATCGGCGCGCTCCCCGGCGAGGCCCGCAAGCGTGACGTGCAGATGCCGCAGGACGACTTCCGCCTGGCCGTGATTCGCCGTCGTCGGCCGGAGCAGATACGAGTACAGCATGGTGGCGTGGCGGATGCCCGCCACCGCGTCGCCCGCGGGGCAAAGAACCAGCTGCGCGAGCTTGGGGTCGTGTACGATTTTCGGGCTGCGCGCATCGGCCAGCCAGGGATGGAGCGCCGCGAGCATTTCTCCCTGGTCGTCGAGCCAGGCCGTGCGCGCCGCGTCGAGGCCGGGCGAGAGCTCAATCCCCACGGCGCGGCTGCCGTAACCTTCCACTTCTCGCACGGCCGGAGCCAGACTGACCGACAGGGCGACCTCTTGGCCACGGGGAAGCGAGTTCAGGAACTCGAGGAGGGCTGCGGGTGAATCAAGCTGCGCGTAGTCGGCTTTCGTCGAAGCAGGGGCCATCGCGGTGGCTGCCGGGGCGAGCTCGCGAATCAGCGAGGTGAATCCGAGTTCCGCGTAAAGGCTCCGCAACGCCTCCGTGTCAGGCTCCTGGCGTTGCAAAGAGTCCAGGTTCAGCGCCACCGGCACGTTGGTGGCGATGGTGGAGAGCTGCTTGGACATCAGCACCTGCTCGCGCTGCCCGGCCAGGGCCTCGCGATAGCGCTTGCTTTCGACCTCCTGCCAGCGGTCCAGCGCCGCTTCGACTGAGCCAAACCGGCGGATCAGCTCCCGGGCGCCTTTTTCGCCGATGCCTTTGGCGCCGGGGATGTTGTCGATGGAATCGCCCATCAGCGCCATGACGTCGGGCACTTTTTCCGGCGGCACGCCGAGCAGCTCTTCTACTTTGGCGGGATCGACGAGCAGGTCGCCCTTGGTGGGGATGAGCACGTGGACGGGAGGCTCCGCGCGCACGAGCTGCAGCATGTCTTTGTCGCTGGTGACGATGAATACTTCCAGGCCGTGCTCGGCGGCCTGGCGCGCCAGCGCGCCGATGACGTCATCGGCCTCGTAGCCTTCGAATTCGAGAATGGGCAGGCGCAGGGCCGCGCACAGCCGGCGGACGTAGGGGAGCTGCAGGCTCAAGTCTTCGGGCATGGGCGGGCGCTGCGCCTTGTACTGGGCGAAAAGCTTGTCGCGGAAGGTGGGCGCGGCGTGATCGAACACCACGCCGAGATAATCCGGCGCGAAAGCCTTCACCAGCCGGCGCAGCATGTTGGCGAAAACGTAGGGCACCTTGGTGGGCAGGCCGGCGGGGCTGCGCAGGCGCTCCATTGGGGCGTAATACGCGCGGAAGATGAAGCCCATGGCGTCTACGAGGAAGATTTTTTTCGGGCGGGCACGCGCCATCGCAGCCAGTATAGCAAACGCGCCGCGGCCGGCGCGGCGGCGTTCGGGCTACTTTACCTTGGAGATGGCGGTGCGCAGCGCGGCCTGGACTTCGCGCATGGCGGCCTCGTTTTCATACCGCCGGCGCGGCCAGAAAAAGCCGCTCAGGCCGTCGCCTTGGCGTCGCGGCACGATGTGCGCGTGGAAATGCGGGACGCTCTGGCTGATGCGGTTGTTGATGGCCACAAATGTGCCTTCCGCCTGCATCGCCAGCTCGACCGCTTTGGCCAGGCGTTGCGCATTGCTGAACAGCGGTGCAATCAGCGCCGCGGGCAGATCGGCCAGCGTCTGGTAATGCACGCGGGGGATCAGCAGGCAATGGCCCGGGAAGATGGGCCGGTAGTCGAGGAAGGCGATGGAAACTTCGTCTTCGAACACGAAGTAGCTTTGCAACTCGCCGCGGGCGATGGCGCAGAATTTGCAGTCGTCGGCCGTGGGCACCGGGCCGGGTTTTGTCTTCGCCATTCCTGCAGATTACTGATTTCTGCAGAAAATGTCAGGAGGACAGCGAAGACAGCCAAAGGTTTTCGTGGGAAAGCGCCAAAGCGGGTGTATCCACGCGTATGTTATCTTAGGCCGTTGCGGACGTCATTCCTCGGGCCGATGGACGAGTACACCTGTGCCTAAAAAAGCCTCGCAGCGATCCGCGGACGCCGCGGCGCGGAGCCGCTCCGGCGCCGCGGCTGAAGCGAGACGCTTGGCCGAGCCAGCGCCGAAAAATATCAGCCTGCGCGAAATCTTCGGCCCGGGCGGGATGCTGGAGAAATGTCACCCGGGGTACGAATTCCGCGCTTCGCAACTGGAAATGGCCGAAATCGTGGAAGAGGCCTTCCGTCGAAAGCAGCATGCCATCGTCGAAGCGGGCACCGGAACGGGCAAAACGCTGGCGTACCTGATTCCCGCCATTCGCAGCGGCCGGCGCGTGGTGGTTTCCACGGCGACCAAGTCTCTTCAGGAGCAGCTTTTCACCAAGGACGTGCCCTTTCTGCAGAAACACTTTGCGCCGGATCTGAAAGTGGCGGTGATGAAGGGCCGCGGCAATTTCCTTTGCCGGCAGAAAGTCCATTTGATGGAAGGCCAGGCGGTGCTGAAGGGCCTGGATGAGATCGACTGGTTCGCCCAGATCCGCGACTGGGAAAAGCTGACCGAGACCGGCGACCGCGCCGAACTCGATTTTTTGCCGGACGACGCCGAGCTCTGGCAGCGGCTGGACGCGCGCCGCGAAACGTGTACCGGGCAGAAGTGCCCGGAGTTCAACCGGTGCTTTCTCACCTGGATGCACCAGCGCGCCACGGCTGCCGACATCATCATCGTCAACCATCACCTGTTCTTCGCCGATCTGGCGCTGCGGCGGGATGATTTCGGCAGCATCCTGCCGGAATATGCGGCGGTGGTGTTCGACGAAGCGCACGAGATCGAAGACGTGGCCAGCGAATACTTCGGCCGGCAGATCTCCAACTATCGCTTCGAGGAGCTGGCGCGCGATGCCGAGCACGCGCTGCGCATCACGCAGAAGGCCGCGCCTCCGGTGTTGCGGCGCCTCGCGCGGGTGCGCGAGCGGGGGCGCAGCTTTTTTGAGGCTTTCCCGCCGCGCGAGGGCCGGTTCGCATTCGACCAGACCCAGCGCGCCAGCCTGCTGGAGCAGAACCGCGAGGCCTACGACGGGCTCGTCGCGGCGCTCAAGGGCCTGGAAAGCGAAATTGCCGCGCTGCCCAGCAAACCCGAAGAGCTGCTGGCCATTGCACGGCGCGGCTTCGAGCTGCGCAACGAGCTGATCTTTCTACTGGAGAGCAACGAGCGCAACTCCGTCTACTGGTTCGAGCGCCGCGGCAAGGGTGTTTTCCTGGCGGCCACGCCGATTGACGTCAGCGGCATCCTGCGCGAGCGCCTGTTTGATTCCTTCGACACCGTCGTGCTGACCTCTGCGACGCTCGCGGTGGGCGGCCGGTTCGATTTCTGCAAGCAGCGACTGGGCGTGGTCAGCGCAGGCGAGCGCGTCCTGCCGCACGAATTCGATTTCCGCCGGCAGGCGCTGCTCTATATCCCGGCGAAGATGCCGGACGTGCGCGAGGCGCGGTTTGCGCCCGAGGCTGCGGAGGAAATCACGCGGCTGCTGGAGATCACCCGTGGCCGCGCCTTCTGCCTGTTCACCAGCTACGGCCAGATGAACGATGTCTACCAGCGCGTGCAAACCCGGACGGATTTTCCTTTGTTCGTGCAGGGCTCTGCGCCACGCTCGACGCTGCTCGAGCGCTTTCGCTCCACGCCCCACGCCGTGTTGTTCGCGACGTCGAGCTTCTGGCAGGGCGTAGACGTCCCCGGCCAGCAGCTTTCCTGTGTGATCATCGATCGGCTGCCGTTCGCCGTGCCCACCGACCCGGTGGTGGCGGCGCGCGTGCGCGCGCTGCAGGACGACGGGCGCAACGCCTTCGCCGAGTACCAAGTCCCGGAGGCGGTGCTGGCGCTCAAGCAGGGATTCGGCCGGTTGATCCGGTCGAAAACCGATCGCGGCATTCTGGCCATTCTCGATAACCGCATCCGGCGAATGCAGTATGGTAGAATTTTCCTGGAGTCGCTGCCGGAGTACGCAACCTCCCAGGACCTCGCCGAGGTCGAGCGGTTCATGCACAATCCGTAGAGATTCCAGGCCGAGGGAAAAGGGCGCGAGGGTCGCGTTCAGGGGGGATATGTTTCAAGTCAGCGTAGAGGAAAGTTTTTCCGCCGGGCACGCCCTGCGCAACTACAAGGGGAAGTGCGAGAACACGCACGGGCACAACTACAAAGTGCGGGTCACGCTGGAAGGCGCGCAGCTCGATTCCACCGGGCTCCTCTACGATTTCGTGCACCTGAAGCAGATCATCCAGGGCGTGATCCAGCAAGTGGACCACAAGTTCTTGAACGACCAACCGCCCTTTGACGTGCTGAACCCTTCGGCGGAAAACCTGGCGAAGTATTTGTACGAGGAAACGTCCAAGCAGATGCGCGCAGCTCCCTACGGCACGCGCATCGCGAGCATTACCGTCTGGGAAACCGATGTTACGTCGGCGACCTACCAGCCCTGAAGGAATCCGCCGCAGCTTTCCAGCGAGCGGAAGGACGCCATGAACCGCGCTTTTCTGATCATTGTGGTACCGGCGCTGCTGGTCTCAGCCGGCTACCTGGCTGTTGCGGCGCGGCTCGGCGCGCGGCTGGACTACAGACGTTTTTTCCTGGCTGGTCTGGCCTTCCTCGCCGCGGTCGCGATCGTGCATGCGTACCGGCGGCGCCGGGCGCGCCCTTCGGGGAAGTAAGGCGGGCAGCGCGAGCTGCGATCGAGGAATGGCCATGACCGAAGCCCTCAAATCCGGTGCGACGAAGGCGGTCGTGCTGGTGAGCGGCGGGATGGATTCCTGCGTGACGACAGCGATGGCGCGAGCGTCGTACCGGCTGGCCCTGTTGCATGCCAGCTATGGCCAGCGCACGGAGCGGCGCGAGCGCCGCGCCTTTGATGAAATCGCCGGTTTCTACGGCGCGCAGGACCGCCTGGTTGTCCGCCTGGAGCACCTCGCGCAAATCGGCGGTTCGGCGCTGACCGATCCGCGCATTCCCGTGCGGGAAGGCGAACCGGACGAGGCGCCGGATTCTCGCGGGCACATTCCCGCCACCTACGTGCCTTTTCGCAACGCGCATTTTCTGTCCGTGGCGGTCAGTTGGGCCGAAGTGATCGGCGCCCGAGCGGTTTTCATCGGCGCGGTGGCCGAAGACAGCGCCGGCTACCCGGATTGCCGGCCGGAGTATTACCGCGTATTTGCGGAGCTGGTGCGGGCGGGCACGCGGCCGGAAACGCGCATCGAGATCGTGACCCCGGTGATTGCCATGCGCAAAGGCGAAATCGTCCGGCGGGGCATCGAGATGGGGGCGCCGCTGCATCTAACCTGGTCGTGCTATCAATTCGAGGACGCCGCGTGCGGCGCGTGCGACAGTTGCCGGCTGCGGCTGCGGGCCTTTGCCGAAGCCGGCCAGGAAGATCCCGTCCCCTATCGGGCTAGGGTTGCGCGATAATCGCTCGCCGGTGATCTTGATTCGGCTGGACACGTCAAGCGGCACAGGAGGCAGCAGTCATGAAGCGAGCGAAAACAGTCTGGATGGTGTTGGCGCTGGCACTGGCGATCGGGCCGCTGGCGACGTGGCTGGGCTCTGTGGCTGCGGCACAGTTTGGGAACAACACGATCTCCGGCGAGGTCCGCGACGCCGACGGAAAACCGTTCGCCGACGTCACCATCATCATCACCAGCGACAAGGGCCAAAAGTGGACGCTGAAAACGGACAAGAGCGGCCACTTCTCGCAGCCCGCGCTGCAGTCCGGCGTCTATATCGTCGCCTATCAGGTGAAGGACAAGGTGATCTACGAGCAGAAAGTGGCGCTCCAGGGCGGCGCGGAAGTGAAGGCCGACGCCAACTTCAAGGAGATCATCGCCAAGCAGGGCGCCGCAGCGGCCGAGGCGATGAAAAAGCAGGAAGAGGAGAAGCAGAAGTTTGAAGCTTTGAAGGGGCATTTCGATAGCGGCGTGGCCGCGCTCGATCAGGCCAAAGCTGCGCGCACGCAAATGCAGCAAGCTCCGGCGGACCAGCGCGCCGCGCTGCAGCAGAAAGTGACCGATCTTTCCACCACCGCGATCAACGAGTTCCAGGCCGCTGAAAAAGCTACCGGTGAAGCCGATTCCAATCGTCACATCGTGTTCGCCAAGCTCGGCGAATCCTACGAAGCCGCCGGGCGCTACGAGGAGGCTGCGGACGCATATCAAAAAGCCATCGCCATGAAATCCGACCAGGCCGGCTATTACAACAACCTGGGCAACGTGTTGGCCAAGGCCGGAAAGATCCAGGAAGCCCAGGCCGCCTATGAAAAAAGCGCGCAGCTCGACCCAGCCAATGCTGCCGTGGCCTGGCGGAATTTCGGTATCGTCCTCTACAACGCGAACAAGATGAAAGATGCCGTCGCGCCTTTGAAGAAGGCCACCGAGCTCGATCCCAAGAGCGCGCAGGCCTGGTATCTGCTGGGCGTCGCCCTGGTGAACACCATGGAATTCAATAAGGAAGGCGACAAACTGATTCCCGTCGTTCAGCCGGGCACGATTGAGGCTTACCGGAAAGCGATTGAGCTCGACCCTAACGGTCCCTACGGCGCGCAGGCCAAGCAGGGTCTGGAATCTTTGCAGGCCATGGGGGTCAGCGGCATCGACACCAAGATGTTGACGCGCAAGAAGAAGTAGCTGCGGCTTTTCCCGCTGTCCAGTTCGCAGATTCGCCGCTCATCTCGGTCTAGAAGTGTGTCAGGGTGCCGGTGATCTTGGTTCGCCGGAGCGCCCAGGAAAAGACAGCGAAGGAAAGCGGTAGAAGAACGACGGCAAACAACAGCAAGGCGCGCAGCGAGGGCCAAAGCTCAGCGAGTGAAGCACGGCCCAGAAGAGCCGCGCGCATGCCCTCTAGGGAATAGGTAATTGGAACCAGGCGCGCCACGCGCTGCAGGGATTCCGGCAGCACGGATACCGGATACATCATCCCGCCGAGCACGGCCGAAACCCCCAGGAACAACCATTTCGCGGGATTGCCGCGCTTGAAGAGCAGCAAATAGCTGGCCGACAGCACTCCCAGCCCGGCGAAGGCGACTACGGAGACGAGCAGCACCAGCACGGCTCCGGGCCAGTTCGCCGCCCGCGCCGGGAAGCCGAACAGGAGAATCCCCCAGGCCAGGTACACCGCCGTGCGCAGCGACATCACCAGAAACGGGTAGACGGCGGAGCCGGCCAGCATCACTGGCAGCGATGTCTGCGTCACCAGCAGGGCTTCCAGCGTGCCGTTCTGGCGCGCCTGCTCCAGGCTCTGATCGAACGCATTCAGCGCCACGTTCAGGTAATCGAAAAATGCGAAGCCCACCAGCGCAAAGGCAAAATAGCTTCCGCCCTGCGGCAGCGAGCGCGTGAGCTCCGGGCTCTGCACGAAGCGCGAAAGGTAGTAGAACGCGGCGACGCCGAACAACGCCTCGAGCAGCTCGAGCACAAACGCGGCGCGGTAGCTGCGGGCGATGGCCAGGTCGCGGCGGAAGAACACGACGATCTTCCGCACCATGCCCCCCAGGTTCATGAGCCGGATTCCGCCTGCCCGGTGAGCTTCTGCAAGGCCTGCTCCAGCGTAGCCGCGCCGCTCGAAGCGAGCAGCCCGCGCGGTGTGTCGCAGGCCAGCAGCAGACCGGCATCAAGCACAGCGACACGATCGGCGAGCTGCTCGACTTCGGCGAGCGTGTGCGAGGCAAAGACGAGCGTCGTGCCCCTTCGGGGGATCAGGTCGTTTTTCAGGAAGCGGCGGAACTCTGCGGCCGCCAGCGGGTCCAGGCTCCGCGTGGGCTCGTCGAGCAAGAGTACCGCCGGCTCGTGCAGCAGCGCGCGGGCCAGACCCAGGCGGTGAGCGGTGCCGGTGGAAAGCGTGCGCACCTGGCGGTCGAGCGCCTCGCCCAGGCCAAGCAGCTCTGCGTTGCGAGCGATGCTGCGCGCGGCCTCGCGCCGCGGCAGGTTGTTCAGCGCGGCAAAGAATTCCAGGTTCTCCCGCGCCGTCAGCCTTCCGTAGAACGCGGCGTCAGCGCCGGTATACAGGCCGAGCTGTCCGCGCACGCGCGCCGGCTCGCGCACTACGTCGAAGCCGGCCACCTCAGCGCGCCCCTGCGTGGGCAGAAACAGGGTTGCCAGGATGCGCAACAGCGTGGATTTTCCCGCGCCGTTGGCGCCGATCAGTGCCAGCGCCTCGCCGGACGCAACGCGAAAC
>Ga0099828_10004280_pt1 | contig 10073 bp, 11 predicted proteins | sample CZO8metaG_2_FD_79338 | JGI IMG/M metagenome (GOLD analysis project Ga0099828, IMG submission 79338) | Vadose zone soil microbial communities from the Eel River Critical Zone Observatory, Northern California, USA - CZOApr15con2H1.8 metaG | ecosystem: Environmental > Terrestrial > Soil > Vadose...
CCAATAACTTGTCGTGAGTGACGCGCTTCTGGACGGCCACTTTGCCGCGTCCCTCTTCTCCACGTAGTTGGAAGATACCTTTGGCCAAGTCCATCCCGAGTGTCGTGACAGTCATGGTGGATCCTCCCTCTGACTGTATGATGCCGCCATTCGGACTCATGACGGGTCATCGTGTGAGGGGGCGGTCCATTCCATGAGAACGCCTTTTGAGCTATGGCGCTTCGTCGTTGTTGCCGAGCATGGTTGCCTGGGCCTGGCGCTGACGTTCAGCGCCGGGGGTTCCTTTGCTGCTTACACAACGGTGGCGAGTGCTTTGACCAGGTGAGTCTTCGGCACCGCACCGACGATCTGCTGCTGGACTTGTCCGTCTTTGAAGAGGATGAGATTCGGGATCCCCCGCACGCCATACAGCGCCGGCGTGCGCAGGTTGTCGTCCACGTTCATTTTGACAATCCTCAGCTTCCCGGCGTATTCTCCCGCCAGTTCGTCCATCACAGGGGCGATCGCCCGGCAGGGCCCGCACCAGGGGGCCCAAAAGTCGACCAGGACTGGAAGAGACGACTGCAGGACCTCATGGTCAAACGTGTCATCCGTGACCTGTACAATGTTATTCGCCATCGGGTTTCCTCCTGTTTGTTGGTGAGGCTTCGTCAAGAACAAAACTGAAGGACCACAGAGCGTGGTCGTGTCAGTACCGGCCTCACTTGTACTCCTTGATTCAATCCGTAAGAGCCGAAAAATTTCTGCTGTCTCTCTCCGGAGCGGTGACGCGAATTTGTGGGGCGAGTTCCGACAGGTTCCCCGTGCTCGGCGCGCGGTTGCTCCCATGAGGCGCGCTGTACACCTCGACCTCGTCTGGAAACACGGGCACCGAAAACCCCTGATCCCAGTGCACAAGGATGAGGTGACGACCCAGATTGTCCATCTCGTAGGCTACAGTTCCCTGGCTGCCCCGCGGCAAGTTGCCTTGGACGGTCCGGAGCAGCTGGCGCGTGGAGCAGCGACACCCGGCATGCGTACGGTCCAGCATAACGTCTTCCTTATCGATCTCACCGATGGTTCATCTCTCGAAGGAGCAAGCCCCATGCCGCCAGCCTGCCCGCCGCTCGGGCCAGGCAGACGTAGGGCACCAGATCGGGATTTCTGTTACGCTTTTTCCTCGTGCCCTGATTCTCCACCCTTGTCCCGGGTGCCTTCTCGGCCTAGGGTGTAGTATCAAAGTGACACTCCCCGCTGTGCGCTAGAGGGACAGCGCGCCTGTCGCCCGATTCTACAGAGGGGAGACGTGAGAGCGCTCAGAGGCGGGAGAGGTCTGGGAATACCATGCCGAACTCGGCTTACCCCGCTGACTTCCGCGCAAACGGCGCGTGGTCAGCGTCACCGATAGTGCTCCATTCATCACCCCAGAAGCCTCCACGCGCGTCAGTGAGTGGTGTCCACGCTACGGCTGCCGCTTGCGGTTATGGTCTATTCCCAAGGACTCGCCTGACTGCATGCCGATACAGCAGCAGTGGAATGAGCAGAGCCCCAGACAATTGCTCACACTCCGCACCCTGCGATCACATGCGATGAGATGACCGGAGCCATCCGCTCCATGGAGCACGAGCGTTCACCCCGTTACGGGAGTGATGCGCACGCTTCTGATCAGCGCCTTCGTGCCCGGAATTAACGGTGGCGCCACACTAAACGAGCGGAATCCCAGCGCCAGCAACTGCGGCAGCATTTCCTCCCGTCCCGCCAGCTCCCCGCACAGCGTCAGCGACATCTCTCCCGCGTCCGCGATAATGATGCCCAGCAGTCGCAGCAGCGAGGAATGAGTGTCCCGAAAGTACCGGGTCACGGTTGGATCGTCCCGGCCGGCCGCCAGCGTGTATTGCGTGAGATCGTTGGTCCCGACGCAGAGGAAATCGACATGCTGGGCAATGGCAGGCACGCTGAGGGCTGCGGCCGGGGTCTCAATCATGGCGCCAAACGCCGGACGCTGCTGCATGCCGAGCTCGGTGCACATGCCCTCGAACAACCCCCGCATCGCCTGAATGTCTTCTTCCAGGGTGACCATGGGCACGAGCACCCGGAGTGGCTGTTCTTGTGAGAGTCGTAAGAGTGCGGCGAGCTGCGTCTGCACCAGCTGAGGGTACTCCAGCAGCAAGCGCACGCCGCGTTTCCCCAGGAGGGGATTGGCCTCTGGAGGAAGGCGCAGGAACGGCACGGGTTTGTCGCCGCCAATGTCGAGGAGCCGGATAGTGAGCGGCTTGTCTCGCAGTGGGGACGTGATGGCGCGCAGTTCGTCGAGGAGTTCCGCTGCCGTCGGCGGGAGTGCGCGGGCGAGGTAGAGTTGTTCGATGCGGAACAGGCCCACACCGTCGGCGCCGTTGTCTAGCGCGAACTCGACCTCGTCGGCGGCGCCGAGATTCGCTTCGACCTGTACCACCTCGCCATCGAGCGTGCGGGCCGGTTGGCGGCAGGCGCCTTTGCACCGCGCCAGCGTCGCGTGGTAGTGCTGCAACCGCTCGTGAAACGCGGCGCGTGTGTTCTCCTCCGGGGCGAGGATAATTTCGCCGCGATAAGCATCCACCAACACTTCCTCGCCGTCCCCGATGCGCTCCAGGATGCCCGGAAAGTCGGCGACCGTGGGCAGGCTTTTCTCGCGGGCGAGTAGTGCCGCATGCGAGCCGTGTCCCAGCGACTCCACGACGATGGCCGCCACCTCGCGCCGCGACAGCGCTACGACATCGGAAGGCAGTAGGTGCTGGAGCACGAGCACGCTACCGGCCGGGAGATTCTGCAAGCGGTCAGCGTCTTTCCCTTCCAGGTGGCGCAGCACTTTGCGCCCGAGGTCAGCCAGGTCGTCGGCGCGTTGATGGAACGTCTCGCCTGGTAGAGAGTGAAACTTCTCCTGCCACCGGCGAAAGATACGCCGCACCACTGCCTCTGCGTTCACCAGCGATCCTTGGAGTTCTTGGAGGAACTCTGTGGAGGAGAGGAGGCCGTCGAGCATCATTTCATGCGCGCGGAAAATGTCGGCGAGCTGGGCATTAAACTGCTCCGTGATGCGCCGAGCCGCCGCTTGGAGTTCCGCCCGCGTTTGGTCGAACGCCACTCGTATCCGGCCCCACTCCCGCTCGACTTCGGGTGGGGTAATCGGGTGAGCGTCCCCGCGGCATTCCAACCGGTCGCCGACAACCCAGGCGCTCCCTATTGCCAGCCCCGAAGCAATGCGCACGCCGGTGAGTGTGATCTCGACTCCATCGCTCTTTGGTTGAGTCCCACTGGATGGTTGCATGTGTTCTCCCACTACACTCCGCTGACGCTTTGCCAACCCTGCAATCCGTTGACCACGTGAGTGTACAGGCTTCAGCCTCTGCTGTCTGTCCGCCACGCCCTGGTGACGTACCTATCCTACACGCCCCGTGGTGATGCCTCTGGCGTAATCTCCAGCTGAAGCTTCTCCGTCTGCCGGATGACAGTCAACGCCACCCGTATTCCGACCTGTTCGTCGGTTAACAGCCGATGTAAGTCATCGATGCCAGCGACCGTCTGATTGCCGTATCCAATGATGATGTCCCCTTCGCGCACGCCAGCTCGCTGGGCGGGACTCTCCTGTTCCAGAGACACCACCAAGACACCGCTGTCGCGTGGTAATTGATGGAAGCGGACCAGTCGGCGAGGGAGCGTCACATTCTGGCCGGCCACACCGATATAACTGCGGCGAATTTTCCCGTCTCTCATGAGGCGACTCGCCACAAACTTGGCGGTGTTGATAGCGATCGCGAAGCACAGGCCTTGCGCTGGCAGGATCACCGCGGTGTTCACCCCGATGACCTCGCCTCGGGCGGTGACAAGGGGACCACCCGAGTTTCCAGGGTTGAGGGCCGCATCGGTCTGTATGAGATCGTCGATGAGCCGTCCGCTGCCTGAGCGCAGCGATCGTCCCAGCGCGCTGACAACGCCCGCCGTCACCGTACACTGGAACCCATAGGGGTTACCAATCGCGATCACCAGCCGGCCCACCTGCAAGGTATGGGAGTCTCCCAACCGCGCAGGCACCAAGCGCGGGGCATCGATACGAATTACTGCCAAGTCCGTATCCGGGTCATCGCCCACTGGGCTTGCCAGATAGGAGTGGCCATCTGAGAGTGTCACCTCAATCTTCGTGGCCTGGTGGACCACGTGACTGTTAGTCAGGATGAACCCATCGGGCGTAAAGACGAACCCCGAGCCACTGCCACGGACCTCGTGGGGGAGGCGGACTGCGGCCGCCGGTTGGTCCGGCAGGCGATGAGAGACGTCGATGTTGACGACCGCGGGACTGACCTGCTCCGCGGCACTCATAACCGCCTGCGAATAGGCGTCGAGCAGGTCGGCATCGGCCACCGCGGGCACAGGAGGAGATTGCCTGTCCTCAGACGGAAAATCATGATTGGTGATCAGGTGCAAAGCACGTTTCATCGGTCTCTCCTCTTTCTACTTGGTCTCTTCGTTCCCTGTGCTTACACCGCCTCTGCCGTGCGTAGCTCACAGAACTCCTCGTAATCGATCAACTCGGTAATCTGGGGATGGTCACTGCACACCCGGCAGTGAGGATCGCGGCGCAGCTTCAGCATGCGCACCTCCCCACTGAGGGTATCAAAATGCAGCATGCGCCCAATCAATGGCCGCCCGGCTCCGAGAATTAACTTCATGGCTTCTACCGCCTGCACACAGCCGACCAGTCCGGGCAAGACGCCTAACACCCCCGCTTCCGCACAACTGGGCGCTGCTCCTGGAGGGGGTGGCTCGGGGAACACGCAGCGGTAGCACGGCCCCCGTCCCGGAGAGAACACGGTGGCCTGTCCTTCGAACTGGAAGATGGACCCGTCCACCAACGGTTTCTTTGCCATCACGCAGGCATCGTTGATCAGGTACCGAGTCGGGAAGTTGTCGCACCCATTCACGATGACATCAAAGTCCTTGATCATCCGCATCACATTCTCGGACGAGAGACGCTCATTAAAGCCAATGACTGTGACGTCCGGATTCAACGCATTCAGCGTCTTTTGCGCAGATTCCACCTTGGGCATGCCGATCCGATCGGTGGTGTGAAGAATCTGCCGTTGCAGGTTGCTCAGATCTACGACGTCGTGATCGATAATCCCGATCGTCCCCACTCCAGCCGCAGCCAGGTAGAATGCCACGGGAGAGCCCAACCCACCGGCGCCAATGCAGAGGACCTTCCCGTCGAGGAGCTTGGCCTGCCCTGTTTCCCCCACCTCAGGCAGGGTGAAATGCCGGGCATAGCGCGTGAGTTGCTCAGGCGTGAACTGCCGGTCCGCCACCCATCGGTTCCCGCCATTTTTCCAGGCCGTATAGCCGCCGGCCAGAGACACGACATTCCCGTAGCCCATGTCCTTGAGCGTGCGGGCCGCCATCAGCGAGCGCACGCCACTGGCGCAGTAGGCAAGGAGCGGGGTGCTTTTGTCTGCCACTGCCTCCTCGACGCGCAGTTCCAGAAAGCCCCGCGGGAGCGACAACGCCCCCTCAAGGTGACCGTCACGGTACTCTTCGCGCTCGCGGACGTCCAACAGCGTCCAGGGCTCTCCCCGGTCTATCCGATTCTTGACCTCGTCAACCGTGACTTCAGGAATCGTTTGCCGGGCCTCGTCCAGGAGTTGCGTGTAGGTTTTGGCCATGATCTCTTCTCCTCTCCATTTCTCGGCTGTCTGTTGCTGCTCTCACTCCTGCCTCGCAGGCTGCCGGACATGGGTCGCCTCGGGGCGTTCCTATGCCGCTTGTGGCAGTTCCGGTGCGGATGTTCTTGTTCGCCACCGTTTCAACCCCATGCGGAGATAGTCCGGCTCTAACCCGATGATGTGGCAGATACTGACAAAGCTACAGAGCCAGGTCGGGTCATCCTCCATAATCCAGCGTTCGGCCTCCGCAAACAGACGCTTCCCGCGTCGGCCTGTGGCAGCAGCATACTTCATGTAGGTCTCCATCCCGTCCTCTAGCACCGCCCACAGGAGGCGGCACTCTGGTTGCCTCCTCAGACGTTCGGCGACCTGGGGCGGTGGAGCAAACAGAAACGAGCTCCCACCAACCTCGATACGGTCCAGCTCTTGTTCCATACGTGTCTCGCTCATGTGATCCTCAAAAGATCGTGTACTGTTGTAAGCCCTGATAGAGGGCGAAGAAGAGCACGCCTGACAAGACGAGGGTTGTCACTGCCAAAACTACTTCGGCAACTCGCTCGGGTGTCAGCGTCCTCCGTGCCCAGCCCCTGACCCGTTGCCGCACGGTCGGGTGCAGCGGGATGACCTGGGCAGGGACTCTGCGGGTCACCGGCGCCTCTTCGTGCTTATAGTGCCGCGCCGTGTTCTGGGACATAGGGGGTAACCTCCTTAATCATATATCGACGATCGACGATAGCAGGACGAAAAAAAATTTAGATCGCAGCGATCAAGGCCTTCAACCGCTCCAGGAGCCGCTGGTTCACGCTATAGTGGCGCCGCGGCCCCTCGGCCTCATCGTGGATGAGGCCGGCCTCTTTGAGGATCCGCAGATGCTCGGAGACCGTGGACTGGGCCACGGGCAACGCGTTCACCAAATCCCCGCACAGACAGCGACGCTCCCGCAGCAGGTGCAGAATCTGCACGCGTACGGGGTGCGCCAGTGCTTTGCACAGGCTACTCAGTTCCTCGTTGACCGCCTTCGGCTTCACTGCTCCACTCTGCTTCTATCGTCTATCGCCGATAGACAATATAAACCCCGGCGGGGGATTGTCAAGCTGCTCGGATCACCGCCTTCCCTCTGGTACGGAGACAGAGCGCGATTAGTCCACCGGCTTCACCTCCTCCATGAGACCGAAGAAGCCTTCGGCCAGGGTCGGATGGATGTAGATCGCTCCTTTGAGCACGGTGTAGGGCAGGTCGGTGAGCATCAGCATGCTCAAAATCTGCACCAGCTCTCCTCCCTCTGGTCCCAGGATGGAGGCCCCCAGGATACGGTCGGTCGCGGCATCCACCACGAGCTTCATCAGGCCTGCAGTTTCGTCGCGCTCTATTGCACGGGCGACGGCAGTCATGGGGCTCTTACCGATCTTCAGGCGATACCCCCTTGCCCTGGCCTCCTTCTCGGTGATCCCTACTCCACCGAGTTGTGGATCGGTGAAGACTGCGTACGGCACGATACGGTGCGCGGTGCTCAGGTTCTTGCCTTCCACCAGGTTGCCGTAAATGATTTGGAAATCGTTGTAAGAGATATGGGTAAAGGCCGGGCCACCTTTCACGTCACCCAGGGCCCAGATCCCGGGGACGTTCGTCTCCAAGCGGTTATTGACTGTGATGAAGCCGCCCTTGTCGGTCTCAACTCCTGCTTTGTCGAGATCGAGTTCCTCAGTGTTCGGTGTTCGCCCGGTGGCGACCAGCAGATGGGAGCCCGACACCGTCTGGGAGACGTCCCCTCCTGCGAGGGTGAGAGTGATCTGGCCGTTGTTTTGTTCTACGGTGGTGGTGCGCACATTCAGGAGGAAGTGGAGGCCTTCCGCTTCCAAGGCTGTCTGTAACTCTGCGACGACGTCCGCATCCTCACGCGGCAGGATCTGCTCGTGCTGATGGATGACCGTCACGACACTGCCGAACCGGTGAAACATTTGGCCGAACTCCAGCCCAATATAGCCGCCGCCGAGCACCAACAGGTGGTCGGGCAACTCGCTCAATTCCATGATGGTGGCGTTGGTGAGGTAAGGGACCGTATCCAACCCGGGCACGTGGGAGATGCTGGGACGGGTGCCGGTATCAATGAAGATGTGCTCACCCTCCAGCACCTGCTCTCCGACCTGGATCGCGTGAGGAGTCAGGAACCGCGCCTCGCCCCGGTAGAGGTGCAAGTTCGCACGGGCGTCCACCCGGCGCTGGTGCCCGGCGCGGAACCGCTGTACGATGCGATCCTTCCTAGCGACAATCGCGGGCAGATCCACCGTTACGCCAGTGGTCCGTACGCCCCAGCGCGTGGCGTTGTGGGCATAGTGCGCCACCTGGGCACTGGCAATCATCGTCTTGGTCGGTGTGCAGCCCGTATTGATACAGGTGCCTCCGAGCTCCTTGCGCTCGATGAGTGCGACAGTCTGGCCCAGATCAGCCAGCCGCCGTGCGAGCGGAGTCCCGCCCTGCCCCGCGCCAATAATGATCGCATCATATTTCATGTGCTAGCCTCCGCTGCACCCATACTCCTCCCACAGTGAACACAGGACTGCTACGCCCCAGGGACCTCAGCCTCATACGCGTGACCGATCGCTTCGCGCAGGCGACGATCCAGCTTACGGCAATCCAGGATGACCTTCTGTGAATGGACGGCCTCAACCGCGTCGAGCGGCACGACGAAATCGCCGGCGTTCTCGACGGAGGCCATCAAAATGTCGGGGATTACGCAGCCAGAGCAGTGTTTTCCAGTGGAAAATCTGGATACCAGCGACGGAAAGTGGAAGGTAACTCGTTGTTCAGTGTCTTGACACGAGTCTGCAGTAGCAAATGCGCTCCGCGCTTGGTCCATTGCATCGACTGGCGTTTTACAAAGCGTTTGCTGAGCACATAATTGACCGTCGACTCCACGAATCCTGTCGAAATGATTTCCCCGCATCGATACCGCTCCCCATAGTTGGGAATGAAGCCACGATTGTTCACGATATACGTGTGGAACGTCTGCACGGTTTTTTTGAGCTGTGAGAACCGGGGGTAGGTGTCGGCAAAGTGATCGATGAGCAGGTTAAGGACTCCGAGGCGGTCCAAGGCGTTGTCCACCTGGCCATGCCACAATAACCACTTCACACTCTCCAGCTTCTTCTGGATGCCCTCGCCCACCTCTCGATTCAGACGGACCAAGCCCTTGAGGTACTGCCCCAAAACGATCACGCGCATCGCCAGGTGAAACCAGTCGAGTAGATGCACTGACTGGGGATGGAGCGACCCTGGGAGGTTCCGCACCGTCTCACCGCCATCGGACAAAAAGGTGAGCGGCTGATGGTCTTGCACACCTTGTGATTGCAACACCGCGCGTAGCCGCTGCTTGGATTTGGGGTCGTAGCTCTGCACGAAGCCAAAGCATTTGGCCGGCTCAGCCGTGGCAATCGCCTTGCCGACAATCACCTCGAAGTGACGCTGTTTCTGGTTCCAGTCCCGGACATACCCTCCGTCGAGTCCCACGGAGAGCGGTCCCGTGGGGCGAGACAACGGACCTCCGTCTCCCGGGCAGCTGTCAACCATGACTTCCTCGTTCTCTCCCAACTCCTCTTCACAGCGTTGGGCCACGGCCAGGGTGTGATTGTGGACGGTGGTCGCGTTCAGGGTCTTGTCCAGGGGGAGAAAGTCCTTCAGGACTCGGGCCGTCATCCCATAGGAGATCAAGGAGGCCCACTTCGTCTCCATGAACAACAATTCTGGAGTAGTGGACTCAGTGAGGAGCGCAGTCAACGGCCGGAAGGTGGTCATCATGGGCGTCCGACACTGGCAGTGATAGAGCCGAGGACTGGGGAGGAGCACGGTCCCAAAGAGGGTGCGTAAGACGCGGGTCGTCTGTTCCTTCAGCTGCAGCGGAGTGCCACAGGCCTTGCAGTGGGAGCGGGTCGTCACAAAGACGCTCGCCTGATACGCCACCACGTGCTGCTGAAGCTGGGTAAGGAGCTGTTTGGCTTCGGCGAGTGTGAGTCCCAGCTGTTCGATCCGTTGGCAGTCTTTCTCCAGCACCGCCACTTCGTGGGTCGTGTCCGTTCGCCCATCGTCCGCACAAATGACCAACTGCACCTTTAACCTCATGTCGCACCCTCCCCTCTGGGTCTCCTGACCATGGAGCTTACTCTACCCAGTGTGAAGGGCTATCCCAGGTTTTTGATGCGCTCTCTCATCTACGGGCAGAAAGTCCTTCAGGACTCGGGCGGTCATGCCATAGGAGAGCAAGGAGGCCCACTTCGTTTCCAGGAAGAGCAACTCGGGTGTGGTGGACTCGGTGAGCAGCGCAGTCAATGGTCGGACCGTGGTCCTCGTGCGCGCTTGACAGCGGCAGTGATAGAGGCGCGGACTGGCGAGGACCACGGTGCCAAAGAG